>Ga0233424_10000737_pt1 | contig 37046 bp, 38 predicted proteins | sample Watercolumn_Towu_FD_181011 | JGI IMG/M metagenome (GOLD analysis project Ga0233424, IMG submission 181011) | Freshwater microbial communities from Lake Towuti, South Sulawesi, Indonesia - Watercolumn_Towuti2014_125_MG | ecosystem: Environmental > Aquatic > Freshwater > Lake | place: Indonesia...
CCGCGTCGCTGGTGACGATCTTGCGCACGCCGAAAGCGCGGAGCGGTCCGACGATGGCCTTGGCCTGGCGCTTCCCGCGGTCGGTGAGCGGCCGGGCCGCGTCCGCCTTGTCCCACTCCGAACGGGGCAGGGCCTTCGCGTGCCGGAGGGCGATCACCGGGAAGGTCCGCAGCACGCCGTCGTCGACGAGGGCCGCGAACGCATCGAGGATCTCGAGGTCGACGGGGTAGCTCAGCGCGGCACGGGCCTTCTTCACGCTGACCCACTCGAGGGCGGCGATCTCGCGGTTGGGCACGAAGGTCGACGCGCGGATCGCGGCGTCCGTCGCCTCGGCAGCCCAGTAGTGCACGACCTTCTGCTTGCGGGACGCGAGGTGATAGCGGCTGATCCCGACCGGCGCGCCGAGGGCCACGCGGATGCCGGTCTCCTCGTGCACCTCACGGACGGCGGTCTCCGCGAGCATCTCGCCCGGGTCGACCTTGCCCTTCGGGAGGGTGACGTCGCGGTACTTCGTGCGGTGGATGAGCAGGATCCGCAGCTTGCCGTCGACCAGACGCCACACGACGGCGCCGGCCGCGTACACGGCCTTGTCCGCCCACTTCGCGTCGGCCGCGGACGGCGGGAGCTGGACCTGCCGCGCCGTCATCGAACCGCCCGCGCCCGACGACGTCGCTGGATCATCCCCATGGTCTTATCCTGCAGGTCGGTGAGCGGCTTGCCGTCGGCATCCACGGCGTGGCGCTCCCACACGCCGTCGCGGCCGAGGTGCCACGACGAGGTCCGGTCGTCCATCGCCAGGTCGAAGAAGGCGGTGAGCTCCTTGAGATGCGCGGGGTCGGTGACCCGCACCAGGGCCTCGACGCGCCGATCGAGGTTGCGGTGCATCATGTCGGCGCTGCCGATGTACACCTGCGGGTCGCCATCGTTCTCGAACGTGAAGATGCGCGAGTGCTCGAGGTAGCGGCCGAGGATGCTGCGCACGGTGATGTTGTCGCTGATCCCGTCGAGGTCGGGCCGCAGGCTGCAGATTCCACGCACCCACACGTCGACCTTCACCCCCGCGGCGCTGGCGCGGTAGAGCGCGTCGATGATCTCCTCGTCGACCATCGAGTTGACCTTGATGCGGATGTGCGCGGGCTTGCCCGACTCGGCGATCCGGCGCTCGGCGTCGATCAGCCGCACGAGGCCCTTGCGGAGGTGGAGCGGGGCGACGAGCAGACGCTTGAACTTCTTCTCGATCGCGTAGCCGCTGAGCTCGTTGAACAGCCGGGTGAGGTCCTTGCCGACCTGGGCATCGGCGGTGAACAGACCGAAGTCCTCGTAGATGCGGCTCGTCTTCGGGTTGTAGTTGCCGGTGCCGACGTGCGAGTAGTGCTGGAGTCTGCCCTCTTCCTCGCGGATCACGAGGGCGAGCTTGCAGTGGGTCTTGAGCCCGACGAGGCCGTACACCACGTGCACGCCGGCCTTCTCGAGCTTGCGCGCCCACACGATGTTGTTGGCCTCGTCGAAGCGGGCCTTCACCTCGACGAGCGCGAGCACCTGCTTGCCGGCCTCGGCCGCATCGATGAGGGCCTGCACGACGGGGCTGTCCCCGGACGTCCGGTACAGCGTCTGCTTGATGGCGAGCACGTGCGGATCGCGGGCGGCCTGCTCGAGGAACGCCTGGACGCTCGTGGTGAAGGACTCGTACGGGTGGTGCACGAGCACGTCGGACTTCCGGATCGCCTTGAAGATGTCGGCACGGGTGTTGGAGCCCGTCGGCTGGAAGGCCACCGCGGTCGTGGGGAGGTGCGGCGGGTACCGCAGATCGGGGCGATCGATGCGCGACAGGTCGAAGAGGCCCCGCAGATCGAGCGGCCCGGGGAGGCGGTAGACCTCCTGGTCGGTGATGTCGAGCTCGCGCACGAGGAGGTCCATCGTGACCTCGTCCATGTCGTCGGTGATCTCGAGCCGGATCGGCGGCCCGAACCGGCGGCGCAGCAGCTCGGCCTCCAGCGCCTGGATGAGGTTCTCGCTCTCGTCCTCCTCGATCTCCACGTCCTCGTTGCGGGTGAGGCGGAACGCGTGGTGGTCGAGCACCTCCATGCCGGGGAAGAGATCGCCGAGGTGGTTGGCGATGAGCTCCTCGAGACGGAGGAAGCGCTTGATCTCGCCCGTGGACGGCACCTCGACGAAGCGCGGCAGCATGGGCGGCACCTTGAGGCGCGCGAACTCCTGGCGGCCGGTCCGTGCATTGCGGATGCGGATGGCGAGGTTCAGGGAGAGTCCGGAGATGTAGGGGAACGGGTGCGCCGGGTCGACCGCCAGCGGCATCAGCACCGGGAAGACCTGCGCGCCGAAGTAGTCGGACAGCGCGCTGCGCTCGTCGTCGGTGAGATCCGACCACTCCGTGATCTCGATGCCGGAGTCGGCGAGGGCGGGGCGGACGAGCTTCGTCCAGGCGTCCGCGTGGCGGAGCTGGAGGGCGTGCGCTTCCCGAGAGATGTCGGCGAGGGCATCGACGGGGGAGCGTCCGATGTTGGTCGGCACGGCGAGACCGGTCATGATGCGCCGCTTGAGACCGGCCACGCGCACCATGAAGAACTCGTCGAGGTTGCTCGCGAAGATGGCCAGGAAGTTCGCCCGCTCCAGCTCGGGCAGCGACGGATCCTCCGCGAGTTCGAGCACGCGCTGGTTGAACGCGAGCCAGCTCAGCTCGCGGTCCAGATAGCGGTGGTCGGGGAGCTGCGAGTCCGGCGCCTCGACGGCGTCGTCGAAGTCGTCGTCTTCGGCGTCACCGAGTCCGGCGTCGGCGAGTGCGGGATCGATCATGGGGTACATCTAAGCACCGGCAGGTGTCGGGCGTGTGAACGGCGGTCAGCGCGAGCCGACCAGGCTGTCGTCCTCGTAGACGTTGAAGCGGTACCCGACGTTGCGCACGGTGCCGATGATCTGCTCCTGATCGCCGAGCTTGGCGCGGAGCCGTCGCACGTGCACGTCGACGGTCCTGGTGCCGCCGAAGTAGTCGTACCCCCACACCTCGCTGAGCAGCTGCTCGCGGGTGAACACCCGGGACGGGTGGGTGGCGAGGAAGTGCAGGAGCTGGAACTCCTTGTAGGTGAGGTCCAGCGGCCGCCCGTGGAGCTTGGCCGAGTAGGACTGCTCGTCGATCGTGACGCCGGAGGCCTGCACGCGCGCCGGTTCGGCGACCTCGTCCCGTCGCGCGAGCGCCAGACGCACGCGCGCGTCGATCTCCGCGGGGCCGGCGGTGGACAGGAGCACGTCGTCGATGCCCCATTCGCCGGACAGGGCGCTCATGCCGCCCTCGGTCACCACGAGCAGCAGCGGCGCATCCTGGCCGGTGGCCCGCAGCAGACGGCACAGCGATTTCGCCCCGACCAGGTCGTGACGGCCGTCGACGATGACGATGTCGTACTCCGGGGCATTGATCAGCTGCGCCGGCTCCGCCGGGATCTGCCGCGTGCGATGGCTCAGCAGCTCGAGGGCGGGCAGCACCTGCTCCGAGAGCGGAGCATTGGTCAGAACCAGCACCAGGGCCACGCGCACTCCTCACCGGCGGGGGGATCGACGCCGTGCCGCCATGATAGCGGCCACCGATGCGCAAGAATGGAGACATGTCAGAACCGGCACTCGCGCCCCGCAACGCCTTCACCGGCGTCATCGCGGTCTGGGCGACCGCGTTCGTCGGCAGCATCGTCATCGGGATCTTCGCTCCGGAGGAGTGGCGCATCCCCTGGATGCTGGTCGGCTTCGGCGCGGTGGTGCTGCTCTCCTTCGCCGTGCAGCTCTGGTACGGGCGCACGCAGGGCTTCATCTTCCGCGTCGCGAGCAGCGTGACCGGTGCGCTGCTGCTGATGGGGATTATCTCGGTCGGCTTCGGCCTGGCCGCCCTCATCCCCTCCTGACCCGGATCGCCGGGGGTAAGGTGGAGGTCATGGACATCATGGCGCTCGAAATCTTCTTCATCGGCCTGCTCGGCCTGGCGAGCCTCGCGATCGTTTTCGTGTCGGCCGTGGTGCTGCGCAACCTCTTCCGCGGCCAGCGCTGACGACATGATCGAACTCCCCACGGACCTTCCCGCCGACCTCGCCCCGCTGGCGTGGCTGATCGGCGTGTGGGAGGGGTCCGGGGTGATCGACTACCCGGTCGGCGAGGAGCGTCTGCAGGGCGAGTTCACCCATCGCGTCAGCTTCAGCCACGACGGGGGACCGTTCCTCAACTACGCGGCCACGGCGACCTTCGTCGGTGACGAGGGTGCGCCCGCCGTCCCGCTGACCGCCGAGTCCGGTTTCTGGCGCCTGGCGCGTCCGGCCGCGGCGACCGACGCGGGACCGGCGCTGCTGCCGCCGACGGCGACACCCGTCACCCGCACGGTCGACGACGTGGAGGCGCTGCGGTCCGACAACGGCGCGTTCCCGCTCGAGGTGTCGCTGGCGCGCTCGGACGGCATGCTCGAGTACTACCTCGGCGAGATCAACGGACCGCGGGTCGACCTCGCGTCGGACGCGATCGTGCGCGGCGCCGGTGCCAAGGACTACGGCTCCGCCTCGCGGATGTACGGGCTCGTCGACGGGCACCTGCTGTGGGCGTGGGACATCGCCGCCCTCGGCACACCTCTGCGGGCGCACGCCTCGGCACGTCTCGCTCGCGTCTGAACGGAGCACACCGTGAGCACCAGCGTCTTCGACGGCGTCCCCGGCGCGACAGCAGGGGAGCGCGGGATCGCCCACTTCGGCGATCCGTTCCGGGAGCAGCGCCGCCTCGCGGCCGGAACGGCGATCGCGCCCCTCGACGACCGGGCGGTCATCGAGGTGTCCGGCCCCGAACGCCTCCCCTGGCTCGACTCCATCACGTCGCAGGCGGTGGGTCATCTGCGCGCGGGGGAGAGCACCGAGCTCCTCGTCCTCGATCCGCAGGGACGGGTGGAGCACGCGGCCGGGGTCCTCGACGACGGCACCTCGACCTGGCTCCTGGCGGACGCCGGCGATGCCGAGGGTCTGGCGACCTGGCTGGCGCGGATGAAGTTCCGCACCCAAGCCACGGTCGAGCTGCGCCCCGACCTCGCGCTGCTCGGCTTCGTCGACGGCGGTCCCGCGGCCGAGCGCGTGCGCGGCCTCGACGACGCGCCGATCTGGGTCGACCCGTGGCAGCAGGTCGCCGTCGGCGGCCATCAGTATGCCGACGTGGCCGCGCACCCCGGGGCCGACCTCGCCTGGCGGGTCGGCATCGTGCCCGAGGCGGCGGCGCGGGCGCTCGCCGCGGAGCTCGATCGGGAGGACGCCGCCGGTCTCCTCGCCGCCGAGGCTCTGCGCATCGCCGCCTGGCGCCCGCGGTGGGCGGCCGAGGTGGACGAGCGATCGCTGCCGCACGAGTCGGACTGGCTCCGCAGCGCTGTGCACCTGAACAAGGGCTGCTATCGCGGCCAGGAGACGGTCGCGAAGGTGCACAACCTCGGCCATCCGCCGCGGCGGCTCGCTCTGCTCCAGCTCGACGGCAGCGACGCCGTGCTTCCGGAACCCGGAGCCCCCGTGTTCGCGGGCGACGACGAGGTCGGGCACATCACCTCCTCCGCGCGGCATCATGAAGACGGGCCGATCGCCCTCGCCCTCCTGTCCCGTCGCGCGCCGATCGGTGATCTCGTCGTCCGGGCCGAAGGGATCGACATCGCCGCGTCCCAGCAGATCATCGTCCCGGCCGATGCCGGCGCCACCGCGGACGTCCCGCGCCTGACCCGGCTGTCCCGCCGCCCGACGGCGCCCGATCCCCGCGACGGCGGCGTTTGAGCGGGACGTCCGTCAGATCTCGACTCCCGGTCCGGCCGTCGAGCGCTGCGCGGCGAGTTCCCGGATCCGTGCTCGGGCCAGGAACCAGCCGCCGATGAGCGCGGGGATCAGCACGTCGAGGCTGGCGACCGTCCAGGTGCCCGTCGGATAGTCGAAGGCCATGAGCACGACGACGGACGCGAGGAACGCCAGCGTCAGATACGAGGTGTACGGTGCACCGAAGAGGCGGAACGACGGGCGCTCGACGAGGCCGCGCCGCGACAGCCGGTACAGCCGGAGCTGGCAGAGGATGATGGTCGCCCAGGCCGCGATGATCCCCAGCGCGGACATGTTGAGCACGATCTCGAAGGCCTGTCCCGGCACCACCGCGTTCAGCAGGACACCAGCGAGGGCGAACACGGCGGTGACGAGGATCCCCACGACGGGCACGCCGCGACGGCTCATCCGCCCGGTCGCGCGGGGTGCGGCGCCCGAACTCGCGAGCGAGCGGAAGACCCGGCCCGTCGAGTAGAGCCCGGCGTTCAGCCCGGAGACCGCGGCGGTGATCACGATGAAGTCCATGGCGCTGCCGGCCACCGCCCCCACGTCCGGCCCTCCCACGTGCGAGAAGAACGTCACGAACGGGCTCTCCCCGGCGCGGTACACCGTGTACGGGAGCAGCAGGGCGAGGAGCAGCACCGATCCGACATAGAACACCGCGATGCGCAGGATCACCGAGTTGACGGCCCGGGGCATCACCTTCTCCGGGTCCGCGGTCTCGCCGGCGGCGGTGCCGACCAGCTCGATGGAGGCGTACGCGAAGACGACCCCTTGCATCACGATCACGGCGGGGAGCACCCCCTCCGGTGCGAAGCCTCCGTGCGCTGCGAGCATGGGGATCCCCGTCGGTCCCTCGTCGGTCTGCCAGCCGGCCGCGAGGAACACCACGCCGATCACGAGGAACAGCGCCAGCGCGGCGACCTTCACGAGCGCGAACCAGAACTCCATCTCGCCGAACAGCCGGACCGAGACGAGGTTGAGGCCGACGACGACGACCAGGGCGATCAGCGCGAGCAGCCACTGCGGCACGACGCGGAACGCCGACCAGTAGTGGGCGTAGAGCGCCACGGCCGTGGAGTCGACGATCGCCGTCATGCCCCAGTTCAGCAGATACAGCCAGCCCGCGGCGAAGGCCAGTCTCTCGCCGAAGAACTCCCGCGCGTACGAGATGAACGATCCGGAGGAGGGGCGGTGGATGACGAGCTCTCCGAGGGCGCGGAGGATGAAGAAGGCGAACACCCCGCACACCAGATAGGAGACGGCCAGCAGGGGTCCTGCCGCGTTCAGGCGTCCGCCCGCCCCCATGAACAGTCCAGTCCCGATCGCGCCGCCGAGGGCGATCATCTGCAGGTGCCGCGCCTTCAACGCGGTGCGGTAGCCGGACTGCTCGTGGGCGAAGTCCTGCGCCGACGTCAGGACGTCGCCGAGTCGCTCGCGGTCGTTCTCCTGTGCCTCCGCGGATCCTTCCGCCTTCGCGTTCTCGGTCGCCATCGCCTCTCCTGCCCTGGGAACGCATGGCGATCGAGTCGGCGCACGCGTCGGTACGGCCCGCCGCGTACGACGCTAGCGGTGCGCAGGCCCGCGAGGAGGTGCGCACCGGAATACAGCAGGGGTGTGTCCTCGCGGGGCGCCGTCAGGCCGGTTCGACGGCGCCCCACGGCAGGGTGAGCTCTCCCAGCCGCCACCGGCTCCGCCCGCCCTGCACAGGCCAGCCCTGCGCGCGCAGCGCCGTCACCGCGGCGAGGAAGCGCTGCGTGGCGCCGAAGGTCGACAGGGGAGCGGCGCGCTCCCACTCCCGGTCCAGCTCGACGAGCAGCGCGTGGATGCGCTCGCCGGGGACGTTGCGATGGATGAGGGCCTTGGGCAGCCGCTCCGCCACGATGCTCGGGACCTCGAGCCCGCGGAGGCGGAGGGAGACGGTGAAGCGGAGCGGCGTGCCGCCGGGATCGACGTCGACCCAGCTCGCCACGCGCCCGATCTCGTCGCAGGTGCCCTCCACCAGGAGCCCATCCGGCGCGAGGCGGTGCGCCATCGTCCGCCAGGCGGCGGCCACCTCGGCCTCGTCATACTGCCGCAGGACGTTCATCGCCCGGATGACGGCGGGGCGCCGACCGCCGGGGAGCGGTACCTCGAACCCGCCGCGGGCGAAGGAGACGCGGAGATCGGCGGGAAAGGGGGTCCGGCCGGCCCGGACCTCGGCGAGCTGCTGCTCCGCGGTGGCCACCCGGTCCGGGTCGAGCTCCAGGCCGCGCACCTCCGCATCCGGCCGCACGCGTCGCAGCCGGGCGGCCAGCTCGAACGCGGTCACCCCGCTCGCCCCGAACCCGAGGTCGACGACGAGGGGGTCGGCCGCGCGTCGGAAGGCGGGGGAGGCGGCGATCCACCGGTCGTTCCGTCGCAGCCGGTTCGTCCCTGTCGTGCCGCGGGTCGGCCGACCGAGGGGAGATGACGCCATGCGTCCATCCTCCCTCCTCCGCCGCTGTGCCCGCTCCGCGCCCCGGATAAACTGGCGACATGACTGCGAAGCGCACCCTGATCCTGCTCCGCCACGGCCAGAGCGAGTGGAACGAACTGAACCTCTTCACCGGCTGGGTGGACGTCCGCCTGACCGCGCAGGGCAAGGGCGAGGCCCGTCGCGGCGGTGAGCTGCTCGCCGAGTCCGGCATCCTGCCCGACGTGCTGCACACGTCGCTGCTGAGCCGGGCGATCCAGACTGCCGACATCGCGCTGGATGCGGCCGACCGGCTGTGGATCCCGGTGAAGCGCTCCTGGCGGCTCAACGAGCGCCACTACGGGGCGCTGCAGGGCAAGGACAAGGCGCAGACGCTCGAGGAGTTCGGTCCGGAGCAGTTCCAGCTGTGGCGCCGCTCGTTCGACGTGCCGCCGCCCCCGCTGGACGACGCGAGCGAGTTCAGCCAGGTGGGTGACGCCCGCTACGAGGGCATCGACGGCGAGGTGCCGCGCACGGAGTCGCTCAAGCTCGTCATCGACCGTCTCCTGCCGTACTGGGACGCGGAGATCGTCCCCGACCTGGAAGCCGGTAAGACCGTCCTCGTGACGGCGCACGGCAATTCGCTGCGCGGCCTCGTCAAGCACCTCGAGGGCATCAGCGACGACGACATCGCCGGCCTCAACATCCCCACCGGCATCCCGCTCGTGTACGAGCTCGACGAGCACAACGCGCCGACGGGCCCCGGCCGCTACCTCGACCCGGAGGCCGCCGCCGCCGGTGCCGCGGCCGTCGCCGCTCAGGGCAAGAAGTAACCGAGACCCCGGTTTCACGCCGAGACCCCCTGCTGCAGGCGACTGCAGCAGGGGGTCTCGGCGATAAGGCGGGGGCTCGGTCAGGCGTGGCCGAGCTGCTCCTGCTGCTCCACCGCGAGGGCGATGTCCTCCTCTTCGACGTGCCAGTCGCCCGTCGCGAGGTAGACGACCTTCTTGGCGACGGCGACCGCGTGGTCCGCGAAGCGCTCGTGGTACCGGCTCGCGAGCGTCGCATCGACCGTGGCGACGGCCTCGCCCTTCCAGTTGTCGCTGAGCACCTTCTCGAAGACGCTGGCGTGCAGCTCATCGACGTCGTCATCGGCGTTGCGGATGGCATCCGCGAACTTCAGGTCCTGGGTACGGAGGAGCTCCGTGAGCGTGCGGGAGATCTCCACGTCGAGCTCGCCCATCTTCACGAACGTGCCCTTGAGGCCCTTCGGGATCGCGCGCTCCGGGAAGCGCAGGCGGGCGAGCTGGGCGATGTGCTCGGACATGTCGCCCATCCGCTCCAGGGACGCGCTGACGCGGAGCGCCGTGACGACGATCCGGAGGTCGCGCGCGACCGGCTGCTGTCGGGCGAGGATCTCGATGGCCTGCTCGTCCAGCGCGACCGCGAGCTCGTCGATCTTGGCGTCGTCGGCGATGACCTCCTCGGCCAGGGCGACGTCGCTCGTGGCGAACGCGCGGGTGGCCTTGTCAATGGAGACGGTGACGAGCTCGGCGATCTCGACGAGGCGGGACTGCAGGTCCTCGAGGGACTGGTGGAAGACTTCGCGCATGGTGGGCGCAACCTTTCGTTCGGATCCGGCTGACGGTCCAGCGCGGGGCGGCGGGGCGTCCGCAGGGGTGAGGACTGCGCGCGCGCAGGCCTGAAGCGATTGTCTGCTCCGAAGGTTAACGAACGGTGCCCGGCGAGTGAATAGTACGTCTCCGCTCCCCGGGATGGCGCGGAAACCCGCCGGATCAACGGTGAACGCGCTCTACGCTGGAGTCATGACCCTGCCGCAGCTCGCGCTGTCCTCCCTCGCCATCGGGTTGGCGATCGGGGTGGGCCTCTCCCTCCTCGTCGTCTGGGCCTATCGGGCGCGGGCGCGGGCGGAGGAGGAGACGTCGATGACGATCCCGCCCGGGATCACCGACGTGCTGCGCAGCATGGACGACGCCGCGTGCGTCGTCGACGTCTCCGGCCTCGTGCTCGCCACGTCGAAAGCCGCCGCACGGTTCGGGATCGAGGTCGGATCGACGCTCGAGAACCCGGAGCTCCGGCAGCTCGTGCGGGGCGTCCGCTCGACGGGGGAGACGGCGACCGAGTCGCTGCGCATCACCCGCGGCGGTCTCAGCCTCGACCCGCGCCTCGTGTCGGCCAGGGCGAGCGCGATCGGAACGCGCCTCGTGCTCCTCATCATCCGCGACGTGACCGAGCAGGAGCGCCTCGACCAGATGCGCCGTGACTTCGTGGCCAACACGAGCCACGAGCTCAAGACGCCCGTCGGGGCCGTGAGCCTGCTCGCCGAGGCCATCGAGTCCGCCGCCGACGATCCCGCCCAGGTGCGGGCGTTCGCGTCCCGGATCTCGGCGGAGGCGGGCCGCCTCGGTCAGCTCACCGGACGCATCATGAGCCTGTCCCGGCTGCAGGCGGAGGACGGGCTGACCGAGGTCGCCCCCGTCTCGATCGACGAGGTCATCGCCTCCTCGATCGAAGCCCACGTCGTGCAGGCCGACTCCGCCGGTGTGGAGCTCGCCCGCGGTGGAGACCGCGGCGTCTGGGTCCGCGGCGACGCGCAGATCCTCATCGAGGCCGTCGGCAACCTCATCGCCAACGCGATCGTCTACTCGCCCCGCGGCTCCCGGGTGGGCGTCGGGGTGAAGGCCGACGACGAGGTCGTGGAGATCGCCGTGTCCGACCAGGGCATCGGGATCGCCGAGGCCGATCGCGAGCGCATCTTCGAGCGGTTCTACCGTGCCGACGAAGCCCGCTCGCGGCGCACCGGCGGCACCGGCCTCGGGCTGTCCATCGTCAAGCATGCCACTCAGCGGCACGGGGGAGAGGTGCGGCTGTGGTCGCGCCCCGGCCGAGGATCGACGTTCACCATCCGCCTGCCTCGCATCGACGCCCCCGCGAACAGCGGGCAGGGCAAGAAGAGCAAGAAGAAGCGCGCACGCAAGGGCGCCCCCGCGACCGGGGCGACGCGCGTCCGAAACGGAGAGACCGCATGACCCGCATCCTTCTCGTCGAAGACGAGCCCGACCTCGCCGACCCCCTCGCGTACCTGCTGCGCCGCGAGGGCTACGAGGTCGAGATCGCCGAGGACGGTCCCGGTGCGCTGACGGCGTTCCGGGAGCGCGGCGCCGACATCGTGCTCCTCGACCTCATGCTGCCGGGGATGCCGGGGACCGAGGTGTGCCGTCAGATCCGCTCGACGTCCGCCGTGCCGATCATCATGCTGACCGCCAAGGACTCCGAGGTCGACATCGTCGTGGGACTCGAACTCGGAGCGGACGACTACATCACCAAGCCCTACTCGTCGCGGGAGCTCCTCGCCCGGATGCGGGCGGTGCTGCGACGCGTCGTGCAGGCCGAGGGCGAGTTGGACGAACGGGTGCTGGAGGGCGGGCGCGTCTCGCTCGACATCGATCGGCACACGGTGTCGGTCGCCGGCGAGCAGATCAACATGCCCTTGAAGGAGTTCGAGCTCCTGGAGGTGCTGATGCGCAACTCCGGCCGGGTGCTCACGCGGGGCCAGCTCATCGACCGGGTGTGGGGGAGCGACTACTTCGGCGACACCAAGACGCTCGACGTGCACATCAAGCGCATCCGCTCGCGGATCGAGGAGAACCCCAGCGAGCCGGTGATGCTCGTGACCGTCCGCGGCCTGGGGTATCGCTTCGAGGGCTGATGACAGACAGGAGAGGCCGGCACCCACGGGTGCCGGCCTCTCCTCGTCTCTGGGGACTCAGTCCTGGGGAGCGAGGTCCGAGTAGTACGGCAGGGTGCCGTCGAGGACCGGGATCTCGGTCGTCACACCGGCGGAGTCGCCGGACTGGAAGTGCATCGCGACGGTCGCGCCGGGCATGGTGTCGAGTCCCGTGATCTCCACGGGCTCCTCGTCGGCGCCGAAGCTGATCCTTCCGCCGGCGGGCACCGTGATCTTGAAGGGATCGCCGCCCTCCAGCGACACCGTCAGGGTGGCGCGGTCCTGCGACGGGTTGACCACGGCGCCGACGAAGTTGCCGACCGTGCCGTCCTCGTTCGCGATGATCAGGGCGTTACGCACGGCGATGGGGCCGTCCTGATCGGAGACGTTCACGCCGTCGGAGGCCGCGTACTCGATCTTCGTCGACTGCGGCGTGATGAACGTGCACCCGGTCGCGCCGAGCAGAACGAGGGCGCTGATGGCGGCAGACGCGACAAGGCGCGATTTCACGGGTCCTCCTGAGGTCCGACGGGATATCCCTCCCATTCTATGGGTAAGTCGGGAGCGCGCAGGGAACAGGGAGCGCGAACCTTAGCGCATATCCCCTGTGGTATCCTTGAGGTTGCCGAAAGGACATGTTTTTATGCTTTTTGAGGTTGGCGAGACCGTCGTCTATCCGCACCATGGCGCTGCGACCATCATCGAGGTCAAGGAGCGCATCATCAAGGGCGAGGCGAAGAAGTACCTGAAGCTCAACGTCACGCAGGGTGATCTCATCATCGAGGTTCCGGCCGAGAACGTCGACCTCGTCGGCGTTCGGGACGTGATCGGCAAGGAGGGCCTCGATCACGTGTTCGAGGTGCTGCGTGCGCCGTTCACCGAGGAGCCCACCAACTGGTCGCGCCGGTACAAGGCGAACCTGGAGAAGCTCGCGTCCGGCGACGTCATCAAGGTGAGCGAGGTCGTGCGCGACCTCTGGCGTCGCGACCAGGACCGCGGCCTGTCCGCGGGCGAGAAGCGAATGCTGGCCAAGGCCCGGCAGATCCTCATCTCGGAGCTGGCACTGGCCGAGAAGATCGACGAGGACAAGGCGGGCGCGCTGCTCGACGAGGTCCTCGCGTCCTGAGACGTCCTTCACGGAAGGCGGGTGCTTCGGCACCCGCCTTTCGTCGTTCCCGCGGGTAACGTGAAGCTGTGAGCATCCTCCCCGTCCCGCACACCGCGATCATCGTCGTCGCCGCCGGTTCCGGCACCCGTCTCGAGGCGGGGGCGCCCAAGGCCTTCGTCGGCATCGACGGACGGACCATCCTGCGGCACGCCCTCGACGGCGTATTCGCTGCGGCTCCCATGCAGGTCATCGTCGTCGCCCCCGCGGGATACGAGGGCGACGCGCAGACCGAGCTGCTCGCGGCTGCCGGCGATCGTGCCGACCTGGGCCGCGTGGTCACCGGAGGGGCGACACGGCAGGAATCCGTCGCGGCGGGACTCGCGGCGCTGTGGGGGGACGTGAGCACGGTGCTCGTGCACGACGCCGCGCGCGCGCTGACCCCGCCCGAGGTGATCGACGCCGTGGCGGCGGCCGTGATCGGCGACGCCGGTGCCGTACCGAGCCTGCCGGTCGTGGACACGCTCAAGCGGGTCGCGGACGGTCTCGTCGTAGGCACCGTGGATCGTGCGGAACTCGCAGCCGCGCAGACGCCGCAGGGTTTCCCGCGTGGCCCGCTGGAAGCGGCTTACGCGGAGGCGACGGCCCAGGGTGTCGAGTACACGGATGACGCGGCGCTCTTCGCCGCGGCGGGGCACGCGGTGCGGCTGGTGCCCGGCTCCGAGCGTTCGTTCAAGATCACCACCCCTGCCGATCTGGAGCGCGCCCGCCTCCTCGTCGCGACCGCGCCCGACTCGTCTCCCGCGCCTCGCGCGTCGGCTGTCGCCGAGCTCGGGCCGCGCGTGGGCATCGGCACGGACGTGCATGGGTTCGGCGGCGACGGTGCGCTGTGGCTGGCCGGGCTGGAATGGCCGGGGGAGCCCGCGCTCTCCGGGCATTCGGACGGGGACGCGGTCGCCCACGCGATCGTCGACGCCCTGCTCGGCGCCGCCGGGCTCGGTGACATCGGCGAGCACTTCGGTACAGCTCACCCGGAGTATGCGGGTGCGCACGCCGACGTCTTCCTCTCCCGCACCGCGGAGCTCCTGGCGGCGGCGGGGTTCATGATCGGCAACGTTTCCGTCCAGTTCCAGGGCAATCGTCCGCGGTTCAGCGGACGACGCGGGGAGGCCGAGGCGGTGCTGTCGGCGGCGCTCGGGGGTGCTCCGGTGGCCGTGACGGCCACGACGACCGACGGCCTCGGCTTCCCCGGACGGGGCGAGGGGATCGCGGTCACGGCCGTCGCGATCGTCATCCCGCGAGCGGATCAGGGTCTCTCAGCGCCCGCCGAGTAGGCTTGAGCGGTGACTCTCCGCCTCTACGACACCCGCGCACAGCTGCTGCGCGACTTCGTGCCTCTCGATCCCGAGAACATCACGATGTACGTGTGCGGACCCACCGTGCAGTCCGGCCCGCACATCGGCCATGTCCGGGCGGCCCTGAGCTTCGATCTCCTGCGCCGCTGGCTGACGCACCGCCACGGCCGAGTGACCTTCGTGCGCAACGTCACCGACATCGACGACAAGGTGCTCGCCAACGCCACGGACGCCGAGCCGTGGTGGGCGCTCGCCTACCGGATGGAGCAGGAGTTCGCCGCGGCCTACGCCGGCATCGGCATCCTGCCGCCCACGTACGAGCCGCGGGCGACGGCCTCCGTCCCGCAGATGCAGGAGCTCATCGCGCTGCTCATCGACCGGGGCCATGCGTATCCCGCTCCCGACGGGTCGGGCGACGTGTACTTCGATGTGCGCTCCTGGCCGTCCTACGGCGATCTCACCCATCAGTCGGTGGACGCGATGGAGGCGGCGCAGGACGCCGACCCGCGGGGCAAGCGCAACCCCCAGGACTTCGCCCTGTGGAAGGGAGCCAAGCCCGACGAGCCCGCCGATGCGACCTGGGCGTCGCCGTGGGGTCCGGGGCGTCCTGGCTGGCACATCGAGTGCTCGGCCATGGCGAAGCGGTACCTCGGTGCGGAGTTCGACATCCACGGCGGCGGCCTCGACCTGCGGTTCCCTCATCACGAGAACGAGCTCGCGCAGTCGACGGCCGCGGGTGACGGCTTCGCCCGCTACTGGGTGCACAACGGTCTCGTGACCGTCGACGGCCAGAAGATGTCGAAATCCCTCGGCAACTTCACCCTCGCGCGGGACGTTCTCGCGGAGCGGGACCCGCTGGTCGTGCGCTATGCCCTCGCCGCCGCGCACTACCGATCGAGCCTCGACCTCTCGGAATCGTCCTGGGCGGAGGCGGACGCGGCGCTCGGCCGTATCCGCTCCTTCCTCGATCGCGCAGTCCGCGCGGCCGGCGAGGAGATCGGTGCCGAGGACGCGCGGAGCATGCCCGACGCCTTCGTCGAGGCGATGGACGACGACCTCGGCGTGCCGCAGGCGCTGGCCGTCGTGCACGAGAGCGTGCGGGCCGGGAACTCGGCGCTGGACGCGGGCGACACCGACACGGCCCTGGACGCGGCGCGGGCGGTGCTCGCCATGACCGGGATCCTCGGTCTGAACCCGCGCACGGGATCCGGCGCCGCCGGGGATGCGCAGGCAGCGGCGCTGGACGCGCTGGTGCAGGAGATGATCGCGCAGCGCGCCACCGCGCGCGCGGAGAAGGACTGGGCGGCGGCGGATCGCATCCGAGACGCGATCACCGCCGCAGGAATCACGCTGGAGGACACTCCGGCCGGAACTCATTGGAGTATCGATGGCTAAGCCAGGGCGCCCCGGCGCGAGCAAGGGAAACAAGAAGGGCCCGACCAAGGGCACGGGCGGTCTCGGGCGCAAGGCGCTCGAAGGGCGTGGCCCCACGCCGAAGGCGGAGGACCGCGCGTGGCACCCCGCCGGCAAGCGCAAGGCTGCGGCTGAGCGCTACGCGGCTGCGGGCGGCAAGGGCAAGCCCGGAGGGCGTCCCGCCTCCGGGGGCAACCCGAACCGCAACGCCAGGTCGAAGGACAACACCAACGACACCGAGACGGTCACCGGCCGCAACTCGGTGCTCGAGGCGCTGCGGGCAAAGATCCCGGCGACCGCGATGTACATCGCGCAGCGCGTCGAGATGGACGACCGCGTCAAGGAGATGCTGTCGATCGCGACCCACCGCGACATCCCCGTGCTCGAGGTCACCCGCCAGGAGCTCGACCGCATGGCCGGCTTCGACGGCGTGCATCAGGGAGTCGCCCTCAAGGTGCCGCCGTACGAGTACGCCCACCCGCAGGACCTCCTGGAAGAGGTCATCGATCGCGGCGAGACGCCCCTGTTCGTCGCCCTCGACGGGATCACCGACCCTCGCAACCTCGGAGCGATCATCCGCTCGACGGCGGCGTTCGGCGGCCACGGCATCATCCTGCCGCAGCGTCGTTCCGCCGGTGTGAACTCCGCGGCGTGGAAGACCAGTGCGGGCGCGGCCGCCCGCATCCCGGTGGCGCTGGCGTCGAACCTCACCACGCAGCTCAAGGAGTTCAAGAAGCAGGGCGTGTTCGTGCTCGGGCTCGACGGCGACGGCGACGTCTCGCTGCCCGCGCTGGAGCTGGCGGACCGTCCCGTCGTCATCGTCGTGGGCTCGGAGGGCAAGGGCCTGTCCCGCCTCGTGACCGAGACCTGCGACCAGATCGTCTCCATCCCCATCTCCGCGGCGACCGAGTCGCTGAACGCCGGCATCGCGGCCTCGGTCGCGCTGTACCAGGTCGCGACCGTCCGCGCCGCGGACTGACCGAGAGGAACACGCATGGCCCGCATCATCGTCCTGGGAGGAACCGGCTACGCCGGACGCCACATCGTCGCGGAGGCGGTGAGCCGCGATCACGCGGTCGTCGCCATCTCGCGCTCGACCCCCGCGGATCCGGTCGCGGGTGCGGCGTACGTGCAGGGGTCCGCGCTCGACCCCGCGACGCTGACCGAGGCGTTCGCGGGTGCCGATGCCGTGGTCTCCGCGCTCTCGCCGCGTGGCGACATGGAGGACCGTGTCCTCGAGGCGCTGACGAACGTGGTCGCGCTGCTCGACGGCACCGAGACCCGGCTCGGGGTCGTGGGCGGCGCGGGCGGCAGCCTCGTCGCGCCCGGTGGCCCCCGACTGTTCGATCAGGGGTTCCCCGAGGAGTACAAGCACGAGGCGCAGGTCGGCATCGACTCTCTCGCGCTCCTGGAGCGCACGGCCGAGAGCCTGGACTGGTTCTTCGTGCACCCGGCCGAGGTCTTCGGGCCGTGGGCCGAGGGGGAGCGCACCGGACACTACCGGGACGGCGGTGACGTGCTCGTCCGCGACGAGGACGGGAAGTCGTACATCTCCGGGGCGGACTTCGCCGTCGCGATCGTCGACGAGATCGAGCAGGGCAACCACCACCGCGAGCGGTTCACCGTCGGCTACTGACGCCGTCCGGCGCGGCGCCGACGGGCGGGCACGGTCTCAGACGAGGTCGCGCCAGTCCACCTCGTCGTCGTCGCCGAGCGCCAGCGTACCGGTGACGACGGGGAGGCCCATCGTCTCGGTCGGCGGCCCCATGATGGTGGCCTCGTCGCGCCGGTGGCGGAGCACGTCGTTGATGTAGCTCGTCAGCACCTCCGCGAGGGCGACCGAGCGGCCCTGTGCCTGGGACAGGTACCAGCGGTGCTCCAGCACCTGGTGGAACACCTCGGCCGGCTCCAGCTTGGCGCGCAGGTCGTAGGGGATCGCGCGGACGACGGGCTCGAAGACGCGGGTGAGCCACTCGTGCGCGTACATCTCCTCGTCCGCCCACTGCTTGGTGGAGCGGGCACGGAACTCGTCGAGGTCGTTGAGGAGCCGCCGGGCCTGGTTCTCCTCGACGTCGAGACCGGTGAGGCGGATGAGCCGGCGCTGGTGGTGCCCGGCATCGACGACCTTGGGCTGGATCTCCACGACCGTGCCGTCGGCGGTCGTCGACATCGACATCTCGTCGATGTCGAAGCCGAGGGCGTTGAGCCGCTCGACGCGTTCCGTGATGCGCCACGTCTCGGCGGCGGAGAAGGACTCCTGCGCGGTGAGCTCGGCCCAGAGGGAGCGGTAGGACGACACGATGCCGTCCGCGATGGCGACGGCGTCGACCCCGTGCTCCAGGCGGCCGCCCGCGGCGAGGTCCATGATCTCGCCGGCGATGTTCGTGCGCGCGAGGTCCAGGTCGTAGGCGCGCTGACCGTCGGTGAGGCCCTCTTCGTGCAGCTCGCCGGTCTCCGCGTCCACGAGGTACGCCGCGAAGGCTCCGGCATCCCGGCGGAAGAGCGTGTTCGAGAGGGAGACGTCGCCCCAGTAGAAGCCGACGTTGTGCAGGCGCACGAGCAGGAGCGCCAGCGCGTCGACGAGGCGCGTGGCCGTGTCCGGACGGAGCACCCGGGTGAAGAGCGCCCGGTACGGCATCGAGAAGCGCAGATGCGAGGTGACAAGTGCCGCGGGGAGCGGCGCCCCCGCCGCGTCGGTGCGCCCCGCGATGACCGCGACGCGTTCCACGCACGGCACGTCGAGTCGCGACAGGTTTCCGAGCATCTCGTACTCCCGGCGCGCCATCTCCGTCGTCGTCTCCTTGACCGCCACCACCCGCCCGGAGAGGTCCGCGAAGCGCACGAGGTGGCGGGAGAGGCCCTTGGGCAGCGAGACGATGTGCTCGGACGGCCACTTCTCCAGAGGCGTCGACCAGGGCAGAGCGAGCAGACCGGGGTCGACCGTCTTGGCGGTGATCCGGAGGGATTCCTGCATGGGGGCTCCTGAGGGTGCCGGGGAAACGACGCGGCGCGGGCGACCGAAGTCAGCCCGCGCCGCGGTGGAGTGTCCGATCAGGCCGAGACGACCGGCTTGTCGTTCAGGCGGTCGCCCGACTCGAGGTCGAACGCGTGTACGTGACCCGGGTTCGCGGCGAGGGTGACGGTCTCGCCGGCGTTCGGGTGGTTGCGGCCGTCGACGCGGGCGACGAGGTCGGTGCGCTTGCCGTTGATCTCCGTGTGGCCGTAGAGGTAGCCGTCGGCGCCGAGCTCCTCGACGAGGTCGACGACGACCGACAGGCCCTGGCCGTCGGCCGGGCCGACGGTGATGTCCTCGGGGCGGACGCCCACCGTGACCTGCGAGCCGTTGGCGCGGCCCACGGTGTCGCGGTCGAGCGGGACGATCTCGGTGCCGAAGCGCACGCCGCCGTCGGCCAGGTCGGCCGAGAACAGGTTCATCGCGGGGGAGCCGATGAAGCCGGCGACGAAGACGTTCTCCGGCTTCTCGTACAGGTCGCGCGGCGAGCCGACCTGCTGGAGCAGGCCGTCCTTCAGCACGGCGATGCGGTCACCCATGGTGAGTGCCTCGGTCTGGTCGTGCGTGACGTAGACCGTGGTGACGCCGAGACGACGCTGCAGCGACGCGATCTGCGTACGGGTCTGGACACGGAGCTTGGCGTCGAGGTTCGACAGCGGCTCGTCCATGAGGAAGACCTGGGGCTGACGGACGATCGCGCGACCCATGGCGACACGCTGACGCTGACCACCGGAGAGGGCCTTCGGCTTGCGGGTGAGGTACTGCTCCAGGTCGAGGAGCTTCGCGGCCTCGAGCACGCGCGCGGCGCGCTCCTCCTTGCCGACGCCGGCGATCTTGAGCGCGAAGCCCATGTTCTCGGCGACGGTCATGTGCGGGTACAGCGCGTAGTTCTGGAACACCATCGCGATGTCGCGGTCCTTCGGCGGCACGTCGGTGACGTCGCGGTCACCGATGAGGATGCGGCCGGAGTTGACCTCTTCGAGGCCGGCGAGCATGCGGAGGGAGGTGGACTTACCGCAACCGGAGGGACCGACCAGGACGAGGAACTCGCCGTCTCCCACCTCGAGGTTGAGCTTGTCGACAGCCGGACGGGTGCCGCCGGGGTACAGGCGGGTGGCCTCGTCGAAAGTCACAGATGCCATCGTGTTTCTCCTTCACCGGCAGGTACGTGCCGGACGATCCGTAGTGAATGAAGCGGCGGAGCGACCCGCCGTGACCCTTCATCGGGTCGGGATCAGTATGGCACGAACGCCCGCACCTGGGTATTTCTCAGCCTCACTGGTTAGCATCGAACCCGGCCGTGCGCAGCGGCGATCACCGCCCGACGGTGGTCGGGGCCAACCCGGACCCCCTGAGACTCAAGAGGAACGATGTCGAGCGACGAAACGCCGAACGTCCCCGCCCCTCGCAATTCGCGCGAGGCCGTGCGGGAGAAGGCACAGAAGGTGCACGCCCAGCAGTCGCGGGCGCGTCTCATGCGACGGATCATCATCGGTGCGGTCGCGATCATCGCGGTCGGTGCGATCGGGACCGCCGTGACGCTCGCCGTGACCTCGCAGACGTCCAAGCCGCAGCTCAGCCCGAGCGGCATGGAGGCGGATGGCGTCGTGGTGACGGACATCGCCTCCGCCGCGATCGCCGGTACTCCTTCCGCCACGCCGGAGCCCGAGCCCAGCGAGGCCGGCGCCAGCGAGACGCCGTCGCCCGAGCCGTCCGCGGCGGGTGCTGTCGAGGTGCACATCTACGTCGACTACCTCTCGCCCGACGCGGGCAAGTTCGAGCGCGCCAACGCCCGGCTGCTCGCGCAGTGGATCGAGGACGGCGCCGCGACCGTCAGCTACCACCCGGTCGCTCTGCTCACCGCCAGCTCCAACGGCACCAAGTACTCGCTGCGTTCCGCCGCCGCGGCCGCCTGTGTGGCGACGCACTCGCCGGACCAGTTCTACGCGTTCAACCACGACCTGCTCGATGACCAGCCCGATGTGGGCAGCGACGGGATGTCGGACGAAGAGCTCGCCAACCTCGCGGGGGCTGTCGGCGTGGACAACGGCAAGACCGTGCGCTCCTGCATCCAGGACGGCGACTACGTCAGCTGGGCGAAGGAGGCGACGACCCGCGCGCTCGAGGGGCCGCTCCCCGGCTCCGACGACCTCGTGCTCACGGCCGCACCGATGATCGTCGTGAACGGCGAGGCCTACGTCGGCGCGCTGGACGACCCGCAGGAGCTGTCGACGTTCGTCATGTCGGTCGCCAGCGAGGCCTACTACGAGTCGGCGACTCCGACGCCGAGCCCCACGGCCACGTCGGCGCCGGCGAAGTAGTCCGCCGCGCGTCCGCGCCATCGCTAAGCTGTGATGGCATCCGCCGACTTGGCGCAATTGGTAGCGCACCGTACTTGTAATACGGGGGTTACGGGTTCGAGTCCCGTAGTCGGCTCCATACGGGAAGGCCCGCATCCCCCGGGAGACACGGGGATGCGGGCCTTTCGCGCATCTCGGCGAGGAGTGCTGCCCACTTCACCGGCACCCACGGCCCCAGCGCTAGGCTCTGCGCATGAGCGAACCCGCGGACGAGCCCGGCCCGTCGCTGATCCCGCAGCGGCTCGCACTGCAGCGACGGAGAACGTGGGCGATCGTGCTCGCCGTGTTCTGGACGGTGAGCGCCGCCTGGTGGCTGAGCTCTGGTCTTCTGACAGGTGCGCCGTGATGTCAGGGCGCCCGCATATCGCGTAGCACGTCGGAGGGTGTTATGTTACTGGGGTGCAGGTGGTCGGCACCCCGCCCCGGCCACCTGCGCATCTTTCCGCCCCGCCACGGGAATGTTCGTGCCGCTCACAGCGGTTGTCTCGGACATGACCCGCATCGGCTCCAGTGACCTCGACGTCTTCCCCCTCGCCCTCGGCGGCAACGTGTTCGGCTGGACCGCCGACCGTGACGCCGCCTTCGCCGTCCTCGACGCCTTCGTCGACGGGGGTGGCGACTTCATCGACACGGCGGACTCCTACAGTGCCTGGGTTCCCGGCAACGAGGGCGGCGAGAGCGAGACGATCATCGGGGCATGGCTCGCGTCGCGGCGGCCCCAGGGCGTCGTCGTCGCGACCAAGGTCAGCCAGCATCCCGCCTTCCGCGGTCTGTCGGCCGGGAACGTCCGCCGCGCGGCGGAGGCGTCTCTCGCTCGCCTCGGCGTGGACGAGATCGACCTCTACTACGCGCACTTCGACGACGAGTCCGTGCCGCTGGAGGAGACCGTCGAGGCGTTCGGCGCCCTCGTCACGGACGGGCTCGTGCGGCACGTGGCGGTGTCGAACTACACGGCCGACCGCATCCGGCAGTGGATCGACATCGCGGACCGCCTCGGCGTCGCGCGACCGGTCGCCGTCCAGCCGCACTACAACCTCGTGCACCGCAACGACGTCGAGGACACCATCATCCCCGTCGCTGAGGAGTTCGGGCTGAGCCTCGTGCCGTACTACGCGCTGGCGAGCGGCTTCCTCACCGGCAAGTACCGTTCGACGGATGCCGGGGGAGAGGGGTCTCCGCGGGCCGCCGGCGCCGCGAAGTACGCCACCGCGGCTGGACTTCGGATCATCGACGCGCTGGATGAGATCGGCGCCGCGCACGACGCATCCGTCGCCGCGACGGCCCTGGCCTGGCTGCGGGCGCAGCCGACCGTGGTGGCGCCCATCGCGAGTGCCCGGACGGTGGATCAGGTTCCGGATCTGCTCGCCGGAGCGCGGCTGGAGCTGTCGACAGCGGAGGTCGAGCGCCTGAACCGCGTGTCGGCCTGGACGCCGCCACAGGACTGACCCGCTCTCACCGCCCGACGAGGCCGAGCCGGTGGGCGAGGATCACAGCATGGATCCGATCCCGCGCCCCGAGCTTCGCCAGGATCCGCCCGACATGCGTCTTGACGGTGGACTCGCCGACGTAGAGGGACGCCGCGATCTCGGCGTTGGTGAGCCCGCGGCCGATCGCGACGAACACCTCGCGCTCGCGCTCGGTCAGGGAGCGGTACCCGGCGTCGTCGACCTCGTCGAGGGCGCTGGTTCCGAGCTGCGAGCCGACGTGCTCCAGCAGCACGCGGGTCACCCGCGGCGCCAGCGCGGCGTCTCCGCGATGGACGGCACGGACGGCGGAGAGCATCTCGTGGCGCTGGGCGTCTTTCAGGAGGAACCCGCTGGCACCGGCCCGGATCGCGCCGAAGGCGTACTCGTCGAGGTCGAAGGTGGTGAGGACGAGCACCTTCGTCTCGGGGTGGGCGCCGACGATGGCCGTCGTCGCCGCGATCCCGTCGAGCTCGGGCATACGGATGTCCATCAGCACGAGGTCCGGGGCGAGCGCGGCGCTCTGCGCGATCGCCGCCTTCCCGTCGGCGGCTTCGCCGATCACGACGATGTCGGGCTCCGCCTCCAGGACCATGCGGAACCCCAGGCGGATCAGCTCCTGGTCGTCGACCAGGAGCACACGGATGGGCGATGTCATGTCTTCCCCTCTGTCGGCAGCACGGCGCGAAGGATCCATCGGCCCGCACCGTCCGGCCGCGACTCCAGTGTGCCGTGCACGTGGGCAGCGCGTTCTTGGAGACCTCGGAGACCGAAGCCTCCCTCGCCCGGAGAGCCCGCGACGCCGTCGTTGACGATCTCGACGACCACGGTAGCGGGCGCGTACTCCAGACGCACGGCCGCGGCCGTCGCGGTCGGTGCGTGCCGCATCGCGTTCGTCACCCCCTCCTGCACGATCCGTCCGAGCGCATGGGCGACGTCGGACGAGACATCCGCCTGCCCCGTCGTGGCGAGGGTGACCGGATAACCGGTCCGCTGCGCCGCCGCGACGGTCTCCTGTGGAGAGGCGGGCGAGACCGGCGCGAGGAGGAGCGGGGCGTCGTCGTCCCGGAGCACGCCGAGCATCGCCCGCATCTGCGTGAGCGCGCTGCGGGCGGTGTCCGCCGCAGAGGTGGCCGCCGCCCGCGCCTGTTCGCGGTCCGGGGTGGCGGCCGCACCCTCGGACAGCGCCACGACCACGGTCAGGGAGTGCGACACGATGTCGTGCATCTCGCGTGCGATCCGCGCCCGCTCCGCCGCTGCGGCGAGCTGCGCCTGCTGGTCGCGCTCCACGAGGAGCTGCCGGGAGCGGTCGATGACGGCGTCCAGGTAGCGCTTCCGGTTGCCGACGTTCGCGCCGATCAGAGTGCCGATGAGGCCGAGCACGACCGTGCCGAGCAGGGCGTTGACCGCCTCTTGGAGTGTGAAGACGCCGGCCCAGAGGAGAAGCCCGGCTCCCGAGGCGCTGGCTGCGACGCCGATGCCGAAAGCGGTCCACGCGGCACGGGTGGAGCGGTAGACGGCGAGGGAGTAGCCGGCGAAAAGCAGCAGCGGGCTGCTTCCCGGCAGCGCGGTGAAAAGCAGGAAGACCTCGAGCAGGATCGCGGCGATCGCGGGGAGCCACGGCTTCCGTCGGCGCCAGAGCAGGGTGGCGGAGGCGGCGACCACGCAGAGCGGCAGCAGGGCGGCGAGCACGAGCCCGACGGGGCCGCGGTCGGCATCGTCGAGGCGCGCGGCGGGTGTGATCGTGAGGACGATGCAGAGCAGGGTGAGCAGGACGTCGGCGAGGACGGGATGGCGCGCCCAGAAACGCCGGAACACGCCGGGAGGACGAGGGAGCCGCAGCCCCTCGTCCTCCCGGACGGTGTCCGTTCCGCGTCGCTTCGCCGGCACCCGGTCTCCTACGCGTCGCGCGTGCGGAGGACGGCCCACGCGGCCAGCAGACCGCCGACCACCCAGCAGCCGAGGGTGAAGAAGGCGACCGGCGCATCCAGTGTCGCCGCGTCACCGGGCAGGATCGCGCTCTGCGCGGCGGCGACCGGCAGGTAGGCGGAGGCGTCGATCACCCAGGCCCAGGCCTCTCCCGCCATCGCGAAGAAGCTCGCGACGATCGGCAGGACGAACAGCAGACCGACCGTCGCCGCGATCGCTCCGGCACCCGAGCGCAGGATGAAGCCGAACGCCACGCCGATCAGCGCGAAGACGGCCATGGCGAGGGAGGCGACCACGATCGGCAGGACGGAGGTCGCGGGGTCCGACCAGTCGATGCCCTGCTCCCGTCCCGCGACCACGGCGGACACGGCGACCGCGGCGACGCCGAAGATGACCAGCGACGACAGGAAGAGGAAGCCCGCGAGCACGAGCGACTTCGCCAGCAGCACGGACCCGCGGATCGGGTCGGCGGTCAGCGTCGAGCGGATCATGCCCGTGGAGTACTCGCCGGTCACCGAGATCGCTCCGATGATGCCGGCGAGCAGCATCGTGAACTGGATCGGCATGACGACGGCCTGGATCGGGTCGAACCCGGGGGTATCGATCGCCTGGGCGATGAGGACGGCGATGCCGATCGTGAGCACGGCGGCGATCGCGATGGACCACCACGTCGACCGGAGGGTGATGAGCTTGATCGCCTCGCCGCGCACGGCTCGTGCGAAGGTGAGGCGGCGACCCGAGTCGACGGCGGGCGGCGCGACGGCCGGGGTCGTCACGGCGGGGGCGGCGGTCATGAGAGCTCCTTCGTGCGGTACTCGACGGCGTCGCCGGTGAGGGCGAGGTAGGCCTCTTCGAGGGATCCGGTGGTCGGGGTGAGTTCGTGCAGCGGGATCCCGCGCTCCGCGGCGAGGTCGCCGATGCGCGCTGCCGGGAGCCCCGCGATGTCGAGCAGATCGGGAGCGGCGCTGACGATCTCCACGTCCGGACCGCCCACCGCGGCCACGAGGTCGGTGGGGCGGGGTGTCCGCACGCGCACGCGGTTGGTCGTCCAGGAGCGCACCAGCTCGGCCAGCGGAGCGTCGGCGAGGACCTTACCCCGTCCCATCACGATGACGTGGTCCGCGGTCTGCGCCATCTCGCTCATGAGGTGACTGGAGAGCAGGACCGTCCGGCCCTCGGAGGCGGCATGCCGGACGAACTGCCGCACCCAGCGGACGCCCTCCGGGTCGAGGCCGTTGACCGGCTCGTCGAGGATGAGGGTGTGCGGGTCGCCGAGCAGTGCGGAGGCGATCCCGAGGCGCTGCCCCATGCCGAGGGAGAACTTCCCGGCGCGCTTGCGGGCGACCGCGCCGATGCCGGCGAGCTCGATGACCTCGTCGACGCGCGACGTCGGGATGCCGTGCGTGGCGGCCATGGCCCGGAGGTGGTCGCGCGCGGTCCGACCGGTGTGCACGGCCTTGGCATCGAGGAGCACGCCGACCTCGGTGAGGGGTGCCCGGAGCTTGCGATACTCCTGGCCGGCGACGGTCGCCCGGCCCGCCGACGGACGGTCCAGCCCGACGATCATGCGCATGGTCGTCGACTTCCCTGCGCCGTTCGGTCCGAGGAAGCCGGTGACGGTCCCGGGCTGCACGGTGAAGGACACGCCGTCGACGGCGGTCTTGTCCCCGAATCTCTTGGTGAGGCCTTCTGCGGTGATCATGGTCCCCACGCTACGGACCGCCGCGCCGCGGCGCGTCCTCCTGCAGGACGATTCCCTGGTGCGGTGCGCTCGTCCTCCGGGAGGACGGTGCCGTGGAGGACAGGTGCGCGCGGAGGCTCCGATAGTGTCGAGAGGTGACCCCCGCACGCCGCCTCCCCGCCCCTCTGGCGCTCGGGGGAGCCGTCGCGATCGGAGTCATGACCGCGATCCAGGCGCGCATCAACGGGGTCCTGGGCGTGCGCGTCGACAACGGCATCGTCGCCGGCTTCCTGTCCTTCGCGGTGGGATTGGTGGCCCTCGCCGTGGTCATCTCCTTCCTGCCTTCGGCGCGCCGTGGTGCCATGCGCCTCGGCCGCGGCATCCGCGATCGGAGCATCCCGTTCTGGATGCTCCTCGGGGGCGCCTGCGGCGCTCTCACCGTCTCCACCCAGGGGCTGACGGCGGGCATCCTCGGCGTCTCCCTCTTCACGGTGGGTGTCGTGGCAGGGCAGACGCTGCACGGCCTCGTCCTCGACCGCATCGGCTTCGGGCCGGCCGGCGTCGTGGCCGTGACCCCCGGTCGGGTGATGGGCGGGGTGCTCGCGCTCGCCGCGGTGGGGATCTCCCTCTCGGGCGACGTGCTGGCGACCGCCCCGCTGTGGATGCTGCTGCTGCCCTTCGCCGCCGGCGTCGGTATCGCCTGGCAGGCGGCGACCAACGGGCGGCTGGCACAGCGCGTGCAGTCGCCGATCGCCGCGACACTCATGAGCTTCATCGCCGGGACGCTGGTGCTCGCGGTCGCCGCCGGCACCAGCGTCGCCGTGCGGGGATGGCCGGCCGCGCTGCCGACCGAGCCCTGGCTCTACCTCGGCGGCTTCCTCGGTGCGGGCTACATCCTGCTCGGCGCGTTCATCGTCGCGCACACGGGCGTGCTGCTCATGGGGCTGGGATCGGTGCTCGGGCAGCTCGTGACGTCGGTCGTGATCGACCTGCTCTGGCCGGCGCAGGCGGGACCGGCGCTGTGGCAGGTGGTCGCGATGGTGGTCGTCGCGGTCGGCTCGGTCCTCGTCGCGGTGCCCTGGCGTCGCCGCCGGCTCTAGGAGCCGCTCTTCTTGGCGGCCTTCTTGGCTTTCTTCTTTTCCCTCTTCTTCGCCTTCTTGCGCGCCTTCTTCTCGGCCTTCTCGGCCTTCTGCTTCTCGGCCTCCTGTGCGGCCGCCTCAGCAGCCGCCCGCGCCTCCGGAGAGAGTTTCGGCGGTCGGGTCAGGAGCGCGCGGGCGTCGACGGTCTTGCGGCGGCCCGGGCTCTTGCCCTCGGGTTTCGCCCCGACATAGAGCCAACCGAGGAGCTCCTCGTGCGGCCCCAGCCCGTGCATGCGCGCGACCGGCTCCGAGCGCGTGTAGTGTCCGGTGCGCCAGATGACGCCCCACCCCGCCTCATCGAGCAGCAGGCTCAGCACATGCGCGACCCCGGAGGCCACCGCCTCCTGCTCCCAGCGCGGGACCTTCTCGCTCGGACGGTAGCTCGCGACCACCGCGATGAGGAGCGGAGCCCGCAGCGGCTTGGTCGACGGCTCCGCGTCCCCCTGAGCCTCGGCGATCGCGGCACCGAGCGCCTCGCGGTCCGCGCCGCGGAGCTCGATCAGACGCCAGGGACGCAGCGAGGAATGGTCGGCGACGCGGCCGGCGGCGCCGACGAGCGTCACCAGCTCCTCGCGCCCCGGAGCGGTGTCGCCGACCTTCGACCAGGACTGCCGTGCGCGGACGGCGTCGAGGGCGCTCACGACTCGTCGGGCGTGAAGTTCAGCGCGATCGAGTTCATGCAGTAGCGGTCACCGGTGGGGGTGCCGAAGCCGTCCGGGAAGACGTGGCCGAGGTGCGAACCGCAGGTCGCGCAGCGGACCTCCGTGCGCACCATGCCGAGACTGTCGTCCTCGAGCAGCTCGACCGCATCCGGCCGGACCGACTCGTAGAAGCTCGGCCAGCCGCAGCCGGAATCGAACTTCGTGCCGCTCTTGAACAGCTCGGCTCCGCAGGCGCCGCAGGTGTAGAGGCCGGCGCGCTCCTCATCGAGCAGCTCACCGGTCCACGCCCGCTCGGTCGCCGCCTGGCGCAGCACGGCGTACTGCTCTTCGCCGAGCTCGTCGCGCCATTCGTCTTCGGTCTTGTTCACGCTGTAGGGCATCGTGTCCTCCTGAGTCCCCTCCATTCTCCCTCGTGCGGGGGCGTCGATGGCGCTTCGCGTCAGAATGGACGCATGACCGACGCCGTGCAGGAGCGCTATGCCCGATTCGCGGCGACGGAGGCTCCTGGGCGCAGCGCGCTGTACGCGGAGTGGGCGGCCGGGGTCGCCGCCGACGACGAGATCAGCGAGGTGCTGCTGCGGATCCCCGCGACCCGTCGCCAGCCTCCGCTCGTGTTCGCCGTGTCCCGCCTGCTCGGCGCCGGTCACGGTCCGTACCGGGAGTGGCGTCGTTTCGTCCTGACCAATGCCACTCGACTCGTCGAGGAATGCACGAGGCGGGCTCTGCAGACCAACGAGCCCCTCCGCACCGCGGCACTGCTTCCGGTGCTCTCCGAGATCGAGGGCCCGATCGCGCTGCTGGAGGTCGGCGCCTCCGCCGGCCTCTGCCTCTATCCCGATCGCTACTCGTACCGTTTCATCGACGACGGCGGGTCCGTTCGTCGCGCGCTCGACCCCCTCGACGGTCCCTCCCCCGTGGTGCTGGAGAGCACCGTCACCGGCGACCTCCCCCCTCTGCGCATGCCAGAGGTGGTGTGGCGCGCCGGGATCGACCTCGCCCCGCTGGACGCCGCCGACGAAGAGGATCGGCGCTGGCTGCGGGCCCTCGTGTGGCCGGGAGAGGTGGGGAGGGAGCAGCGCATCACCGCCGCCCTCGACATCGCGGCCGCCGAGCCGCCGCTTCTCGTCGCCGGAGACGCAGCCGCCCATCTGGAGGAGCTGGCAGGAGCCGCTCCGGCGGATGCCACGCTGGTGATCACGACCCCCGGGGTTCTCGTGCACATCCCCCGGGAGCAGCGGGAGGCGCTGATCGAGACGATCGCGGCGCTGCCCGCGCGCTGGGTCACGATCGACCCGCCCGCTCTCCTCGGGGTCTGGGACCCACCCATCGTCGCGGAGGCCTGGCCCGGCTTCGTCGTCGCGCTCGACGGGCGGGTGCGGGCCGCTGCCGACCCGCTCGGCGCTCGGTGGGAGTGGCGCGCGGGCGATCCGTCGACCACGACCTAATCTGAGGGCATGTCCGCTGACCACCTCACGGAGCGCGATCGCGCGATCCTCGCCCTGGAGGCCGCCTGGCCGCGCCACGGCGGTATGAAGGAGGAGGCGATCCGTGCGCGACTGGGCATGAGCGCGGCGCGCTACTATCAGCTGCTCGCCCGTCTCATCGACTCCGAGGCGGCCCTCGCCTTCGATCCGATCCTCGTCCGCCGACTGCGTCGACTGCGGGACGCCAGAAGCGCCCGGCGCACGTCCCGGATCCCCGGGTTCACCGGATGACCTGATCCTGCGGGGTCGGGCTCGTCGTGGAACGGTTTGCCAGCGACGTGCCGCTAGCATCGAGGGGTGTCCAAGCCCCCCCGTGACCGTTTCGACGAGGTTCCCCGTTCCACCGGACGTGTGGGAGCACACCGCGCCGAAGCTCCGGGGATGAACGGCTGGGTCGTGCTCCTGTGGTCGTTCGTCGCCGCTCTCGTGCTCATCATCGCCGGTATCTTCGGCGCTCTGGTCGTCATGGGACGGATCGACCTCTTTCCGGAGCCGACGTCGTCCGCGGCTCCCACGCCTGAGCAGACCGGGGTGATCGACCCGACCTACTCGGTGCTCATCCTCAACGCGACCCCCGACAGCGGGCTGGACGAACAGATGCGCGACACCCTCATCAACGCCGGGTGGGCGGCGGCGACCGTGCTCGCCAGCGACAGCGCCAGCGACGACTTCGAGACCACGACCGTCTACTACGTCAGCGCCGAGGACGAGGAGGCGGCGAAGGGCCTCGCCGGCGTCATCGGCGGCGCCGAGGTACAGCAGAGCGACTACTACGCCGGCCAGACGGAGGACGGGCAGAAGCAGCTCACCATCGTGATCGGCGTCGACCGGGCGGCATCGGTGCCCGAGACTCCCGCGCCCTGACCGTCGCCCGACTCCCGGACGACGCGGCTTGCACTCGATGGTGTCGAGTGCCAGAATGGCGTTAGCACTCTCTCACTCTGAGTGCTAAACCCACCGTCTACGTCCAGGAGGGACGACAAAACTCATGGCAAAGATCATCGCCTTCGATGAGGAGGCCCGCCGCGGCCTCGAGCGTGGCCTCAACATCCTCGCCGACGCGGTCAAGGTGACCCTCGGCCCGCGTGGTCGCAACGTCGTGCTCGAGAAGAAGTGGGGCGCCCCCACGATCACGAACGACGGTGTCTCCATCGCCAAGGAGATCGAGCTGGACGACCCGTACGAGAAGATCGGCGCGGAGCTCGTCAAGGAGGTCGCCAAGAAGACCGACGACGTCGCCGGTGACGGCACGACGACCGCCACGGTCCTCGCCCAGGCCCTGGTCCGCGAAGGCCTGCGCAACGTCGCGGCCGGTGCCGACCCCATCTCCCTCAAGCGCGGCATCGAGAAGGCCGTCGCCGCCATCACCGAGGAGCTGCTGAGCACGGCGAAGGAGATCGACTCCAAGGAGCAGATCGCCGCGACCGCCTCCATCTCCGCCGCCGACCCCGCGATCGGCGAGCTCATCGCCGAGGCCATCGACAAGGTCGGCAAGGAGGGTGTCGTCACCGTCGAGGAGTCGCAGACCTTCGGCACCGAGCTCGAGCTCACCGAGGGCATGCGCTTCGACAAGGGCTACCTGAACCCGTACTTCGTCACGGACCCGGAGCGCCAGGAAGCCGTCTTCGAAGACCCGTACATCCTCATCGCGAACCAGAAGGTCTCCAACATCAAGGACCTCCTGCCGATCGTCGACAAGGTGATCCAGGACGGCAAGGAACTCGTCATCATCGCCGAGGACGTCGAGGGTGAGGCCCTCGCTACCCTCGTGCTGAACAAGCTCAAGGGCATCTTCAAGTCGGTCGCCGTCAAGGCTCCCGGCTTCGGCGACCGTCGCAAGGCGCAGCTGCAGGACATCGCGATCCTCACGGGTGGCCAGGTCATCACCGAAGAGGTGGGCCTGAAGCTCGAGAACGCCACGCTCGACCTGCTGGGTCGTGCGCGCAAGGTCATCGTCACCAAGGACGAGACCACGATCGTCGAGGGTGCCGGTGAGGCCGACCAGATCGAGGGTCGCGTCACGCAGATCCGTCGCGAGATCGAGAACACCGACAGCGACTACGACCGCGAGAAGCTGCAGGAGCGTCTGGCGAAGCTCGCCGGTGGCGTGGCCGTCATCAAGGCGGGCGCTGCGACCGAGGTCGAGCTCAAGGAGCGCAAGCACCGCATCGAGGACGCCGTCCGCAACGCGAAGGCCGCCGTCGAGGAGGGCATCGTCCCCGGTGGTGGCGTCGCGCTCATCCAGTCCGGCACGAAGGCGCTCGACGCGCTCTCGCTCGAGGGCGACGAGGCGACCGGTGCGAACATCGTGCGCGTCGCGATCGAGGCTCCGCTGAAGCAGATCGCGCTGAACGCCGGTCTCGAGCCGGGTGTCGTCGCCAACAAGGTCTCCGAGCTCCCCGCGGGCCAGGGCCTGAACGCCGCCAGCGGCGAGTACGGCGACATGTTCGCACAGGGCATCATCGACCCGGCGAAGGTCACGCGTTCCGCGCTGCAGAACGCCGCGTCGATCGCCGGCCTGTTCCTCACGACCGAGGCCGTCGTCGCTGACAAGCCCGAGAAGGCTGCTGCTCCCGCGGGTGACCCCACGGGCGGCATGGACTTCTGATCCTCTGAGAGGTTCAGAGACCCCGTCTCACACAGAAAGCCCCCGGCTCCGGCCGGGGGCTTTCTGCGTCCCTCAGCGGAAGAGGCTCGCCGAGTACTGATCCGCTTCGGCGTACTGGGTGGCCACGGCGCCGAGCGACGTCCCGATCCCGTCCAGGACGAGCTCGACGTGCTGCTGAGCGCCCTGCCACTCTTCGGCGCAGCCTTGGAACGCCGTCGCGGCGGTGCCGACCCATGCGGTCTGCAGCTGCCTGAGCTGAGACATGAGGGTGGCGGATTCGGTGCGCAGGCGCTCGATGGTGGCGCGGGTCGCGGCTTCCGCCGCGTGGACCGCGTCGGTGTCGACGGTGAAGACGGTCATGGGAACTCCCTTCGAAGAAGCTCCGACGCTACGGGGGCTGCAGCGTCGTCGAAGAGGCGAGCCCGCATCCGCTCCGGAAGCCGGGAGAAGCCCGCCTCGCCCGTGGATGGTGCAGGAGCGAGTGCCTACGGGAGGTCGTCGAGCCGCTCCAGCGGCTGCGTGTCCTCGAGGAGATGCTCCGGGGTCGAGCGCGCGGGGGCGAGCGGGAGCGTGACGGTGAAGGTGGCGCCGCCTCCCGGGCTCTCCGACACCGCGATGTCACCATTGAGCGCCTTGAGGATCGAGGCGACGATGGCGAGCCCCAGACCGGACCCGCCGGTCTCGCGCGCCCGCGACGTGTCGGCGCGCCAGAACCGCTCGAAGATCTGCTCGCGGATCTGCGGTGGCACGCCCTCGCCATGGTCGACGATCGAGATGCTCGCGGTGCCCGCCGTGCGGTCGGAGTCCACGACGATCTCGATCGGGCTGTCCTCGGGGGAGAAGCGGCGGGCGTTGCCCAGGAGGTTCGTGACGACCTGTCGGACCTTGTTCTCCTCGCCGAGCACGATCGGCGGCGTCCGGACCGGGATGTCCGCCACCTCGGTGAAATCGATGGCCGGAGGCTGCGCCGGCGTCCGCGGACGACGGCGCAGCCGTGACAGGGTGGCCCGGGGGCGCGTCTTGGGGGCGGGCTCCGGGGTGATGGGCACCACAGGCGTGCGGATGGGGGCCGTGGGCACGTTCTCGACCGTGCGGTCGATCACGGAGATCACCCGGCCGGGGGCGGCGGCGCGCACGTCCAAGGCGGCGTCGCGGGCGATGGGACGCAGGTCGAGAGGAACGATCTGCGGCTCCCGCTCCTCATCCAGACGAGCGAGCGCCAGCAGGTCCTCCACGAGGACGCCCATGCGGATCGCCTCCTTCTCGATGCGCTCCATCGCCCGGGCGGTGTCCTCCTCGCCCTTGATCGCGCCCATGCGGTACAGCTCCGCGTACCCGCGGACGCTGACGAGCGGAGTGCGCAGCTCGTGGCTGGCGTCGCCGATGAAGCGTCGCATGTGCTGCACGGTGCGATCGCGCTGAGCCAGGGAGCGATCCACCCGGTCGAGCATCGTGTTGATGGCCGCGTTCAGGCGCCCGACCTCGGTGGTCGGCTCCAGATCCGTGAGCCGCTGTCGGAAGTCGCCGGCGGCGATCGACATGGCGGTCTGCTCGACCTGACCGAGCCGGCGGAACGTCAGCGTCACGAGGCCACGGGTGAGCAGCGCCGCGACGAGGATCGTGATGAGGGCGATGGTGATGTAGATCCCGAAGTACTGGCTGATGATGCGGTCGGCTTCGGCGAGGGGGAGCGCCACCATCTGGATGCTCAGCGGGTCGCCCTCCTGCTGCACGACGGCCGCGGCGGCGTGGTAGACCCGGCCGTCCGTGTCCTCGAGGGCGAGCACCTGGTCCTCGTTCGCCTGGGCGTCGGACAGGGAGTACTCCGCGGGGAAGACCGGAGCCCGGCCGGAGGCACTGGGTGCGGTCGCGCGTAGAGCGCCCTCCGCATCGTAGATCGCGAAGGAGAAGTCACGGGGCTTCTCGTCTCTCGGCGTATAGGTGGTGACGCCGTCGATCGTCGTCGTGTCGAAATAGCGGTCGACGAGGTCGCTGGTCACCAGTGCAGGGAGCTGCGCATTGATGTTCTCCACGAGGGCGTTGCGCAGCAGCGGCACCGTGCCGATCCCCGCGACGAGGAGACCGAGGGCGAGCACGGCGACCGTGACGCCGGTGACCTTGGCGCGGAGGCTGATCCGCCGCCACCACGCGGTGACCGCATCCGGCTTGTGCGCCATGCGGTCCTCCCTCGTGCGGCGGCGATGCCGTCCGGGGACGGCGGGTGCGGGCTCGACGGTCTCAGACCGTCTTGCCCACCTTGAGCATGTACCCGAAGCCGCGCTTCGTCTGGATCAGCGACTCCTCCGTGTGCGGATCGATCTTGCGACGCAGGTACGAGATGTAGCTCTCGACGATGCCGGCGTCGCCGTTGAAGTCGTACTCCCAGACGTGGTCGAGGATCTGCGCCTTCGACAGCACCCGGTTCGGGTTCAGCATGAGGTAGCGGAGGAGCTTGAACTCGGTCGGGCTCAGGTCGATCGGCTCCTTGCCGACGTGCACGTCGTGCGTGTCCTGGTCCATGGAGAGCTCGCCGGCGCGGATGATCGACTCCTCGTCGGCCTGCATCGTGCGGCGGAGGATGGCCTGGGCCCTGGCGACGATCTCGTCCAGGCTGAACGGCTTGGTGACGTAGTCGTCGCCGCCGGCGTTCAGGCCCTCGATCTTGTCCTCCGTGCCGTCCTTGGCCGTGAGGAAGAGGATGGGGGCGGTGAATCCGGCGCCGCGGAGGCGCTTGGTCACGCTGAACCCGTTCATGTCGGGGAGCATGACGTCGAGGATGATGAGGTCCGGCTCCTCCTCGAGGACGGCGGAGATCGTGGCGGCGCCGTTGGCCACCGTCTTCACCTGGAACCCGGCGAAGCTGAGACCCGTGGAAAGCAGGTCGCGGATGTTGGGCTCGTCGTCGACGACCAGGATGCGCGCAGCAGTCATGACCCCATTATGGTGACTTCGGCCATGCGCGGGCTGATTATCCTGCGGAACGGCGTGGATGCGGTCCATCCGTCGGAGGGTGGATGTGCTGCACAGCCGTCCGGGGGAGGATCGAGGCATGAGTTCGATCGAGGACGCCACCGTCGCCCCCGTCTCCCCGTCCGCCCTCTCGTCGGAGGTGCCCGCTCGCGGGGTCGAGTACCACCGTCTGGCGCTCCTCCGTCCGCGTCCCCGCTGGTGGAAGCCGCTGCTCACCGGACTCCTGGGCATCGCGTTCTACCTCGCGATCCTCGTCCTGGTGATCGTGCCGCTCGTGATCGTGGCGGCCCTCGTCCCGGAATGGGGAGCGGAGCTGCAGATGCTCTTCCGCACCACCGCCTACTTCCAGCTCGATCGTCCATGGCTCCTGGTGGCGCTCGTGCTGCCGCTCATCCTCATGATCCCGGCTCTGCTGCTGGCCTCGCGGGTCGTCCAGGGACGAGGCGTCGGCCTGCTGTCCTCGGTCGCCGGGCGGCTGCGGATGGACTGGCTCGGTCGGACCCTCGGGCTGGCGTTCGCGGTGTTCGTCGTCTACTTCGCCGTGGTGCTCGGCTGGTCGGCGGCCCTCGGCGATGCGGTGACGCCGGACTTCTCGCACCCGGGGCTCCTGCTCATGGTGGTGCTGCTGCTCGTGCTGATCCCGTTCCAGGCCGCCGCGGAGGAGTACGTCTTCCGCGGCTATCTCATGCAGCTCGTCGGGACCTGGCTCCGGCACCCCGCCTTCGCGATCCTGCTGCCGGTGCCGCTGTTCGTGCTGGGGCACGGCTACGACATCTGGGGTGCGGCGAGCGTCGGCCTCTTCGCCGTCGTCGCCGCCTGGCTCACGTGGCGGACGGGCGGGCTGGAGGCGGCGATCGCGCTGCACATCGTGAACAACCTGATGATCTTCCTGCTCGGCTCCGTCGCCGTGGTCGACGCGAACGCCACTTCGGGGACGCCGGTGGATCTCCTGGGCTCGGCCGCGGCGATGCTCGTCTTCGCCGTCGTCGCAGACCGCTGGGCGCGCCGGAGAGGGATCACCCGGACCGCGTCAGCCGTCGCCCGCGGGACGCACCTCCTGCCGCCGAGGATGCACGGCTGAGCGCCGCGACCCTGTTCAGGCGGCGATCGCCTCGGCGTCCATGATCGTGTAGCTGTACCCCTGCTCCGCGAGGAACCGCTGCCGGTTCTGCGCGTAGTCCTGGTCGATCGTGTCGCGGGCCACGAGCGTGTAGAAGCTCGCGGTGTGGCCGGACTGCTTGGGGCGGAGCAGCCGCCCGAGTCGCTGGGCCTCCTCCTGCCGCGAGCCGAACGAGCCGGACACCTGGATGGCCACCGATGCCTCGGGGAGGTCGATGGAGAAGTTCGCGACCTTCGAGACCACGAGCAGCGAGATGTCGCCCTCGCGGAACGCCCGGTACAGCTCCTCGCGCTCCTCGACCGGGGTGGACCCGGTGATCTGCGGGGCGTCGAGCGCCTGCGAGAGCGCGTCGAGCTGGTCGAGATACTGGCCGATGACGAGGATCTGCTCGCCCTGGTGGGCCGCGATCAACTCGCGCACCGCATCGATCTTCGCCGGGGCGGAGGCCGCGAGCCGGTAGCGCTCATCGTCTGTCGCCGCCGCGTACTCCAGGCGGTCCGCCGGGGGGAGGTCGACCCGCACCTCGAAGCAGGCAGCGGGGGAGATGAACCCCTGCGCCTCGATCTGCTTCCAGGGGGCGTCGAAGCGCTTGGGGCCGATGAGACTGAACACGTCACCCTCGCGGCCGTCCTCGCGGACCAGGGTCGCGGTGAGGCCGATCCGGCGCCGCGCCTGCAGGTCGGCGGTGAGCTTGAACACCGGGGCGGGCAGCAGGTGCACCTCGTCGTACACGATGAGGCCCC
>Ga0233424_10000738_pt1 | contig 36936 bp, 38 predicted proteins | sample Watercolumn_Towu_FD_181011 | JGI IMG/M metagenome (GOLD analysis project Ga0233424, IMG submission 181011) | Freshwater microbial communities from Lake Towuti, South Sulawesi, Indonesia - Watercolumn_Towuti2014_125_MG | ecosystem: Environmental > Aquatic > Freshwater > Lake | place: Indonesia...
CGGGTCATCCAACGGCGGGCCTACGGTCTTCGGGACGAAGAATACCTTCGCCTCAAGGTCCTCACCTGCATGCTGCGGGAGATCTGAAGGGATCACAATCCACCCACTCGATTACGCGATGAGCCAGTTTTTCTCAGATGTTCCATCTCTTGTCAAGGGATTGCAGTGACCATGCTGAGTTTCCTACCGCATTGACAGCCCCGTGACCTGCGGGGTAGCGTAAACGGTGATGTCCACCCACCTCATCATCGATGGCTATAATCTGCTGGGCCGCACCGGGGGTCTTTCCGGTTCCATCGAGAACGCGCGTGAATCGCTGCTGCATGCCCTGGCTGCTTATCGACATCGGAAGCAACATCTCATCACCGTGGTCTTCGATGGCTGGCAACAGGGCCAGCCAACCGAGCGACACGAAAATCGAGCCGGCGTGCAGCTTGTGTACTCCAAGCGAGGGGAACGGGCCGATCAGGTGATACAACGGCTCGCGCGGGACTTTGGAACCGACTGCGCCGTGGTCAGCTCTGACCACGAGGTGATGCGTTCTGCTAAAGCGTCGGGGGCGTTCGTGCTCGGTGCGGAGGAATTTGCCCTGAAGGTCTGGACGGCTCCCGGAGGCAGCGCGGTCATGCACAAGGAACTCGATATAGAAGACGAGTCTCGGCCTCGCGATCCGAAGAAGAAAGGGAATCCGCGCAAGCTTCCCAAGTCGATTCGGCAGCGAACGAGACAACTCAAGCGATTCTGAAGAGTCGCTTGGCGTTTCGTGTGGTGAGCTGACCGATTGTGTCGACCGACATAGCCGGTTCACCCGCGCGGATCGTCGCGAGTTGTGCCGCCACCAGGGAGACGTAGGCCGGTTCATTGCGCTTCCCACGATGGGGGGCCGGCGTCAGATAGGGGCAGTCGGTTTCGATGAGGAGCCGGTCAAGCGGGACGGTTTTCGCGATCTCGCGCAGCATCGCCGCATTCTGAAAGGTGACGATTCCCGAGAACGATAGATAGAATCCAAGGTCCAACGCATCCTTCGCCAGCCAGGCATCTCCGGAAAAGCAGTGAAACACCCCGCCGACTTCTGACGCGCTCTCCTCCTTCAAGATCGAAATCGTATCCTCCTGCGCTTCCCTCGTGTGGATGATCACGGGGAGTTTGAGCTCGCGCGAAAGCTGGATCTGCTCGCGAAACCGTTCGCGTTGCTCTTTCGGCGAGGAATGGTTGTAGTGGTAGTCCAGGCCGATCTCTCCGTAGGCCACGACTTTCCTGTTTGCGGCCATGCGGCGGAATTCGTCGTACCAATGGTCCTCAATGCGTCTCACCTCGTGCGGGTGGACGCCGATCGAAGCGTAGACAAAGGGATACCGGCGGGTAAGATCGACGGCAGACTGGCTGGTGGCAAGGTCGCAGCCGATTGTCACGAAGGCTTCCACGCCAACTTCACGAGCCCGTGCGATCATGGCCTCGCGATCGTCGTCGTAACGGGCGTCGTCGAGATGCGTATGGGTGTCGATGAGCATCGCGCCCGCATCCTAGCATGATGGCGGGGGAAGGCAACAGGATGGGCTGGTTGTCAAACTCGAGAGGTGAAACTAAGCTGGTCGGGGCGTGATCGCTTCCGCCAGGTCCGTGAGCAGGGCTGCAGTCTCGTCCCATCCCAGGCAGGCGTCGGTGATGGAAACACCGTGCGCCAGCGCAACACCTTCTCTCCAGGTCTGTTTGCCGGGGTTCAGATTGCTCTCGAGCATCAGGCCCATGATGGATTGGCGGCCCTCGCGGAATTGCCGGAGGACTTCACGAGCGACGAGGCCCTGGCGAGTATGGTCTTTGCGGGAGTTATCATGCGAGCAGTCGATCATGATGGGTCGGGCGATACCCTCACCCGCCACGGCTGCCTCGGCCTTGGCGACATGTTCTTCGTCATAGTTCGGCCTGCTGCCTCCGCCCCTGAGGACGATGTGCCGATCAGGGTTGCCCATGGTCTTGATGATCGATGTCTGGCCGTCGGCGTTGATTCCGACGAAATGGTGCGGCGTGCTGGCCGACGTCATGGCGTTGATCGCGACTTGCAGGCTGCCTTCAGTGCCGTTCTTGAAGCCGACCGGCATTGAAACGCCGCTGGCCATTTCGCGATGCGTCTGGCTTTCCGTCGTCCGGGCCCCGATCGCGGTCCAACTGATGAGGTCGGCGACGTATTGAGGACTGATGGGGTCCAAAAGTTCCGTAGCGCAGGGGAGCCCGACCTGATTGATCTTGAGGAGAATCGTTCGGGCCAGTTCCATGCCCGTGGCGATGTCGCAGGTGCCGTCCAGGTGAGGATCGTTGATCAGACCCTTCCACCCGACGGTGGTCCGCGGCTTTTCAAAATATGTCCGCATCACGATCAGGAAGCGGTCGCGCAAGGCATCGGCGACGGGCTTCAGCTTGGCGGCATACTCATAGGCTGCATCCGCGTCATGGATGGAGCAGGGGCCGATGATTACCACCAGCCGGTCACGATCCTTCCCATGAAGGATCCGGCGGATCGCTTCCCGCGTTTCCAGTACAAGGGATGCGGCCCGGTCGGTAATGGGGAGCTTGGTCTTGATGGCGCGCGGCGACGGCAGCGCCTTGATTTCGATGACGTGTTGATTATCAATTGGTCGATTCATCGCGATATCCAGGGTTTCAAGGACTTGCGAAGTCTAGCGGAGAACTCAAGAAAAGTCTACATAGAGCAGCATAAGAGTTTGAATAATAATGTAAAGTCGCCATCAATCGCGTCGTCGGTTTGACAGGATTGTTCTGATTGTGGTACCCTCAGCTCCCCAATGAACCCATCTCATTTCGCATATCGGTTAAGAGCCGGCCTGTCGGTGGGACTGATTCTGCTGCTGCTGGCCCTCGCCCCGTTGGCGGTCGCGCAAGATGTGCACCATGAGCTGGCCGCGGCCGATACCGACGGCCATGAGCACTCCGATCATGATCTCTGTCAGTGGGTCCAACATCATTCGTCAGGCTCCATTGATCTTGGTGGGCCGATTTTCTCGACCTGGGAATTGGTCAGTCAGTACGATGCTCCTCCTCCCTCGCTTCTGCTATCCGTCGAGTATGCCTCCTCAACTGCCTCTCGCGCGCCTCCGCTGAACTAACCACAACCAGTCTCCATGAGAGGCATCGACGGGCTGATCTAGCCTGTCGGTGCGAGAGTTCGTCTTGTCGCCTGGTGGGCGAGTAAGGAGGTTGGCATGCGACGGGGATTTTCGGTCTATAGGTGTATCTGGGCACTGGTGGGCTGTGCCGTGATTTTCAGTGGAGCAGTCCGTCCTGTTCAAGCAGGAGAGAGCGGTCCGAAGAGGGTCATTACCGGCACGGTCCAAAACCAGGATCTTCGGCGGGTGGACCAGGCAATTGTGCAGGTGCGCGATCAGGAAGGGAACATTGTGATTCAGGGGGTTACCAATCAGGCAGGAGAATTTTCTGTGTCGGTTCCGCAGGAAGGCACCTATTCCATCAGCGCCGTTCAAGACATTTACAAGAGCGAATTTGTGGTGGTGAAGGTCGGCAAGGAGCAGCCCGCGCCGGTATCCCTGACGCTGGCCGTGACGAAGGAGATTGCCCTGGAGATTGTGTCCCCGCTGCCGGCGATCCACTACAGGGCCTCAAGCGAGACGTACCAGCTCAGCCGCAAGGAAATCGAAGCGCTTCCGAAAGGGAATAACAACGAAGTGTATGAAGTGCTGCTGACAGTGCCGAGTGTTGTCTATGGCTCTCTCAAGCAGACGCATATCCGCCAGGACCATGCCAACCAGCAGTTTCGCATCGACGGGATTCCCATTCCTGACACAGTGACCGACGCCTTTGCCGATATCGTTCCACCGAGGGCCTGGGAGCGGGCCGACATCATCCTCGGAGGGATGGAAGCCCAGTACGGCAACAAGACGGCGTTGGTCTTAGACATCACAAGCAAGAGCGGCACGAAACCGGGGTTCGGATCGCTGCAAGGATTCGGCGGTTCCCATGAAACGGTGAACCCTTCGTTTGAGTACGGGGGGGCGGTCGGGGAGAAGGTCCGCTTCTACGCCCTGAACAGTTATGTCAGTACCGCCAGGGGGCTGGAACCGCCGACGCTGGGCACGCCGAACCATCACAATCAGAGCGAGAAGAACAATACCTATCTTCGTGGCGACTACCAGCATGACAATCGCAACAGCTTCAGTTGGATTTTCCTCAATTCTGTCACGAAGCATCAGATTCCCACGATCCCCAATCTCAATGCCAATCAAGATGTGTTGGCGCTACTGCAAACGCAGGATCCGACCTTCAATCCGGCCAACTCGAAAGACGTGAACCAGTTCCAAAAAGAGAACAATCAGTACAGCCAATTGGTCTGGCGGCATGATGTGAATGCGAGTAATTTCTTCGGCCTGGGATTGTATTTCCGGCGCGGAGTGGCGGATTTCCAAACCGATCCGTTGAACGCGCTGGCCTATGCCGACGATGTGAATTCAGCTCAGACTTCGAACCAGAAACGCACGGCCTACTCTGGAGGCATCCGCGTGGACCATACCTGGGTGCCCAACAACCAGCATCTGGTCAAAGGGGGTATTCAGATCGACTACAGCCGAGCGAACAATACGACACAGATCTTTGCGTTCAATAGCAGCGGCGGCGCGCCGTCTGGACCGGTGATTACGCGGGAAGCTTCCAATCAAACCATTCAAACGCGGCAGGAATTTTGGCTGCAAGACCAGTGGAGTCCGAACGATCACTGGACAGTCAACGTGGGCGTGCGGGGAGACGCGATTCAGGGATTCTACAACGAAGGACAGGTCAGCCCGCGGGTCGGCGTGACCTACAAGCACAATCAATCCAGCGTATTTCACGCCTATTACGGTCGGCTCTTTACGCCGCCCAACATCGAGCAGGTCGCGTTTGTGAATCTCAATACTTGGAACACCACTGCCGCGCCGGATGATCCCACGGGGTTCCGTCCCCGAGCCGAACGAGCGCATTATTTCGAACTGGGGAGCTATCATGCCGTCAGCCGCTATGCGACGCTGGAGCTGACCGGCTATTACAAACTGGCCAACTTTCTATCCGACGGGGGTCAGTTCGGGTCGACCCCCTTGTTGAACTTCTTCGCGTTCGAGCGAGGCTGGCAGCGTGGAATCGATGGAGCTTTGAAGATACAGCTGAGGGACAATCTCACGCTGCGCGGCAACGTGGCGTGGGGGCAATGCAAGGGGTATGGCCTGCAGTCAGGACAGTATTTGCTTGACCAGGCGGAGATCAACGATATCAGCTCAAGCAGTGGTGTCTTCTGCGACCACTCGCAGTCGGTGACCAGTTCGGCAGTACTGACCTATCGGCCCCTGGAGCGAACGACCGTCACCGGACAAATGCTCTTTGGTTCAGGATTGCGAACTGCTGAGGCAGGAGCAAAGACCAATTCTTCGCACGAGGACTCGTACACTGTATACAATCTCTCAATGACGCACACGATCCCTTTGGCTTGGCACAATCAGAAACTGCTCCTGGGGTTCGATATTATTAACCTCCTCGATCAGCAATATTTCTATAACATGGGTAATGGTAGCATCGGGCTCGGCGTCGCCCATGCGGGGATGCCGCGATCGTTCTTTTTCCGCGGCCAGTGGTTTTTCTAGCCGAATGCTGAAACAGGCCATCAACTGCGTTCTCGGCTCGACGACATCCTCAACGTAGCCAGCCGGGAAACGAGTTGTCTCGGCAGCTCGGGGGTGGGCGGGTGAGAAATGTTACGCCTCCGTCGTCGGGCTGCCTACGGCCTTGTTGGCTGGCCCCTTTGAGCATCCGGTGTGTGATGGGGTAGTATGCGTAATCACATGAGACACATTGTCACTTTTTCAATTGCGGGTTTCTTCTGTCTCCTGCCGGCTGCCGCCTATGCAGTAGCCGGCGATGAGGCGACGCATGCGTCCGATCATGAGGAGGATGTTCTCGAACTGCCCGAGGTACATGTTCATGGATTGTCGCTGAACAAGGACCAGCAGCTTGGCCCGGTGGCGAAATCCACTCCGTGGCCGGGTATTCCCCCGTCGCTTGACGGCAACGAGCTCGACGATTGGATGAAGGCCCGCTTGCTGGTCACGAAAGAGGCCAAGGTGACAGTCGTCGTGCTGGAACCGTGCAAGCATCGAGAGCTGACGGCCGCCGGGATCAGCGCGCTGGGCAAATGGACGTTCGATCCCCAGATGAAGGGCGACGATCCCGTGGACGGCGAGCTGGCCGTGCGGATTCATTTCCGGACTCGCTGAGACGCCAGATAGGCGAGACAGGCGAGACAGACCAGATAGACCTCCATTCGGGGATTATCAGTTGACGAATGACGGGTGACGCTTTATCGTCGCACACATGAGTGTGGACGACTCGCTCTTTCTTGCCATCAATCGATTGGCCGGCCAGTCACCGTTCGTCGATCAGTTCTTCCTGCTGCTTGGAAACCGCAGCACTCTGTACCTGCCGCTGGCCTGTGCCATTGTCTATTGGATTTGGGCCAACCGGCGTGAGGCGTTGCTGGGGGGGCCGGTCTTGGCTGGCTCGGTCGGTCTCTCGGATTTTCTAGGCGGACAACTCAAATGGGTTTTCGAACGGGTCAGACCCTGTCGTGCGCTCAACGAAGCCGTTAAAATCGAGCCGAATGGCTGCGGAGGTCTGTTCAGTTTCCCGTCGAACCATGCGGTCAACACCGCGGCGGTGGCTGCCTTTCTTCAAGTGCTATACCCACGGTCCGGTTGGGTCAGTTGGCCGATTGTAGGACTGGTAGGCTTCGCTCGCGTCTACGTGGGTGCACACTATGTGACGGATGTACTTGGGGGGTGGCTGCTCGGAGGGTTATTCGGCGGCGGCGCGGCATGGGCGCTGCTGCAATGGCCGACATTTCGGAAACGGGTGATTCCGGCCCTGCAGTAAAAAATCCCTCCCTACCTGTCAACGCCGGCCAGCAAATCTCTGCTCACCTGCTCCACATCGTATCCCCGGCCGATCAACACGAGCGCCGGTTCCGGCTCGTCCAAAAGTGTGACGGGCGCGATCGTGGCCTGACCCGGCGGCGCGTATTGAAATTCCTGCAGCTCCGGCTCTTTCGCAAATCGGAAATAGCCTTTCGCGCGATCGAGTTGTGGAGGAAGTGTCTTGGTCCAGGCAAGAAACCGCTGGCGATTCAGCGGGCCGGGCAAGCGTATCGTTGTGGCGATGGGATGATAGGGCGCGCGGTGATGGTTGCCGGCTGTCGGGGATTTGCTAAAGGTTACATTCGTGGTGGCGGCTGGTTTCGGTGTGGCAACTGGGACCAACAGTGCTTCGGCGTCGACTCGCGCGTGGGAGGTTTCCCACAGACGCGCGTAGGGGTTTTGCTTCAGGATCGTGTCTCTGAATCCTTCCCAATGGCCCGGGACGTAGAGATCACGCTTGTTCAGGATCAACTCGTCCGCGCAGCGGATGGCCTGGGTCGTCACATAGGCGCTGGAATGGCTTCCTTCGGTCGAGACTGGATGGAGCAGCGCGATGACACGTTCGAGCGTGGCCAATCGTGCGGTGTATAGGTCAGTGACGGCATCGACGACTTCTGCCGGATCGGCCAGGCCTGAGCACTCCAGAATCAAGACGTCCGATTCATAGTCTCGCACGAGCTGCGCGATGCCCCAGGAAAGATCTTCTCTTGTATCGCAACAGATGCAGCCGCCGGCGAGATTCAATACTTGTTGTGCCATGGTGCCCGCGCGCGGGCCGTCGATGCTGATTTCACCGGCCTCATTCATGAGCACGCCGACCCGTCGCCCCTGCGTTTTCCAATGTTCAAGCAAGCGCATCAGGAGCGTGGTTTTGCCCGCGCCGAGGGAGCCGCAGAGCATGTAGAAAGGCACGGGCATGTTACCGCTCCAATCGAGGCATCAATCGCGTGGTTTCAACAGAAGTGCACGTATTCTACCGAGAGAAGTGAGCGCTGAAAAGGTTAGTGATGGTGTGCGAGCGTATCGAGTTCATGATGCTGCTCGGCAAGTTTTCCGAGGTCGCAATGGACGTCGCCGGGATCACAGCACTCGGTTTCCAGCTGGATGGTCATGTGTTTGATCTCGAAGTCCGAGCTGATGCGAGACTGGATCACCTGCAGCAAGTCGAGAGGAGCATGATCACCATCGATCATGACATGGCAGGTGAGCATGATCAGGCGCGGCTCCACCGCCCAGATGTGGAGATCATGCACATTCTTGACGCCAGGGATGGATTCCACAGTCGCGGCGACATGGGAAGCGCTGATTGTAGGCGGGGTGGATTCGAGCAATACATCGAGTGACTCCTTGAACAAGGCCAGGCTCCATGGACGATGGCGCCGACTACGAGGAGGCTGACTAGGGGATCGAGAACCGTCCAGCCAGTCAGCATGATGGCTCCGCCGCTCAGAACGACGCCGAGCGAAACCCAGGCATCTCCCAGCATGTGCCAAAAGGCGCTACGGATGTTCAGGTCATCTTCCGCGCCACGCTGCAGCAGCAAGGCGATACTAAGATTGGCCGCAAAGCTTACGGCCGCAATGCTCATGACCCATCCCCCGTCGATTGGAACGGGTTGCAGGAGCCGCTTTATGCCAAGGAGGGTAATGCCAAGAGCAGTCAGCAACAGGATGAATGAGTTGAGAAATGCCGCGATCACGCCGGCGCGGTGGTAGCCGAATGTCCTGGTCTCGCTCGACGGCCTCCTGGTGATGATGTGCGCATACAGCGCCAGAAATAGCGAGCCCTGATCGACCAAATTATGCCCCGCATCGCTCATCAGCCCTATACTGTCGAGGAGCAGGCCGCCGGCGAACTCGGCAATGATGATCAGCGCGTTCAGCACAAGCGCGATGTAGAGTCGCGAGCGCAGATGCTCGAAGGAGGCGAGGGTGCTCATGGCCTAGTGTCGCATGGTCGTCGGCTCACGGCAAGTTTCCGGACAAGTCAGCGCGGGTGTGGTCGGTGCGTTGTTATTGTCCCGGAACGAATTCGAGAAAGTATTGCCTGGGCAGGAAGCTGTGTTCTCGCTCAAGCTTATAGCCGGCATCTGTCAGCTCCTTGATGACCGTATCTCGTGAAACGAGATGATGTTTCGGGAATCCGAGGTCGCCGGAGCGCTCATCGGGGTAGAAATCGATTATGCTGATGCGGCCGCCAGATTTTAATGACGATCTGAGGCCGCGGAAGTACTTTGATCGTTCTTCAAGATGATGGGCGGTGTTGCAGACGAAGACCAGATCGACGGAATCCAACGGCAGCTTGGGACTGTCGGGTCGAGCGAGAATAAACTCGACGGTGTAGGGGATATGCATGTGGACGATGCTGTCCTTCACGTAGGCCAGCATCTCCGGCTCCACGTCCACAGCGTAGACGGTTCCGGTTTCCGTGACGGCTTCAACAAAGCGTCTGGTGAAGTAACCCGAACCTGAGCCCAGATCCGCGACGGTCATGCCTGGTTTCAGATTGAGTGCATCCATCACATCGCGAGGCTTCTGATACTGGTCCCGCTCCGCGCGATCGAGGTGCTCAAGATATTGTTTGATGTCATCGGGCCCCCGATGCTTGTGTTGGTCCTTGGCGAGTATGGGCGCGGCGGCAAGCGCGCAGAGGGCGGCTAGAAGGACAATCGTCCTTCTCATGATTGACGTCTCTTCAGGGGTAGATGTTCGCTGAGTAGGGGAACCTTCGCTTGGCCGACGCCGAAATTTTCGCTGGCAGGATCTGCGGCAACCACCAGCAGCGTGACGCCGTCGAGAGTCATTTCACCTTGGTGCCGGCATCGACTTCTTCCAGGATGGTGATGAGGCCGTGTACTTCGCTGTCTCCCGCGGCCAGGACCATGCCTTGTGATTCAATGCCCATCAGCTTGGCTGGCTTCAGATTCGCCACGATCACGATGGTTTTTCCGACCAGCGCCTCCGGTTCATATCTCTTGCCGATGCCGGCCACGATCTGGCGCTGCTCGCTGCCGAGCGACACTTGCAACTTGAGCAACTTCTCCGACTTCGGCATCCGTTCGGCACTGAGCACCTTCGCCGTTTTGAGCTCAATCTTCGCGAATTCGTCGATGGTGATCTGTGGTGGCGCGGCTGGTGCGGGCGTTTGTGGCGCAGTGGTCGTTGCTGCTGGTGTGGCGATGGGTGGTTGCGAAGGCGTTGGCGTATCACTCACGGTTTTGGCTCCTTGTGGTTTCGATTCGATGCGGGGGAAAAGGCCCGGGCCTTTGTGGATCTGCGTGCCGGCATGCATTGTATTCCATTTGAGCTGATTATTCTGGTAACGAGGTTGCAGGCCAAGCTGTTGAGCCATGTGTTCTGCGGTTCCAGGCATAATCGGATAGATGAATTGGACTAGCGAGCTTAACGTGTTAGCAATGTGAAAGAGCACGTTTTCTAGCTGTGGGCGATTTTCAGTTTTTTTTGCTAGCCCCCACGGTGCGTTCTTATCGATATATTGGTCGCATTTCTGGATGACTTCCCCGATACATTCCAGTGCTCGGCTAAAGCGAAAGTGTTCAATGTGGTCGTCCGCGTCGGCCTCTAATGAGCCAGTGGCCTGAGCGAGGTGGGATTCAAGTTCACCGTTTGCAGATGCGACTTCTGCGGGTACTGTTCCCCCTGCAAACCGCTCAATCATCGTGAGGCTGCGACTTAGCAGATTGCCTAGCCCATCGGCCAGCTCACTGTTCACGCGTGCGATCATACCGGTCTGGGAAAAATCACCGTCCTGTCCGAATGGAACTTCCCGCAGTAAAAAATAGCGAAACGCATCGGCGCCAAACTCGTCGACCATCTTGTTCGGGTCCACCACGTTACCGCGGCTCTTCGACATCTTCTCTCCATCTACGGTCCACCAGCCATGCGCAAAAATCGTGTCCGGCAATGGCAGATTCAATGCCATCAACATCGTGGACCAGTAGACCGCGTGGGTCGTGAGAATATCCTTCCCGACCAAGTGAACTGAGGCGGGCCAGTGCTTATCTACCGAGGGAGTTGACAGTTTGTATTCGAGCGCAGAGAGATAGTTCACCAGTGCGTCGAACCACACATAGGTGACGTAGTTGTGGTCGAACGGTAACTCGATGCCCCAGGAGAGTCTGGATTTCGGTCTGGAGATCGACAAGTCGCCGAGCTTCTGAGTCTGGAGGAATCCCAGCACTTCGTTGCGGCGCGACTCAGGACCGATAAACATGGCGTGGGTCTTGATATGCTCGATCAGCCGGTCCTGGTACTGCCCCATCTTAAAGAAATAATTGTGCTCGCTGAGCTTTTCGACCGGCCGTTTGCAATCGGGGCAGAGCCCATCAGCCACGTCTTTTTCTGTCCAGAACCGTTCATCAAATGTGCAGTACCATCCAGTGTACGAGTCGTTATAAATCAGCTGCTTGTCGTATAGTTCTTGAAGATAGCGTTGAACCACGGATTTGTGCTGAGGGTCGGTCGTTCTGATGAATGCATCGTTGGAAATGTTGAGACGCTCCCATAGCTGTTGAAACTGAGTGGCGAGCTTGTCGCAGTGCGTCTGCGGGTCGATCCCGGCCTTGGCCGCGGCCTGCTGAACTTTCTGGCCATGTTCGTCGAGGCCGGTCAGAAAAAACACATCACGTCCGCGCAATCGCCGGTAACGCGCGAGGACATCGGCAGCGATTGTGGTATACGCATGACCGATGTGCGGGACATCGTTGACGTAGTAGATGGGGGTCGTGATGTAGAAGGTATTTGGCGCGCTCATGGTCGAGCCGAAACATACCAGGTTGGCGGCGAGGATTCTAGGCAGGGACGCCGGTCGGAGCGAGCGCCAGCGCGTCGCGCAACCGGAGCAAGATCGTTTCCAGTGCCATGTGCAGGTTCAGGTGGCGTGTCGCCTGTTGCTCAGTGCGCTCGATTTCTCTGAGCAGATCGAGCAGCATGGCGGCGTCGGCCTGCCGGGCGTAGTGGCGGAGCTGGTCGAGCTGGTCAAGATGAAGCAGATGCTCGTGATTGCCGTCGACGAGGACGATCACGAGGTCCCGTATCCATCGGCTGAGCCAACTAAGTGTTTCGGCGCCACGATCAGCTTTTGCCAAACTTTCTGCCGACGTCAGGATGGCCGTGACCGACTGCAGGGCGTGAGGGGTGACGAGGTCTAGGCACTCGCGCTGCCGTGCACGGACAGTCGCTAAATCGAGCGTGAGCGCTTCTCCGATACGGCCTTGGGTGAAGAGGGCGAGAAAGCGCGCTTCAGCCGGAGGGATTTCCCGTTTCAGGATGAGCTCCGCTTCCACCTGCGCCTGGGCGGGCGGCGTGAATCGTAGCAACTGGCAGCGTGAGCGGATGGTGATAGGCAGCGCGTGCGGGCGGCAGGAAACCAGGATGAACAGGCCATGCCCGGGCGGTTCCTCCAGCGTCTTGAGGAGCGCATTGGCTGCGCCGATTGTCAGGTGGTCGGCGTCGTCAATCAAACAGATCTTTCGTTCGCCGACAAGCGGTTTGTAGATGAAGTGCTGATCGATGTCTCGCACCTGCTCAATCTTGATCTGCGGCGTAGCCGATTCACGGTCGGGTTCGATGACGACATAGTCGGGATGAGTCCGTGCAGCGATCTGCAGGCAGGACCGGCAGAGACCGCAGCTGTCCTGATCGTCGGCCTCGAAGGGTTGTTCGCAATTTAACGCTTGTGCCAGCCGCGTCGCGATCAGAGATTTTCCAATGTGCGCTTCGCCGTGGAACAGATAGGCGTGGGCGAGGCGTCCGTGACTGAGTGCCGTTTTGAGGAGTGCAATCGGCCCTTCATGGCCGGTGATATCCCGAAAAGGCATGGGTCAGCGTCCTCCCCGATTGCCGGACCGTCGTACTCGGAGCCAGTCCAGGACCAATGTTCTCACTGCGGCCGCAACCGAGTCCGGAGGCTGCTGGGCATCCAGGACCTTGATCCGCCGGGGTTCGCGGCGCGCCAAAGCCAAAAACCCCGCACGGACTTTCGAGTGAAACCGTTCGGTCTCCCGATCGAGGCGATTCTGAGTGGCGGATTGGCCCCGTCGCCGACGAAGTCCGGTCGGGGTCGGGATGTCGAAGAGCAACGTGAGATGTGGCACCAGTTTGCCCGTTGCCCATGCGTTCATCGCGCGTAATAGGGTCAGGTCGAGTCCGCGCGCATATCCTTGATAGGCCATGGTCGAGTCGGAGAACCGATCGCACACCACCGTCATCCCTTGATCGAGGGCTGGTTGAATGACATGCGTGACGTGTTGGCGGCGTGCCGCAAGGATGAGCATGGTTTCTGTTTCCGAGGCCATAGATTCCGCCGACCTAGTGAGCAAGATGCGGCGCAATTGTTCTGCGAGCGGTGTCCCGCCTGGCTCTCTCGTGCGCAGCACTTCATAGCCCTGTGCGGTCAGCAACCGGCAAAGACGAACGGCTTGAGTTGTTTTTCCGCTTCCTTCCCCCCCCTCCAGCGTAATGAAGAGGCCCGCGTCTTTTCTTGATGGTGTCGCCAACGATGGTTCCTGAACTCGGCCGTGATTGGGGGGCGATCCTATGCCAGGTTCAGGCGAATAGCAAGGCAGACCGGTCTGTCCGAGCGGTTCCATCTTCGTAACCCATTGAAATTAGCAAGAAAAGGCTTGCGGCGCGTGGGAAGAACTCTGTAAGATGAGCCACCACAATGTAGGGTCTGGTTCAGGGCCAAAATCTATGATTAGGGTCGCCCTCAAACGGTACTTTCTCACGGGGCTTCTCGTCGTCATCCCTCTTTGGGGGACGATCCTCATTCTGAAAACCCTCTTTGTCGTGGTGGACGGCATTCTGGGGGATGTCTTAGCGAAGCTGGTTCCCGATCATTATGTCCCGGGGCTGGGAATTCTCGCGCTGATTCTCCTGATCTTCGTGGTCGGATTGTTGGCTGCGAATTTCATCGGCCGGCAGATCGTGAAGCATTGGGAAAACTGGCTCAACCGTCTGCCGCTCGTGCGGGGGATTTATTCCACGCTGAAATCAATGATGGACATTCTCTCCTTCTCGGATCGAGGGTCGTATCATCGCGTGGTGCTGATTCAGTTTCCGAAGAACGGCCACTACTGTTTTGCGTTTGTCACAGGCGTCACGAAGGGGGAGACGACGACATTGGGCCAGGAGCCGTTGGTCCATGTCTATGTCCCCACCTCGCCGAATCCGACGTCCGGCTATTTTCTCCTGGTGCCGGAACGGGAAGTGACGTCGGTCGATATCAGCGTCGAGGAAGCGATGAAACTCATCGTCTCGGGCGGGCTGTATACGCCGTCTGGCTCGATGACGCCGGTGCCGCAGGCGGACGCGAAATGGGGCCAGGTCAAACAGCCGGATGTCGGCGTGCCGATCGCATAACGTACATTTTCTCATTGATCCATTGATGAATTTCTCATTTTTTTCGTGCCAATGAAGCAGTCGACTAATCAGAAAATGGCTACATCCCGTATCCCAGGATTGGGCGTCATCATCATCGCGGCGGGAATGGGCAAGCGGATGCGGTCCAGCCTGACCAAAGTCCTCCATGCGGTGGCGGGGAAACCGATGCTGCGCTACGTCCTTGATATGGCCTGCCGCCTGGCCGATCGGAACATCGCCGTCGTGGTCGGGCATCAAGGCGCCGATGTGCGAAAGGCGGTCGAGGACGCAGGCCCGCATGTGGTCGTGGTGGAACAGGCGCGGCAGCTCGGCACGGGGCACGCGGTACTGCAGGCGAGGGCCGCGTTTGCTTCCGATCCCCGCCAAAGGCCGTCGCGATATGTCATTTTGAACGGGGACACGCCGCTGCTCACTGAGACGACGGTACGGGCGCTCCTGGACGTGCACGACGAGCAGAAGGCGGGCGTCACGGTACTGACGGCAGTGCTCGACGATGCGACGGGCTACGGCCGTGTCATTCGCCGTCGCCGCCACGACTGGGTGGCAGGCGCGGCTGACAATACCGTGCTGAAGATTGTTGAAGACGGAGATGCGTCCGAGGACGAGCGCGCGGTGCGGGAGATCAACGTCGGTACGTATGTCGTCGACGGCGAATTCCTCTTCCCCGCGCTGGAAAAGCTCGATCCTCGAAACGCCCAAGGCGAATACTACCTGACCGATATCATCCAGCTGGCGGTTGAGCAGGGACGCACGGTGGCCGCGCTGCGCCTGCGGACGATCGACGAAGGGATCGGCATCAACAGCCGGGCGCAGCTGGCAGACGCGGAGCGGGTAATGCGCCAGCACATTCGGGATCAGTGGCTTGAAGCCGGGGTCACGATGCGGGATCCCTCCTCCACCTGGATTGATGCGGGAGTGACGATCGGCCGAGATACGGTGCTCTACCCGAACGTGACGCTCGAAGGAACCACAGTGATCGGCGAAGGCACGACCGTCCATTCCGGCGCGCGCATCACCGACTGCGTGATCGGCAACGGCGTGGAAATCTTGGATCACTGCGTGCTACGGGAATCCCGGATCGAGGACGAGGCCCGTCTTGGACCGTTCGTGCATCTGCGCCCCGGTGTACTGGTCCGGAGGAAGGCAAAAGTCGGGAATTTCGTCGAGATGAAGAAAACCGAACTGGGCGAAGGGTCGAAGGCCAATCACCTCAGTTATATCGGAGATGCGAGAATCGGCAAGGGTGTCAACATCGGTGCGGGAACCATTACGTGCAATTATGACGGAGCACACAAGTATCAGACCGTGATTGGCGAGAATGTCTTTCTCGGGAGTGACACCCAGTTGATTGCGCCTGTGACCATTGGAGCGAGATCGGTGATTGCCGCAGGGACGACGGTCACGCAGGATGTGCCGGCTGACTCGTTGGCGATTTCCCGCGTGGCGCAGGTGACTCGAGTCGGCTGGGCAACCAAACGGCGGGCTTTGTTGGCGGGCCGCTCGGTTGCCGGAGAAACGCCCGCCAACGGCCGGAAGCCTGTGAAGCCCAACGCGCGGTCCAAGAAGAAGAGGAGGTAGGAACGGCGATGTGCGGCATTGTCGGATACGTCGGCGATCAGGATGCGGTTCCGATCCTCATCGGCGGACTGGCGAAGCTGGAGTATCGCGGGTACGACTCGTCAGGTATTGCCGTCATGCAAGGGGATAAGATTGCCGTCAGGCGAAGCGTGGGCAAGCTCGTCAATCTTCAAAATTCGCTCAAGGAAAACGAGTTGAAGGGGACGGTCGGCATCGGTCACACCCGGTGGGCCACCCACGGGAAGCCTTCAGAGCAGAATGCGCATCCGCATCGGTCGAAAGGCTGCGCCCTGGTGCATAACGGCATCATCGAGAACTACCAACCGCTGAAGCAACAGTTGGCAAGGGACGGCTACACGTTTGAATCGGAAACCGATACGGAAGTCGTCGCGCATCTGATCGACAAATATCTCCAGGGAGGACAGGGACTGGCGGATGCCGTGCGGGCCGCCGCGAAAGACATACGTGGCAGCTATGCGTTGGCGGTCATCTCCGAGCGGGAGCCCGGGACGTTGATTGCTGCGCGGTCCGGATGTCCTCTGGTGGTGGGACGAACGAAGGGTGCGTCCTATGTCGCGTCGGATGTCATGGCGATGCTCGCCCATACGCGAGACGTGACCTATCTCGAAGAAGGAGATGTGGCGGTCGTCACGCAGGACGACGTCCATCTCACGGATGCCGGGGGGCACGCCGTGTCCCGCAAACCGTCGAAGATCACATGGGACACGTCGGCGGCGGAGAAAAGCGGCTATCCGCATTTCATGCTCAAGGAGATTCACGAGCAACCTCAGGCGATCATCGACACCATGCGGGGACGCTATTCCTATGACAGCGGTGAGGCGGATCTGCCGGATATCGGACTCACGCCTCAAGAATTCGCCGCGGTGGAGCGGATCTGGATCGTGGCCTGCGGCACGTCCTGGCATGCCGGCTTGGTGGGGAAGTATCTCCTGGAGGAAATGCTTCGGACTCCGGTGCAGGTCGATATCGCCAGCGAGTTTCGATATCGGAATCCGCTGGTCGGGAAGAACGACCTGTTCATCACCATTTCCCAATCCGGTGAGACCGCCGATACGCTCGCCGCCGCGCGGGAGGCCAAGGAGAAAGGCGCGCGCGTCGTCTCCATCGTCAATGTGGTAGGGAGCACCCTGGCCCGCGAATCGGACGGCGTGCTCTATACCCACTGTGGACCAGAAATCGGGGTGGCCTCGACGAAGGCGTTCAGCGCACAGCTGACCGCCTTGTATCTGGTGGCGTTGCATCTGGCGCGGGTGCGTAATGCGATGACCGCGGCGGACGGCAAGGCCTGGCTTGATCGGCTCGTCCGTCTTCCTGTGCTGGTCACGCGGGTACTCGGGCGCGAAGCTGAAATCGTGGCTATTGCCAGGCGCTATTACAAGAAGCGGAACTTCTTGTTTCTGGGTCGTGGCATCAACTATCCGATCGCGCTGGAGGGTTCGCTGAAGCTGAAAGAAATTTCCTATATTCATGCCGAGGGCTATGCGGCGGGCGAGATGAAACATGGGCCGATCGCGCTCATCGACAGAGATATTCCGGTGGTGGTCCTGGTGCCGCGCGATCGCCTGTACGAAAAAACGGTGAGCAATCTGATGGAAGTCAAGGCGAGGCACGCGCCGGTGATCGCGTTTGTTGCGGAGGGCGAGCGGGAGCTGGGGAAGATTGTCGACGCGGTGTTTACCATTCCTGACACGCACCCGTTGATCTCGCCGATTCTCTTTACGATTCCGCTGCAGCTACTCGCCTATCACATCGCCGTGTTGCGTGGAGCCGACGTGGATCAGCCGAGGAACCTCGCGAAAAGCGTGACAGTAGAATGAGGTAATAATGAGTCGCAAAGGCGGGTCCCCATGCTCGCTCAACGCGCGGCCTGCCGGGACAGGCGGCGCAGGCAAGAACGGGCAGCAGGCCCTCGTTGAATGCGCGCAGTAGGGGACCCTACCTTCGCGCCTCATAGGGGAGAAAAGGGGAAGAGAGTGGAGATCACGAAACAGGATGTCGAGAAAGTCGCCAATCTGGCTAGACTGGCGGTCAGCCAGGCCGAGAAAGATATGTTTGCCGGGCAGCTGAGTCAGATTCTCACCCATGTCGAACAGCTGAATCGGTACGACACGGAGGGGATCGAGCCGACGGCGACCGTCCTGGGGCAGACGAACGTGTTTCGAGACGATCTTGTGCGTCCATCGCTGCCGGTCGACAAGGCGTTGGAGAACGCGCCAGAGCGCGAGGCAGACGGATTTTGCGTGCCTAAAATCTTGGAAGAACGTGAGACGTGAGACGTGAAACGTAAAACGAGGGTTCGCTCAAACGGTGTTTCAATCGCTTCACGTTTGACCTTTTGCCTTTCTCGAAGGTGAGACATGTTTCGACAAATGCTACGCTCGAAAATTCACCGCGCCACCGTGACTGGCGCGCATCTCGAATATGAAGGCAGTCTGACCATCGATGAAGACTTGATGGAGGCGGCCGGCATCCTTCCGTACGAAGCGATCGTCTGCTCTAACTTGAACAACGGAGAGCGATTCATGACGTACGCGATCAACGGTAAGCGCGGGAAGGGGGAGGTCATTTTGAACGGACCCACGGCTCGAAAAGGAGCGGTGGGCGATCAGATCATCATCTTTTGTTATGAGTACTACGGCGAGGAAGAAATCCGAAAGCATGCGCCCAAGATCGTGCGAGTCAACGAGAAGAATCGTATTATCAATGCGAGCTGACCGGCTGATAGGGGGCCAAGCTGACAAAGGGCACGAGCTGACAAGAAGAACTTCGTATGGGTGTCTTGTCAGCCTGCCCGCTTGTTAGCTTGTCAGCTGAAACGCCATGTCCATCCATAAACTCACTCTGTGCGAACTGCAGAAGAAATTCACCGCGGGTGAAATCACCGCAGGCGAAATCGTGCACGCCTACTTCCTGCGGATCAGCCAAGTGGAGCCGAAAGTCAAAGCCTTCGTCACGCAGCTGAAACAATCGGCGTCGGTTCAGGCGGACGCGTTGGACCAACGGCTCAAGGGATGGCGCAGGACCAGGCCGCTGACCGGGATGCCGCTCGCGATCAAAGATAACCTATGCACGGAAGGCGTGCCGACGACGTGCAGCTCACGCATGTTGCAGAACTTCGTCCCGCCGTACGATGCGACCGTGATCACAAAGTTGCGCGAGCAGGAGTACATCTTGCTGGGGAAAACGAATCTGGACGAGTTTGCGATGGGGTCGTCGACCGAGAACTCCGCCTTTGGCCCTAGTCGGAACCCCTGGAATCTGCACTGTGTCCCGGGCGGATCAAGCGGGGGGTCCGCGGCCGCGGTGGCGGCAGACGAATGCGTGGCTGCGCTCGGGTCCGATACGGGCGGATCGATCAGGCAACCGGCTGCGTTCTGCGGTGTCGTCGGGATGAAACCGACCTATGGGCGGGTGTCGCGGTACGGTCTCGTGGCGTTTGCGTCATCCCTCGATCAGATCGGTCCCATTACGAAGGATGTCCGGGACGCTGCGTTTCTGCTCGGCGCGATTGCCGGTCATGATCCGATGGATTCCACGTCGGCGCAGCTTCCCGTCCCCGACTATATGAAGGCGCTCGTGAAGAAGGACCTCAAGAAGTTGAGGGTCGGCGTGCCGAGGGAATTCTTTGCCGAAGGACTCGATCCGGAAGTGGAGCAAGCGGTCAGGGCTGCCATCGAAGCATTGAAAAGCCTCGGCGGCGAGATTAAGGAGATACAGTTGCCCAGAACCGATGCCGCGGTGGCGGTGTACTACGTGGTCGCGACGGCTGAAGCCAGCTCGAATTTGGCTCGCTTCGACGGGGTGAAATTCGGATTGCGCGCGAAAGAAACCAAGGACCTTCTGGACCTGTACATGAAGACGCGGCAGGAAGGGTTCGGGCCGGAAGTGAAGCGCCGAATCATGCTCGGCACCTATGTGCTCAGCGCGGGATATTACGATGCCTATTATGGAAAAGCCCAGGCCGTGCGGACCTTGATCTGCCGGGACTTCGAGGCGGCGTTCAAGGAGGTCGATGTGATCGCGACGCCGGCGACGCCGACTCCCGCGTTCAAGCTTGGCGAGAAGAGTGAAGACCCGTTGCAGATGTACTTGTCCGACATCTTTACGATCTCGGTGAATCTGGCCGGATTGCCGGCGATTGCGTTGCTCTGTGGATTCAGCAAAGCGGGGCTCCCGATCGGACTGCAGTTGATCGGGCGAGCCTTCGAAGAGGAGACGATTCTCCGGGCCGCGCATGCATATGAGCAATCGACCCAGTGGCATCTCAAGCGGCCGAATATACGGTGAACTGTGAGGCGTGAAGTGTTAGAGGATGGGCGGGTTCTGAGCAAAATATTGCAGGTCCTCTTACAACTTTTCACGTTTCACGCTTCACCTTTCACAGAGGGTGTTCTATGACGATCGTCGAAATCGCCGCCATTCTCGTCGCGCTGGCTTTTTCCGTACTGGTTGGGTTTCTGGTGCCGGTGCTCATTCAAGTCCGCAAGACGGTTGCCGAGTCGGAGCACCTGCTCTCGAAAATGAATACGGACGTTCCGGCGCTTGTGACGGAGTTGCGCACCATGAGCCAGAACTTGAACGAACTCACGGAACAGGCGCGTGAAGGCGTCGAGCATGCGGCCGTACTGCTGCATGCCGTGGGCGAGGTCGGCGAGTCTGTGCAGCAGGTCCATAACGTGGTGCGAGGATCGAGCGGGACGCTCTTGACGAACGTGGCGAGCATGGTGGCCTGGTTCAAGGCTGCCACGCAGGTGGTGCGCGACCGCATGAAGCATGAAGGAGGGCCACACAATGGCGGATGATCGCGGGTCTTCAGCGGCGGTGTTGTTGGCATTGCTCTTGGCCCCGCAGTCGGGGCATGGCTTTCGCGAGCGGCTGCGCGGCTATGCGCGACGGGCGGAGGATGGCCTCCGGGATCTCGCCGGTCGCGCAGGCGAGGCGTTCGAAGAAGTGGTGGATGATGGCAAAGAATTTGTCGAAACGAAGAAGTCGGTGCTGCGGGAAGCGTTCGATGCCGGGCGCGAGGCGATGCGGCGCGAGCGGGATCGCATGCGCGGCGAGGAACCAGGCGGAGGATGATCTACGAAGTTGTCATCGGCGTGGAAGTGCACGCGCAACTGCGGACCCGGTCGAAGATGTTCTGTAGTTGCGGGACGACGTTCGGCTTGTCCGCTAACAGCCAAACCTGTCCGGTTTGTCTGGGTCTGCCGGGGACGTTGCCGGTGATCAACAAAGCGGCGGTTGAAATGGCAGTCCGGGCGGGGCTGGCGGTGAATTGTACGATCGGCGCGAATAATCGATTTGCGCGAAAGAACTATTTCTACCCGGATCTCCCGAAAGGCTATCAGATCTCCCAGTACGAATCGCCGATTTGCGAGCATGGGTGGATCGAGATCGCCGTCGGAGGAGGCACGAAACGGGTTCGCATCAGGCGCGCGCATCTCGAAGAAGATGCCGGGAAGAATGTGCATGACAGCGGGACGAAGGGCAGTCTGGTGGATTTGAATCGGGCCGGTACGCCGCTGCTCGAGATCGTCACGGAGCCGGACATGCGCTCGGCTGACGAAGTCGTGGCCTATCTCAAGGGCCTGCGCGATATCCTGATGTATCTCGAAGTCTGCGACGGCAATATGGACGAAGGGAACTTCCGCTGCGAGCCCAATCTCTCGCTGCGCCCATTGGGGCAGAAAGCATTCGGTACCAAGGTCGAACTGAAGAACATCAATTCGTTCCGGTACGTGAAGGATGCGGTTGAATACGAAATCAAGCGCCAGGCAAAGGTGCTGAACGAGGGCGGAACAATCAGACAGGAAACGCGTCTGTGGAACATCGATCGTGGTGAGACAGTCGTGATGCGGAGCAAGGAAGAGGCCCACGACTATCGCTATTTCCCGGATCCCGATCTCGTCCCCTTGAAACTCGATCAGGAGTGGATCGAGGGGTTCAAGTCTTCGCTGCCGGAATTGCCGGCGGCGCGCGCGCGGCGATTTGTGAGCGACTATGGGCTGCCGGAGTATGACGCAGGCGTGCTCACTGCCTCGAAAGGGATGGCCGATTACTTTGAATCCTGCGCGAAACTGTTTCCTCAACCGAAGATCGTCAGTAATTGGGTGATGGGGGAACTCACCAGAGAGTTGAAAAATTCAGGGACCGATGTGAGCGCATCGCCCGTTTCTCCAGAGCGGCTCGTGAGTCTTCTGCAGATGGTGGGCAAGGGCACTATCAGCTTGAAAGTTGCGCGCGAAATCTTTCCGGAAATGTACAGCAGCGGGAAGACGCCGGAGCCGATCGTACAGGAAAAGGGCCTGGCGCAGGTGTCGGACGAGGGTGAGCTGGAGAAGATCATCGCCGATGTGCTGGCGAAGAATCCGGCTCAGGTGGCGCAGTTCAAGGAAGGGAAGCGACAAGTGCTGGGGTATTTGGTCGGCCAGGTGATGAAGGCGAGCGGGGGCAAGGCGAATCCGGGGAAGGTGAACGAGTTGCTGAAGAAGAGGTTGGGATGAGGCTGGGTGCCTTCGTTGCTCGCGGAACGCGCACGATGAGACTGTGCTCGTCCGACGCGCGCAGTAGAAGGCAACCCAGCCTCACCCGTGGGGACATGCAGGAGAAGAGTGTTGGGTCGGTCAAGAGAAATGAGTGCGGGGCCTGTCGCCGACCTGGCGCCCATTCGTCCTCGCTCCACCCATCCCCCAGTGGGTCCCTTTCGCTGTGGGCGAATGGGCACCAGCTCGGCGCCACCCGCGCGGGATGGAGCGGCATGATTGCGGACGGGGGTGGAAATTCTTGCAATGGTTCAACTTGCCAACTTGTCAGCATGTGACTTGTTAACTTGATGACTGGAGAGAAGCGACCATGAGTGCAATCCGAGAGATCAAGGGCAGGCAGATTGTGGATTCCCGCGGTAATCCGACCGTTGAGGCGGAAGTGACGCTGGATAGCGGCGCGGTCGGCCGGGCGGCAGTGCCGTCCGGGGCGTCGACCGGCGAGAAGGAGGCGATCGAACTGCGCGACGGTGACAAGAAGCGCTGGATGGGCAAGGGCGTCTCGAAGGCCGTAGACAATATCAGGAAGGTGATCGCGCCGGCCTTGCTCGGAAAAGAAGCGTTCGATCAGGCGGGAATCGATCGGACGATGATTGCTCTTGATGGTACAAGAACGAAGGGGAAACTGGGCGCGAACGCAATCCTCGGCGTGTCTCTGTCGGTGGCAAAGGCCGCGGCGAATGAAACGGGCCAGCCGCTCTACCGGTATCTGGGCGGAACCAACGCACGGGTGCTGCCGGTGCCGCTCATGAACATCATCAACGGCGGGGCTCATGCCGACAATCGGTTGGATCTTCAAGAGTTCATGATTATGCCCGTTGGAGCTGGCAGTTTCAGCGAGGCGCTGCGCATGGCGACCGAGGTGTTTCATTCATTGAAGGCGATTTTGAAAAAGCGGGGACTCAATACGGCCGTGGGCGATGAGGGGGGGTTCGCACCGGACCTGCAATCGAACGAAGAAGCGCTCAGTCTTATCATGCAGGCCATTGACGAGGCGGGGTACAGAACCGGGACGGACATTGCCTTGGCGCTGGACTGCGCCGCGAGCGAGCTCTACGAGAAGGGCCGCTATGTGTTGGAAGCGGAGAAGAATCCCGAACGCTCGTCGGAAGAGATGATCGCGTATTATGGTAAGTTGCTGGACCGCTATCCGATCCTGTCGATCGAAGACGGCTTGAGCGAGTTGGATTGGAAGGGCTGGAAGATGTTGACGGAGAAACTGGGTAAGCGTGTCCAATTGGTGGGTGACGACATCTTCGTCACCAATGTGGAGATCTTTGCCAAGGGTATCAAGGAAGGGATCGCTAATTCCATCCTCATCAAGCTGAATCAGATCGGGACGTTGACGGAGACGCTGGACGCGATCGAGTTGGCTAAACGTGCCGGCTATACGGCGATCATCTCGCACCGATCGGGTGAAACGGAGGATACAACGATAGCGGATGTGGCGGTGGCGACAAACAGCGGCCTGATCAAAACCGGGTCGTTGTCTCGAACAGATCGAGTGGCGAAATACAATCAATTGCTCAGGATCGAAGAAGAGTTGGGATCGGCGGCGGTCTATCGTGGCCGCGAGGCGGTGCCTGGCCGGTCGTAGCGGATCTGGTCCGTTGCCGGTGAATGAAGAGATGATCATCAAGCGAAATCGCGGGCGGCAATGGTTGGATTGGCAGCGGCGTATGCTCACCGTGGCTCAAGCGGTAGGTCTGGCCGCTTGTGTCTGGTTGCTCATCGCGCTGTTTTTCGGCGAAATGGGCCTGCCCCGGTACCTCGCGATGCGCGACCATGCCGCCCAGCTGGAGCGTGAGCTGACGGCCCTGCGCGGAGAGACGGCTGCGTTGCGGCATGATGTCGCCAGGCTGCAGGAGGATCCGGCGAAAATCGAACAGCTGGCCAGAGAGCGGCTGGGTTATGTGCGTAAGGGAGAGACGGTGTACCAGTTTTCCCAGGAACATGAAAAAACATGGGAGCATCCGGCGAAGCCATGAAGTTTGGAACAGTCGCGATCATCGGGCGGTCCAATGTGGGCAAGTCGACGTTGCTGAATCGACTGCTGGGTGAAAAGATCGCCATCGTATCGGAGAAGCCGCAGACGACACGAACTCGGATTTTGGGCGTCGCGCACGTGCCGGGGGCCCAAATTGCGTTCCTCGACACCCCTGGCTTGCATAAACCCGAGCATCTGTTGAACCGAAGAATGGTCCGCACCGCGGTCGAGGCGCTGGAGGAAGCGGATCTGCTGTATATGCTCATGGAGGCCACGAGTCGGCCGGGGCCAGGCGATCTGGCCGCAATCAAGCAGATGCAGGAGGCGCTTGCCAAGCGGCCGCGTCCGGTGATTCTGGTCGTCACCAAGGTCGATCTGGTGAATAAGCAGAAGTTGCTTCCCGTGCTGGAGAGTTATGCCAGGCTGTTTGCCTGGACCGAAGTGATACCGGTCTCGGCGCACGCCGACGAGAATATCGATCGGTTGCTGGCCGCCACGGTTCCCTACCTTGAGGCGGGGGATGCAGCGTATGACGAAGATGTCCTGACGGATCAGACGATGCGGACACTGGCGGCTGAGATGATCCGCGAGAAAATACTGCAAGCGACCGAACAAGAAGTGCCCTATGCGGCGGCAGTGGACATCGAAGAATTCGTCGAAGAAGGCAAGTTGGCGAGGATTCGCGCCACGATCGTGGTGGAGCGCGAAACTCAAAAAGGTATTTTGATCGGGAGACAGGGGGCGCGCTTGAAGTCGATCAGCACCCAGGCCCGGCAGGATATTGAGCGACTGTTCGGCATGAAAGTGTTTCTCGAAGTCTGGGTGAAGGTGAAAGAAGCCTGGCGCGAGGACGAACAGGTCCTGGTGGAGTTGGGCTACTAGGCCTGAGCGAAGCCCCGCCCCTGCGGGGCGAAGTCGAAGCCCCGAGGGTGGACAATTCACGTTTCGTGAATTGTCTAGGTTAGCGAGACGCCGATGCAACCGACTGAACGACCGGTGGAACCGAAGCTGCCAGACGCGCGCCCGCGCGTGTCGGAGAAGGATCTGTTGCGCGAAGTGCTGCGCGATCAGACTGAGCACGGGCAGACGAAGTCCGACATCGTGCTCCAGTCCGTCCAGAAGTTGCTGCGACGCGGCGCGATCACGAATCTCTCGAAGATGCTGGGGCGGATGCATCCGGCCGATGTCGCCAAGGTCGTGACCCATCTCTCTTCCCCAAAAGAGAAGCGGGAAGTGTTCGAACTGGTCCGGGGCGAAGGCAAGCGCGGCCAGGTCTTGAGCGAACTCGATGGGGACAGCATCCAGCAGGTCCTCGCGGATCTGCTGCATTCCGATGTCGCGTGGCTCTTGAAAGACCTCGGACCCGACGACGTGGCCTACATTCTCGGATTCCTCCCGGAAGAGCGCAGCCAGGACATTCTCGCCTTGATGAAGACCGAGGACTCGACCGAGGTCGCCGATATTCTGAAGTATCCCAAGGATACGGCAGGCGGGATCATGACGACGGAATTTTTCTCCCTGCCGGAGGATGCTACGGCGCAGGAAGCGATCCGACGGCTGCAACAGGCCACCGATGCGGAGATGGTGTTCTATATTTACGTGACGGACAAGGAGGAGCATCTAGTCGGGGTGCTCTCACTTCGGCAACTGTTGACGGTACCCCCGGCGACCCCGCTGAAGAACATCATGGCGCGGGATGTGATGAGCGTGACGGTCGACATGGACCAGGAAGAAGTGGCGCGGCAGGTGGCCAGCTATAACCTGCTGGCCATCCCGGTGGTGGAGAAGGACGGCAGGCTGATGGGGATCATCACGGTCGACGATGTGGTAGACGTCATTCGGGAAGAAGCGACCGAAGACATGCTCAAGATGGCCGGCGCCATTGAAGAGGAAATGGTTTCGAAGTCTTCCAGTTTGGGCTCGGCGCGGTCGCGGTTGCCGTGGCTTTTTACCAATTTGGTCGGCAGTCTGCTGTCCGGCGCGATTCTCTGGTATTTCCGCTATACGATCCAGGAAGTCGTGGCGATCGTCAGCTTTATTCCGGTCATTGCGGCCATGGGCGGCAACGTAGGATTGCAGTCCTCGACGCTGATCATTCGCGGATTGGCTACCGGCCTGGTCGAACTCACCGATATCTGGCCGGTCTTTTTTCGCGAGGTAAAAATCGGCCTGGTCATGGGTCTCGCCTGCGGCCTGACGCTGACGGTGGTGGGCTGGGCATTGCAGGAGGGATACCTGGGCATGGTCGTCGGGGTGTCGCTGATCATCGCGTTCCTGGTATCGACCAGCATGGCGACGATCATGCCGGTTGTCCTCAAGCGCATGGGCGTGGACCCGGCCGTCGCGGCTGGTCCATTCGTCACGACGGCCAATGACATCACGGGCATCACCATTTATCTCACCCTGGCAACCCTTTTCCTGGAACACCTCCGGTGAGGCATGCCGGCGTGTGTTCACCATTCAGTCGGGCCATGCAAGAAAGGTTTGAGCCATGCCGCTCGTAAAGGCAACGGCGATCATCTTGCGAAGCCGCAGATGGGGCGATGCCGACCGCATTGTGACCTTGTATGCCAAGAGTCTTGGTAAGATTCGCGGGGTGGCCCGCGGGGCCCGGCGTCAGAAAAGTCGATTTGGCGCGGCGCTCGAGCCCTTCACGCTGTGCCGGGTTAATCTTTTCGAGAAGGCAGGGGACTCGTTGTTTCGGATTTCGCAAATTGATCTCGTGCAGTCGTTCCAGTCGCTGCGGGAGGACCTTGATCTGATGGCGTCTGCCGCGCGGATGGTCAATGTGGTGACGGCGGTGACGCCCGATGGAGACCCGGATCCCCGGTTGTTCGACACGCTCGAGCAGGGACTGGCGTCGCTCCACCGGGGCGGAGACCCGGCCTGGACGGCCTTATTGTTTCAAGTCCGGTTGTTGGGGCTGATCGGGTTTCGTCCGCAGACTGATCATTGCGTGGCGTGCGGGAAGGCACAGGCAGTGGGCGACCCGCAATTTTCTCCGCTAGCCGGCGGGCTCGTGTGTCCGGTCTGTGCATTGCGTCAACGAGTTCGTTGCGTGGCTCTCTCACGCGGGAGCCTCTCGTTTCTTCAGCAAGCCGTTCAGATGGCTCCCCCGCTTCTCACCAGGCTCAGGGCCACCGGCCAGGTACGACGCGAAGTCGAGGAGGCGATCGAGAGCTATATGACGGTGGTTGCAGGCAAGCGATTGCCGCCGTTGGATTGGTTGTCGTCCGGATTGTCGGCATGATCGGGCCGGCTTGGCATGGGAGGTGATGCCATGACCGCGGTGGCGCTTGAGCCACGCGATATGGCGTGGCTCGACAAAGGGGTGCTGGGGATTCAGTGGAACGACGGGCATCAGGGCGTCTACCCGGTTCGCTACCTCCGGCAGCATTGTCCCTGCGCAGCCTGTGTGGATGAATGGACGGGGGAGCGTCGTCTCAAGAGCGAAGATGTGCCGCTGCTCATCATGGTGCAGGATATCCAACCGGTCGGGCGCTATGCGCTGCAGTTCAAATGGAGCGATGGCCACGACACGGGCATTTATGCATATTCGCTGCTGAGACGCTTATGTCAGTGCGATGTCTGTCAGCCGGTGAAACCAGTCGAGCCGAAATCCAGGAGGCTCATGTGATTCGGATTGTCTCTCAGCTTGATCACGCCGTTCAAAGGCGCGCGTGTGTGCTGTTTCCAATGTGCAGTCTACTGGCACTCCTGACGGTCTGTGGCTGCAAGGGGCTGCCGACGTTGGAGCAGCAGGAAACGCTGGTACGAACCAACAATCTGGTTCTTGACCAGATCACGACGCGGGCAGTGGTGAATGCCTGGGGAGAACCTCCGCATCATCGGAGTGAATTCACCCATTTCTTCGTCATGTCGGATCTCAGTTTGATTCCACAGTCTCGTGTGGCAGTAGGGGAGGCCCCAAAGGGATGGAGCTCGGGGGTGCACGCGGGAGAAGGCGTCTACTTCGCCTACCCCGATCGTGGATGGTTGCTGGTGTTTCTCGACGAGCGACTCGTCTACAAGGAAGAACTCAAAGCCGAACAGATGCAGGCGCTCGTGAAGGCCTGGGCCTACGAGGATCGATTCAAGACCCGTCTTGACACGACTCCAGCGCCCTAGTGAGCTGATCCTACCGGACAACCGCCGCATGCCCGTACCTCCTTCAGCAGATTCCTTAAACATCGTGATGGCAGCTTCCGAGGCCGTTCCTTATGCCAAGACGGGCGGACTGGCCGATGTCGCCGGTACTCTGCCGTTGGCGTTGATCAGACTTGGCCATCGGGTGACGCTGGTCCTGCCCGGCTATCGGAGTCTTGTTGTAGGGCGCCGGTCCCGTCCAGCGGCGGCGCAGTTCCGCATTCCCCTTGCGGGAAAATCGGTTGCAGTGACGCTGGAAGAGGAGACAGTGCCGCTCACGGATGGATCCTACCCGCTCAGGGTGCTGGTGGTTCGATACGACCCCTACTTTGATCGCCCGGGGCTCTACCAGAATCAACATGGTGATTATCCGGATAACCTCGAGCGCTTCACCCTGTTTTGCAGGGGGGTGCTTGCGGCCGTGCGATTTCTCTGCACTGTGCGGGGGGAGCCGGTGGACGTCCTTCACTTGCATGATTGGCAGACCGCCCTCTGCGCGGTCTACCTGAAGGCCATGGCCCAAGAGCGCAAGGGGCTTGAGCGGCTCAAGACGCTGTTGACCTTGCACAATGTGGGGTACCAGGGTCTGTTTCCCGGTGAACGATTCGTTGAGACGGGACTTCCTCCCGCCTTGTATTCGCCGAGCGGCCTTGAATTTTACGGATCGATCAATTGTCTGAAGGGGGGCATCCTTTTCTCTGATGCCGTTTCGACGGTCAGTCCCACGTATGCGAAGGAGATTATGACCAAAGAGTTCGGCTGCGGACTCGAGGGAGTGCTCGCTGGTCGCATCGAGGAAGTTCCCGGCATCACAAACGGGATCGATACCGCGGTCTGGAATCCGGAAACGGATCCATTCTTGCCGGCACACTTCAGTGAGGCTGATTTGTCGGGAAAACGGGCGTGCAAGCGAGCGTTGCAGCGAGAACTCGGGTTGCCGAGCCGCGATGTGCCGCTCTTGGCCGTGATCGGGCGACTCACCCCGCAAAAGGGGTTCGATCTGTTAGGCGAGATTATTCCTGAGCTGATGGTCCTGGACGTTCAGATTGCAGTGCTGGGGTCAGGCGAGCGGCGCATGGAGCAGCAGTTTCTCTCGGCGAAGGTGCAGTATCCTGAGCGCATCGGGGTATCCATCGGTTTTGACGAAGGACTTGCTCATCGGATGGAAGCTGGCGCGGATATGTTGGTGATGCCGTCTCGCTATGAGCCCTGCGGGTTGAGCCAGCTCTATAGTCTCCGATACGGCACGGTTCCGATCGTACGGCGCACCGGAGGGTTAGCCGATACGGTCGTGCCGTTCAAGCCGTCAACGGCACGATCAAAACTCGCGACCGGTTTTCATTTTATTGATCCCTCGCCGGATGCCCTGCTCGCGGCGATTGTGCTGTCTCTGCAGGTCTACAGAGAGCCCGATGCGTGGCATTCACTGCAGCAGGCTGGGATGAAAACGGATGTCTCCTGGAAACAGGCGACGAAAGGGTACGAACAGTTGTACCGAGCGGTAGTTGAAACAGCCGGGGAAGCGACTACCAAGTTTTAGACAAAATACCTAACCACGATGGAAACGCCCGGGATGGGACGGGGACAGTCTCTTTCAGAAGCCAGCGCAGGCTGTTCAGAAAGGCCGTCCAGCAAGGCCGCAGCGAACGAAGAGGTGAATCGTACTCATTGTCGTACGTTGAACCTCTGAGCGACGCGAGAACGAAGCTGGCGGACTTTATCAACAGTCTGCTAGGGGGTCTTGAGGGCGAGATCGAAACCCTCCTCTAACTCCGTGAGGAACTTCCTGGCTTGCATAGCGTAATAGGGCGAGACGTCCTGCTCGAGGCTGAGGACCGAGGAGAACACGTCGCGCGCCAAATCAATACGGCCCTGATGAAGTGCGAGCTGACCAGTATGGAGAGAGCAGGCCGCAGTCATGGCCCTAACATCGACAGCCAAACGATTCGGTAGGTTGGTGACTAGACTTTCTAGCGTTGTTGGCAGCGGCAGGACAAATCCTTCAGCTGCGTCTTGAACCTGCGTGGCCACGGTGAGTTTTCCCATTCCCAAGCTTGCCTGAGCCAAGTCGGAGGCAACTTTGCAGTCGGTGTAGGTTTGCCAGAGCGACATGAACTGGCTGTTGTCCATGTCCGTTGACCGGGACGAAAGGCTTGATTGACAACCAGTGGTTAGGAGCACCAAACCGACTACTCCAACCGCAAGTCCCTCGCTTAACCAGGTCTGCCTCACTGCGTCAACTCCAATCTGTTAATCGAAAATCGGACAAAAAGTTACAACTTTCCCGATGTGAATGCAAGTGGATAGTGCAAGCCTCGGGCCGAATTGCAGATAGTGCTAACAAATTGATTATAAAAATGAAAGATGTTCGTTAACCGGTGAGACTTGTGTGAACGGCGACTCACTGTGGTGTCTTTGACACAGCTAAGAAATGGATGAGGGGGAGTCGCAGGATGTTCAAAATGGCTGCTCAGCGAGGCCGCAGCGAACGAAGATGCGAAGCGTACACACCGCACTTCGTGTGAGCCGTTAGCCCGTAGAACGAATCTTGGCGAACGGATAAAACCCTTCAGGCGGGTTCTGCCTCCACGTTCAGCCTCTAAGTGATGTGAGAACAAAGGAGGGAGGAAGGCGCGTCTCGGCGCGCCGGGGTTGGGCGGGTAAGACAGGTGATCTTTTCAACATCCTGCTGCTATGAATTGAAGATCTGAACGAGAATCCCCGTCCGAGTCGTGGCGTTCGTTTTCCGCATGATGTGTTTGATGTGCTCTTTGACTGTCTGTTCGGTGATTTGGAGCGCATTGGCAATCTCTTTGTTCATCCATCCTTTGGCCAGATGCTCGACAACGGCCTGCTCCCGGTTGGTCAGCTGAAATCGTTCTCGGGCATGCTCCGTATTCAAATTCTGTTTCCGCCCCAGCTCCTCCATCGTCACCACGAGTCTGGCATTCTGGACTCCGCCCCGGTCCGGCAGGCCAAATCCTCTGAGGAGAATCGGTTGGCTGGGGTCTCCTGCCACGCGCTTGAGCTCAAACTGCTCCCAGTCTTTCGCCTCAGTACGAATATGCAAGGCCGTGATGATCTCCCCGCAAAGCTAAGTGAGGGCTTTGGGCAGGACTCCGTGGGCCGATGTTCCCGCAGTGACGCCGTGCTCAAGCGCATTGATCTTCTTGGCAAGGTCTGAGGCCTGCCGGTTCATATGGAGGAGCTGCATGGAGGCTGAAAGCACGACGATCCCGGATCCCGCTCGCTGATCAGCAAGACCCTCTGTTTGGTCGGAGCTGGTAGGAGCGTCGGCCATAAAGATGAAACGAGCACGTTCCAGGGGTTAGGCAATAGCGCAGGCAGCCAGACCGTTTCTGCCAGAATTGATTCCAATCCTCGTTTACCTGGAAATACTACCTAACCCTTTCGGGGGTGTCAACTTATACCTTCGAGAAACCTGCCTGCGTCATTGGTATTGCTGGCTCCGCGCACTCCACATACAGTAGCCAAGAACGCGGTCAGTCAGAGTTCTTCGGATGAGGGCGGTTCGAAACGAAGAGAGAGGGAGGAGTGAGCATTGTTGCTGCGTCAGAGAACCACAGAATATGCGACAAGGCGAAATGTGAAACGCACGTGGGCATGGGGCATGGTTTCCTACCAAGGAGGAAGCGACGTGGCACAAACGGAGTGGGAGTGGCCGATGAGAGATTGTAAAGAAAACCACAGTGAACGGGCGGCATTGCTCAGACCGATCCCCTATGAAATGACATCGCTGATGGATGTCCCATCCGCAGGAGCAAGGGCCGGCAAAGCGCTGTCGCTCAATGTCAGCAGCGGGGGAATGTTGGTCTTGATGGACCAGGCTCCTGACGTTGAACAGGTGATGAAAGTGTACGTGCCGACTCCGATCACCATCGCGGAGACCCCAACCCTCGCCGAAGTGCGCTGGACCATAAAATTGCCTTTTGGGAAATCAAACGGGAATGGGGCCTACTTTGTCGGGCTCAAATTCATGTTTTGATTTCGTCATCCCGCCGCCGATCGACTGATACGATTCCATGACCTGGGCGCTAAGGGTGATGGTGCCACTATAGCTGCCGGCGGTCAAGGTACCGGTGGCGGCCGTCACGGTGATCGTACCATTGCCGGTGCCGGAAACCGGGCTGAGGGTGAGCCAGGCGGCATTGTCACTGGCGGTCCAACTCAAGGTGCCGCCGCCGGTGTTGCTAATACTAAGGGTCTGAGCGGCCGGATTGCCGCCGCCTTGCTGCGCACTGAAGGCCAGACTGGCTGGGCTTGCCCCGATGACTGGAGCAGGCGCCGCGTTGACGGTGAGACTGACGGCCACGGTTTGCGGGGTATTGGTCGCGCCGGTGGCGGCGAGGGTGATCGCGGCGCTGTATGTGCCGGCGGCGAGGCCGGAGGTATTCGCGCTGGCCGTGATGGTCCCTGTGCCGGTGCCCGAGGCCGGGCTCACGTTCAGCCACGTGGCGTTGTCACTGGCCGTCCAATTCATGGTGCCGGAGCCAGTATTCGAAATCGTGATCGTTTGGTCAGCCGGGTTCGTGCCGCCCTGAGTTCCGGTAAAGCTCAAGCTGGTCTGGCTAAGGCTGATGGTCGGTGTCGGGGCCGCCGTGACGATAAACGTAACGGGAACGGTCTGGGGGCTATTGGTCGTGCCCGTCGCGCTCAGCGTAATCGTCGCATTGTACGTGCCGGCGGCGAGGCCGGAGGTGTTCACACTGGCTGTGATGGAGCCGTTGCCGGTGCCCGAGGCCGGGCTCAGGGTCAGCCAGGCGGCTGCCTCACTCTCACTCCAACTTAACGTGCCGCCGCCAGTGTTGCTGATGTTCACGGTCTGGGCTGCTGGGTTGGTGCCGCCCTCCTGAGCGGTAAAGGCCAAACTCGTGGGGCTCGCCCCTATGGCCGGAGGTACGGACGCAGCAGTCACGGTGAAGGTCACCGGCACCAAGACGGTTGTTGCTCCGGTGGCGGTGAGTGTAATCGTGCTGTTGTAGGTGCCAACGACCAGAGATCCCGTCGCTGCGCTCACCGCAACGGTTCCGTTGCCGGTGCCGGAGGCTGGGCTGAGCGTCAACCAAGCGGCATTGTCACTCGCACTCCAACCTAACGTGCCGCCGCCACTGTTGCTGAGGCTCACGGTCTGGGCGGACGGGTTCGCGCCGCCCTGCTGCGCGGTAAAGGCCAGACTCGTGGGGCTCGCGCCGATGGCCGGCGGGGGAGCAGTGGGTGGCGTAGAAGAAGACGATGTTGGAGAGATAAGCTGGCTCATCCCAGGCATTTCAGAGAGAAGGCGCCCCATCGCTCTGGAACCGCCCGTACTTCCCGATGAGGATGAGCCTCCCGATGCGGCAGCTGTGAGCCCACTCCCACCAGATGAGGTCTGACTCGAAGCTGGCGATGGCCCCACGGCGTAGGCTGAGGTGGAGAAAGAGGAACCGGTGCCAAGACTGCTTTGCTGAGTCCCACTGGGTGCCGATGTGAGTCCTGAGGTTACCGGTTGAGGAGTCGGTGTTTGTGGCGTGCTGTTGCTTACCGGAGGATTCTCCAATGGAGATGACACTGATGTACTCGTTGAGGCGAGTGATGGTGTCACAGTTGCGATTTGTGAAAGTGCCGGTTTGCGGATGAGGCTGTGAGTCTTGCGTCCTTGGGGTTGCGTCACAGATGAGAAAAGGCGGCCAGAAACATCTCTTTTCCCTGTTCCTGTCTGCGCTTTGGAGGGCGATACAGTCGTGCTCTGCGCAAAAGCCGCCGATGTCACATGGTGTGAAACCGGTAGGAGGCAGGTCGCTAACGATATGGAAACTCCCGAAACCGCCAAAGCGAAGAGCTTGCTCGGCTGTTTGCTCGACGAACTCAATTGGCGCATGGTCGGTATCCTCCGTGTTGCAGGGCCTGCGATACGACTCATAAGACGCCACCAAACTTTGTAGGAGACGATGTGACCTCTATGGTGAATCAATGCCATCTCCGTTTCGTTTCCATGTACTAGGTGGTCACTACAATCGAGTGCCAGTAAGGGAGAACAGCAAAATGGGTGCCCCATAAGGCTTTGCCGAGAGTCCGGTCGGAGGTATCGGGAGTTGTAATTGCTTTTCAACGAGTTTGGGTGGGCGTCTAGTCACGGAAACCAGCTCAATTTTCCTGTGCTCTAATCTTCCGATGAAGAGGAACAGGATGGCGTACATTTCCAGTACCGAGGAAGAGAAATCACGTAACTTATTGATTAACTGATCAAACTACCATTCGATCGCGGACGGGAGAGTAAGAATCGCTCAATTTTCAAGGGGTTGTATCTGTAGGCCTTAACCTCCACCTGGATGGCAGAGTGGCTTCGGCAGCCTCAATCAATAACGGCATGCTCAGAAGCGTTGTTGATCGCCAAGTTGTGTGAGGCGGTGCGCCTTCTGTTGCATGAAGTAATTCAAAGAGTCCGTCATGCTCTCGTCCCTCGAGGGAAATTGGATCTTGAGCTGAGCGTACAGGAACATTTCACTTTCTTGACTCGATAAAGGGCTTCTGCCATTGTTGCCGTACAAAAAAAAGAGGAGCGTGATGGAGAAAGGGACGAAGCGGTCGATAGCGGTCGTGGGGTTGGGCTACGTCGGTCTTCCGATCGCGGTTGCGTTTGGCAAACTGGGGCCCGTGATCGGATTTGACATCAACAAGACGAAGGTCGAGGAGCTCAGAAAAGGCATCGATCGAACAGGAGAGGTATCGGCGAAAGATCTTGCAGCTACGCACGTGCGATATACCTCTGAACCGACCGATCTCAAGGCAGCCGATTTCATTATTGTCGCGGTTCCCACTCCGATCAGTGAAGCCCTCCAGCCTGATCTCAAGGCATTACGGATGGTTTCCGAAATGATTGGCGCCAACCTGTCGCCTGGCACGATCGTGGTCTATGAATCGACCGTCTACCCAGGAGTGACTGAGGAAGTCTGTCTGCCTATTCTCGAGAGGAAGTCGGGAATGAAGGCCGGCGTGGACTTCAAAGTCGGATATTCTCCGGAACGAATCAATCCGGGAGATAAGGAGCACACGCTCGAAAAGATCGTGAAGGTTGTTTCAGCGCAGGATGCGGAGTCGCTGGAGATTGTCGCCAAGACCTATGGCATGGTCGTCAAAGCGGGAATTCATCGGGCCTCCAGCATTAAGGTTGCGGAAGCTGCAAAAGTCATCGAGAACACCCAACGTGATCTAAATATCGCCCTCATGAACGAGCTGGCGTTGATCTTCCATCGACTGGGGATCGACACGAAATCGGTTCTCGAAGCGGCCGGGACCAAGTGGAACTTCCTAAAATTCTCCCCAGGCCTCGTCGGTGGGCATTGCATCGGCGTCGATCCGTACTACTTGACCACCAAAGCTGAATCGGTGGGCTATCACCCGCAAGTTATTCTTTCGGGGAGGCGCATCAACAACGGCATGGGGAAGTTTGTGGCCGAGCAAACTATGAAATTCCTCAGCCAGCTGGCGCGCCATGTCAATGAACTCAACGTGGGTGTTTTGGGCCTGACATTCAAGGAGAATGTGCCGGATCTCCGTAACAGTAAAGTGCCGGACATCATCAATGAGCTTCGTGAATACGGAGTCAAGGTGCTGGTGCATGATCCGATTGCTGAACATGAAGAGGCGGTTGCGGAATACGGGATTCATCTCGTTGAATGGAAGCAGCTGAAGGACCTCGACGGCATCGTCATTGCTGTCGCGCACAAGCCGTTTGCTGAAATGCACTTAGGCGATCTCTTGAAACCGCTGCGTAGTCGGACCGCCGGCGTCGTGATCGACGTGAAGAGCATCTTGGATCCAGACAAGGTGCCTGGTTCGCTCAAGTACTGGCGTCTTTAGCAGCACTACGCCTTTTGTACCCCTTATCCCACGGCAGACACCAGCCGATGGCGACGTGCGGGTCATAAGTGCCAGAGGGTGACCGGTTCGCAGGCCCTATCCAGCCCGCCACAATCTGCAATCCTCCATATAGACTTTTCCTTTGAGCACGTCTCACTCTGTAGTATAAGAGATTGAGATTCTACTGGCACGATACTTTCATCTCGAAGACTGTTTTACATCGGGAGGGGATATTTCCGTGACTCGTTATATGGCGCATGTTCTCAATGGCAGGCCGATAGGGCTCGTCCATATCCTCTGGTTGTTCATGACCTGCCCCCTGTAGTTGTACCAGTGCAAATGTGAGTCAGGCGCAACGCGGCGCGATAGTCTCCGGTGCTGGTGGACGATAGCCCAGCGCACTATGTGGACGAATGCTGTTATAGATCTGGCGC
>Ga0233424_10000739_pt1 | contig 36913 bp, 36 predicted proteins | sample Watercolumn_Towu_FD_181011 | JGI IMG/M metagenome (GOLD analysis project Ga0233424, IMG submission 181011) | Freshwater microbial communities from Lake Towuti, South Sulawesi, Indonesia - Watercolumn_Towuti2014_125_MG | ecosystem: Environmental > Aquatic > Freshwater > Lake | place: Indonesia...
GGCAACGTCGGCATCGGGACGACGAATCCGCAGTCTGCTTTGCATGTTTATACAACTGGGGCCGAACTTGCGAGGTTTCAGCGCAATGGTGGCAGTAATCCAATGTTAAGGATATATGGTTCTGACCTGGTGCAAACCGGCGACATTTTATTTGATAATATGGTTTCAACGGGCGGTTTTGCTTTCCGCGTCGGCCCGAGTCAGGCAACAAATGCAATGTTTATAAAAAACGACGGCAACGTCGGCATCGGGACGACGATTCCGACACACCAACTTGTCGTCGGCAACGGTACGACGAACAGTGTCTATGCCGGGACGCAAATTCTCGCCGCGCACACCAGCGACGCACGGCTCGGCGCGGTAGCGGCCAATGCCGGAGCATTTCTGCGCTATAACGCGACGAGCGGATACGGCAGCTTGTTCGCGTATGACTATGGTGGCGTGACAGCCAAGAACCTCACTCTCAACGAATTCGGCGGCAACGTCGGCATAGGCACGACGAGTCCAGGGAGTATTCTCTACCTATCTGCGTCAACGCCAGTGCTCACTCTCGATAACACCGCAACGGGCGGCCTGAACCAGGTAAGCTTCAAAGAAGGCAGTGTGATAAAGGGCGGCATCAACCAAATCGGTTCGACTTTCACTACAGCGAACCGGCAAAACAACATAGAGATCATCAACCAAACTGCGGCGGGCGCGGTCTCGTTCTGGACTAATAGTGGAGAAAAAGTTCGTATCGACTCATCCGGCAACGTCGGCATCGGCACGACGACTCCGACCTACAAAGTGGATGCTGCGGGCGCATTCCGCTCATACGTAGCTTCAGGTGCCGATGCATTGCTAATCACCAACTCTTCAGTCGGACAGTCGTGGGATATATTTCCACAGACCAACGGTTCCAACACAGACCTGCGCTTCTACGAAACGAACACTGGCGGCAACGGCACCCGGCTCACCCTGCAAGCTGGCGGCAACGTCGGCATCGGCACCTCCAGCCCCAGTTACAAACTGGACGTTGACGGCGGTTCCACTTCCGGCGGCGTCGGGTACTTCAGCGGTTCCGGCGCGCAAACGAAACTCTATGTGGAAAACTTCGCCGCCGATGGCGATCCTGTTTCAGTGTGGCGTATTCCGGGGACGCGCGCCTGGATGGCAGGCATCGATGATAGCGACGCCGACAAGTGGAAACTGGCATACGCAGAAGATACCGCGTGGGCAAGCACGGCGCTGACCGTAGACACCTCCGGCAACGTCGGCATCGGGACGACGACGCCGGGAACCAAGCTGAATATATCCGGTGGCGGATTGTCTATAGAAGGCAATAGCGCCGGCGATATCGCATACGCAGCCAATGGTCTACATCTTTCGTTCAACACGACAAGCAACACCGGACGCATCTTATCGCTGCAGAACAATGTCGCATGGCGATCATTACAGATTGACGGCAGCAACATCGCTATGAATGTGAACAGCGGCGGGAACGTCGGCATCGGGACGACGAGTCCGAGCGTTAAGTTGCATCTATATGGCACGAACGTTAGCCAATACATCGACGCCTCTGCTAACTCACAGGCGAGTTTGTATCTAAGCTCTGACAATGTCGCGAAGGCCGCCTTCTACAAGCCGTCGAGTTCTAGTGACGCGCGGTTCTGGCTCGCCAGCATTGGCGATATCATGACCCTGCAATCATCAACCGGCAACGTCGGCATCGGGACGACGATTCCGACACACCAACTTGTCGTCGGCAACGGTACGACGAACAGTGTCTATGCCGGGACGCAAATTCTCGCCGCGCACACCAGCGACGCACGGCTCGGCGCGGTAGCGGCCAATGCCGGAGCATTTCTGCGCTATAACGCGACGAGCGGATACGGCAGCTTGTTCGCGTATGACTATGGTGGCGTGACAGCCAAGAACCTCACTCTCAACGAATTCGGCGGCAACGTCGGCATAGGCACGACGAGTCCAGGGAGTATTCTCTACCTATCTGCGTCAACGCCAGTGCTCACTCTCGATAACACCGCAACGGGCGGCCTGAACCAGGTAAGCTTCAAAGAAGGCAGTGTGATAAAGGGCGGCATCAACCAAATCGGTTCGACTTTCACTACAGCGAACCGGCAAAACAACATAGAGATCATCAACCAAACTGCGGCGGGCGCGGTCTCGTTCTGGACTAATAGTGGAGAAAAAGTTCGTATCGACTCATCCGGCAACGTCGGCATCGGGACGACGAGTCCGCAAACGCTCCTCGGCCTCCAAGGCGGCATCGGCGTCCACAGCTCGCAGCTGTATCTCGCAGCGAATGGTGCGGTGGGGATTGGGACGACGGCGCCTTTGTATAAGCTTCATATAGAAGGAACCAATAGTGCAGGAGGCCAGGGATGGAATGCGGTCTTCCGTGAGTCTCCCTCAACTGGCGGAGTACTAATCGGTTCGCGAGGCGCATCTGGGCCTACGGCGGTGGGCGCAATCCAGGGTGTTGACTCAAGTTTGGCCACGAACGCGCTGTTGTTAAATCCCTTCGGCGGCAACGTCGGCATAGGGACGACTGGTCCGGTGGCAAGGTTAAACGTGGTCGGTGCGAATGCCGCAAGTATTGCGCTGATTTCAGGCGCATCTACGGCAGTGAGAATTGGTTCATCCGGTACGTATTCCCAAATTGAGGGCGTTGACCCGACAGGCGTTGGTTCTTATCAGCCTTTACAAGTTGGCGGTTCAACTTTGGACTTCACAATCGCTGGGGCTAAAAAGGTTTCAATTGATACCAATGGCAACGTCGGCATTGGGACGACGACATCAACCTTTAAGCTTGCGGTGCAGGGGGACGACGGAAGTGGTTATGCCGCATTCTTCAGAGCTAATAGCACTGTGGCAGGTGTCAGGATTGGCACCATCAGTAGTGTTGGTGCTATTCAGGGTACCACTGCAGCTGGAGCGAATGATAATCTGTTGTTAAATACAAATGGCGGCAACGTCGGCATTGGGACGACGAATCCCGCCACTAAATTACAAGTGAACGGCGACATTGCGCCAAACACCACCGGCGCCTCCAACCTCGGCAGCGCCACCTACGCCTTCGGCTGTCTCTACTACACCAGCGGCACGCTGGGCACCTGCGCTTCCGATGCGCGCCTCAAGACCGACATACAGGACCTCACGTTCGACGATCCTCTCACACAGATTGCCGGACTCCACCCGCGCTCCTTTGCCTACCTCGCGGCGCCCGGTTCCACCTACCACGGCCTCGTTGCGCAGGAGGCCGAGCAAGTGGCTCCCGAGCTCGTCGTGACCGATGCTTCCACCACGCTCAAGGCGGTGAAGTATGGCGATGTGCAGTGGCTGGTGGTTTCCGGCATCAAGCAATTATGGGCTCAAGTAAAGGATTATTTTGCTCGCACTGAGCGGCTTGAGAGCGAGGTGCGTGATCTGAATGCGCGTGTGCGAGAGCTGGAGAGCAGAAACGGCATCCAGTCGGCAAGCGCGGCAACGAGCCAAAGCGGTTCGCAATCGGCCAGTGCGGCGAGCACACAAAGCACAGGCACGAACACTACGGAAACAGAATCGCCACCTTCTTCCGCGGAAGATGGTGCAAGCGGGGGTGGCGCGGGGGTGGAGCCGGATGCGACGGGCGGCCCTGCGGGCGAGCAGAGTGGAAGCGCGAACACATCTGGTTCCACGTCGGACAATCACGGAACGACACCCGCTGAATCGGCTGATGTGCCGCCGGAAGCGACACCGACCGATAGCACGAATAGTCCGTCTCCAACCGGAAATCAGGAAAATCCGTGATATTTTTGTTGGGAAAATCCGTGAGATGCGATGGTACAATGCTGCTATGATCGCAGAGTCGCACCACACGAAAAACTTTGATACGTGGAATACGGAGAAAAAATCGGTACACGGACGCAATGTGATCGTACACTGTCATCCGCGTGAAGTGTGGTGGTGTTATCTTGGGGTAAACGTCGGCACCGAACAAGATGGCGACGTGAAAAAGTTCCTGCGCCCCGTTGTCATCATCCGTGCTTTTGGTGTACATGCGTGTTTGGTCGTTCCGCTAACCACATCAAGACGTACGCATGCGATGCGTATTGATGTCGGCACCGTCGACGGCAATCAAGCGAAAGCGAATATCTCGCAGATGAAAGTCATCGACACGAAACGCTTGCTTGAAAAGATGGGTATGCTTGAGGTATCGACATTCGAGGCGTTAAGAAAAGCCGTCAAAGACATGCTTTGACGGCTTTTCTTACATTCGCCCCCTTGCGGGGGTGGAGGCCGAAGCCAACTGTACTTATATGGTACGCAATCAAACAGAAAAGTCAACGAAGGAAGCCGCGAAGGCTGTGGATACGGCGGGCACTGCCGCCATCCTCGACCGCGCGGCCGAACGCTGCCCCTTCTGTGGCTCGGGCGATTTCGTCAAGCGCGGACTGCGGCGCAACAAGCACCAGGCCGTGCAGCTGTACCTGTGCCGTGCCCGCGCCTGCGGCAAGACGTTCACATCACGCGCCGTAAAGGGGAAGCACGCGCCGTTCATCGCGGTCTTGGACGCCATCAGTTATCGCAACCTCGGCTATTCGTTTGAGCAGATACCGAAGATACTTGAGGCGAAACGCGGCGTCTCGCCGACGCCCGAGACCATCTCGTCGTGGTACGAGGAGTACAAACCGCTGTGCCGTTTCGAGCGGATGCTGCCGTACGCGCTCACGCTGCTGCACGCGTGGCGTGAGGAAGCGCGACGGCGCAAGCGCGACGAGCGCGTGGATATGGTCGAGGTGACGACTCTTGCGCACCGACAACTCTACCGTTTCCGCTACCATCGGCCCAAACTCGTGCTGCAGCTCGAAGAGTATCGCAATCGCAGCTTTGGCCGCTTGATGGAATATCTCGACGCAGTGTCTGCGGAGACGCCGCACCAGTATTTCGCTGACGGCGAGCGCATGAGCGAAGTGCGCACCAAGTTCGACAAGGCCGGCATGATTGTCAAAGGCAAGGAGAATTTTGCGACGCGGCTCGCGGCGTTCGTCTTGCAGGGCGTACCGGACAACAAGCAACGGCACGAAGAGATACAACGTTTTATGATCGCTAACGACAGCGTGACGGTGGCAACCGAAGTGCCGGTGTACATACGGCGCGAGGATATCACGCACCTTGAGAACACGCTTCGGTTCAAGGTGCTCGATGATGACGGCCTCATTATGCTCAAACGCAAGAAGCGGCCGGAAGCGTTCCCGAAGATACTGACCGGCCATATCGACTTCGTGCAGGTACGCAACGGCATCGTGCACATCATGGATTACAAGCCGAACGCTGCGAAAGAGGTGCCTATAGAGCAGCTCACCTGGTACGCGCTCGCGCTCTCGCGACTGACCGGCTTGCGGCTTTTCGAATTCAAGTGCGCGTGGTTCGATGATAAGCACTACTTCGAGTTTTATCCGCTCCACGTGGTGAAGAAGCTGCAGCGCAAGCGCCGCAAGCGGGTCTCGTACAAGGACGGCACGGAAGGATTCATACCGATAGAGAATAAGGTGGTGATCGTATGATGGCTCCGAACGATGGCCCGGAAAGATACGCGCGCAAAGCGCCGGCGACGTCACGCAGTGGGTCGACGTATCGTCCGCAGTATGCGCAGCGCGCGCCGCGCCAGTTTTCGCCCAAGAAGGCGGTAAAGTCGTTCCGCGACCTTGATGTGTACCAGAAGACTATAGAGTGCGCGGTACTCGTCACGAAAGACATCTCCCCACAGCTCGAGCGGCAGAAGTACGCGTTTACCGAGCGCGTGCGCGACGGCTCCTTGGCAGTGCCGCTGTGCGTGGCGCAAGCGCATTCCATTCGTTTTGCCGATTTTCCGCTCGGCCTCGGCTATCTGGAGAAGGCAATGGCCGGCTGCAATAAGATGATCGTGTATCTCGAGCACATCCGCGGGCTCTACGGCGAAAAGTTCGACCAAGGACTCGTCGAGGATCTGATCGGCCGCTATGCCGACGCGCGCACCAAGATGTTTCATCTCGAAAAATCATGGAAGAAATTTCGGAGTGAATATACGGACGGCATGCGCGGGAACGGCGTCGGGGCCCGGTCTTAAGCTGCATATTCGAAAGTGCCGTGAGCCATGCGGGATAGCGCGCGGCGAAGCCGCGCGTTTTTGCAAACGAAAGCCGCGCGAAAGCGCGGCCTGTTCGTTCGTCATGAGCTCTCCTCGTGGAAAAACTGCGTGCAGGTAACTCGATTTTTGCCGGGATGCTGGCATGCGTGCAACAGTGTTTTCTTTGCGTTCCGTCGGTCGCCGCGTCGAAGTCGTATACGTACCTCCTCTTCTTGTTTCGCAATCGCCTGCTTTGCTCGCCGAGCGCGGGCGGCACCTTCCCAATAGGCCATAGCGCCCTCGTTTCTCTTGTTGCGCTGGTGACATTGTGCACCTTTCGTGTTGCGGCGCAACGCGAATCGCCTGTGGATACATGCGTCGTGTGGATAACTGTCTTGTAGTGGGGTAGAGTGGTATACAATCCTAAATTAGTGGGAGAGAGTGGGAGTGGGTACGGAAGGGATTGGCGCACCGATTCCGAGCCGTATTCGCTCCCGCTGCCATCCCATAGAGAAAGAACCTATGCTTATCGGCGAATACGAACATACGCTCGACGACAAGAAGCGCATTACGCTTCCGAAGGCGTTTTCGAAGACGCTGGGGAAGAAGGTGATACTCACGCACGGCCTCGACGGCTGCCTGTGGCTTATTCCCGAGAGCGGCTGGACGCCGCTGTTGGAGCAGCTGCAGACGCTCTCGATAGGGCAGGCCGATGCGCGTGCGATCACCCGCTACTTCGTGGGCGGCGCGTTCCATCTCGAAACCGACGGCGCGGGGCGCATCTTGATACCCGAGGAGCTCAAGCAGTCGGCCGGTCTCAAGAAAACAGTGGTATTCGCGGGCGTATCGAACCGGGTGGAAGTGTGGGATGCAACTCTGTGGAAGCAGTACAAGGCGCGCATCGCCAAGCAGGCCGACGCGATCGCCGAGAAGTTGGGGGAGCTAGGGGTGCTGTAGTGGTTGAATCGGGTTGCTGGGAGATAAGAATCGTCATGCGCACGCGACGCTCATCGTCTTCCAGCAACCCGGTGCCGCCACCGGAGGAGGGGCACCGCAGCGTTCTTTTACACGAAGCAATCGAAGGTTTGGCCGTACGGCCCGATGATGTTGTCATCGATGGGACGCTCGGCGGCGCGGGCCATGCCCGCGCCGCCGCCGAGCGACTCGGGAAAGACGGCACGTTCATCGGGTTCGATCTCGACACCGACGCCATCCTGCGCGCGCAAGAAGCGCTCGCGGATGCGGCGCCCCGGATCGTCCTCGTACAGTCGAACTTCCGTCATCTCAAGCGGGAACTGGCCGAGCGCGGCATCACGCATATAGACAAGGCATTGTTCGATCTCGGCTGGAGCAGCTATCAGCTCTCCGTCGGGCGCGGATTCTCCTTCTTGCGCGACGAACCGCTCGCCATGACCTACGCGAAAGAGGGCGCTCCGTATACCGCGGCCACTATCGTGAACGAATGGGAGGAATCGTCCATCGCCGATGTCATCTTCGGCTGGGGCGAGGAACGCTACGCACGGCGCATCGCGCGCGCGATAGTCGAGCGTCGCGCCGAGAGGCCCTTTGAGACGACGGGCGAGCTGGTGGACGTGATCAAGGCGGCGGTGCCCGCACGCTATCGCCACGGCGGTCTGCACCCGGCGACGCGTACTTTCCAGGCGTTGCGTATTGCGGTGAATGACGAGCTGGGCGCGCTCACCGAGGCGTTGAACGCCGCGTGGGAACTCTTGGCACCAGGCGGACGAATCGCGGTCATCACATTCCATTCGCTTGAGGATCGCATCGTCAAGCAGACGTTCCTTCGATTTGCGGACAATGGCGGCGAGCGCATCACGCGCAAGCCCATCGTCCCAAGCACTGAAGAGCTCGCGGAAAACCCGCGCGCCCGCAGCGCGAAGCTTCGTGTCATACGGCGTGTCTGATGTGTCCTGCATTCTGTTTCCCGCACCACCGACTATGCACAAAGAACTTTCCATACTGACCATAGAACACCCGCTCGAACGGCAGGCGCGCATCGCGCTCCTCGCGCTGTTGGCGGTTTTCATCATAGGGTACCTTTACTGCGTGTCATCGTCTGTCTTGAACGTCATCGCCCGCAAAGAGGCGGCAGGGCGGGCAGCGCAGCTTGAGGGCCGTATCGGGCAGCGCGAGCAGGAGTATTTCAGGATCGCCGAGGGTGTCACGCCGGAAGCGGGTATCGCGCTCGGGCTCGCTCCCGTCGCACAAACGGACTACGTCCGCGTGCAGGGTGCCGTTGCGGCCCGTTTCGAGCGATGATGTCCAAACACAAACAGCACGCTAGCATACGTACCCGCACCCGCGTTGTCGGTGCGGCGTTCGTTCTCGTAGCGCTCCTCCTGTCGGTGCGTCTGTATTTTCTGCAGGTCGTCCACGGTGGGCAGTATCAGCGCGAAGCGCTCGGACAGTACCAGGAGCGTATCGACGACATTGAAAGTCGCGGTTCCATCTTCTTCACCGATAAGACGGGCGAGGCGGTCTCGGCGGCCGTCATGTACAGCGGCTGGCAGGTCGCCATCAAGCCCGCCGCGATCGCCGACCCTGATGTGCTCTACCGCCAGCTGCATGCCATAACGCCGGTCGACCGCGAGCGATTCTTCGCTGGCATGCAGAAGACGGGGAAGAACGCGCATGCCGCTATCCTGTCACGGCTCGATGATGACACGGCACGTCGTATCCGCGCGCTTGAAAACCCCGGCATCGTCGTCTCTGCCGATCACTGGCGTTTCTACCCGGGCAAGGGACTGGCCGCGCAGGTCATCGGGTTCGTAGGATACCGAGGCGACAAGCGAGTGGGCGTGTACGGGCTTGAGCGGCAATGGCAGGACACCCTGGCAAAGGAGGGCGACGGGCTGGCGGTCAATCCGTTCGCGGAAATATTCGCCAACGTCGGCGCCATCATTTCGCGCGACGTCACAGCGCAGACGGGCGATGTCGTCACGACGATAGAGCCGGCCGTCCAGAAACAGCTCGAAGATGTCCTCGGCGACGTGTTGCGCACCTATTCGCCGCGCGTTGCCGGCGCCATCGTGATGAACCCTTCGAGCGGCGAGATACAGGCGATGGCGCTGCGCCCGTCGTTCGATCCCAACACCTACAATCTGGCGGACGACGTGTCGGTCTTCTCGAACCCGCTCGTCGAAGGGCGCTACGAGCTCGGCAGCATCATGAAGCCCTTGACGGTCGCCGCAGGCATCGACGCGGGCGCCATCACGCCCAGCACGACGTACAACGACGTCGGCTGCATCACCCGCAGCGGCAAGCGCGTCTGCAATTACGATCACAAGGCGCGTGGTGTGGTGCCGATGCAGGAGGTCTTGAGTCAATCGCTCAACCTCGGGGTGACGTTCATCGAGGAGAAGACCGGGCAGCAGGTGTTCGGGAACTATCTGCACGCCTTCGGGCTCGACACGAAAACGGGCATAGATCTTCCCGGCGAAGTGACGGGCTCGCTTGCTTCGATAGATGCGGCGGGCGCGTCCGACGTCGATTATTCGACCGCTTCGTTCGGGCAAGGGATCGCGGTGTCGCCGATAGCCATGACGCGCGCGCTTGCCGCGCTTGCAAACGGCGGCGTCCTGCCATCGCCGCATGTCGTCAAGGCGGTACGGCTGGAGAACGGCATCACGCGCGCAGTGCCGATTTCCGAGGGCGTGCGCGTCTTGAAACCCGAGAGCGCGGAGGAGGTGACGCGCATGCTCGTGACGGTGGTGGATAAGGCGCTCCTGAAGGGTGCGATCAAGCAGGAGCACTATTCGATCGCTGCCAAGACCGGCACGGCGCAGATAGGCATCCCGGGCGGCGGCGGCTACTACAGCGACCGCTACCTGCACTCGTTCTTCGGCTATTTCCCGGCGCACGATCCGCAGTTCATCATCTTCCTCTATGCGGTCGAACCGCACGGCGCGGAATTCGCCTCGGCCACGCTCGCGCAGCCGTTCATGGACATGGCGAAGTTTCTCATCCATTATTATGATATTCCTCCCGACAGGTAGGCCTGCCCACGCATGATCGCACTGTTCAAACGCATCGTTGTATTTCTTTTGACGTGGGAAGCACGCTTGGTGCTGGCGCGGCACAAGCCGCAGATCATCGCAGTGACCGGTTCGATGGGGAAGACGACGACGAAAGACGCCATATTCGCTGCACTCGTGGCGGGCGGGCTGCATGCGCGCAAGAGCGAAAAGAGTTTCAATAGCGAGATCGGCGTGCCGCTGACGGTGCTCGGCTGCGACAACGCATGGAACAATCCGATCCTGTGGGCGTGGAACATCCTGCGCGGACTCGTCGTGATCGCCGCGCCGTCATATCCGAAGTGGCTGGTGCTTGAGGTGGGAGCCGATCGGCCCGGCGACATCGAAACGACGGCGCGCTGGCTGCGTCCCGATGTAGCGGTTTTTACCGGCATCCCCGATGTGCCGGTGCATGTCGAGTATTTCGACTCGCCGCGCGCGGTTGTGCGCGAGAAGAAACGGCTTGCCGCGCATCTGAAGCCGGGCGGCCTCGTCATCCTCAACGGCGACGATGCGAACCTGGCGTCGCTTCGTACGGAGTATGCCGATGCGTGCATCACCTACGGCGTGTCGTCGCGATTCGAGTACACGGCGCTCGGTTATGAGATCCGCTACGAACGCGACACGCCTGTCGGCATCGGCTTTTCCGCCGTGCATGATAGAGAAAGCGTGCGCGTAACGCTCGACGGCGCTATCGGGTATCCGCGCGTATACGCGGGACTCGCCGCGCTCGCCGCTGCGGGCGTGGCAGGCGTGCCGCTTGTGCGCGCCGCCGAAGGGCTCGCCGCATGGGAGCCGCAACCGGGACGCCTGCGCCTCTTGAAAGGCATCAAGGGCAGCATCATCATCGACGACACCTACAACTCCTCGCCCGCGGCGGCGTTTGCCGCGCTCGATACGCTCGGCAGTATCAGGACAGCGGGCACGCGCATCGCGGTTCTCGGTGACATGCTGGAACTCGGGCGATTCTCATCGGACTCGCATCGGGAATTGGGAACCCGCGCCGCACAAAGCGCCGGCATGCTCGTGACAGTCGGCTTTCGTTCGCGTGCCGCCGCCGAGGCCGCGCGCGATGCCGGTATGCGCGACGAGCAGGTGCGTCAGTACGACCAAGGGGAATCAGCGCACGCGGGCAAGGAATTGGAGCCCGACATCCGGGAAGGAGACGTCATCCTCATAAAGGGCTCGCAGGGCATGCGCATGGAGCGCGCGGCGGAAGAGCTCATGGCCGAACCCGAACGTGCAGCCGACCTCCTCGTGCGGCAGGGGAAGGAGTGGGAGAGGCGATAAAGGGTGACGTATGAAAAATCCTGCCGATACGCAGGCGCTTTTTCATGTCGGTGACCCTACGGGAATTCGCCCCACAACTCAAATTGCGCCGTCGCGCAATGTGGTCGCGGGCCCGCCTCGCGGTTCGCGCTGGTGCGCTCACAACGCTGTGGCCATTCGAATTCCCACAGACAATGCGCAGGCATTGTCCTGTAGGGTCATGGACGACAAAGGCACCCCTGGTGGGGCGCTCTTTGTCGTTACCATGACCCTACGGGAATTCGAATCCCGGTTTTCGCCGTGAGAGGGCGACGTCCTAGGCCACTAGACGATAGGGCCAGCGGCAGGATTGTAACATGATTTTACGAAAAGTGGAGGGGTGGTTGCGGTAGCAGTGTATACTGGGCGGCATATGGCACGCATCATCGTTTCCGGTTCCGTCGCGTACGACCGCATCATGGATTATGACGGCCTTTTTGCCGATCACATCATCGCCGAGAAGGTACGCAGCATCAACCTAAGCTTCGTGGTGGAGCGCCTTACCGTCGAGCACGGCGGCACGGCAGGCAACATCGCCTACAATCTCGCGCTTCTGGGCGAGAAGCCGGAGATCATCGCGACGGTCGGGCAGGACTTCGGCGAATATCGCTCGCACATGCTGCTCTCCGGCATTGATCCGACGCCGGTGCGTATGGTCGAGGGGGACATGACGTCGGTGGCCTTCGTCTTCACCGACAAGGCCGATAATCAGATCGCCGCGTTCCATCCCGGAGCAGGTGCCCTGTCGTACGACTCGCATGTAGAGGTGGACGGCCGCTCGTTCGCGTTCGTGGCACCCGGCAATGTCGATGATATGCGCGCCTTGCCGCAGCATTACCGTCAGTATGGCCTGCGCTACTACTACGATCCCGGTCAGCAGATTACGGCGCTCTCGCCGGAGGATCTGCTCGGCGGCATCCACGGTGCGGCGGGGATCTTCGCCAGCGACTACGAGTTCACGCTTATCATGGAGAAAACGAAGATGACCGAAGTGAACCTGCTCGATCACGTGCCGATGATCGTGGTAACGAACGGAGCCGACGGCTCGGAAATCATCACGACCGAAGGCCGTGTGCGCGTGCCGGCGGTGCCGGTTGCTGATGCGGTCGATCCGACCGGTGCGGGCGACGCGTTCCGCGCAGGTTTCCTGAAAGGACTCCTCTTGGGTGTGCCGGCGGTCTCATGCGCGCGCCTCGGTAGCGTGGTAGCTGCATACAACGTCGAGCAGTACGGCACACAGAAGCATAAGTTTACGCTCGCGGACATCGCAGGGCGATACAACGCGACCTATGAGGAAAATATTCCGTTGGTGTAGTGTTATACTTCGACACCATGACTACCGAACAGACGAATCATACCGAACAGGGAACGCGCCGCGTCGAATGGGCCGAGCGCGATATGCCGGTCCTCGCGCAGGTACGTGCGAAGTTCGAGAAAGAGCAGCCCTTGAAGGGCAAGGTGCTTGCGGCGGTCCTCCACGTAACCGCCGAGACGGCGAACCTGGTGCGCACGCTCAAGGCCGGCGGCGCCGAGGTCTATCTCGCCGCATCGAACCCTCTCTCGACCCAGGACGATGTCGCGGCGGCACTCAATGAGGTCTACGGCATCCCGACCTTCGCGCGCAAAGGCGAGACGACCGAAGAATTCTTCGAACACATCGAAACCCTCATAAGCAAGAAGCCGGTCCTCACGATGGACGACGGCGCCGATCTCGTCTCGATCATCCACACCAAGCACCCGGAACTGCTTGCGGGGATGCTCGGCGGTACCGAGGAGACGACCACGGGTGTCATCCGTCTGCGCGCGATGCACAAGGACGGCGCGCTTAAGATGCCAGTCGTCGCCGTGAACGACGCGAAGACGAAGAACATGTTCGACAACCGCTACGGCACGGGCCAGTCGACGCTCGATGGCATCATTCGCGCGACCGACACGCTCATTGCCGGCAAGAACTTCGTCGTCGCCGGGTACGGCTGGTGCGGCAAGGGGCTTGCCATGCGCGCAAAGGGCGCTGGTGCCAATGTCATCGTCACCGAGATTGACGCCGTGAAGGCGCTTGAAGCGGCGATGGACGGCTTCCGCGTGATGCCTATGAACGAAGCCGCACAAATCGGCGATATCTTCTGCACGGTCACCGGCAACAAGGGCGTCATCCGCGAGGAGCATTTCAAGGCGATGAAGGATGGTGCGATCATCTCGAACTCGGGTCACTTCGATGTCGAGATAGATGTGGCCGGCCTCAAGAAACTGGCAAGCGCGAGCCGCACGGGCGTGCGCCCGTCGGTCGACGAGTTCACCGTGGGCGGCCCCGAAGCACGCCAAGGCGGCAACGGGGCAGGCAAGCGCATCTACCTCTTGGCCGATGGCCGCCTCGTGAACCTTGCCGCTGCCGAGGGTCACCCGGCGAGCGTGATGGACATGAGCTTCTCCACGCAGGCTCTGGGCTGCGCGTGGATGGCGACGCGCCCGTCGAAGCTCGAACCGGCCGTCTACGACGTGACCGACGAGATCGAAGAGATGGTCTCGACTCTCAAGCTCAAGTCAATGGGCATCGCGATCGACGAACTGACCGCCGAACAGAAGTCGTATCTCAACTCTTGGCAGGAAGGAACGTAAGGACAGGGGATAGGGAATAGCGAATAGGGTATAGTGGGGTACATGGCGCACGACGAATCAGCTCCGCTGCCGCAGCTGCCCGAGCTCGGGTTCTACTATCATTACAAGCATGATCCAGCCGGGCCGGTGAACAACTATGCGTACGAGGTCGTCGGCGTGGGGTATCACACCGAGGACGACTGCCGACCAGAGGACCAGTACTTGGTGATCTACCGCCCGCTCTACGATGCGTTCGTGTACCGGATAGGGAAGGGCCGCCTGTGCGACGCGCGCCCGCTGGCGATGTTCATGGAAGATGTGATGAAGGACGGCAAGACTTTTCCGCGCTTCACTCACATCACCGATTCGGCGGTCATCGCCGAACTCGAAGCGATCCGCGAACGCATGTACGGCGTATGATCCCTTGCAATATCATAGAGATAGAGACGCCGAAGAAGGTTCGGCTCAACGGGCTGTGGTTCGGCACCAAGAAGCCCGCGCGCGTCATTGTGTGGGTGCACGGGCTTGGTGGATCCGCCTTCTCAAATCGGAGATTAATTGAGCAAATGGCGAAAGGTGATACTGCGGTGATTGCGTTCAATAATCGCGGATTTGGCGTTGTAAATAGAATCCTAAAGGGAAGAAAGAAGACTGTCATAGGTGCTGCACATGAAGTATTTGAAGAGTGCGTTGATGATATTCAGGGGGCTATCGACTTGGCGCACGACATGGGCGTCAAGCAAATTTTTCTTGGCGGTATCTCCACTGGCTGCCAGAAGTCGATCTATTGGGCGGCAAAGCGGAAAGGGAAGGGTGTTTCGGGCATTATTCTTCTTGCACCGATAGCAGATTACGCAGGTTTGGGCACAGAGGAGCGCACCCTACTGCCAAGGGCGACAAAGGATGCACAGGTGCTCGTGGCGAAGGGTCAGTCGCATGATCTGCTGCCGGGGGCCCTGTGGCCGACACCAATAGACGCACAACGTTTCCTTTCGCTCTATACGCCTGACTCTGTTGAGCAATCCCTCTTTTCATATTTCGATACAGCAAAGACGCCGCGAATCCTGCGCGGCGTGTCGTTGCCAATACTGGTGCTGCTCGCTGGTGCCGATGAACACGCGGATCGACCTGCCGAGGACATCGCCGTATGGTTCGAGGAACACGTCCAGCAGCCGACCGTCTCGATCATCGAGGGTGTCGATCATGGGTTCAAAGGAGGAGAGGTGAGCGTGGTAGCGAGCATTAAGAAGTGGGCGAAGGGTCTCTAAAAAGATTCAGCGCCGTCGCGATCGCTCGCGACGGCGCTTTCCTTGAGTTCATTCGAACTCGGTCGTTGCCGGGGGTTTCGGCATCGAATCCTCCCACACACGCACGATCAGCGGGTGCTGCGCGAGCGTCTGCTCGATCTCACGCCAGGGCTCATCCGGAAACCGGATGCCAATCGCAGTCATAAAATCGAGCGTATGGACCGCTCGTATGATGACTGAACCACGATAGACGCGCGCGTCGCCTTTGACTCCGACTGTCGGCGTCGTCATGTACGCGACGACAAGCTGCGACATATGGCGCAGAGCGTCGTGCCGCATCAGAATCTCCCGCACGCGCGCATCCGCCCAACAAACGACCTCGAGCAACTCCGGTGTGACCGGCGCGCCAAGGATGCGCAGGAACAGCCCTGGCCCCGGGAAGGGCTCGCGTTCGCAGATGCGCTCGGGCAGTCCGAGCGCCCGCGCCAGGTCGCGCACCTCATACTTGAAGAGGTGATCGAACGGGTGCAGCTGCTTGAGGAGTCCGGTGTCGAGGTTGACGTTGTGGTGGGTCTTGATGACCGCACCGCCCGTCGCTCCGGATTCGATCTTGTCCGGTGCGAGCGTCCCTTGCACGAGCCACTGCGCGCCGAACTCCCGACCCGTCTTCTGCAGGAGTTTCGAATACAGGGTCCGGAAACGCCCGCGCTTCTCTTCAGCATCAGTCACGTCCGCGAGCGCTGCGGCGAACTCGTCGCGTGCGTCGATGATGCACAACTGTACGCCAATGAGGCACGCGTGCTCCCGGATCTCGTCGAGTTCTCCTTCGCGGAACTGTCCGCCGTCTATCGTGACGGCGAGCAGTCGGTCGCCCAAGACCGGGGCGAGCACCGCCGCCAAAGTCGACGAATCGACGCCGCCACTGAGGCCGAAGATTGCTTTGTCGTCCGGGCCCATCGCCGACATGACGTCGGTATAGATCGAATCGACCAAACTTTTCGGTTCCCAGTCGCGGTCGCACTCGGCGATCTTGAACAGGAAGTTCTCAAGAATCTGCTTTCCGTGCTGGGTCTCGATAACCTCCGGATGGAATTGCACGCCGAAGTGCGTGCCGTTACCGATTACGGCGGCAGCGCCCGATTGGGATTTCGCGAGGACGCTGAAGCCAGGCGGCGGGATGGTCACGGTGTCGCCGTGACTCATCCAGACCTGCTGCCGCGTCGGCGTGAGCCCTAACAGCAGATCGTCCAGATGCGCCGTGCGTTCAATCGTATCCGGACCATAGGCGCGGTGTTTCTCGACGGATTCGACGCGTCCGCCCGATGCGTTTGCCATCCACTGCATGCCGTAGCAGATGCCGAGGACGGGGGTGAGCGATCCGTCGTCGCGTTGTGCTGTCAGGACCAGCTCGGGCGGGCGCGGCGCGTTCGTGTCGTAGACGCTCGCGTCGCTGCCCGAAAGAATGATTGCGCGAGGTGTATGAAGCTTGAGCCATGCCTCGGCCCGTTTCGGTTCGAGAATGATGGAGCGTACGCCGAGCTCGCGCAGTGTTCGTCCGATGAGAAGCGTATATTGCGAGCCCAGTTCGATGATAAGGACCTGGGGGTCCCCGATATCAAGGTGCTGCATGAGGGGTTCTCCCATAATGCGAACCGGCGGTTGCCGGCTCTCCGCGGCAACCATACCAGTCGCCGCCAGACGCGTCCAGGAACATCGGCGGCTAGCCGCAGGGCCGCGGATAGGGTAGAATGCCGGCGATATGGAAGGGGCAGAGACCGCTACGCACGACATCGCGACCGCAGGCGCGGAAGCCGCTCATCAGGGCGGCATTCATGTGGCGCTCGCCGCCGAGAAGGTGGGCTCCTTGTGGGGCCTGCCGATCACCAATACGCTCGTGATGAGCTGGACAGTTATGCTCCTGTTCGTCGTCGTAGCATTCTTCGTCCGCCGCAACCTCGCTATGATCCCCGGTCGCCTGCAGACCGCGCTCGAATTGGTCTTCGGCTTCGCCTACGACTACATCGCCGATGTGCTCGGAAGCCGCGACCTCGCGCGCCGCTTCTTCCCGCTTCTTGTCACGACCTTCCTGTTCATCTGGATAGCGAACGCGCTCGAATTCACGCCGGGCATCGGCTCGATCACCGTCACGCATGAAGGAGAGACGGCACCCTTGCTGCGAAGCGTCAACACCGACCTCAACATGACGCTTGCGCTCACTCTTATTGCTGTACTCGTCATCGAAGTCTCCGGTATGGTCAGCGTCGGCGTGCTGCGCTACTGGCGCAAGTTCTTCAATCTCGGCGGCGTGCACACCGTCGTCGGGCTCATCGAGTTCATCGGCGAGGTTGCGCGCGTGATTTCTTTTTCGTTCCGTCTCTTCGGCAACATTTTCGCAGGCGAAGTGCTTATAGCTGTCGTCGCGTTCTTCGTGCCGTATATCCTGCCGGTCCCGCTCATGGCGTTCGAGATGTTCGTCGGTGTCGTACAAGCGGCGATCTTCACGCTCCTCATGCTCTTCTTCATCAAGATGGCGATCACCGATCCGCACGCCGAGGAGCACGCCGAACACGCGCCGGCGCACTAGTCTCCGAACAAAACGAAAGCCGCCCAGGAGTGGGCGGCTTGAGTTGGCACCTTATGCAGCGATCTTATTGACGCTTTTGGTACTCGCGGAGTCCAATCCACGGGCCTCGAGGATTAAGGTCGCGTCTGCTCCCGTATTGGAAATCTGGCTTGACCCTGAATCCCGCTTCGAAAGCGAATTTGACCGCGTCTTCGAGTGTGTCGGCGACAAGATAATGTGGAGAACCCTGCTTGTGGTGCATGTGGGGTTCGGGCATTGACTCCGGATCCTCACTCCGCAAGTCTTTTTCGATTGCGTGTGCGAGCGCGACCAGATCCTGGTGAGTCACTTCCGGGATATGAGCCGGAGGATAGCTGAAACCAGGGCAGTACCGCTCGAAGGGGACGACCGTTTGTTTTCTGGTGTCCACGTAACCTCGCAGGAGCGAACCTCCGGGGATAGCGTGATCCAAAAAACGCACGGTCAAAAGATAGATGACCACGGGCTGGTCCTTATTGTCATGAGTCCAGCCCAGCGACTTCTCGTAAACGAACAGTTCCATTTCCGTTGACATGTGCTTACGACGTTCGCCCTCGCACACATCCCTCTTTCTACGAACCTGGCCTCTGCCGGATTCCGGCCGCACTCTCGTAAATTAATCACACAATTATACTGTTGTCAATACCCAACGTGCGCAAAAACCGTGTTACTATGCTAGCATTCCTTTATCATTATCAAGCATTTCCTAGTGGCTATACCCTAGTCGCTAATCCCTAACCTATATGGACGTTGAAACAGCAAAGCTTATCGGTATGGCGCTCGCGGCAGGTCTGGGCGTGCTTGGTCCGGCTATCGGCATCGGTATGATCGGCGGTCGCGCGATGGAGGCGATCGGCCGTAATCCTGATGCCGCCGGCAAGGTGGCATCGAACATGATCCTTGCGATCGCGTTCGCGGAGGCGCTGGGTATTCTTGCCATTGTCGTTTCCTTCATCATCAAGTTCGTTTAGAGAAAAACCAGAAATTAGAAATTGTAAACAATAAAAGGGGATTCAAGCGGTTCCCATTTCTTGTTTCAGGTTTCTGTTTTCTCATCTCTCTGCTATGGACCAGCTCATCGCAACATTCGGCATCGACTGGCGGCTGCTTCTTGTGCAGTCGGTCAACTTCGGCCTGCTCTTACTTGTGCTGTGGAAGTTCGTGTATCGTCCGGTCCTTGCGATGATAGACACCCGCCGCGACGCGATCGCCGAAGGCGTACGCAAAGCCGAGGCGGCGGATCGCCGCTTGGCCGAAGCGGACGCCGAAGGAAAACAGCTTGTTGGCGATGCTGCTCGTGAGGGCGAAGCGATCGTGACGGCGGCGCGTACGCGTGCCGAGGAGAAAGCGAGTGAGCTTCTGAAAGAGGCGCAGGACAAAGCGGCCGCTACGGCCGCCGAGGCGACCGAACGCGCGGCCGAAGCGAAGCGTCGCGCACTTGTCGAGAGCGAGCAGGAGATAGCTCGTGCGGCCGTCTTGGCGGCGGAGAAGATCATGAGGGACAGAAAATAGACATTAAGAATATAGAAATTAGATGCTAGATTTCCTATGAAAAGCGAATTAAAAGCAACTGCTTCCAATTTCTACTATCTATCTTCTATTATCTAATTCTTATGGAGCAAGAATACGCGAGCGTGCTGGTGCGGTTGGTGGAGAGCGGTAAGACGCCGAAAGAAGCCGTCGCCGCGCTTGTTGCCGTGCTCAAGCGGCACGGTCGCGAGGCACTCCTGCCGCGTGTCGCGCGCGCGTTCGAACGCACCGCTTCCCGCGCCGCCCTGCGCACACAGACACGCATCACTGTCGCCCGCGCCGCAGATGCCGCCGCCGCGCAACAGGCCGCAGGCGCTACTGATGCGCACGTTACCGTCGACGATTCCCTCATCGGCGGCTGGCGTCTCGAACAAAATGGCATCCTCACCGACAACTCTTACAAACGCCACTTATTGGATATTTACCACCGCGCAACGCGCGCATAGTTTCGTATGAACACCGCACTTATCGAGAAAGTCATCAAGGAGATTGAAGGATTCACCCCGAAGACAGAGGGCGAACATGTCGGCCGCGTTACGGCGGTGGGCGACGGCGTCGTCGCCATCGACGGGCTTGCGGACGCAGTGATGAGCGAGGTCGTGGTATTTGAGACAGGCGCGGGTAAGCGCTTGGAGGATACGCTTGAGGCGGAAGCGGTGTTCGGCCTCGTGCTCAATCTCGAAGAGGACGGCGTACGCGCGATCGTCTTGGGTGATGCCGCGCGCGTGGTGGAGGGTGCGACCGTGAAGTCCACGGGCAAGGTGCTTTCGGTGGGCGCGAGCGAGGAACTCCTCGGCCGGGTGGTAGATGCATTGGGGAATCCGATAGACGGCAAGGGGCCGTTCAAGAAGACACACCCGATGCCGGTCGAGCGCGAAGCAGCCGGCGTCATCTATCGTAAGCACGTGTCGGTGCCGCTGCAGACCGGCATCAAGGCGATAGATGCGATGATTCCGATCGGTCGCGGCCAGCGCGAGCTCATCATCGGCGACCGCGGTACGGGCAAGACGACCGTCGCCATCGATGCCATCATCAACCAGAAGAATGAGCCGGAAGCGACTCGTCCTATCTGCATCTACGTCGCCATCGGCCAGAAGGAGTCGAAGACCGCGCGCATCGTGCAGCAGCTGAAAGAAGCGGGCGCACTCGGCTACACCATCGTGGTGGACGCGGGCGCTTCGGCACCGGCGGCGCTGCAGTTTCTCGCGCCGTTTGCGGGCGTCGCCATCGGCGAATATTTCATGGACAAGGGCAAGGATGTGCTTGTCGTGTACGACGACCTCTCGAAGCAGGCGGTCGCCTATCGCCAGCTGTCGCTCCTCTTGCGCCGTCCGCCGGGCCGCGAAGCGTACCCGGGCGACATCTTCTACCTCCACTCGCGTCTGCTTGAACGCGCGGCGCGTCTCTCGGAAGAGAAGGGCGGTGGTTCCATCACTGCGCTGCCGATCATCGAGACGCAGGACGGCGACATCTCGGCCTACATCCCGACGAACGTCATCTCCATCACCGACGGCCAGATATTCCTCTTGGCGGATCTGTTCAACAAGGGGCTGCGCCCGGCGATCGACGTGGGCAACTCCGTGTCGCGCGTGGGTGGCGACGCACAGACCAAGGCGATGAAGGGAGTGGCGGGCGGCCTCAAGCTCGAGCTCGCCCAGTTCCGCGAACTCGAAGCGTTCATGCAGTTCGCGCAGGATCTCGATGCCGCGACCGCGGCGCAGATTGCAAGCGGCCAGCGCATGGTGGAAGTCCTGAAGCAGAAGAATGGCGCACCGTTGCCGTTTGCAGTGCAGGTCGCCGTCATCTACGCTGCGAACAACAAGTTCCTGTCGGATGTCGCCGTCTCGCAAGTCACCGCCGTCGAAGCGGCGTTCGCATCCTTCCTTGATGCGCAGTTCTCCGACACGCTTGCCGAGATACAAAAGACCGGCCTGCTATCCGATGACAGCAAGAAGGAACTCAACCGTGCGGTCGAGGAGTTCCGCTTGGCGCATCCCGAGTTCTTCACCGAGAATGCATAATCGCGTATGAACGCTTCGTTCGAACACGTACGTCAGCTCAATCTCCCGGCGGGGAAGTTTGCCGTGTTCGGCTCGGGCCCCCTGGTTGCGCGCGGTATCCGCGGCAGCGAGGAAGCCGACATCATAGTGACGGAAGATCTGTTCAAGCAGTTGGCGAAGGATGAAAGTTGGGACAAGGTGGAACTGCGCGATCATCACCAGTCTCTGCGCAAGGGCGATCTTGAGATCTTTTACACCTGGGCGCCGGGCGCGTGGGACGTCGCCGAACTCATCAGGACGGCGGAAGGGATAGACGGCCTCCCGTTCGTCCGCCTCGAAGCGGTCATCGAGTGGAAGCAGCTGCGCAACGAAGTGAAGGACCAGGAAGACCTCAAGCTCATCGAAGAATATCGCACGGCACATCAGTAAGAACGTATGGCATCGCTCAAGGACATAAAACTGAAGATTCTTTCAGTGAAGAAGACCTCGACCGTCACGCGCGCGATGGAGGCGGTATCGGCGGTGAAGATGCGCAAAGCGCAGGAGCGCGCGCTCGGCGGCCGCACCTATGCCGCAGCCGCACTGTCTGTGCTTGAGCGCGTCGCGGGTGCACGCGACCTCTCCCAGTATCCGCTCTTGTCACCGCAGTCAGGGAAGATGGTCGTGCTCGTCGTCACCAGCGACAAGGGGCTCGCAGGCGCCTTGAACTCGGGCGTCATTCGCCGTGTTGAACGCGAGATAACGACGCGCGGGCTGACTGCGGAGAATACGATACTCATCGCCATCGGACGGCGCGGCGGGGATTACTTCGCGTCGCGCGGGTGGGATGTCCGCGCGAAGTACGAGAACTTCGGCGATAGCGTGTCCGAGCAGGACATGCGCGCGATAACCGACGCCGTGCTTGCATGGCGCGAAGCAGGGGAGGCGGGAGATTGTATCGTCGCCTATACCAACTTCCTCTCGACGTTCGAACAGGAGCCGGTCGTGCGCCAGGTACTGCCCATCACGGCAGGCGCCATGCGCGAACTCGTCGCCGGCATCCGTCCGGTTCGCGGCAAGTACTCGCCCTCCGTAGCCTCGGCGAAGGAGGGTGCGCCTGTCTCATACACCATCGAGCCCGATGCCGACAGCGTGCTTGCAGCGCTTCTGCCGAAGCTCCTCAATATCGCCGTGTTCCATGCGCTCCTCGAAGCGAAGGCATCCGAGCACTCCGCGCGCATGGTTGCGATGAAAAGCGCGACCGACAAGGCCAAAGAGGTCGCCCTAGAGCTCACCCGTACCTTCAACAAGGCGCGCCAGGCGGCTATCACCCGCGAGATCTCCGAGATTGTCGGCGGCATGGAGGCGATGAAGTAGGAATGGTATATGGCAACGCACCGAGCCGAGACACTTCGCGGCAAGAAAAGAATTGTCTACACGGCGCAGTCGGCGAAGAATTTTCACCAGCGGATGTTGATATGCAAGTTCGTGTTCGAAAAAGGTGCAGTGCCGGTGAATCCTTTCAATCTTTTCGGCTACTTCCTGTATGAGCTGATCGACCGCGACCTTGTTCGCAATGGCAACAATAATGTACTCGAACGCTGTGACGAACTGTGGGCATTCGGTGATGTGAGCGACGGCATGCTTGCCGAGATCAAGATGTTCACAGAGACGGGCAAGCCAGTCAGATACTTCGATATCTCACGACTGCCGGAAAAGATTACCGCGACGACCCTCGAAAAGCTGCCCTTTGAGGAAAAGATTCGGTCACGAAAAAGGTCGGCAGTTCGAGCCTTGAAATCCTCGCATTTATCGGTAAAAAGGGTATAATCTCATCACATTCTAAAATCTCGTATGTCAAAAGGAACCGTCACCCAGATTATCGGCCCGGTCGTAGACGTCCACTTCCCGGAGGGCCTCCCGGCCATCAAGAACGCACTTGAGGTAGATCACAACGGCACGCGCCTCGTGCTTGAAGTCGCGCAGCACCTCGGCCTCAACCGCGCTCGCTGCATCAGTATGGGCGAAACGGCTGGTTTGGCACGCGAGGCGAAGGTGACGGACACGGGCGCGCCTATCAGCGTACCGGTCGGCTCGGCAGCACTCGGTCGCATGTTCAACGTCGTAGGCGACGCGATAGACGGTCTCGACGATGTGGACAAGAAGACGGCGCGTCTGCCGATTCACCGCGAACCGCCGCGTTTCGACAAACAGTCCACCAAAGCCGAAGTGTTCGAGACGGGCATCAAGGCGATCGACCTGCTCGCGCCCTTCATCAAGGGCGGCAAGGTCGGCCTCTTCGGCGGTGCAGGCGTCGGCAAGACGGTCTTGATTCAGGAACTCATCCACAACGTGGCAAGCGAGCACGGCGGCTACTCGGTGTTCGCTGGTGTGGGCGAGCGCGTCCGCGAGGGCAACGACCTCTATCACGAAATGAAGGACTCGGGCGTCTTGGACAAGACCGCACTCGTCTTCGGGCAGATGAACGAAGTGCCGGGCGCTCGCGCGCGCGTTGCGCTCTCGGGCCTCACCATGGCCGAAGCGTTCCGCGACGAAGGAGGCAAGGACGTGCTCTTCTTCATGGACAACGTCTTCCGCTTCGTGCAGGCAGGTTCGGAGGTCTCGTCGCTCCTGGGCCGCGTACCGTCGGCGGTGGGCTACCAGCCGACCTTGGCCGAGGAAATGGGCAACCTGCAGGAGCGCATCACCTCGACGACCGAAGGGTCAATCACCTCGGTGCAGGCGATTTACGTCCCGGCCGACGACCTCACCGACCCAGCGCCGGCCACGACCTTCTCGCATCTCGATTCCACCATCGTGCTCTCGCGCCAGTTGGCGGCGCTGGGCATTTACCCGGCCATCAGCCCGCTTGAGTCGTCCTCGACGGCACTCACGCCGGACATCGTGGGCGAAGAGCACTACCGCGTCGCCAACGAAACCCGCCGCGTGCTCCAGCGCTACAAGGACCTGCAGGACATCATCGCCATCCTCGGCATCGAAGAGCTTTCGGAAGAGGACAAGAAACTCGTGTACCGCGCGCGCAAGATCCAGCGATTCCTCTCGCAGCCGTTCTCGGTCGCAGAGGTGTTCACGGGTGCCCCGGGTAAGTACGTGTCGCTCGCCGACACCATCCGCAGTTTCGCCGAGATTCTCGACGGCACGCATGATCAGAAGGAAGAGAAGGCCTTTTACATGAAGGGCTCGATAGATGAAGTTGTCTCTGCCTAACACTGCTATGGCGGCCGGCAATACGTTCCATCTGGTAATTGCATCGGTTGGCGAAACGCGCTTCGACGGTGCGGCGGCATCCGCCACGCTGCCGGGTACCGACGGGGAGCTCACGGTGCTTCCGAATCACGAACCGTTCATTACGACCCTGAAGCCGGGCTTTATCCGCGTAAAGCTTGCCGACGGCGACGTGCGCGATTTTCCAATCGAAAGCGGGGTCTTAGAATGCACTGGCGAGCGCGCTGTGGTCTTGTTATAAGAGCGCTCCAAAATTTCCCGATACTTTGTCGCGCTTCGCAAAAACGCGTTCACCGTATGCACGATACGACTCACACATTTTTGCTCGCACTTCGCGTCTCGGAAAATTTTTGATGCACTCTGACTCAGTTGTATGCGCATGACATTCTGCTTTCTATGACTCGCGAACGCGGCTTTACCCGTCGCATTGAAGACTTCACCTGCGAACACCCCGGTTGCAATGCCATGCATGCAACGGGGCAGGCTGCGGCTTCTCTATGAATTTCAAAAGGACGATCGAAGACTTCGTGTGTGACCATTGTCATACAGACGTCAAAGGCGACGGCTACACCGATCACTGCCCGCGGTGCTTGTGGGGTAAGCATGTTGATGTGCTGCCGGGCGATCGCGCGGCTACATGCCTCGGCGCTATGGAGCCAATCACGGTCGAGGGCGGCACGCCGCACTACCGCATCCGCTATCGTTGTCAGAAGTGCGGTCATGAGTTCCTGGTGAAGACCGTCGAACAGGACGATCCTGCTGCGCTTGTCGCACTCGCCCACAAACGCGCCGCACAGTAAGCTGGGGGGCGGGCCTATGCACCAACACCCCTTGACATTCGTGTTCAAAGTAGTTTAGTGGCGGTATATGGCGCTTCGCATCGAATTAGAGGAAGATGCCCTCAAGCATTATTGGGGCGACGCGGTGCGCCAGCTCCTCATTACGGGTGCCGTGGCGGGCATGTTGGCATCGCCCTTCTTCCCCGACCTGTTCGGCCCGGGGCTTCTGTTCAATATCGGTGCCGTCCTCGTCATCGTCGGATTCGCGGCGCTCACCAGCCCCTACAAGCGATGGGTCATCATGGGCGATGCGGTCATCGCGGGTGTGGGCGTGATTCTCTTCGGCGGATCGGCTGTGCTGTCGTACGGGCCGCTGGGACTCGCGGCGTCTGTCGTGGCGCTCGGCCTCGGTCTTGTCTTCCTGTCAGCGTTCTACTTCGCCGTGAAAACGTTGCGCGCCATGCAAGTGGGGCAGATAGAGACAGACGAATCGCGTGAAGAGGATCTGCTCGCCGAGCGCGAAATGGAAGACGAACGTCCGCTCTTTACGGATGACGACGAATCAGCGCCGCTAGAGGAGTACGCGCCGCACCGCGCCCACCACCACGAGTCGTTTGAAGACCGCGCCGAACGGGTGCTTTCGCGCCATGGCGGTCACATGCCGGTGGGCGACATCACCGACGAGGCGCCGAGGGAGGAGTTCAGTGACTGAGGGTCGCAAAAGAAGACAGCCCGGACCGTTTTCAGTGGTCCGGGCTTTTATCTTAGGGAGGATTATAGCCGACGACCCACACGTCCGTAGTGCAGTTCTGCACGGGGAACGGATCAATACGACAGCCGGCGATAGTCTGGTGCCAGATCCATAAGAACCCATCAGCTCCCACGAAGACAAATGCAGGATTATTCCCGAACTTTTGTCTGAATGTCCGGCGTGCAACCGCATCAAGCCGTTTCGGCAACTGGTTGATGAATGACCAGAGCGTGGCGGCCTGTAATCCTGCCTGTTCGAGCAGTTGCAGCGGGGAGTCGCTTAGCGGGATAAAACGCACTTCAGCAATAGGCATCTCTTGAGAGAGATAGTCCACTGCCGCATATGGTATCGCGCATGTTTCGACGCCGCGCTCAAATACGAGTTGTTGGAGCTTTTTGAGGCGTGCGTTGTCGGGTGTTGACCGGCTTGCGCACGGATCCGGGGGTTGTCTTTCATCGATACCTGCCATTTTGTTTCCTCCGCATTACCTTGCCCGATAGTAGCGCACCGGGCCTTTTTCGGCTAGTATGCGGCCATCATGTCGCTCTCGATAGGAATCGTCGGCTTGCCGAACGTGGGGAAATCCACGCTGTTTAGCGCGCTCACCAAGAAGAACGTACTCATCGCCAATTATCCGTTTGCCACCATCGACCCGTCGGTCGGCGTCGTGGCGGTGCCCGACGCGCGGCTCGATGCTCTCTCTAAGATGTCGAACACGCAGAAGATTATCCCGGCGGCGGTCGAGTTCGTCGACATCGCGGGCCTGGTGAAGGGAGCATCGGAAGGAGAAGGACTGGGCAATCAATTCCTCGCGCATATCCGCGAGACCGATGCGATTGCGCAAGTAGTGCGCCTGTTCGACGACGAGGACGTGCATCATGTGGACGGCGAGGTGGATCCGGTACATGATATCGAAGTCATAGACCTTGAGCTCGCGCTTGCCGACATGGATTCGGTACAGAAGCGCATCGCCCGCGTCGAACGCGAAGCGAAAAGCGGCGACAAGGTCGCCGCCGCCGAGCTTGCCGCGCTGCAGAAGGTACGTCCGGTGCTTGAGGCAGGTAAGCCCGCACGCGCAGCAGGGCTTACGCCCGAGGAACAAGCGACGATACGGGCGCTGCATCTCATCACGCTCAAGCCCATGCTCTACGTGCTCAACCGCAAGGCGGGCGCGGTGAATGTCGATGCCGAGAACGGTCCGCGCTGGCATGCGCTCAAGGACTTTCTCGACCGTAATGGCGCGCAGTGGGTCATCGTGGACGCCGGTGTCGAGCATGAACTCTCGGGGGTGCATGAAGACGAACGCGACGACTTCCGCCGCGAGTTGGGCGTGCATGACGACAGCATAGACGACCTCATCAAAGCCGGCTACCGCCTGCTCGATCTTATCTCGTTCTTCACGACCGGCGAAGTAGAGACGCGCGCGTGGACGATTCCGCGCGGAGCGACTGCACCGGAAGCGGGTGCCGCCATTCACACCGATTTCCGCGACAAGTTCATCCGCGCCAATGTCATCCGTTGGGACACGCTGCTTGAAGCCGGCTCCTTTGCCAAGGCGCGCGAACTGGGAACGCTTCGTTCGGAAGGGAAGGAGTATGTGGTGCAGGATGGTGATGTGATGGAATTTTTCCACAGCTAGCCGGAACTCGCCAACATTTCCCAATACTTTGGCGCGCTTCACTCAAACACGTTCACCGTACACTCAAGTACGTCTCACGTGTATCTCGCTCGTGCTTCGCGTCTCGGGAAATTCTGAACACGCTCCATTTTCGTGTACTATATGCGCATGAAAACCGTTCACACTTCATTCCAGACATTTCTACCTCCCATCCTCGTCACGGCCGCCGCTCTCGCTGCTGTGTGGCTGTGGAGCGGTTTTTCGGCGATGCTCTTGGCGGCGCTTCTGGTGGTACTGGAAGTGACACTCTCGTTCGATAATGCGGTGGTGAACGCACAGGTGTTGAAACATATGTCGCCCGTGTGGCAGCGGCGCTTCTTCACCTGGGGTATTGCGGTGGCGGTCGTCTTCACCCGCATGCTGCTCCCGATCCTTATCGTCGCGGCAAGCGCCATGCTTTCTCCGTGGGTTGTCGCAAAACTCGCGTTCTTCGATCCTCTACGGTACGCGGCGCTTCTCGACCATGCGCACATCACCATCGCCGCGTTCGGCGGCATGTTCTTGGCGATGGTCGGGCTCGCCTATTTCGTCGATGAGAAAAAGGATACGCACTGGTTCAAGGTCGTCGAAGAGCACTTGGCGGGGTGGGGGCGCATCGCGTCCGTCGAGATAGCATTTGCGCTTTTGCTTCTGCTCGGGCTCTCGTTCGGGTTTGATGGCGCGGACCGCACCAGTTTCCTCGCGTCCGGCGTATTCGGCATCGCGCTCTTCATCCTTGTGCGCGGCATCGCCAGCTTGTTCTCGGTCGAGGCCGCACATGCGTCGGCCCGTGCGGGCCTTGCCTTGTTTGTGTATCTGGAAGTGCTCGATGCCTCGTTCTCGCTCGATAGCGTCGTGGGAGCGTTTGCGCTCACGACCTCACTGCCGACCATCATCATCGGCCTCGGTGTCGGCGCATACGCCGTGCGATTCCTCACGGTCTTGATGGTCGAGCGCGAAACGCTCGGGCACTATATCTATCTTGAACATGGCGCGCACTGGGCGATCGTGGGTCTCGCCGCAGCGATGCTCACTAATCTGTTCTTCCACGTGTCTGAACCGGTGACCGGTCTTATCGGCGTCGCCTTCGTGCTCCTGGCCTACTGGTCGTCGGTACGTGTGCGTCGCGTTGCGAAGTAGAGCGTTTGTTGCGGGACGTTATTCCCAAGTTATTCTCACGGCGCCTGGTGCCCCCGGGGCGGCACCGTTGCCGGCTGCGTTCGCACCTCCGGCACCCACGATCACTGTATAGTCAGTCCCTGGGGTCAACACGCCAGAACCCCACGTTTTCTTGGTGTATCCTCCGCCTCCGCCTCCATATGTTAGTGCTACGTTGTAGTATCCATCGGCACCTCCGCCGGGGGCAATGCCATGCCGGGTGCCAACGGGATCCAAGCCGCTTCCTCCGCCCCCACAATACTGGTACACCGACCCTCCACAGTAAGTGCCATTTTCTCCTGAAAGAGTTACATCTCCGCCTGATCCCGTTCCGCCAGACGGGCTGTCTCCGGTCTGGCCGCCGTTTGCAACGACGCCATTGAAAGAAGATGCGGATCCTGCCGTGTTTCCACCCCAACAGAATCGGTAATATGTACCACCTTTTCCTCCCGTAAAGGCCGTGTAACAATGTTCGCCTCCACCGCCTCCGCCCCACACCTCTACGGTGAGCGAACTGTGTGCGGGCGCGGTAAACGTATAGGTCCCAGGAGTATTGCAATACTGCGACCCTCCGCACGACGAAAGAGAAACGCCCGCTGGCGGATAGTCTTGAAAGGACTGCCACTCGCTGGCAGTGACGGTGGGAACGTACACGGCAAGGCCGGTTCCGCTATTGTTCGTGACTTTCCGGCAGATGCTGTGCGCCGTGATGCTTTGGCTCGTGCCGTAGCCGACGGTGCTGCTGTCCGAAGCGTATACGGCCGCAGCGAAGACGATGAGGACGAAGAGAGGCAGCAGCGTCGAGCCGGGGCGTTTCAGCAGGTTGCGCATATACTTCCGTTCGCCTCGGATTTGAGCTTGTTGATCTCCTGCTTCAGGATCTCGATCTCTGCCTGCTGTTCCTTTATCGCTTCTAGCATCGGCGCGATAAGTTGGTCGTACTCGACCATCTTGAGGCCGTCGGCGTCCGTGCGGACAGCACGGGGGAACACCTGCTCTACTTCCTGTGCGATGACGCCGGATGACGGCCGGCCGTCCGCCTTCCAGTCGAAGGTGACGCCGCGCAGGCGCTCGACGAGCGCTAGGCCGGGCGCCGTCTCTATATGTTCCTTGAGCCGCGCGTCTGAGGTGTGGAAGAATCCGAGTGCGCCTACGTTGCCGCCGACGGTCAGCTTGTAGGTAGGGCTGGTCGTACCGATGCCGACATTGCCGCTGTTGGCGTTGTAGAGATTGTTGCCGCTTGTCGTCCACTGGCTGCCGACGAACCCTGCGATAGTCGCCTGGAGTGATGCCCACGAACCGCCGCTGTTCTTGAATTCCAGCACGCCGGCGTTGTCGCGTACGCCATAGCCGTTCGTGCCCGCTGTTGATCCGAAATTAAGGTAACTGTTGCCCTGTAAGAGCGTATTGCCGAAGACGGCAAGGCCGCTTACGCCGAGCGAGCCGTTCTTGACCTGATTCGCCGAGCCGACGTTGATCGGCGCGGCGACGTTGCCGTTGGGTGCGGCGCTCGAGGGGCCTGTCCAGGCGGCAGCAACCGAGGCGAGAGAGAGCAGGGAGAGTGCGGCGAACAAGAAGCCGACAAAGAGGGCGCTGATGCGCCATGCTAACGACGAAAAACAGTTGTGAAGTCGGGTCCCCATACCGTTGTTGTTACGACTATGCACCCAGTATATGCGTTGTCCGCATGTGGTCTGGGACGAACTGGGGATAGCCGCACGGATATCAACGACGCGTATGCTACAGCTGCTCGATCTCTTTCAGGTCGTGGTCGGGCAGGTAGAGGAGCGCGAAGCCCAGGGCGATGCCGAGCACGGTCGTGACGAACGGGTTGCCGCCGAGGAGATAGATGTCGATGGCATCGAGCAGATGCCAGATACTGCGCCAGATGAGGACGAGACCGGTGACGATGACGAAATTCTGGCTGATATAGCGCAAGGGCTGTTCTTTGATACGGCTATGCATCTCCACCAGTATACACCGCCTCATCTTGTGTCGCGGGTGTCGCAGGGCATATACTATCTGCATATGCCCGGTAGTAGAATGTCGGCTATTGACCGGGAAATTGGTATGAACTCTAATCATACGCACATTACGATTTAACTTCGAACACTGTCGCCGTGTGCGCGAGCGCAAGCCGACATTTCACTACCGGGTATGCAACCAGCACATATAACCCCCAAGGACTTCTTCCTCTGGGCGGGTGTCGTCTTATCGTTTTACGGGAGCGTGGGCGCGTTCGTAGCGCTCGTGTTCGATTACCTGAATCACCTGTTCCCGGATCCGCTCTCATACTACACGGGCGATCCGTACTCTTCGGGTATCGCCAACGAGATGGCGATCGTTATCGTGCTGTTTCCGCTATTCCTGTTCCTGATGCGCACTATCCGCAAGACGATCCAGGCGGATTCGACTCGCGCGGAAGTATGGGTCCGTCGCTGGGCGCTCTTCTTGACGCTATTCCTCGCCGCTGCCGCCATCGTAGGCACGGTCATTGCGCTTCTGGTGTACTTCTTCCAGGGCGACGTCACGATCCGGTTCGTCCTCAAGGTGCTGACGCTCCTGTTGGTCGCTGGCGTTACGTTCTCTGCATTCCTTGCGGATCTGCGCGGGTACTGGGGTGCGAACCCGGCGCGCGCGGCGCAGTCGCGCTGGGGCGCGCTGGCGTTCGTACTCGCGGTCATCGTAGCCGGTTTCTTCATCGTGGGCACGCCGTGGCAGGCTCGCCTGTATCGCTTTGACGACCAGAAGGTGAGTGACCTGCAGATGCTGCAGGGGCAGATCCTGAACCACTGGCAGTCGAAGGAGAAGCTCCCGGTACAGCTCGACGAGCTGAACGACTCCATCAGTGGCTTCATCATCCCGCGCGATCCGCAGTCGGGCGTTGCCTACGAATATGCGGTGACCGGTCCGCTTTCGTTCCAGCTGTGCGCTTCCTTCAATGCGCTCACACAGAACTACGCATCGGCGAGCACACGTGCACAATATGTGCCGAAGCCGGCCGCTATCGACGGCCCCATGCCGGTGCAGGACAATTGGTATCACGAGGCAGGTCGCCAGTGCTTCACGCGCACGATAGATCCGGAATTGTATCCTCCGTATAGCAAGCTGCGCGGGCAGTAGTGTTGGGTATACTTGCTGCAGGCTCTGTCATTCGAGCGCAGGAGGTGTCGATGAAGTGGCCGAAAGTCCGCCTCATTCCGTGGGGCGACGAGCAACCGGAAGTGCGGAATATCTTGCCCGAGCCAGAGACGGGGCAACAGCGTCTTGAGCGCATGTATCGAAATGTTCTCGTGCTTGCCGCCGGCAAAAAGGCGATGGCGGAGAATGGGGAAGAGATTGCGGTAGCGCCGTATGTTGATGTGCAGTTCTACAAGCGCTTAGATGTACACGCTGCCGTGGGTGCGGAGATGGCAGCCGCAGTACTGATCCGCATTACGGTGCCGGGGGAGAGCACTGACAAGGAGATGTGGTGGCTGCAGGAATTCGTCCTTAACCGTCTCAAGAAGGCGATAGAGGAGCCGCGTTCTGCGTTCGGTATCGAATTGCGCCGGGAACTCGCCGCGGCTGGTCTGCGATTCGTGCAGCTGCAGGAATCTCGCCCACAATGGATGAGTCAGAGCGGCATGGCGACGGACAATGTCGCGTCCTGCTATCTGTCGAAGAAATAACGAGTCGGCCGCTTCCGTGTCCGACTCGTTTTGCTACGTGCCGGGCCCCGGTCTTTGTGGTATCGTAGCTCTGTTATGCGGAAATACGACCACAAGGCGATAGAGAAGAAGTGGCAGAAGGCCTGGGCCGCCAAGAAGGCACATGTCACGAAAGACAAGGTGCCGGGCAAGAAGAACGAATACGTACTGGTCGAGTTCCCGTATCCGTCGGGGAATCTCCATGTGGGCCATTGGTACGCCTTCGCCATGCCCGACATCTACGCGCGCTTCCGTCGCGCGCAAGGCAAGAATGTCCTCTACCCGATGGGCTTCGATGCCTTCGGTTTGCCGGCCGAGAACGCGGCGATAAAGAACGGGCTGAATCCAAAGACCTGGACCAAGAAGAACATCGCTCACATGAAGAAGCAGCTCGCTTCCATGGGCGCGTCGTTCGATTGGTCTCGCGAGGTAGCGACGATAGATCCCGAGTACTACAAGTGGACGCAGTGGCAGTTTCTCCAGTTCTACAAGAACGGTTTGGCGTACCGGAAGGAGACGCCGGCCAACTGGTGCCCGAAGGACAAGACTGTGCTCGCCAACGAGCAGGTGGTGGACGGCAAGTGCGAACGCTGCGGCACCGAGGTGGAGCAGCGACTGATGCTGCAGTGGAATCTCAAGATAACCGACTACGCTGATCGGCTCATAGATGACCTGACCGACCTTGACTGGCCGCTACAGATCAAAGAATCACAGCGCAACTGGATCGGCCGCTCGGAAGGCGCGGAGATCGACTTCGGGCTTGATATCGATACGAACATCAATCGCTTCGTCATCCTGCACGGCAGGAAGAGCATACCAGCCGATAACTTCTATCCGTGGCTGAAGGAACAGTTGGAACAAAAAGGATATGCGGTCGAGATGCCGACGATGCCTGGCACCGAGACAGCGACGGACGCCGAGTTGACCGATTACGTCCAAGCACACTGCTCTTTCGACGAGCAGACGGCGATCGTTGCTCATTCATTCGGCGGCGTTGTCGCACTGCGACTCTTGGAGCGCGGTGTTCGCGTTGGTCGCGTAATTCTTGTGGCGACACCTTTTTCGGGAATCATGCTGGATGGAAAGAAACGTCCGAATGTGACCGCTGCAGTGGGGAAAGGTTTCGATTTCGATACGATCAAGCAAAACGCACGCGGCTTCGTCGTACTCTCGGACGCAAAAGACTTCATTGTGCCGATAACTGATGCCGAATCTTTTGCGGATAAGCTTGATTGCGTGCATGTGCGCGGCACGGCGGTCATAGGCCACTTCAATAACGATCGTGAACCGGACGTCCTGATGGCAAGCGCGCCGACTGTCCGCGTGTTCACCACCCGCCCCGACACGCTCCTCGGCGCGACCTACCTCGTGCTCGCGCCCGAGCATCCTCTCGTCATCGCCTGTTGTGCAAGTCAGACTTGCACAAATAAGACAGACATTGAAGAGTATGTCAAACAAACGAAGAAGAAGACCGAGCTCGAACGCCAGGAGAGCAAGGAGAAGACGGGTATCGAGCTCAAGGGTGTAGTCGCCGTCAATCCGGCCAGCGGAGAGCGCATCCCGGTCTATATCGCCGATTACGTCCTCGCCGGCTACGGCACCGGCGCCATCATGGCCGTCCCCGCCCACGACGAGCGCGATTTCGAGTTTGCAAAAAAAATTGGATTGAAGGTTCGTCCTGTTATTCAACCCATGCTAGCAGCTGATACTCAAACTGAGCTTGAAGAGAAACGTGCGCGCATCATGGCTGGTGAGGAATGTTATCTCCTGAATGGTGATTTGATGCACTCTGGTGAATATGACGGCATGAACTGGATTGATGCTAAGAAAGCGATCACCGAAAAGTTCGGTCGCGCGAAGAAGACCTACCGCCTGCGCGATTGGGGCGTGTCGCGTCAGCGCTACTGGGGCGTGCCGATTCCGATCATCCACTGCGATAAGTGCGGCGCCGTGCCGGTTCCCGACAAGGATCTGCCCGTGAAGCTGCCGGATGTAAAAGACTACCTGCCGTCCGGCGAAGGGAAGTCACCCTTGGCGAAGGTCGAGAAGTGGGTGAATGTCGAATGCCCGTCGTGCGCGGAGCAGGCCAAGAAGCCGAAGTATCTGATATTCGACTTCGATGGCGTGCTAGGCGACACGCGTGAAGAGAACATTGCAGCGCGTATCGCGATGGGGGACGCAAAAGACTACGCGGAATCCGAGGCAATGATGTTAGGTTATTTTAGCGAGCGGCCATGGCATCATCGCGGCAACGATATTACCGACGAGCACAATGCTCACCACGACGATTGGACGTACCGGTACGCGGTCGAAGTGATGAAGATGAAGAAATTCAAGATGTTCGATAGGTTCGTTCGCGAGATCAAGAAGATACCGAGCGCGAAGACCGCAATCGTGAGCGCCGGGCACGAGATGTATTCCAAACATCGAGTGAAGGAAGCTGGTATCAAGTACACACACTTCCTCGCCGGCAATCACGATAGCTCGAAGGAGAATAAGATAGAAAGGATTGCCAAGGCGTGGGGTGTGGACGTGAAAGATATCTACTACTTCACGGATTCACTTGCCGACGTATACGAGCTTGAGGGCATCCTCGACCGCAAGAAGATCATCGGCTGTGCATGGGGGTACTTGGGCGAGGAGAAGCTGAAGGAAGGCCTGCCCGACAACCAGATTCTGAAGAACTTCAAGGATATTCATGTGCTCTGGAAGCCGCATATGGCACGGCGTGAGACGGACACGCTCGATACGTTCGTGGATTCGTCGTGGTACTTCCTGCGCTACACCGATCCGAAGAACAAGAAGGCATTTGCCGACAAGAAGAAACAGGCCAACTGGATGCCTGTCGACCTGTACTCGGGTGGTGCGGAGCACACCACGATGCACCTGCTCTACAGCCGCTTCTGGCACAAGGCGCTCTATGACCTCAAGCTCGTCGGCGAGAAGGAACCGTACACGCGCCGCATGAACCGCGGGCTCATCCTCGGGCCCGACGGCCAGAAGATGAGCAAGTCGAAGGGGAATGTCATCGATCCGGATACGGTCGTGGCGAACCTCGGCGGTGACACGGTGCGTCTGTATCTCGCATTCATCGGCCCGTACAACGAGCCGGGCAGCTACCCGTGGAACCCGGATTCGATCATGGGCGTGCGTCGCTTCCTTGAGCGCACCTGGCGGCTGCTCGACAAGGTCGCCGCGACCAAGAAAGCGGATACGGATGTCGAGCGCGAATTGCACAAGACCATCAAGAAGGTGGGCGAAGATTGCGCCGAGCTGAAGTTCAACACAGCGATCGCCCAGATGATGATCTTCCTTAATGCGGCAGAATCGAAGGGCATCACCGCGAAGCAGTACGCACAGTTCGTGCGCATCCTCGCACCGTTCGCACCGCACATCACCGAGGAGCTCTGGGCTCTGCTCAAGCAGAAGGGGAGCGTGCACGCTGCCCCGTGGCCCAAGTTCGATCCCAAGAAGCTCGTCGCCGACACCGTCACGATCGCCGTGCAGATAAACGGCAAGACCCGTGCCGAAGCGAAAGTGCCGCAGGGTGCCTCGAAGGAGGACCAGGAGGCAGCCGCTCGCGCCGCCGTCGCCGACCGTCTTGCTGGCCAGGAAGTAAGGCGCGCCATCGTCGTGCCCGGACGACTTGTCAATTTTGTCGTCGGTTGATTTTGTCTCATCCGCGGCTAATAATGCTGGCGGAAGGAGGTGCGTCATGCAATTGGAGCTTGATTTCGAGCCCGAGCAATTAGAGCTTGGGTTAGAAAGACCGGAAACACCGGATGACTGCGCGGCGATCCTCACTGTATGGGAATGGAAACCATGGGGGAGGGCTCCTGCCGGGCACTTCTGCGTATTCGCGGTCGAACCCGTCGAGGCTGGGCCGGTCATCAATGTTTACCGGTTTCTTGAGAATGCAAAATTGTACGCAGATCGGTGGGCGGGAGTCCAGGGAGGGGAAGCTCAGGTCTATGACGACACGGGTAAGATGGTCTATAACGTAGTCGCCCCGGACGATGCCCCGTCGTATCTCTTTGACGAGAGTCAGGACTCTGATTATACAGGCGACGACACAGATGATCCGATCGGATAAAGTCCGCGCAGCGATGCGCGGGCTTTTGTTAGGGTAAAGTAAATAATCTTCCACCAGAAATGGTGGATTCTGTTTTGGTTGAGCCACAAACGAGGCATTGTTGGGGAAAGTAAATATTTTTCCACCAATATGTCTAAGCATCTCTGTCCGTCGTGCG
>Ga0233424_10000740_pt1 | contig 36842 bp, 41 predicted proteins | sample Watercolumn_Towu_FD_181011 | JGI IMG/M metagenome (GOLD analysis project Ga0233424, IMG submission 181011) | Freshwater microbial communities from Lake Towuti, South Sulawesi, Indonesia - Watercolumn_Towuti2014_125_MG | ecosystem: Environmental > Aquatic > Freshwater > Lake | place: Indonesia...
GACGACCGCGCGATCGTCATCATCCACGGAAGCGACGAGGCGGTGCGGTTCCACCTGCGGGCGATCCTGGCATCCGTGTCGATCATCGATCTGGAGGCGCCTGCGAGCGGGATCCGCTCCTCCGCCAGCATCGGCTGGGCGACGGCAGCCGTCGCGGGATACGACTACGGCACACTCGTCGCGGCGGCGGCATCCGCGGCGGAACGGGCGCGCGACGCCGGCGGGGATCAGTGGAAGCGGGCGCAGGAGTCGGATCTGACCGCCGTCTGAGCTCGCGTTCCGCGTCAGCCGAACAGCCTCTTCACCGTATCGAGGTGCTCGCGGGTCAGGGCGCCGGCTGTCCGGGGGTCGCGCGCGGCGATCGCATCGCCGATACGTCCGTGCGCGTCCTGGTCGGCGGCGTCGCCGTGATGGCCGCGGATGCGCAGCATGTCGATCATGGCCTGCAGCGAGCGCGGGGCGAAGCCGTCGAACAGCTCTCGCAGCACGGGATTGCCGGAGGCGACGACGACGGCCCGGTGGAAGGCCATGTCCGCCTCGACGTGCGCGCGGATGTCCGTGCGTCGACGGTCGCGTTCGGCGAGCGTGCGCCTCAGCTCGTCCAGGTCGGCCGCGGTCCGGCGCTCCGCAGCGAGCGCCGCGGCCTCGACTTCGATCGCGGTGCGGGCCTCGAGGACCGCGATGATGTCGGCGCGGTCGAGGACGGCATCCCAGGTCGGGGCGGGCTCGACGGCCGTGACGAAGACGCCCGCGCCCTGGCGGGTGGCGAGCACACCGCGCCCGGCCAGGATGCGGATCGCCTCCCTGGTCGTCGACCTTCCGACCCCCAGTTGCGGAGCGAGCGTGGTCTCGCCGGGCAGCTTCCCGCCGACCTCCCATTCGCCGGCTCCGATCCGGGCGAGGAGCAGCTCGGCGGCCTGTTCGGCGAGGGATTCGCGGCGCACGGTCGTCATGGGTCCATTCTCGCAGGTGACTCGACTGCTCTGCTTGTCTGAGGAGTTGTGCTAGGTTCTCCCTATGCGCACATCCGGGTTCCTCCTCCTTCGTCGCCACGACGGGGTCTAGTCAGACCGGCTCCCCGTCGTGGGGGCGCAGGACGCGCCGGTCGCCTTCTCCGCGATCCGAACAGGAACCAGATCATGACCCCTCTCCGCGCCTTCCCGACCCTCGCCACCCCGTCCGGCGCCCTCCCCGACGGCGCTCCGCACTGGAACAGGCAGCGGCCCTCGCAGATGCCCTCGCATCGCTATCGAGACGTGTACTCCCGTGTCGCCGTGCCGCTGCAGACGCGGACCTGGCCGAGCGCGCGACTGACCCAGGCCCCCCTCTGGGTCCCCGTGGATCTCCGGGACGGGAACCAGGCGCTGGCCGAGCCGATGGACCCGGCCCGCAAGCGGCGCTTCTTCGAGCTCATGGTCGCGATGGGCTACAAGGAGATCGAGGTCGGATACCCCTCGGCCTCCCGGACGGACTACGACTTCGTCCGGCTCCTCGCCGAGACCGACCTCGCTCCTGCCGACGTGACGATCGTGGTGTTCACGCCCGCGCGGCGCGACCTGATCGAGCGCACCGTCGAGTCCGTGCGCGGCATCCGGAACCCCGTCGTCATCCACATGTACACCGCCACGGCGCCGACGTGGCGCGATGTCGTCCTCGGCCAGGACAGGGAGGGGCTGAGGGCGCTGATCCTCGCGGGCGGGCAGGACGTGCTCCGCTTGGCGGGAGACCTCGACAACGTCCGCTTCGAGTTCTCTCCCGAGGTGTTCACCCTCACCGAGCCGGACTTCGTCCTCGACGTGTGCGGGGTGATGACGACCCTGTGGGACGCGACCCCCGAGCGTCCCGTGATCCTGAACCTGCCGGCGACCGTCGAGGTCGCGACCCCGAACGTCTACGCGGACCAGATCGAGTACATGCACCGCAACCTCGGGCGTCGCGACGGGGTCATCCTCTCCGTGCATCCGCACAACGACCGCGGCACCGGTATCGCCTGCGCGGAGCTCGCCGTCCTCGCCGGCGCGCAGCGGGTCGAGGGGTGCCTCTTCGGCAACGGGGAGCGCACCGGCAACGTCGACCTCGTGACCCTCGCCCTCAACCTCCACGCGCAGGGCGTCGATCCGATGATCGACTTCTCCGACATCGACGAGATCCGCCGGACCGTCGCGCACTGCAACGGCATCGACATCCATGCGCGGCACCCGTATGCCGGCGACCTCGTGCACACCGCCTTCTCGGGCACCCATCAGGACGCCATCCGGAAGGGGTTCGCGGAGCATCGCGCCCGTGCCGCGGAGGAGGGCCGCACCGAGGGTGACATCGAATGGCGCGTGCCGTATCTGCCCATCGACCCGGCGGACCTCGGCCGCAGCTACGACGCCGTGATCCGCGTCAACTCGCAGTCCGGGAAGGGCGGCATCGCGTACCTGCTGGAAGACGCCTATGGGACCGAGCTGCCGCGGCGCCTGCAGATCGACCTCGCTCGTCACGTCCAGCGGCGCACCGAGCAGACGGGACACGAGGTCACGGCCGCGGAGGTGTGGGACATCTTCGACGCCGCCTACCTCGCGAGCGCGGACACGAGACCGCCGAGGCTGCGGGCGGATGCCGACGTCGCGGGAGGGTGCACGACGATCACGCTCCGTGTCGACGGCGTCGAGACGCGGACCCGCCACGACGGCGTCGGTCCGGTGGAGGCGCTGGGTACGGCGCTCGCGCAGATCGGTCTGCCCGTCGAGATCCTGAGTCTGCACCAGACGAGCATCGGAACGGGCCCGGACAGCGACGCGCTCACTCTGATCGAGTACCGCGACGGCGCGCGCTCGGGATGGGCGGCCGGCCGCGACCGCTCCGTGCTGGCGGCGACCCTGCACGCCGTGCGGAACGCGGCGGAGCGCCGCGCCGCGACGACGCCGTCCCGCGAGGTCTAGGGGGTCTGCTTCTCGCGCCCCCGCGCGAGTGCCGCGGAGATCGCATCCGCGGCGCTCGCGTCGGTGTCGGCGGCGGCGGACACGTTCTCGGCCACGACGGCCTCGATGATCTCGGTGCGCTGGATGCGGGTCTCGCGCGGGGCCTTGACGCCGATGCGCACGCTGTCGCCCTTGATGTCGAGCAGCGTGACCTCGATCTCGCCGTCGATGCGCACGCTCTCACCGATCCGCCTCGTCAACACCAGCATTCGTTCAGCCTACTGGTGCGGAGGGGGCGGCCCCCAGCGACGCGGTGGCGGAGTCGCGGACCACGCCGATCGTCTCGATCGTCAGCGATGCGGCCGTCGCCTCGGTGTAGGAGAGGACCGGGAGGCCGTCGGTCTGCGCCGACACGAGCCGCCGCACAGCCGGGCGCAGCGAGGGCGCGCACACGAGCACCGGTTCACCGCCGTCCGTCGGCGTCGCCACGGCCTGCTTGACCGACGCGATCACCGCTTCCATCCGCGGCGGGTCGAAGACGATCTGCGAGCCCTCGTCGCCGGGACGCAGGCTCTCCAGCATGGCCTGTTCCAGCAGCGGCGCGATCATGACGACGCGGAGCGTGCCGTCCTCCGCGAAGCGGGAGGCGATGGCCGGCCCCAGCGCGGCACGGGCGGCCTCGATCAGTCCCTCCGGGTCTGTCGAGACCTTGGCACGCAGCGCGAGCGCCTCGTAGATGCGGCTGAGGTCGTTGATCGGCACACGTTCGGCGAGCAGCCCCTGCAGCACGCGCTGCACCTCCGCGAGCGACAACAGCGCGGGCGTGAGCTCCTCGACCGCCGACGGCGAGACCTGCTTGAGCGCGTCGGTGAGCTGCCGCACGTCCTCGCGGGTGAGCAGCCGGGCGGCGTGCGTCTGGATCACGCTCGACAGGTGCGTGATGATGACGCTCGCCCTGTCGATCACCGTGGCTCCGGCGAACTCCGCGCTGTGCCGCATCTCCATCGGGATCCATTTGCCCTCGAGGCCGAACACCGGGTCCAGGGCAGCGGTCCCCGGCAGGCTGTCCAGGCCCTGCCCGAGAGCCAGCACCGATCCGGTCGGCGCGGTGCCCCGCCCGGTCTCGACGCCGGCGATGCGGATGACGTAGGTCGCCTGGGGGAGTTCGATGCTGTCCCTGGTGCGCACGGGCGGGGTGACCAGACCGAGGTCGAGCGCGATGCGCCGCCGCAGAGCTTTGACCCTCGCGAGGAGATCGTCGGGGCCGCCGGTCACCAGGTCCACGATGTCCGGGGCGAGGAGGATCTCGAGGGGGTGCACCCGCATACGCTCGATGAGCTCCTCGGGCTGGTCCGCGGGCACCGGCGCGGGGGCCTGTGCGGCCTCCGCCTCTTCGCGCTTGCGGGTCGCGGTGATGCGCTGCGCGATGAGGAGCAGCAGGGCGCCGATCACCAGGAAGGGGAGCATCGGCATGTGCGGGATGAGTGACATGACGATGGCCGCGCATCCCGCGATGATGAGGGCGTTGCGCGACTGGCCGAGTTGCGTCGACGCGGCCGATCCCATCTCGGCCTCGGCGGTCGAGCGGGTGACGATCATGCCGGTCGAGACCGCCATGAGCAGGGCGGGGATCTGCGTGACGAGGCCGTCGCCGATCGTGAGCAGGCTGTACGTGCTGACGGCCTGGTCGATCGACATGCCGTGCTGGACGAGGCCGATCGCGATACCGCCGACGAGGTTGATGATGATGATGACGAGTCCGGCGATCGCGTCGCCCTTGACGAACTTCGAGGCGCCGTCCATCGCGCCGTAGAAGTCGGACTCGGCGGCCACCTCCGCCCGGCGCTCCCTGGCCTCGGTGTCGCTGATGAGGCCGGCGTTGAGATCGGCGTCGATGGCCATCTGCTTGCCCGGCATCGCGTCGAGCGTGAACCGGGCGCCCACCTCGGCCACGCGCTCGGCACCCTTGGTCACCACGACGAACTGGATGACGACGAGGATGAGGAAGACCACGGCGCCGATGATGAGCGAGCCGCCCACCGCGATCGCCCCGAACGCCTCGATCACCTGTCCCGCGTACGCCTCACCGAGGACGAGGCGGGTGGAGGCGACGTTCAGCCCCAGCCGGAACAGCGTCGCCACGAGCAGCAGCGACGGGAACACCGAGAAGTCGAGCGGCTTCTTCACGAACATCGACGTCAGCAGGATGACCAGCGCGAACATGATGTTGAGGATGATCAGCACGTCGAGCAGGAACGGCGGCACGGGGACGACGAGCAGCATGATGATGCCGACGACGCCGATCGGCACTCCGAGCGTGATGAGGAGCTTCTTCATACGGTCCTCCGGTAGGGGAGCGAGTGGATGCCGCGGGCGGCGCCTCGGCGCCGCAGCGCGTCGACGAACACGAGGACCCGTGCCACGGCGTTGTAGAGGTCTTCGGGGATCTCCTGACCCAGCTCGCACGCGGCGTGCAGAGCGCGGGCGAGGGTGATGTCGCGGACGAGGGGGACGCCGGACTCGAGCGCCTTCTCACGGATCCGCTCGGCGATGACGCCGCTGCCCTTCGCGACGACCCGCGGGGCGGACGTGCCGGGGTCGTATTCGAGCGCGATGGCGATGTGCGTGGGGTTGACGACCACCACGTCGGAGCCGGCGACCGCGGCGATCATGCGGTTGCGGCTCACCGCGAGCTGACGCGACCGGCGCTGCTGCCGGATGAGCGGGTCGCCCTCGGAGTTCTTGTTCTCGTCGCGCACCTCGCGCTTGGTCATGCGCGTGTGCTTGCGGTTGCGGCGCATCACGACGAACAGGTCGATCGCGGCGAGCACCAGACCCACGGCGATGGCGGTCTGCAGCAGTGCCGCGGTGCCGTCCGCCGCGGTGCCGAGCAGCCGGGAGACCGAATGGGCGCCGCTCGCCGTGAGCACGGGCATGAGCCCGGAGATGACGACCCACAGGGCGAGGGCGATGGCGGCCGTCTTCAGCAGCGCCTTCGCCCCCTCCCACAGCGCCTGCAGGCCGAACACCCGCCGCACTCCGGAGACGAGGTTGAACTGCTCGTAGCGCCCTGACAGCTTCCGCAGGTGCACACCGCCCTGCACCACCGCGCCGAACAGCGTCACGATCGCGACCGCGGCCAGCAGCGCGCCCAGCGTGGGCAGCACCGAGGCGAGTGCCCGCCCCAGGGCGGCGAGGGCGGCTTCCGGAGAGGGCGCCTGCATGAGCCCGGCGAGGGTCACGAGCTGCTCGGTGCCGGCGGCGGTCCCCGCGGCGATGGCGGCGGGCATCATGACGGCGGCGGCGCCGATGCCGAGCCACGCCGTGAGGTCCTGGCTTCGGGAGATCCGGCCCTTCTGCCTGGCCTCCCTGAGGTGCTTCTCGGTGGCCTTCTCGCTGCGTTCGCCGCTGTCCGAGCCGCTCACGGCGTCACCCCCTGCATCATGCGGAAGGCCTGGGTGGCGAGGGCGTCGACGATGCCGGGGAACGCGACGTACACGGCGCCCGCGAGCAGGAGGGTGAGGAGGATCTTGACGGGGAAGCCCATCGCGAAGGCGTTGAGCGCCGGCGCCACGCGCGTGATGAGCCCGAGCCCGACGTCGGCGAGGAAGAGCACGAGGACCAGCGGGCCCGCGATCTGCACGGCGGCCAGCACCATCTGGGACACCCCGTCGACGAGCAGCTCGGTCGGTCCCGCCACACGGAAGATGCCGTCGACCGGAACCGCGTCGAAGCTGCGGGCGAGCCCGGCGAGGATGAGCTGGTAGCCGCCGGAGGCGAAGAGCAGCGTCAGCGCGGTGAGGTGGAAGAGCCGGGTGAACTGCGCGCCGTTGACCATCGCCGCCGGATCGAAGGCCTGGGCGAGCTGGAATCCGCCGAACACGTCGATCAGGCTGCCCGCGGCCTGAACCGCGGAGAAGCACAGCAGCACGAGGAACCCGAGCAGGGCGCCGGTGAGGAGCTGGATCACGAGTGCACCGAGGAACGCGCCCGTGTCGAGGCTCTCGTACCCCGGCGCGACGGCGGCGCCCACCGCGAGCGACAGTCCGATCGAGAGCATCGCCTTCACGCGCACCGGGATCGCGCCGTACGAGAACGGCGGCGCGATCATGATGAACGCCGTGATGCGCACGGCGGCGAGCAGGGTGGCCTCCAGCCACGCGAAGTCGATCGGGATGAACACGGGCTCATCCGCTCAGCAGCGACGGGATGCGGGCGAACATCTCGTTCGTGAAGGCGATGATCTCGGCGATCATCCAGTTCCCCGCGATGAGCAGGGCGATGCCCACCGCGACGATCTTCGGCACGAACGACAGCGTCACCTCCTGCACCTGGGTGATCGACTGCAGCAGCGAGATCGCGAAGCCCACCACGAGCGCGGTGATGAGCATCGGGGCGGCGAGCTTGGCGGCGATCAGCAGGCCCTGGGCGCCGATGTCGAGGACGGCTTCGGGACTCATCCCACACCTCCGTAGCTCTCCAGGAGCGCTTTGATGATGAGCCCCCACCCGTCGACGAGGATGAACAGCAGGATCTTGAACGGCAGCGAGATCATGACCGGCGGGAGCATCATCATGCCCATCGACATCAGCGCCGCCGCCACGACGAGGTCGATCACGAGGAACGGCACGAAGATCACGAAGCCGATGATGAAGGCCGCCCGCAGCTCCGAGATCATGAACGCGGGGATGAGCGTGTACATCGGCACGCTCGCGGCGTCCTCCGGGTTGTCCTGCCCGGCCATCCGGGTCATCAGCGCGAGGTCCTCCTCGCGCGTGTAGTGCAGCATCCACTCGCGCAGCGGAGCCTGCCCGACGTCGACGGCCTGCGTGAACGTGAGCGCGCCGTCGATGTACGGCTGCACGGCGAGCGTGTTGATCTCGGTCAGCACGGGCCACATGATGAACAGCGAGAGGAACAGCGACAGGCCCGCGAGCACCTGGTTCGGCGGGATCGTCGGGAGCGACAGCGCGTTCCTCGTCATGGCGAGCACGACGAAGATCTTCGTGAACGACGTCATCATCAGCAGCAGCGCGGGGGCCACCGACAGCAGCGTGATCCCCAGGAGGGTGAGGATCGAGCCGGACGGGCCGCCGTCGATGCCGTTGATGTCGATCGTCACGCCCTCGCCGTCGTCTGGGGTGACCTCCGCGTGGGCGGCGGTTCCGGTGAGGGCGACGAGGACGACGGCGAGGAGGATCGCGACCGCGACGAGGACGAGCAGCCGCGAGGCGCGACCGCGATCGACGGCACGGGTCGCGGTCATCGTGCGCGCCGGAGGGCCTCGGCGGTCTGCCGCCAGGTGTCGGGGGAGAGGATGGAACCGCGGAGCGGGTCGTTGCGGTGCCGCACGCGGCGACGGAGCTCCGGTGCCGGGCTGACCGCCGGGGGCGTGCTCGTGAGTGCGGCGGCAGCGAGGATGCGGTCGAACTCGGCGTCGTCGGCCGTGCGGGTGGCCGGCGGGCGCCCCTCCTCGGACTCCGCGGGCTCCGGCCGCAGGGGCAGCCGGTCGACCACGCTCACACCGTGCTCGGTGACCCCGAGCACGTAGCGGGCGTCATCGGTCTGCACGACCACGAGCTGCGCCTTGGGGCCGATGCCCTGCCGCCCGAGCACCGTGATCGCCTCGGCGTCGCGGCGCCGCGCCTGGGTCTTCGAGACCCGGCGCTGCAGGAACCAGAGCAGCCCGAGGACGGCGGCGAGCGACAGCCCGACCCGCAGCGCGAGCAGGAGGTCGTCCAGGGTCAGGCCTCGACGTTCTCGAGGATGCGGGTGATCCGCACCGCGTAGTCCTGGTCGACGACGACGACCTCACCGTGCGCGATCGTGCGGCCGTTGAGCTTGACGTCGGCGGGGGCACCCGCGGAGCGATCGAGCTCCACGATGCGACCGGGCTCGAGGTCGAGCACGTCACGGACCGCCATGCGGGTGCGCCCGATCTCGACCGTGAGCTCCATCTCGACACCCGCGATGCGATGCAGGCGGCCGTCGGCTCCGGTCGGACGCGCCGGTCGATGCGTGATGCGGACCGCGAGCCGGCCGATGGTGCGTTCGGTGTGGTCGACGAGGTCGAAGAGCTGGGTCTGCGGGTCGGCGAACACGGCCGAGGCGTCGCCGACCGCGGCCTCGCCGAGCAGCCCGGGCCCGAGGGCGGTCGCGGCGGCCTCGAGCGCATCCAGCAGCCGGTCGGTGAGGGGACGGTCCCCGAGGCCGTCGACGAGGACGTCGGCATCGAGGAGCTGTACGGCGAGTTGAGCGCTCGCCTCGCCCACGAACTGTGCCACGACCGCCTCGCCGGTGTCGCCGGACACCTGGGAGGCGCGGGCGGTGACCGGTGCGGCGGTGGGCAGTCGCGCCGCGAACGCGGCGGCAACGGCGGACTCGTAGGCGGTGGTGCTGATCACGCGGACTCCTGAGCGGGGGCGGTTTCGGGGACGGTGGCGGTCACGACGCAGGCGAGGCGGGCACCGGCGCTCCCGACGGCCGCCGTCGCGACCGTCTGGTCACCGACGGTGAGGAGCATCGGGCGGTCGGCGGCGTGCGGCAGGGGCAGCAGGTCGCCGACCGCGAGGTCGAGCACCTCGCGGGGGAGCACGCTCCGCGGCGCCAGCCGGAGGGCGATCTCGACCGGAGTCGACTCCACCTGGCGGCGCACGAGGCCAGGGGTCTCGGATCGGTCGGCGTCGGAGGCCCGCACCGCGAACCCGGCGAGCACCGAGGCGGGGAGCATGATGCTCGCCGGCACCGTCCGACCGCCGTGGCGCATCGACAGCCGGGCCACGATCACCGGCTCCCCGGCGGCGGCCACCTGCGCGAACTGGGAGCTGTACTGGATGCCGGCGACGGCGACGCCGGCGGGCAGCAGACCGTCGAGGCTGCCGGTGAGGTGATCGATCGCGTCGCCGATCAACGACCGGATCAGGGCCTGCTCGATCGGCGTGAACGTGCGGTCCTCGGCGGTGGTGGTGACCCTGCCGCCGACCATCTGCACGATCCACGACGTCGCGGTCGGGATCGGAACCTGCACGATCAGACGCTCGTCGGAGTCCGGCAGCGCGCACACGATCATGGTCGTCGTCGTGGGCAGCGACTGCGCGTACTCGCCGTACGTGAGCATGCCGACGTGCTCGACGGCGATGGTCGCGCGCACGTGGATCTTGCCGCTGAGCTGGGCCGACCACTGACGGGCGAACGTCTCGAACGCGAGCTCGAGGGTGCGGGCGTGCTCGCGCGACAGCGTCGCCGCGCGTCCGAAGTCGTAGACCTCGACGTCGGCGGTCGCCGTCTCCGCGCGCACTCGCGAGCGCACGCCGTCATCCATCACCACGAACCCGACTATCGGGCGGTGATCGGCGTGCGTTAGGGGCGGGTCAGGGGGAGGTCTGCGCCGCACCCGCAGCCGGGATCAGCGCTCGCACCTCCTCGCTGGCGTCGGAGAGGATGACGATGTCCACGCGGCGGTTCTCCGCGAGTTGCTCGGGGGTGCTTCCGGCGGCCACCGGACGGGTGTCGCCGAAGCCGACGGACTTGAGGTGGGCCGGCGGCAGCCCGGCCGCTTCCACGAGGTAGCGCAGCACCTGGGTGGAGCGTCCGGCGGAGAGCTCCCAGTTGGTGGGGAACGGTGCGACCGATCCGCGGGCGTCGGCGTGCCCCTCCACGGAGATCTCGTTCGGGGCGGAGACGAGGACGGACCCCAGGGCGTCGAGCACCTGCGTCGCGGCCGGGCTGAGATCGGTGCTGTTGGTGGTGAAGAACGTCTCCGCGCTCACGAGCCCGATCGTCAGCCCGCGCTCGTCGATGGTGAACGTGACGTCGGTCTCCAGTCCGCGCTCGGCGAGGACCTGGCGCAACCGCTCGCGCAGCGCGGACAGCTCGTCGAACTCGCGCTCCGCCGCCTCCAGACCCGTGTCCGCGAAGTCCTCGCCCTCATCGTCGATGAGTTCCGGAGGTACGACCACGCCGCTGGTCACGTCGACGTCGTCCGACGGCTCCTGCCCGAAACCCGTCGCGAGCGAGGCGCTGAGGGCCTCGAACTTCTCCTGGTCCACGGTCGACATCGCGAACAGCACGATGAACATGCACATGAGCACCGTCACCATGTCGAGGTAAGACGCCATCCAGCGCTCGTCCGGTCCGCTGTGCTCCGACTCCTGGACACGGCGTCGGGTGCGCACGCTCATGAGAAGAGGTCCTCGTGCGCCTCCGTCTCCGCGGGCTGCTCGCGCCGGCGGGAGCGGCCAGGGGAGCGGTCGGAGACGAGCGCGCTCAGACGTTCGCGGACGTGGGCGGGGGCGGCGCCGGCCTGGACGGCGAGCATGCCCTCCATCAGCACCGTCATGCGCTCCAGCTCCAGCTCACCGAGGCGCTGCAGCCGGCCGCCGATCGGCAGCCAGATGAAGTTCGCCGACAGCAGGCCCCACAGCGTCGCGACGAAGGCCGCGGCGATCATGGGTCCGAGGGTGTCCGGCTTGTCGAGCTTCTCCAGCACATGGGTGAGGCTGACCACGGTGCCGATGATGCCGACGGTGGGGGCGAATCCGCCGAGGGTCATGTAGAAGCGTGAGGCGGTGCGGTTACGGGCGGCGGTCGAGGTGAGCTCGTCCTCGAGGAGCACCCGCAGATCCTCCGCGTCGGTGCCGTCGGCGATGCTCTGCAGGGCCTGCCGCAGGAACGGATCCTTCTCCTCGTCCAGACCCTGCTCCAGCGCGAGCAGGCCCTCGGAGCGCGCCTTCTCCGCATAGCCGACCACGGTGTCGATCGTGCTCTGGGCGGTGCGTCGCTCGCCGCGGAAAGCGCGCGGGAGGGACTTCACGGCGTGCAGGGCGTCGCGCAGCGTGCCGCTGGCGAGGCCGACCGCGATCGTGGCGCCGAAGACGAGCACCATCGGCGCGGGTAGCAGGAGCGACCCGACCGTCGCGCCCTCCAGGTTGATCATGGCGATCAGGGCGCCGAACGCGAGGACGAGCCCGAGGATGAGGGACGGATCCATCAGGAATCCCCCCCTGCGACGGGAGTGGCGGGTCGGGTGTCCTCGATGCCGGCGGCGACCAGCGCGGCCGCGGTCGCGAGGACGCCGGCGCGGAAGCGGGTGATGCGGGCGATCACGTCGTCCATCGTCTCGATGACGACGAAGGTCGCGCCGTCGACCATCATGATCGTCGTGTCGGGCGTGGCCTGGACACGTTCGATCAGGTCGGGGTTCACCGCGAACCGGGAACGGTTCAGGCGCGTGAGGACGATCATGGGCTCCATCCTGGAAAAAGCTCGCCCCGCCCGAGAGCGGGGAACCGACGGCCCGTCCTGGGCTGTCGGAGAGGACTGTCGGCCGGGCGCTGCGCCGCGTTAGCGCGGGGTCGGGACCAGGTGGGATCTTTCTCACGGCGGGCGCGTCGTCGCCGATAGAGACCAGGGGCGGGGGACGATGAGCAGCGGGCGAAGGGAGCCTTGTGCGGGATCGGAACGTGGAAAAGGCCGCGGCGACGGCGGCCGAGGAGTGCGGCTGCGCGCCGACCGCTGCCGAGCGCGGCGCACTGTGGAACCAGCCGGTGAGCCGGCGCCATGCCTTCGGGATCGGCGCGCTGGGAGTGGTCGCGCTCGCTGCCTTCGGCGTCGGTTCGGGCGTCACCGCCGCGCACGCCGCGTCCTACCCGAGCTGGGACGACGTCCAGCGGGCGAAGAGCAACGAGGCGGCCAAGGCCGGCGAAGTCACCCGTATCCAGGGGCTGATCCAGTCGCTCGAGCGCAAGGTCGCCGAGACGCAGGCGGCCGCGCAGGTCGCGTCGGATGAGTTCTATGAGGCGCAGCAGGCGTACTTCGCGGCGATCACGGAGGCGGAGACGCTGCAGGCTCAGGCCGATGAGCAGGCGGCGCTCGCCGACGAGACCGCGAAGAAGGCCGGTCAGATCGCCGCCCAGCTCTATCGCAGCGGCGGGGACGACACCGCCCTGGAGCTGTTCTTCGCGGGGTCGGGTGCCAACGCCGACGAGCTGCTGTCGCGCCTCGGCACGATGAACAAATTCCTCGAGTACAACCAGACGACCTACGACAACGCCGTCTCGGCGCGCGACACCGCCCAGGCGCTGACGGCTCAGGCCGACGTCGCCCGGGACGAGCGTGACCGCCTGCAGCAGGTCGCCGAGCAGAAGATGGTCGCGGCGCAGCAGGCGGCGGACGCCGCGCAGGCGGCGCTCGACGAGCAGGCGGCGAACCTCGAGACCCTCAAGGCCCAGCTGGCCGCGCTCAAGGACACCACGACGAAGACGGTCGCGGGGTATCAGGCGGGCGTCGAGAAGCGCCGACGGGAAGAGGAAGCCCGCCGCAAGCGCGAGGCCGCTGCGGCGGCCGCGGCTGCCGCAGCGGCCGGCCGCGGGACGAGCGGCGGCGGCGGTGGTGGCGGTGGCGGTGGCTCAGCGGGCAGCGGCGGATGGGTACGTCCGCACGGCGGCGCACGCAGCTCGAGCTACGGCCCGCGCACCCCCATCTGCGGTCCTCAGGGATGTTCGTCGAGCTTCCATTACGGTGCGGATCTCGCCAACGGCTGTGGTGCCGCGATCTACGCCGCCAACTCCGGCACGGTCGACTACGCGGGACCGAACGGGAACTACGGCAACTACATCCGCATCCAGCACGGCGGCGGCATCAGCACCGGGTACGCCCACATCAAGCCGGGCGGCATCAACGTGCGCAGCGGCCAGTGGGTGCGGGCGGGTCAGGTCATCGCGTATGCCGGCGATACCGGCCGTTCGTTCGGCTGCCACCTGCATTTCGAGGTCTACATCAACGGCGGGTACACGAACCCCGTGCGCTTCATGGAGCAGCGCGGCATCTACGTCTGACCCTGCCGAAACCCCGGTTACGCGCCGAGGCCCCGCCGTATCCACGTGAATACGGCGGGGCCTCGACGCGAAGACGGGGTCTCGCGGGGAGGGCTCAGCGCTTCAGGTTCGTGAGCTCCTGCAGCACCTCGTCGCTCGTGGTGATGATGCGGGCGTTCGCCTGGAAGCCGCGCTGAGCGACGATGAGGTTGGTGAACTCCTGCGAGAGGTCGACGTTCGACATCTCGAGTGCGCCACTGATGATGCCCCCGAGACCGCCGGTGCCGGGCTGTCCGAGCTCGGCCTGACCGGAGTTGCCGCTCGGACGGAACTGCGAGGAGCCGACCTTCTCCAGGCCCCCGGGGTTCACGAACCCGGCCAGCGCGATGCGGGCCAGCACCTGGGTGTCGCCGTTGCTGAACGTGCCGACGAGGCTGCCGTCGTTGGTCAGCGCGTAGGAGCTCAGCGTGCCGGCCGGCTTGCCGTTCTGCTCCTTGATCGCGATGTCGCTGACGTCGGCGAAGCCGGTCACACCGGACAGGTCGACGGTGACGCCGCCCGACACGATGCTGCCGGCGCCGTTCTGCACGCCGTCGGTGAAGGTCAGTGCGGTGCTCGCACCCGCCCCGTCGGTGACGTCCCACCCGGTCGCGCTGCGAGTGAACGTCAGGCGCAGGGTGGACGCGGAGCCGTCGGCGCCGTACGTCTTGATGTCGCGCACGAGCGTCTCGCCGACCGCGGCGCCGGAGGGCAGGTTGCCGGTGGCCCGTGCCGTGGTGGTGGCGGCGGCCGGGCTGAGGGCGCCCACGGGGAGGGTGATGTCGCCGATGCCCTGACCGGGGACGATGGCCCCGTTGCGGGCGGTCCAGCCCTGGACGAGGGCCCCGCCGGCGCCGACGAGACGACCGCTCGCATCGAAGGTGAAGCCGCCGTTGCGGGTGTAGAGGGTCTCGCCGCCGGAGCGGACGACGAAGAAGCCGTCGCCCGAGATCATCAGGTCGGTGGGCACGCCGGTCGGCTGCGGGGCGCCTCCGGCGAAGTTGGTGCTGATGCCGGCGACCTGCACACCGAGCCCGACCTGGGCGGGGTTCTGTCCGCCGGTCGCCTGCTGCGGCAGCATCGAGTTGCGCAGGAGCTGCGAGAGGGAGTCCTGGAACTGCACGGAGGACGCCTTGAAGCCGGTCGTGTTGACGTTGGCGATGTTGTTGCCCGTGACGTCGAGCATGGTCTGGTGCGAGCGGAGTCCGGAGATTCCGGAGAACAGCGAACGGAGCATGGTGGTGCCTTTCTGGGGAGCGGGGTCAGGCAGCGGTGCCGGGGACGAGGGAGACGCCGGAGACGGCGTCGAGGGGGATCGACTTCTCGCCGATGGTCACGGTGGGGATGGCACCCGCATACGAGACCGCGGTGACGATGCCCTTCTGGGTGATGCCGTCGGCGTCGACGTACTGGGCCTCCTGCCCGAGGAGGGCGGCGGCGGTCTGCCGCATGCTGAGGGCGAAGCTCTCCGTGCTCGTCGAGGCGAGCGCCGTCAGCTGCTCCATGGATGCCAGCTGCGTGGTCTGCGAGATCATCTCGTTGGTGTTCATCGGCGAGCTCGGATCCTGGTTGGTGAGCTGGGTCACGAGCAGCTTGAGGAACACCTCGGAGTCGAGGGTCTTCTTGCGCTCGGTCGCCGGCGTCGTGCTGCCGGTCTGCACACCGGACGTCGGCGTGGCACCCGGGGGCAGGGTGCCGGTGATGGAGTCGACCGTGGTCATGGAGTCCTCTCTGGTCAGGCGTAGACGTCGATGCCGCCGGTGGGCGCGGCGGGCGGTGCGGGCGGGGGCGGGGATGCGGCCGGCGCCGAGGTCGGGGGACGCGGGACGGGCTGCGGGCGCGGGGTGTCCTGGTCACCGTTCCCGGTCTGGCCGTGCGTCGTCGCGCCGTGCTGAGGCGAGGAGGACGAGCCGTCCCCGGTGCTGAGGCTGAGGGTGGCGTGCGGCGCGGCGACCGCGAGGTCCCGGCGGAGATCGACGAGGAGAGCGCGGAGGGCGTCCCTGCCGATCTCGCTCGGGGCCTGCAGCTCGATGCGGAGGGTGGAGCCGGCGATGTGGGCCCGTACGGTGACGGGACCGAGGTTCTCCGGCGAGACGGTGAGCGTGATCCGGTGGTCGCCGTCGGGGGCTTGGGCCAAGGACAGCACCGGGGCCGCCACCTGGGGGAGCAGGGCCGGGCGGACCGGCGCGGGGACGGTGCTCGGCGGCGCGACGGGGGCGGTGGCCGTGGCGGCGACCGGGCTCGGCGTGGTGGCGGACCCGGCCGCGATCGGGTCGATGCTCGTCGGGCCGGCCGGCGCGGCGGTGACCGGCGCCGGGGGCGAGGGTGTCGGGGGCTGGGAGGAGGTCTCGGGGACGGTCGTGGCCTCGGTCGGGGGCTCGAGCGTGGCCGTCGCTCCGTCCGGCGCCTGGCCGGCGAGGCGGGACATCCGGCCGTCCGACCCCGTGCTCGTCCCGCCGTCGGCGCCGGCGCGCGCACCCGCCGCTGCGTCGACGGACGAGGCGGGCGGGGACGGCACGACCGCTTCGATCGTCGGAGGCGCCGTCGTCGGAGCCGACGACGGGAGAGCGGCTGCCGACCGGACCGCTCCGGCCTCGATCGGCGCGGCGTCCGGCGCCCTGCCGGCCGCCGCGGGCACCGCATCCGCACGAGGAGACGTCGCCGCAGGGGCGGCCGCGTCGATGGCGGGCAGGGTGGGCGCGTCGCTGGCGGACAGGGCGAGCGCGTCGATGCCGGGGCCGGCCGGACCCGCGGGAGACGGAGGAGCCGGGGCGTCCTCTCCGTGCGGCGGCGTCGGGACCGCGGTCGAGTCCGCGTCCGACGGAGCGACAGGCAGCACCGCTGGCGGAGCGATCGCGGACCCGGAGGACGACGGGGCGGGGAGCGGAGGCGGCGTGGTGACGGCACCGCCGGCGGGAACGGCTGCCGTGGTGCCGTCGCTGCCGGTGGCGGCGTCGGCCGCGGTCCCCTCGGGCGACTCGGGGCCGGCCGGCTCCGTCTCCCGCGCGGCATCACGCACGGCATCGGCGAACGTGGCGGCTCCGGGGGCGCCGCGGGGCACCGGGGCTGTGGGGCGCACGGGGCGCACGTCCACAGCCGCGAGGAGGTCGAGGGCGGTCATGCCGGGTTCTCCGTCCGCGATCGGGAGGCGATCTCGTCCAGTTCCGCCTGCTCTGCGCGCAGGTCTGCCGTCCGCACTGCTTCCGCGTGGTCGTCGGCGAGCCGTTCGAGTCCGCGGAGAGTGCGCCGGGCGTCGGCGTGCGCGGACCGCGCCTCGGCGACCGTCTCCTGTTGGAGGTCGGCGAGCGCCGTGAGATCGGCGAGCAGGGCGCGACCGGAGACGCGGGCTGCGGCGAGCGCGGCGAGCGCACGCACGTCCACGGCCTCCGTATCGGTGCCGGCCAGATGTGCGCGCAGGACCCGGTCCCTGGCTTCGGTGTGCTGCGCGTCGATGACCGCGCGCGACAGGCGCTGCGCCGCCGCGCGTTCCTGGATCTCCCGCACCCGCAGGAGACCGGCGAGCGAGAACCCTCTGCTCATGAGACCCCCTCGAAGGCGGAGACCAGGCTTTCCAGCCGCATCCAGGACTCCTCGATCGGACTCGTCTCGTCGAGCGGCTGGGTGAGGAACGCCGAGATGACGCGCTCGTGCGCGATCGCCGCGTCGATGCGGGCGTCGGCACCGGCGTGGTAGGCGCCGATGTCGATGAGATCGTTCGCCCGGCGTCGCGCCGCGAGCACCGCACGGAGGGTGGCGGCGTGGTCGCGGCGCTCCCGGCTCGTGACCTTGCCGGCCACGCGGGAGACGGATCCGAGGACGTCGATCGCGGGGTGATGACCGGCGAGCGCGAGGGCGCGATCCAGCACGACGTGGCCGTCGAGGATCGAGCGGACCGTGTCGGCGATGGGCTCGTTGTGGTCGTCGCCGTCGACGAGCACGGTGTAGATGCCGGTGATGGAGCCGGTGCGGTCGGTGCCGGCGCGCTCCAGCAGCCCGGCGAGGAGGGAGAAGGTGGAGGGCGGGTAGCCGCGGGTGGCCGGCGGCTCGCCCGCGGAGAGCCCGATCTCGCGCTGGGCCATGGCGACCCTGGTCAGCGAGTCCATCATGAGGATGGCGTGTGCGCCCTCGTCACGGAAGGCCTCCGCGATGCGGGTGGCGGTGAAGGCGGCGCGGATGCGGGCCATCGCCGGTTGATCCGAGGTGGAGACGACGACGACGGAGCGCGCGAGTCCCTCCGGGCCCAGGTCGTCCTCGATGAACTCGCGCACCTCGCGGCCGCGCTCGCCGACGAGGGCGATGACGGTGACCTCGGCTTCGGTGCCGCGGGCGATCATCGACAGCAGCGACGACTTCCCGACCCCGGATCCCGCGAACAGGCCGACGCGCTGTCCCCGGCCGACGCTGACCAGCGTGTCGAGCGCACGCACGCCGAGGGGGAGCGGGGTGTCGATGCGGTCGCGCTCCATGATCGAGGGCGTGTCGTGGTCCAGGCTCACGTGCGGCGCTGCGAGGGGGCCCTTGCCGTCGATGGGGCGTCCGAGACCGTCCAGGACCCGGCCGAGCAACGCGGATCCGGTGGGAACCCGAACCGGGCCGCCACGCCCTCGAACCGGGGCGCCGACGGTGAGCCCGGCGACCGGGGCGAGGGGCATGCACCGCAGGCCGTCCTCGCCCGTGGCCACGACCTCGGCGTCGATGCCGTCGAGTGTCAGCACGTCCCCGACGGCGCCGTCGAGGCCCCGGACCTGCACGCTGAGACCGCGCACCTGCGAGACCTCGCCGATCCGTTCCGGACGCGCCGCCTCGAGCACGGCGGCCCAGGAGCTCACGGCGCGCCTTCCAGGACAGCGCGGCGCGCGCGGGCGAGGGCCGTCCCGACCCTGGCGTCGATCAGGCCGTGCTCCAGCTCGGCCACGGCGTCGCCGCGGGCGAGGGTGTCGTCGGCCACCAGTGCCATCTCGGAGATGCCCTCTCCTGCCTCCTCGGCGAGGATGCGGAGGTCTTCCGGGTGCATGCGGAGACGCCGTACGGCGGCTGCATCGGTCGCGCTCAGGGCGCGGCGAGCCGCGGCGGACGCAGACGATCCTGCGTCGCCCAGTTCGGCCGCGAGGATGAGCTCCGCGAGGTCGATCGCGTGCGAGAGCACCTGCGCGGTCGCGGCGGACTCCAGCGCGGTCTCTCGGGCGGTCAGGGACCGGGCCGCGGCGTGCAGCGCGGCGACGGCGGCCGAGACGTCCTCGGCCCGGAGGCGCTCCCGCTCCGCCTGCGCGGCCTCGGCCTCTCGTCGAGCAGCTTCGGCATCGGCCACCCCCGCCCGGAAGCCGGCGGCGTGCCCCTCCGCGTACCCGCGGCGGCGCGCACGCTCCTGCTCGGCCCGGTGGTCGGATCCGCCGAGTCGCGGGAACGCGGCGGGCGCGAACGCGTCAGTAGACATATTCGTCCTCGTCGGCCCGCTGCACGGTGATGTCTCCCGCGGCCTCCAGCGCACGGATCGTCCGGACGATCTCGGCGCGCGCCTCCTCGACCTGGGAGACGCGCACAGGACCCAGCGTCCTGGCCTCCTCGTCGAGGTTCTCGCGGTTGCGCTCGGACACGTTGCGGCGGATGAGGTCGACGATGGGCTGCTGTGCGCCCTTGAGAGCCAGGGCCAGCGAGCGGATGTCCATGCCCCGCAGCACGCGCTGGGTGTCGCGGTCGTCGAGCTTGACGATGTCGGCGAAGGTGAACATGCGCGACCGGATGTCCTCCGCGAGGGCACTGTCGCGGTCCTCGATGCTGGCGAGCAGCGCCTTCTCGATCGTCGCGCCGGAGCGCCCGATGATCTCCACGAGCGGCTCGACTCCGCCGAGCACCTCGGGGCTGTCCCGCGAGGCGAGGCTGCCGGTGCGGGCCTTGAGGGCATCGGCGACGATCGTGATGGCCTCCTGCGAGGCGGTGCCCATGGTGGCGATGGCCTGGGCCACGTCGGTCCTGGCCGGATCGGGCAGCGCGGCGAGGACCGCGGCGGCCTGATCGGCGGGGAGATGGGCGAGCACGAGGGCGACGGTCTGCGGCAGCTCGCCGTCGAGGAGCGTGGCGAGATGGGCGGCATCGGCGGAGGCGAGGAAGTCGAAGGACGCGCTCATCGAGGTCGAGCCGACCCGGCCGAGCACGGCCGCCGCCCGCTCGGAGCCGAACGACGCCTCCAACAGGCCCGCGGCGATGTCGCGTCCGCCGCGCGCCGGCGGGAGGTGCCCGGCGGCGATGCGATGGAACTGCCCGAGTGCCTGCACCGTCGTCTCCGCGTCGAGATCCTGCAGTCCGATGATCTCGGCGGCGACGGCCTCGGCCTCCGCTTCGGAGAGGTGCTTCATGACCTCGACGGCCTGTGCGCGGTCGAGGTTCATCAGGACGATCGCGGCCGTCTGCCGATCGGTCAGTCCGCTCATACCCGCGACCTGTCGTCGATGAGGGTGCGCAGCAGCTCCGCGGTGCGCTGCGGATCCTGGCGGGTGAGGGCGGCGATCTCGGCGCGGCGGCGCTCCAGGCTGATCTGCGCGGGTTCGGGGTCCGGCTCGGGGTCGAGGTCGGGGACCGGCTCGAGGAAGGCGAGCGGTGTGGTCGGCGCCTCCAGCACGGCCGTCGGCGCGTCGGCCGAGAGCGCGGACAACTCGGCGGGGCGGTCGCCGAAGAGCTGATCGAACTCCTCCACACCGCGTGCCTTCCGCCGCGAACGGACGATGAGGGCGGCGATCGCGGCGATGAGGGGGATGGCGATGGCGGCGGCGATGATGACGGTGTTCAGGAGCGCGGCCTGACGGGCGCCCTCTTCGGCCTCCTTCGCCGCCTGCAGCGCGGCCTGGGCGGCCTCGGCATCCGTCTGGCTGAAGGCGACGAGTTCGACGGCGAGCTCGTCGCCGCGGGTGCGGTCGATGCCGGCCGCGGTGGCGACGAGATCGCTGAGCTGGGCGGAGCTGAGGTCTCCGCCCGCGCCGGCGTCCACGGCGACCGACACCGACTGCCGCAGCAGGTTTCCGGCGGGGGTGGAGGTGCTCTCGGTGGCCTTGTTGACGGCGTTGGTGCGCGTCTCCTCCGTGTTCGTGTAGGTGCCGTCGCCGTTCCCGTTCGGAACCGCGATGTTGTCCGGACCGAGCACGCCTGCCTCCGAGGTGGAGCCGTTGCTGTTCTGCTCGCGGACCTCTTCGGTGAGCGGGGGTGTGCCCTCGGCCGGGGTGTAGGTCTCCTCGACGCGTTCGTTCACGGAGCGGTCGATCTCGGCGACCACGGTCACGGTCGCGTTCCCCGGGCCGACCACGGTGTCCAGCATCTGCTGCACGCTCGCGGCCACACGGGCCTCGTAGTCGCTCGCCTGCTGGTCGAGGCCGCCGGTGGCTCCGCCACCCACGGTCGACAGCGTGCGCCCGGTCTGGTCGACGACGGCCACGTTCTCCGGCTTCATGCCGCTGACCGCAGCCGAGGTGAGGTGCACGATCGCCTCGACCTGCTTCTGGTCGAGCGTCGTGCGTCCGGCGGTCTCCACGAACACGGAGGCGGTCGCGTCGACCGTCTCCGACACGAAGACGCTCTCCTCGGGGATCGCGAGCTGCACGGACGCCGCGGAGACGCCGTCGATGGCCGAGATCGTGGCGGCCAGCTCGCCCTCGATCGCGCGCTTGTAGGTGACCGACTGCTGGAACTCGCTCGTGGTGACGCCCATGTCGTCGAGCAGCGAGTATCCGGCGGATCCGGCGCTCGGCAGCCCGGCGGAGGCGGCGGCGAGCCGCTGGTCGTAGACGTCCTTCTCGGGGACGAGCACGGTGGCGCCGCCGTCGGCGAGCTCGTAGGGAACGGAGGCGGAGCGCAGCTGCTCCACGACGGCGTTCGCGTCGGAGGCGTTCAGGCCGGAGAACAGCGGCGTGTAGGTCGGGCGGCTGAGCCAGCTGGACAGGGCGATGATGCCGAGCGCGAGCACGGCGATGCCGATGATGGCGATGGTCCGCTGCGCGAGCGAGAATCCGGCGATCATCCGCCGCATCCGCTGGAACGCCCCGGTCACTGCCGGGGGCATCAGGCCTGCATCCGCATGATCTCGTTGAACGCGTCGACGCCCTTGTTGCGGACGGCGGCGACGAGCTCGAGGGTGACGGCAGCGCGCGAGGAGGCGATCATCGCGGCGTGGATGTCGTCGAGGTCGCCGGTCACGGCGGCGACCTTCAGGGCGTCGGACTCGGACTGCAGCGAGCGCAGCTCGTCGATCGCCCCGGTGACACTGTTCGCGAATGCCGCGTCGTCGCCGGTCTTGGCGCCCGTCACGGGCGAGGTGGTCATGCCGAGGGACGAGGCGACGGCCTCGATGCCGGCCACGGCGCTCACGAGTTCCGTCCGATCTGCAGCGCCGCCTCGTAGGAGTTGCGGGCACGGTCCACGATCGCCGCGCTCGCCTGGTATCCGCGCTGCGCGAGGATCAGCTGGCTCATCTGGTCTCCCAGGTCGATGTCGGGGTAGCGCACGTAGCCGTCGGCGTCGGCGAGCGGATGGTCGGGCTGGTGCACGAGCCGGCCCTCCGCGTCGCCCTGGACGGTGCCGGCGACGTAGACCCCGGGGGACTGGTCGCTGGTCTGCGCCAGGATGTAGCGCGCTCGGAACGCCGCGCCGTCGGTCGGTGTCGCGGTGTTGATGTTGGCGATGTTGTCGCTGATGGCGTCGAGCCACTTCCGGTGCACGGTCAGTCCCGTGCCGGCGATCCCGATGGCGTCGAAGGTCATGACGTCCTCATCGCGGTGCGCATCGAGGAGAACGACCCGTTCACGGCCTGCGTCGCGAACTGGTAGCGCAGCATGGTGTCGATGCTGGAGAGCGTCTCGGTGTCGAGGTTCACGTTGTTGCCGTTCAGCCGTGTCGGCTCGAGCGATGTCCCGACCGTGGCGGACACCTCCCCGTCGCCGGCGGCGATCGAGTCGGCGAGCGCGGCCTCGAACTGCACGCGCTTGGCGTGGTAGTCGGGGGTGTTGATGTTGGCGATGTTGTCGGCGATGGCTCGCTGGCGCAGCGAGAGGCCGTTCAGCGCACTCGTCAGTGCGGTGATGGTCACAGAGTCGAACACGAACCGGCTCCCCGTGTGTGGGCGAAGTGGCCGTTCCCTGGCCGAGTCTTGCGAGCGATCCGTGCTCTCGGGAGACTGTCGGCCGTCCGTGCGGATTCGTTAGGAGGGTCGCTCACCCGTCCACGTCGAGGTACGCGGGGGCATCAGGAGAGCGGGGCGCCGGCACCCGCCGGACGGCACCGAGGTGCTGCCGCAGCCCCTCGAGCTCCGAGCGGGCGCGCTCCATGGCGGCGTGCTGCCGGTCGATCACCGCGCGGGCGCGATCGCCCAGGTGCGGGGGGAGCGGGGAGGACGGCGGCGCCCAGGGGATGATGTCGTGCACCTCGGCGGCTCCCGCCGGCGCGGCGAGGATCCGGTCGGCGTCCGCTTCGAGCCGGTCGAGCAGCGCGGCCCAGTCCTCGTCCGTCATGCGCGGCCCTCCACGACGGCCAGGGCGGCGGCGTGCCAGGCGTCGCGCAGCGGTACGACGAGTTCGCGGCAGGCGTGCGTGCGCTCCGGATCGCGGCCGATGTTGGCGCCGATCAGCGTCTGCGAGAGGAAGACGTACAGCGAGCGCAGCCCGGCGCTGCCGCTCCAGTCGTCGGTGAGGGACGACGACAGCTCGGCGACGATCGCCTGCGCGTGCTGGAGCTGGGTGTTGGCCTCGGTCCAGTCGGCAGCCCGCTGTGCCGTCTCGGCGCGTTCGATGTCGAGCAGGAGCCGGTCGTAGAGCATCGTGACCAGGCGCTCCGGCGAGGCGGACAGGATGGCGTCCTCGCGGTACCGCTGCTGGGCACGCAGAGCGGCGTTCATGCTCACGAGTCCGACCCGGAGCGGCTGCTCGGCAGCGCGTTGATCTGGGAGGCGAGGTACGACGACTGCGACTGCATCTGCGACAGCATGACCTCGAGGCGCGCGTACGTGCGCTCCAGCGACGCCTTGCGCTGCGCGAGGCGCACGTCCCAGCGCTCCATCTGCTCGCCGAGGCTCTTGACCTCGCTCTCCTGACCCGTGATCCGCGAGGTGAGCAGGCCGTCGTACTTGTCCGAGTAGGACGTCGCCGTCTGCTCCACGCGTGCCGCGACCGCGGAGAAGAGCGCGCCGACGGCCGCGGGGTCCTTCGCCAGTGCCTCGGAGAACTTCTCCTCGTCGAACGTGAGCTTGCCGTACATGTCGGTCGAGATGCCGATCGTGGAGGGCGAGACGCCGTCCACGGGGTGCTGCACGGCATCGGCGAGTGCCGTCCGCAGACCGCGGATGGTGCTGTCGCCGGTGAAGACGCCGAGGGTGGTCTTCTCGCCCTGTCCCGCGGCGACCGTCGCCTTCGAGCCGTTGTCGATGCGCGTGAAGATGTCGGTGAGGAGGGCGATGAACTCGCCGGAGGCCTTGGTCCTGGCCTCGCCGTCGACGGCGACGGTGACCGTGACGGGGGTCGTCGAGACGGTGGAGACCGTGACGTCGACGCCCTCGAAGAGATCGGTGAACGTGTTGCCGGACGAGGTGATGACCTGTTCGGCCGCGGTGCCGGCCCAGAGGCGCAGCTGCGCATCCGTGCCCGTGGCGATGACGGCGGCGCCGGGCTCCGCGGACACGTCCGTGGCGGTGCCGGCGGCCACGGCGGCGAGGTCGCCCGCGTAGACGCGGAACCGCCCGGCCTCTCCGGACTCCTCGGCCCGGAGCTGCAGGCGGTAGACGGGGGTGCCGTCGGCATCCTTGCCGGCGGGGACGGCCGTGGCGAGGACACCGGTGTCGGCGTCGTTGATGGCCTGGGCGATGTCCTGCATCGACGTCGAGTCGGCCTGCACCTGGACGCGCTTCCCCGTGGAGTCCTCGAGTGTCAGGACGGGCGGGTCCGCGGGCCAGCGGGTCGCGGATGCGGAGACCACCGTGTGCGCCTGGGCGAGACGGTCGACGACGATGTCGGTCGACACGGGCGCCGCGCCGGTGCGCAGGGCGACCTTCACCGATTCCGACGACGCGCTGCCGGTGAAGCGGTCGAGACCACCGGGTGCTGCGGCCTTCTCGGCGGCGGCGGCGAGGTTCTGCACGGCCGTGTTGAGGGTGCGCAGCTGCGTCATGACGACGTTCTTGTCGTCGATCTTGGCCTTGAGCAGCGTGCGGGGGATGGCGTGCACGTCCATCAGGGCCTTGATGACCTCGGTGGTCTTGAGCCCCGACACGAGGCCGTCGAGCGAGAGCGACATGCGGCTTCCCTTCTGTGTGCGGCGGGGCCCGGGCGACGGCCGAAGCCGTCACCCGGACCCCCGGAGTGATTCCGTGCGGCGGCGCGGATCAGCGCAGCAGCTGGAGCACGCCCTGGTTGGCCTGGTTGGCCTGGGCCAGCATGGCCGTTCCCGCCTGCGACAGGATGTTCGCCGACGTGAACTTGACCATCTCGGACGCCATGTCGGTGTCGCGGATACGGCTCTCGGCGGCGGCGAGGTTCTCGGCCGACACGTTGAGGCTGTTGATGGTCGACTCGAAGCGGTTCTGCAGCGCACCGTAGCCGGCACGTGCGGTCGAGACCGCCTGGATCTGCGTGTCGATGCCCGCCAGAGCCGCACCGTACGATGCCGCGTCGGTCATCGTGGCCGCGAGCGTCTTGATGTCGGCGCCGAGGGTGTCGAAATCGGTCAGGGCGACCGAGATCTGGTCATCGGCGGCGACCGAGCCCGCACCGACCTGGAACGTCAGCGTCGTGCCGCCCGAGAGCAGCTTGATGCCGTTGAAGTTCGTGCTGTCGGCGACCCGGGTGAGCTCGTCACCGAGGGTGTTGATCTCCTTCTGGATCGCCTCGCGCGACTTCGCGTTGTTCGAGTCGTTCGCGCCCTGAGCGGTCAGGTCGCGGACGCGCTGCAGGATGGAGTGCACCTCGGTCAGGGCGCCTTCTGCGGTCTGGATGACCGAGATGCCGTCCTGGGCGTTGCGAGCCGCGACGTTCAGGCCGTTGACCTGCGAACGCAGGCCCTCGGAGATCGCGAGGCCGGCGGCGTCGTCCGCGGCGCGGTTGATGCGCAGACCGCTTGAGAGCTTCTCGAGCGACTTCGACAGGTCGTTCTGCGTGTTGGACAGGTTGCGGTAGGCGTTGAGCGCGCCCACGTTGGTGTTGATCTGCATACCCATGAGGGTTTCCTCCGTGATGTGTTGTGCAGGAGACCATCCGTGGTCTCCTGCCCTCACCTATCGGCGGAGGATGCGGACGCGTTAGGCGGGGGCGGCGGCGCGGAAGACGTCGCCGATCCGGACGCCGGCGGCCTCGGCGATGCGGCCGAAGTACGCATCCCGCGCGGCGGGCGACACCCGGGTGGTGGTCGTGGTCTCCGTGCCGCCCTCGGCGAAGTAGCGGTCGAGGGCGTCGCGGAGCAGGCGCACCGCCTCCGCCCGCTGCTGCGAGACGGCGGAGTGGGTGACGCCGAGTTCCTCGGCGATCTCCTTGACGGGGCGCTCCTCGACGTAGACGGCCACGACGATGCGCCGCATGCGCTCGGGGAGAGCGGTGATGGCGTGTTCGAGCACCTCTCGTCGCTCGCCGACCAGCGCGGACTCCTCGGGGAGAGGGATGTCGGCGACGAGGTCCCGGGTGGCGGGGTCGTCGAGCGGGGCGACCGTGCGAGCAGCGTCGGCGAGGGCCTCCACGACCGCCTCCTTGGGGGAGCCCATGGCGGTGGCGATCTCGGTGGCGGTCGCCGTGCGACCGAGGGCGGCGGTGAGGGTGTCGCGGACGGCGACGGTCTCCTTGATGCGCTTGCGGATGCCGCGGGACGCCCAGTCCATGGCGCGCATCTCGTCGGCGAAGGCGCCGAGGATGCGCCGGCGGGCGTACGCGCCGAACGGGACGCCGAGCGCGGGGTCGTAGGCGTCGGCGGCGGTCACGAGGGCGAGCGCGCCGACGGCGGCGAGCTCTTCGCGGGGGATATGGGTAGCCCGAGCATGGGTGTCTGCAGCGAGGTAGCCGACCAGGGGGAGGTTGGCCTCGACGAGGCGGTTGCGCTCAGCGCGCGACGACATGGGGGATGATCCACCTCTCTGGATGCACTCCGGAAGCTCCATGGCGAGGGGTAGATGGTCATATCACAAGGTCCGGGATATGTCCATGGGGAGCACTAACCGCCGCCAGTCCACATAGTAACCTTAGGGGCGCGGCGGCCGATAGAGATTTATGAACCGTTAACAAGCGGGCCGATCGCACCTGCGTGGGGCGGGGGATCGCTGGGGACAAGGGGATCATGGGAGCCAACGAACTATCGATGCAGCTCTGGCGCGAGCGCGAGCTGCTCGAGATGCTGCTTTTCAAGCTCGACGAGCAACAGCTGCTGCTCGCCGCCGGCCGGTCGCACTGGATCCAGTTCGCGGCCAGGGAGATCGATCAGGTGCTCGACCGCCTGCGCGCCGCGAGCCTGGCCAGGGCCGTCGAGGTCGCCGGTGTCGCTGAGGAGTGGGGGGCTCCTCAGGACGCGACGATCGGCCAGCTCATCGAGCACGCTCCGGACGGGGCCTGGGGTGACGTCTTCACCGACCACATGCGCGCGCTGGTGAAGCTGACGGCGGAGGTCGAGCAGATGCGCGACGCCGCCGCGGAACAGCTCACCGGGGTGCTTCGCGCCACCCAGGAGACGATCGCCGCTCTCGGCCAGGAGAGCGGCGAATACACCACCCGCGGCGACCGCGCCCGCGAGGACGCCGCCCGCATCATCGACACCGAGATGTGACCGAGAGGGATTCATGTCGACCTTCAGTGGACTGACCACCGCCGCCAGCGGCCTCGCCGCCGCGCGGCGGGGCATGGATGTGGTGGGGCAGAACATCGCCAACCAGAAGACCGAGGGGTACACGCGGCAGCGCGTCGAGACCTCCTCCATCGCCGCCGTCGCGCAGACGGGGCGCTTCAGCATGGGCGCGCTCCCCGGACACGGCGTCTCCATCGACGGGGTGTCCCGCCTCGGCGACGCCCTGCTGGACGCCCGGGTCCGCGACACCCTCGGCGCCTCCGGCTACTGGGCCACGCGCGCGCTCGCCGCGACGACCGCCGAGTCGGCGCTCGCGGAGCCGACGGACAAGGGGCTCGCCAACCGGCTGACGAACTTCTGGGCCGGCTGGCAGGACCTCGCCAACACCCCGGACTCCGGTGCCGCGGCCGCGAGCATCCTGGAGTCGGCGAAGGAGCTCGCCGCCCACATCTCCGGTGGCTATCGCACGGTCGCCGCGCAGTGGACGGCCGCCCGGGGGACCGCCGAGCGCACCGTCAGCCAGGTCAACGCCGCGGCCGACCAGATCGCGGTGCTGAACGGCGAGATCCGCGAGGCTCTGGCCTCGGGGCGTTCGGCCAACGAGCTCACCGACCGCCGCAACCTGCTCGCGGAGGACGTGGCCCGGCTCGCCGGCGCGACGGCGACGCTGGAGACGGACGGCACGCTCACGGTGCGCCTCGGCGGCAACGCCCTGGTCGCCGGCGGCGACGCCCGTCACCTCGCGCTGACCGGCTCGGCGACGATCGACGGTGCTCCGCGCGTCGGGGTCGCCTGGGAGTCGGTGCCGGATCTGCCCCTCGTCGTCGACGGCGGAGAGCTCGGCGGCTCGCTCGCGGTGCTCGCCCCCGCGGCGGACGGCGGGATGCTGGCACAGCTCGCCGCCACCTACGACCGGGTGGCGACGGCGCTCGCGGAGTCGCTCAACGCGCAGCACCGCGCCGGTGTGACGGCATCCGGACAGCCGGGTGGCGACTTCTTCACCCTCCCGGCGACCGGCTCCGCCGCGCTCGGGCTGGAGGCGGCCGTCACCACGGCGGCCGAGCTCGCTCTCGCCGCGCCCGGAGCCGGCTCCAAGGACGCGACCAACGCCGACCTCATCTCTCAGATCGGGCAACGCGCGACCTCTCCGGATGCGCTGTGGACCGACCAGGTGACCCGCTTCGGCGTGGCCACCGCGGCCGACGTGCAGCGCGCGAAGGTCTCGGATGCGGCGGCGGTCGGCGCCGTCGGCGCGCAGCAGTCCGTCGCGGCCGTGGACGGCGACGAGGAGACGATCAGCCTCCTCACCTACCAGACCGCCTATCAGGCAGCGGCCCGCGTGCTCACCGCCGTCGATGAGGCCCTCGACGTCCTCATCAACCGCACGGGCGTCGTCGGACGCTGATCGGAGAAGCTCCATGATCTCTCGCGTGACCCAGACCACCATGACGCAGACGGCGATGCGCCAGCTGCAGTCCAACCTCTCCGAGCTCGCCCGGCTGCAGGAGCAGGCGACGTCGCAGAAGGCGTTCGCCGCCCCCTCGGACGACCCGGCCGCGGCCGCCGCCGCCCTCGCCCTGCACGCCGAGCAGCGGCGCACCGAGCAGTACGCGCGCAACATCGACGACGGCCTGGCGTGGGTGACCGCGGCCGACACGGCGATCACCTCCAGCACCTCGCTGCTCTCGCGGGTGCGGGACCTCACCGCGCAGGGGGCCAACGACGGCGCGCTGGACGCCGCGGCGAAGGAGGCCCTCGCCGTCGAGCTGGAGGGCATCCGCGACGAGCTGCTCTCGCAGGCGAACACCCGGCTGCTCGGGCGGTCCGTGTTCGCCGGTACCTCGGACACGGCGGCCTTCGCCGCCGACTACTCGTACAGCGGTGTCGCCGGCTCCGAGGTCACGCGCCGCGTGTCCGATGCGGCGGCCGTCCGCGTCGACACCGACGGGGCGGCGGTGTTCGGCACGGGCGACGACTCGGTGTTCGCCCTCGTCGACCGCATCGTCGCCGACCTCCGCTCCGGCACCAACGTCGGGCCACGGCTCGCGGAGATCGACGACCGCCGCACGGCGATGCTGGGCGTGCAGGGCGCGGTCGGCACCAGACAGGCCCAGATCGAACGCGCCAAGGAGGCGGCAGTGCAGAATTCCGTGTCCCTCGAGTCCCGCCGCGCCGCGGTCGAGGACGTCGACTCGGTCGAGGTGCTCATCCGCCTGCAGGCGCAGGAGCTCGTGTACCGCTCAGCGCTCGCGGTGAACGCGCGCGTGCTGCAGCCGTCGCTGATGGACTTCCTGCGATGACCGCCGCGCTCACCTTCACGGCTCCGCCGCCCGGGCTGGCTCCGCACGTGGACTTCGCCCTCGTGCCCGTCGAGGGCGCGGACGGGCTCTTCGCGATGCGGGCGGTCGAGGACGAGGCCCTGCGGCTCTACCTGATCGACCCGAACACCGTCCTCACGGAGTACGCGCCGACCCTCACGGACGCGCAGGTCGCCGACCTCGCGCTCTCCTCGGCGGACGACGCCTTCGTGCTCGTGGTCGCCCACCCCGCCGCCGAGGGTGTCAGCGTCAACCTGCTGGCGCCGGTCGTCGTGAACCGGGCGACGGGAGCGGCGACGCAGGTCATCCTCGAAGGCCAGGACTACCCCGTGCGGGCGCCGCTGGGCTGACCCGTGCGGGGCCGGGGCGCCGGCCGTGACGGGCGGGGTGACGACTACCCTGGAGAGGTGATCCTCGCCGTCGACACCTCCCTTGGCACCGCCGTCGCCCTCATCGACCCGGATGGGACGCGTCGTGCCGAGGCCGGTACCGCCGATCCGCTGGGCCACGCCGAGGTGATCGGCGACCTCGTGCGCGACGTGCTCCGCGAGGGCGGGTCCGACGGCATCACGCACGTCGTGGCCGGCATGGGGCCCGGCCCGTTCACCGGCTTGCGCATCGGCATCGCGACTGCGCGGGCGTTCGCCCTCGGCCGCGGCGTCCCCGTCGTGCCGGTCCCGAGCCACACGGCGGCCGCTCTCACGATCCAGGCCACCGTGACCGGACCGTTCGCCGTCGTCACCGACGCCCGCCGCCGCGAGGTCGCCGTCACCGTGTTCGACGGGCAGGACGAGGACGGGATCCCGCGCACGATCGCCGACACCGTGCTCGTGCGGGCCGCCGACGCCTACGAGCACCTCGCGGGCCTCCGCCGGGTGGACGTGACGACGCTGTCCGCGGTCGATCTCGCCCGGGTGGGGGCACGGGCGCTCGCCGCCGGCAGGGTCCTCGCCGGCGAGGAGCCGCTCTACCTGCGGCACCCGGACGTCACCCTGCCCGGTGCCCCGAAGAAGGTGGGCGCATGACCCTCCGGGACGCCAGGTCGGCCGACCTCGACGCGATCATGGCCATCGAGGAGCGCTCGTTCCCGACCGACGCGTGGAGCCGGGAGACCATGGCGAGCGAGCTGGCGAGCCCGCACGGCCGCTACCTCGTCGACGAGCAGGGCGGGGCCATCGTCGGCTACGGCGGGGTCAGGGCCCTGCAGGGCGGCGCGGACGCCGACATCCAGACCATCGCCCTCCTCGCCGAGGTCCGGGGACAGGGACGCGGGCGGGCGCTGCTGCGTGCCCTGCTGCGGACGGCCGCGGCCCGGGGCGCGCACGAGGTGTTCCTCGAGGTGCGCGCCGACAACCCGCCGGCCGAGGGGCTGTACCGCGCGGAGGGCTTCGAGGAGATCGGCAGGCGCCCCCGCTACTATCAGCCGGACGACGTCGACGCGATCGTGATGCGTCTGGACCTGCGCCGCCATCCGGCGCCCGCCGATACGCCGGAGGAGGCGACCGCATGAGTGAGCCCCTGGTGCTCGGCATCGAGACGAGCTGCGACGAGACCGGCATCGGTATCGTGCGGGGCCGCACGCTGCTGTCCAACACGATCGCCTCCAGCATGGACGAGCACGCCCGGTACGGCGGCGTCGTGCCGGAGGTCGCCGCCCGCGCACACCTCGAAGCGCTGCAGCCGGCCATCGACGCCGCCCTCGCCGAGGCCGACGTCCGCCTCGCCGACCTCGATGCGGTGGCGGTGACGAGCGGCCCTGGCCTCGCGGGAGCGCTCATGGTCGGCGTGGGGGCGGCGAAGGGACTCGCGGTCGCCCTGGACAAGCCCCTGTACGCGGTCAACCACCTCGTCGGCCACATCGCCGCCGACATCCTCACCCCGGATGCGGCGCCGCTGGAGTACCCGACGATCGCGCTGCTGGTCTCCGGCGGCCACACCTCCCTGCTCCACGTGCGCGACCTCACGACCGATGTCGAGCTGCTCGGCGAGACCGTGGACGACGCCGCGGGCGAGGCCTTCGACAAGGTCGCCCGGCTGCTGTCCCTGCCGTATCCCGGCGGCCCCGAGATCGACCGGGCCGCCGTCGGCGGAGACCCGGGTGCGATCCGCTTCCCGCGCGGGCTCTCCCGTGCCTCCGACCTCGCGAAGCATCGCTACGACTTCTCGTTCTCCGGGCTGAAGACCGCCGTCGCCCGCTGGATCGAGCGCTTCGAGGCCGAGAACGCCGCCGCGGGCACCGACGCGCGCGAGCTGCCGATCGCCGACATCGCCGCGAGCTTCCGGGAGGCCGTCGTCGACGTCCTCGTCACCAAGGCGCTCAACGCGTGCGCCGACCTCGGGGTGCCGCGGCTGCTCCTGGGCGGCGGTGTGATCGCGAACCGTCGGCTCCGCGAGGTGGCGCTGGCCAGGGCCGCCGAGGCCGGGGTCACCGTGCGCATCCCGCCGCTCTCCCTCTGCACGGACAACGGCGCCATGATCGCCGCGCTGGCCGCTGAGCTCATCGCGTCGGGGCGCCCCGCCTCGACGCTCGGCTTCGGCGCCGACTCGACGCTGCCGGTCACCGAGATCCAGGTCGCGGAGGCGGTGCCGGCGTGAGCGGGCTCGCGCGCGGACCGGAGCCGGACGGGGCCACGCCCCGTGCGCGGGTCGAGCGCGCGAGCGGGCAGGTCGAACGTCCGGCGGGGACGGCGCGCCTTCCCGGAGCCCCGCGGGAGGGGTACACGAAGCTCCCCACGGGTCCGGTGGGCATCGAACCGGTGGTCGTCAGCGGACCCGACCTCGACCACGGGGAGGACGAGGGGTGGGAGCCTGCGGTCGAGCCGGCCGTCGTCGACGACACCCGCCTGGCCCCGTGGGCGCTGCTCGCGGCGATCGTCGCTCTCGGCGCATCGTTCTTCGTGGGGTGGGGGATCCCGGTCGCGGTCGTCGCCGTGATCGCCGCGATCATGTCGCTGCGCCGCCCCGTCGAGAACCGCGCGATCGCGCGCTGGGCGCTCGTGCTGGGTCTGTGCGCGACCGTGTACAGCCTGGGATGGCTGGTCTGGGCGGGCATGCAGTTCGAGAGACTCGGCTAGGCGGGGTGGCCATGACGGACGACGACGACGTCGAGGAGCGCAGGGCCCTGCAGCGCAAGGCGTACGGGCCCGGCGGGGCGCTGACCGCCGCGGAGGCCGCCCGGCTGCGCGCGCTCGAGGATTCCCATCGGACACGCTCGGCGGGGCCGCCCGCGTCCGCGTCGATGACCGATCCCGTCCAGGAGACCCGGCCCCCCGGCCCTCCGCCGTCCTCCGGGGCCTCGTCCGGTCCGCACGACGACGAACCTCCGGCCCCCGGCGGCGATTCCGCGATGCCGGAGGAGGAATCCGAGGAGGTCGCGACCGCCCGGACCGACTCCCCGACTCTCCGGGCGGGGCAGGGCCGTCTCCTCGGGACGCGCGTGCTCGCCGCGGTGGTGGTGCTGCTGCTCGGTGTCGGCATCGGCTGGTTGGCCTTCGGCCGGACCGGCGGAGCAGCCGTCGCCCTGAGCTCCACGCAGCAGCAGTGGCAGTCCGAGCTCGTCGCGTCCGGACGGTACGACGCCGGCTCGGTGCGTGCGCTCGCCACGGAGGACGACGCGGTCGTCTGGACGGCGACGCAGAACGGCGGCGCGAGCATCTGCCTGGTCCTCCGGTCGGCGGAGAGCACGACGCCGAGCTGCAATCGGCGCGAGACCGTGCAGGAGGAAGGCCTGTGGGGCGAGGTGACGACGCAGCGCGACGACGACTACACGCGCCAGATCATGGCTCAGCTGATCCTCACGCCTGACGGCGAACCGGCGGTGAGCGTCGACGTCTCGGAGTACGGTATCGGTGACGGCGGCGGCATCACCTATGCGAACGAGGCGGAGACCCGCGCGGCCGCGCGTCTGGTCGAGGAAGGGTTCGACCCGAACTCCATCTGGGTCGTCGGGTACGACGACGATGTCCCCATCTGGACGGCCTCCGCGCAGGATTCGGGGCGGCATTGTCTCGTCTACGACGGATCGACGGCCGACGCTCCGATGGCCTGCGAGGAGACCGAGACGCTGGCGGAGCACGACGGGCGGCTGCGGTTGCAGGTGACGGACGCGACGACCGGGCAGGTGACGACGTACGAGCTGCCGACCAGCGCGGGAGTGCCGTCCTTCACGATCATCCGCGAGGGGAGCGACGCCGGTGCGGGCGGAGACTGACGGAGAGGACGCCGCGGCAGCGGAGCGCCGGGCGCTGGAGCGCGCGGCGTACGGCCGCGACGGCGGGCTCGACGCCGCAGCGGCCCGTCGGCTTCAGGAGCTTCAGGAGGAACATCGTCGCCGGACCCCTTTCGCGCAGGACGAGCCGATGGAATCGCCATCCGTGAGCGATGACGCGCCGGAGTCCGTGACCGCTCGCCCGGCGCCGGAGGACGTGCCGGCCGCAGAGGACACCCCTCCGGCCACCCCGGACGACGTCTCCCGGACGGAGGCGTCGGCCGCGAACCGCCGCGGTCTCGTGCCGGTGCTCGTGGCGTCGGCGGCTCTCCTCGCGGTCGGCGTGGGGGCCGGGTGGGCGCTGTTCGCCCCGCGGTCGGACGCGTTTCGCCTGACGGAGGCGCAGGAGGACCGGCGGATCGCACTCGCCGGTGAGGGCTACGACCCCGGCTCCGTGCGTCCGGTGGCGGAGGCGGAGGGCGCGCTCGCCTGGTTCGCCACGCAGGACGACGGGGCCAGCCGGTGTCTGATCCTCGACGTCGGCACGGACTCCCAGTCGACCTGTCTGGCGGGGGAGGAGGCGGGACCGGGCCTGTACGCCTCGCTCCCCGTCCCGTCCTCCGCAGCGGACGCCGAGGACTCCTTCTCCTTCGACAGCGTGACGGCGGTCATGCTCTTCTCCACCACGGACGAGCCGATGGTGAGCATCCAGCGCTGGGGAGGCAGCTCCACGCTCGTCGCCCAGTTCGGCGAGGCGGAGCGCGCGAGGGCGGAGGAGCTCGTCGGGGACGGCTACGACCTCAACCTCTCCGTCCTCGGGTCCTTCCGCGAGCAGCCGGTCTGGCTCGGCGACCGCAGCACGGAGAGCGGGCCCTCCCAGCGCTGCCTGATCGTCGACGCCGACGGCTCACGCCAGTGCGCCACGATCGACGAAGCGGTGCAGTCCGGGCTCCGCGTACAGCTGCTCGACGTCGACCAGGAGACCGGGGAGCTGCTGTCGGCATCCGTCATCGAGGTGGACTTCACTCGCTGGCAGACGCCCTACCTCACCGTGACCTCGGGCCCGGCCGTGGTCGACGAAGCGACGGGCGAGTCGTACCTGGTGACCACCGGGCCGCCCGGGGATCCGATCCGCGTCGACATCCCGGGCCGGGAGTCGGAGGACTGACCGTCCTCAGTCCGCGGCGGGCACCCGGTCGGCGAGGATCGCGCGGCGCTGATCGCCGAATCGGGCGAGGATCAGGGTCGCCTCGGCATCGCCGCGGAGGGTCAGCTTGCGCCGGAAGGCCGCGGGATCGACGTCCACCCCGCGCTTCTTGATCTCGATGCGGCCGATGCCGTGGGTCTTCAGGGCGGCATTGATCGTCTTCGGCGTGATCGGCAGCGTCTCCCGGACGCGGAAGGACTGCACGAACGGGCTCGTCAGGGCCGCATCGGAGGTGAGGTAGGCGATGCGCGCGTCGAGCATCCCTGCGTCCAGGCTGCGGGCGACGTCGCCGATGAGACGCGCCCGGATGACGGCGCCGTCCGGCTCGTGCAGGAAGGCCCCGAGTGCACGGACGGGAGCGTCCTCGGCGTCTGCGGCGCCGGTGAGCTCGTGCGAGCGCTCGCCGCGGATGACGAGTGCGGAGCGCCGGACTCCTTCCCTCGCCAGCTCGCGCGACCACACCACGAGCTCGACGACGCTCCCGTCTGCGCTGACCCACTGCGTCTCCGCGTCCGTGGGCAGGGCGTCGCGGTCGTGGGCAGGGCCGAGCTTGATCCCGGTGGGGCGCTGCGCGGCGACGGCGAACGCCCAGTCGAGGGACGGCGAGTAGTCGTCGGCGGAGACGCGCCGGGTCTCGCTGTGTCCGGAGGTGCGGCGGGCGGGATCCATCCAGATCGCCTGGCCGGGGACCGGCTCTCCGAGCGCGTCCTCCGCCGTGGCGTGCCGGACCGTGGCGTCGTCGCCGAACGGGGCGAGGTTGTAGGCGGCGAGGGCCGCGGTCACCTCGTCGGCGTCCACCGCATGCACCGCCAGTCCCGCGCCGGCGAACGCGAGGGCGTCGCCGCCGATCCCGCAGCCGAGGTCCGCGACGCTCGTGAGGCCGGCTCGGCGGATCCGCTGGGCGTGGCGGGCGGCCACGCCGAGGCGGGTGGCCTGCTCGAGGCCGGCGCGGGTGAAGAGCATGCGGGCGGCGAAGGGGCCGAACTTCGCCGTGGCCCTGGCGCGCAGGTGCGCCTGCCCGACGACGGCGGAGACGAGGTCGGGGGAGTGTCCCGCAGCCCGCAGCCGGGAGGCGGCGGCTGCGGCCTCCGCGGTGGAGGTGACCGGCCCGAGCGCATCGAGCAGCTCCAGGCCGGCGGGGGTCAGCAGGGCGCGCAGCTCGGACATCTCCACCCTCCCAGCCTACGACGCGCTCGCCGCCCCGACCCGGGTTGGCACTCGCATTGCATGAGTGCCAGCCGACCGCCTACACTGGCATTAGCACTCTCGGGTTGAGAGTGCGAACGAGTCTTTCGTGTCAGCGTCAAGAAAGAAGAGGTAGACCGTGTCGGTTTCCATCAAGCCGCTCGAGGACCGCATCGTCATCAAGCAGGTCGAGGCCGAGCAGACCACCGCGAGTGGCCTGGTCATCCCCGACACCGCCAAGGAGAAGCCCCAGGAGGGCGAGGTCGTGGCGGTCGGCCCCGGCCGTATCGACGACAACGGCAACCGCGTTCCGCTCGACGTCGCCGTCGGCGACCGCGTGCTCTACAGCAAGTACGGCGGCACCGAGGTGAAGTTCGG
>Ga0233424_10000741_pt1 | contig 36814 bp, 33 predicted proteins | sample Watercolumn_Towu_FD_181011 | JGI IMG/M metagenome (GOLD analysis project Ga0233424, IMG submission 181011) | Freshwater microbial communities from Lake Towuti, South Sulawesi, Indonesia - Watercolumn_Towuti2014_125_MG | ecosystem: Environmental > Aquatic > Freshwater > Lake | place: Indonesia...
ACATCCGCTATTTCAACGGCTCACGCCGCCATTCCTCGCTGGGAGACGTTTCCCCAGCCGCCTTCGAGAGTCAACTGACCGCCCAGAATTAAGAGAATGCACTGTCCGCGCAAACTGAAGCACCTCATACCTCAAGTAGGCCTGGTCCGTGCCGTTTCCTGCGCTTCGTCGTCATCTCAGGTCTCCTTGCCCAAAGGGCTCAGAAACCTTCATAACCAGTGGTTCAGTTTTTCAACAGCAGGCCAGTCCGCTTCACTTTTTACATGTAATCCAGTTTTTGGGGTCTGCTTGCAACTTCAAGACGACGCCAGGCCGAGGATTACGATTGTTTCAGGACATGCAAATTGGCGATGCTGATGCCTGACAGCATGGAACCAACGATGCCGAGAAAACCTTGGTCGGTTCCGCAGATAAACAGATTCTCCAAATGTGTTCGGCCGCTCAAGTGCTTCTTAGGGGCGCCGTAAACGCATCCGTTGATATGGCCCGTGAATTTCCGAATGGTACGCGGGGTGAACACGTCGGCGTCGACGACATGCGGCCGGAAATCCGGCACGAAGCGAATCGCCGATTCAACAATCCGATCGTACCATCGCCGTTTGTCGGCGATGTAGGCAGGTTCGGACTGTTGAAACCAGTGGCTCTTGTGAGCCAAGGCAGTGATCCGGATCGAACCTTCGGCGAGCGGCTGAGGGTATTGAAAATTGTTGGGTGAGCACACGATTCCGCTGCGAACGTCACATGGTTCGCTTGGGTTCTCGTAGTGAAAGCGGGGCGTGTCGTTGTAGAACACGATCGTGTCCGTGTGACCCAGTTCTACTGGAAGCCGGTCGAGTATCGATATCGTTTCCACAAATGTAACGTCTCCCGGTTGTAATGCGCCAACTGGCACCACTTCGTGTGCTGGCGGATTGTCCAACAACTGCATCGACTCGATATAGCCGGCTGACGTTAAGATGTGCTTTGCGGAAAGTTCGGTTCCATCCTCCAGAACGACTCCAGTTGCGCGAGTGCCGTCAGTAACAATGCGCTTCACTCCAGCACGCAATCGAAGCTCTCCGCCAAGCGACCTAAATCTTCGAACGAGGTGCTTGAGTATCTGTCGCACGCCTTGCATCGGCCGGGCAAAGCCTTCGCGAAAGATGCTCTTAAACATGATTACAAACTGGTTGAAGTCCATGTCCCGCGCCGAGGCACTACCGTAGAACATTAATGGGCAGAGCAACATTTCGATCAGCAGGGGGTCCGACAGGTGCTCACCCAAAACTTGGCGGGCGGAGAAGGCCTTTTCGTTTTGTTCAAGGTTCAGTTCGTCGAATTCATCGATCATATAGGTTAGCCGACGAAACCGGTCGATCTGACTTGGAAAGCAATCGGCGACCTGTTGCTCAAAGAACGAAAAATCGTTTCGAAACCGCAAGGTTTTTCCCGGGAAAACAATTCGAGATTCAACCTGCGGAAAGAGCGCGAAATCGTCCCAGCGAAGTCGCAATTGGCGCAGCAGTTTGCTTAACGGTCCAGTGCGCGTGCCCGGCGCAGCATAGTTAGTTATCGCGTGCAAACCAACGTCGTGATTGCGGCCTCGCAACCGGTAAAACGAATTCAGGCCGCCGATCGTTGTGTGTCGCTCAAGCACGCAAACGCGCCGATCGAAATACGCCAGCCGTATTCCGGCTGCCAAACCGGATAGACCGGCGCCGATGATAATCGCATCAAGGCTCACAGCTCGGGATTCAGGTTCGCGCAGGGACGTCCTTCATCAGAGGTGTGAGATAACTCACCGTACCCTGCATTGTTGCAAGGTTGGGATAGTCTTCCTCGGGGATTTGGACCCGATATCGTTTTCGCAATTCCATGACGATATCCAAAAAGTCCATGCTATCCAGTTCCATCTGTTCTCTGAACGGCAAACCATCGTTCAAAGACGACAGATCCTCGTCAGGGACGATTCGGGACAAAATGTCGAGGATCGCGTTCCTGATCTCTCCAGGTGTCATTCACTTGCTCCAACCACCGGGGACGATTCGTCAACCCAAGAATGTACTGGCGTGTCCCCCCGGTCTCCGTTTGTTCTACGCCTGAAACTTTTTAACAATTACTACCGAGTTGATGCCCAGCATTCCAAACGAGTTGTTCAGGATGCATGTTACACTCCCCATCTGACGCGGCACGTTCGCGACGATTTGTGGAAGTCGACATTCAGGGTCCAACTCTTCAATGTTGATTGTAGCGTGAGCAATGCCGTCCTGAAAGGCAGGTAGATTACCAGCTAACTCTAGCGCGCCTGCAGCTCCCATTGCGTGACCGATAAAACTCTTAGTGTTATTCACTGCCAATGATTGGCGATCACCAAACACGTGGTGAATTGCGCGACACTCCTCAACGTCACCCAGCCCAGTCGCAGTTGCGTGGCTGCTGAGGATGTCAACGTCGTCCGGCGTAATCCCCGCTCGCGAGATGGCCAACTTCATACACTCCGCTTGCCGCGTTGATGAAGGCAGAACAAAATCCGATGCGTCCGAGTTCATCGCATAGCCAACGACCTCACCGTAAATCTTTGCGCCTCGATTAAGCGCGTCAGGCAACCTTTCGAGAGTACAAAGGCATCCGCCCTCCGCAACGACGATGCCATTGCGATGAAGGTCAAACGGACGGCAGGCTTTTGATGGGATTTCGTGCCAGGCCAGTGCTCCTTGACTCCTAAAGCTCGCAAATATTCCAAACGTGTGAATGCTCTCAGACACTCCGCCTGCGATGACTCGATCGACCTCGTTCAGTCGCAACATTTGCACGCCTTGAATGAACCCGGCATTGCCAGCTGCGCAAGCAGCGCCGATCGTGTAGTGCGGGCCCGTTACACCGAGATTCAAGCTCACTTCTCCGGCCGGGTTATTGGCTACGGTCCTGGGATTATGGTGATGCGACCAGGTGCTTGTGTCGTAATCAAATCTCGAGATCTCAAAAATCTCATTCTCCGTTTCGACATTCCCGTGTTCTGTGATGCCGATGTAGATTCCCACGCGATCTTTACTAACGTCCGGCCAATTCCAACCCGAATCTGATATGGCTTCATTAGCACAAAAAATCGAAATCGATCCGGCTCGCGTACCTCGTCTCAGTTCCTTGCGTTTTTGGTATTTCAACTCATCAAATCCGCACACCCCTGCCAAAACAGGTCCCATGTATCTCGTCTCAAACGGAACGACCCCTGATTTTCCGCCTAGCAGACTACTTCGAAACTGAGCAAGGTCGTTTCCATTCGGAGCCGTCAGTCCAATCCCTGTGATCACGATTCGCTGTTCGTCGCGTAACGGAGAGAGCATTTTCAGTGATCCGGCATTATGTCGCGGAGCGAGACTGAGTCTCGGCAGCTTTCGCGCAACAGTTCCAACGCGGCAGTTCCAAGTCGGATGCCGTCGACCGTTTCGATCCGGCCCTCCAACTGCGTGACCAGCGGAGCGTGAATCCTAGCCGAGGCCGTCGCGCGCCGCAACCGACGGTCACAGCCTCGTTGCTCGCATTGCCTCACGCCGACGACTTTCATTCAACGAGCGTGGTTCATAGAATTCCGCCGCAAACGGAAAGAAGTCAAACCTCATGTAAACCTCGCAGCTCGAAAGGAGACCGCAAATGCAAGGTGATCCTAGAATCATCGAGGCGTTGAACAAGGGCTTAACCATCGAATTGACGGCCATCAACCAGTATTTCTGCCAAGCGAAAATGTGCAAAAACTGGGGTTATCAAAAGCTTGCGAAAAAACACTATGCGGAATCGATCGGTGAAATGAAACATGCTGAGTTACTAATCGATCGAATATTGTTTCTTGAAGGCGTTCCTGAAATTGCCAGGTACGATGTTATTCGTGTTGGTGCCGACATCAAGGAACAATTCGACAACGATCTGGCTCTGGAGCAACGCGGAGTGACCGCGTACAACCAAGCGATCGATCTCTGCGCTCAACTCAAAGATGCCGGTAGCCGGGAACTACTGGAGCGGATACTCATTGAATCTGAGGAGCACGTCGACTGGCTGGAGACGCAGTTGTCACTGATTCATGACGTTGGCCTGCAACTTTATCTCCAAGACCAGATTGGCGAGCCGGGAGACGCAGCGCATTGATTGTTCAATTGCGCCTGCTGTTGAACTGCTAATCGGTCAACCTACTCAAATCTTCTCGATTTGGGATTCTGGCTTGTTTGAATGGCAAGAAACGAATACCACGATCCATGACGGATAACACCCAGTGACGAAGTCGCACGAAGAACAATGGACGCGACTCGCACCACCTGCACAGAAAACACTACCTGGGGAACTTCAGCCCTCAACACCGGCAAACCTAGACAGATACCAACCCCATTTTGGTCCAATTAACGGGGCCCACCTTCCATCCCGCATTGAGTCGTCCGTGTCTAACCCCGAATCTTCCCACGAGTTGATCGATCTTCCGCAGCCGTCGCCGTCTGATTTCGCGAACGCGCCGTCGACCGATGATTTTTCTGCCAACATCCCGCTGACGCCGGAGCTTGTCGAAGAAGAAGCGTTACGGGGGGACTTCGCGATCAGGTGGGTGGTGATTCTTCTGGCAGGTCTCATGGCGTGCACACAGATCGCCGACTCCCGTACGCTGACACACGTCAAGTCGGGGCAGTATCTGGCGTCACATGGTTTGTTGCCGCCTGTCACCGATGTTTTTTCTTACACCGCAAGCGAACAACGGTGGACGAATCTCTCCTGGCTGTTCGATCTTGCTTTGGCCGGGTTGTATGCCACCGCTGCCTGGCAAGGCTTGACGGTGCTCAAGATCGTCGTCGTTGGTGTCAGTTTCTGGTTCTTGGCACAGATTTACAGGCCAAACACGCCGACATGGTGGAACTCAATCTGCGCCTCAGTCGCGCTTCTCGCGATCCACCAGCGATTCACGGCAGAAACGACACTTGTCACGATACTCGGCATCACCCTTACGTTAACGTGGCTGCATCAGTTTTCATCAGGGACCCTCTGGAAGCAGGGTTGGTGGTTGGTTCCAACGTACCTTTTTTGGGCCAACCTCGACCCGCGGATGTTTCTTGGCGTGGCGTTGTTGCTTTTGTACGGCGCAGGAGACGCCGTCAGTCGGTTGCTGGGAATCACGGCTCCAACGACCGGGACTACGTCGACTGAGGTATCGACGTCGCGGCCGGTCGCCGCACGAAAACGATTCTGGATGACGGTCGCCGCATGCATCGTGGTCACACTTGTCAATCCCTTCGGCTGGCAATCCCTTCTGTCGCCATTAAGCGTTTACCAGGCGGAGTACCCCGCCTGGCAAGCGTATTTTCCGCGAAATCCAACCGTCGAGGCATTGCTTGCCTTCCCGGCGACGTCGCCCAACTTTTGGAACTGGAACATTGCAACCGTTTCCCTAATGACACTGACAGCGGGCGCTGCCATTTTGTTCGTCCTCAACTGGTCTCGGATGGACGTTGGTTACCTGTTTGTCATGTTCGGATTCGCGGCATTTGGCGTCGCGGCGATTCACGAACACGCGGTTGTCGCGCTCGTGTTTTGTGTCCTTGCGGCGCTGAACGGGCAACAATGGTACGCGGCAACTTTCCGACAGACATATTCCGTGGCGCGAGGTGAATTGTTGTTTTCGCGCGGAGGCCGTGCCGTCACCGTGGTGGCCTTGTCGGCCCTCGCATTGCTGGCAGGCAGCGGCGGACTTCGAGGACCCGATGGTTCGCGAACCGGCTGGGGGCTCGATCCGTCACTGCAGTCAACGCTCGACGGTTTGCAGAAACAGCTCGCCGACTCGCTTGATGACCGACCATTTCACTTTCGGCCGGGCCAAGGCGACCAACTGATCTGGGTGGGGCAGCGATCGTTCATTGACTCGCGACTGGCGCTGTTTCACGAGCGCAACGGCCGAAACATCATCGACACCCACCTCCAACTTCGCGAGGCGCTCGTCAAGGGTGAAACGAAAAACTGGACACCTGACTTCGACCGGTATGGCATCACCCATGTTCTTCCGCGACTGACGGCACCGCGTCCGGACTACACTACCTTCTTCGGACTCCTGCAGAGCGGTGCGTGGCAGCTCACCGATCTCGCGGCAGCCACCGCGGTGTTGTATCGCCGCGACATCGACACTCCCGAACTCGCCAAGTTCCTCGCCTCGCACCAGATCGATTTCATCAAGCAAGCGTACACCGCCGAAACAAAACCGGTGCTCCCGCGAGACAAGTGGGTGTCGAGACCCAGCGTCTATCAGAAGCATCTCCGCGTTCCGCCAGCGCCGGTTCCAGCGGAAATCCAGGAGGCCCAGCACCTCCTGACACTGGCCATCGCACAGGGACAGACGCCTTTGCAAACGGAACCCCGGGCCATATTGTATGTGGCGATCCGAAAAGCCCAGGCCGGACTTCTCAAGAATCCCGATTCAGCCGAGGGCTACCGTGTACTCGGCCGAGCCTACCTCTTGCTCGCCAACTGGGATGCCATCTATCTGCTTAACGATTCGCGATTAAGGTACTCCGGGCTGAGGTATTTTCAGGCGCTGCTGGCCCTCAACCAGTCGCTCGTCGCCGATCCGAACGACTACGAGACACATCGCGTGCTGGCTGTAACGTATCAGGAGGCGGGACGAATCGACCTCGCCAAGCGAGAACTCTCCGCCTGCGATGGCCTGCTGTCGCGGATGCCCACCCTCGACGATGACCAAATCGCCGAGCAACTGCAGATCATCCGCATCATTGAACAGATCGACAAGCAGTTACAGCAGATCGAGACCGAATTGGACCAGGCCGTCGCGGCCGGTGGCAACACGCTGCAGGTGGCGGGACTGGCACTTGAGCGAGGTTGTCCGTTGCGCGCTCTGCGCCACCTGGATGAAAACTCCGATGCGCTCCTCGGCAACGTTCCAGCCCAGCAGTTGCGAGTCACACTGCTGCTCGAAGCCGGTCGCGCGCAGGAAGCATTCGATGCCGCCGCGCTGCTCGAACAGGCGCCCAATCGCCAGCCCAACTCCGAATGGGAATCCATCGCCGCCATGACGCATCTCGCGAACGGCGACTACGACTCCGCCACGCGCCGATTGCGTCAGGCGCGGATCGAACTTGAGCAAGCTGCGTTCTCGCGACTTCTCGAGGGAATGGCGCCGCAGACCACGACGGACCAACCGCAGGCCGCCTGGCCGATCACTGCACTCGCCTCCGGCACGCAGAGTTGGCCACGTGCCGCCGACCAGGCCGTTCAGTTTGCAATCACCACAGGAATGATTGAAGTGGAACAAGGTCAGGTCGCCAAGGCGGCCAAGACGCTACATTCCGCCCTCGATTCCGATCCGAACACGGCCGCTCGCCAGATGGCCGCGTACTACGTGTACGTCCTCACTGGCGAGGAGATCGACCTGTTGCCCCCGGCCGAGACCATTCCAATCTTGTTCGAAGGCGAACCATCACCGTAGCCGACCTCATTGTCTCGCCGATCAGGGTTGCCGCGAAGTCACTGGCTGACCTGAGTCACGATCGCCTCGGCCTGGTTGCGCTTCCGATGCAGGAACACGGCCAGACGCGAATCGCCCGCCGTCCCGTAGATCCACACTTCGCCGATCTGCCCGGCCGAAACCGCGCGTGACTTCGATGCGGGCTGGCCGAGTGTCTTTCGCACCTGTTCGGCGGTCATTCCAATGGCCACGCGCCCCGCACGCATCGCCTGCTCGATCGCCGCCTCGGGCTGTGCCTGAAACTCCCCCATTGTCAGCCAGCGACCGTCTTTCCACCGGTAACCCAGTTGCTCCAGCCGCGTGGCAACCTGTCTGGCTTCGGGATGCTTCGTGATCGTCTCGATCAGCAGCTTGTCACTCAGGTCGGCCCGGTTCAGGAGCGCACGGTATTCCTCCGCGAGTTGCAGGTGCCCATCGATGTCGTCCCCGTCCAGCCGCTGACGACGCTGCTCGAGCCATTTGGTCAGCAACTTCTCCGCCTCCGGCGACTGCTTGCGATCTCGGTACAGTTTGGCGAGCTCCAGCACCTGCGCCCTGGACAGCCGATTCACATCGGCGGCTCGCGTGGCCAACACCTTGTCGCGGATCTCCTCCGCCTTCGCGCGAAACTCCGGCAACTTCTTTTCGATCTCGTCGGCAATCTCGAATCCGTTGCCAGAATCTGGCGCCAACCGGCTCGTCAACGTGCGCAACACGATCTCGGCGTACAGGATTCGATGCAGCGTCCGTCGCACACCTGCAGTCGTTGACCGATACAATTCCTGCGGCTGCGCCGCGTACTGCTTCCGCAGTTCCGTCTCGGGTGACGACAACGGTTCGTCGCACCCGGGCAGATCGCGGGCCAGATCGCGGGCCAGCGTCTCCCACGCGGCGGGCTTCGCCTGCTGCGCCTGCTTCCAGCGAACCCGGTACCCATCGTGAATCAGCGGCCAGACGTGTTCGTCGGTGAGTTTGATCTCGCGTGCCCTGGCCGCGAGCCGGAATCGGCCTTCGAAGTCATTCGCGCCCAGTGACCGCACTTCGATGTCGAGTCCGTCGCGGGACGCTTCGTCGCTTGCCGAGATCAGTTCCACGTCGGTGTAAAACTCTCCACGTTGCTTCGCCCACTCGGCGAGTTCGTACATGGCCTTCGAGTCCCCACGCGGGATCGCCCGCTTGCGATCGCGGAACTGGGTGATGTCCGATGCCACCTCGCGAAGTGACTGCACTTCGCAGATCGTTTTGCCTCCCTCCTGGCTCAACTTGCCAGTGACCGCGTAGTTTCGTCCCTTCGGTTGCGCGGGCAATGCCCGATCCATTCGAAACGCGATCTCGCAGCGCTGCAGCTTGAATTCCGTCTGGCCACCGGCGGAACGGCCCGCCTGCTGGAACCGGCCTTCGATCTGGACCTCGACTCCCAGCGGAAGGCTCTTCGCCTCGGCGATTTGCTGCACCGTGTACGATCTCCCGGCCGCCTTGGCAGGACCGGCCGAAGCAATCACGATCAGCAGACCGATCACAGCACGCCACCACGCATCCGCGTGACCTCGGCTCACGATCATTCCTGCACCTCCGTTTCGGCCGCTGACTCCGGCGAGCCAATTCCCAACCGGCGAGCCTGCTCCGCGAGCGTCGCCTTTGTTGGCTCGTCGATCGACAGTCCCAGCGCCTCGAGTTTGGCTCCATCGCACCACGCGAACGCCGTTTCGGGACGCAGAACGATCGTCCACGAATTGCCTCCCGTCGGACCCGGCACCACGTCCTGAAGCTGTGCGGCGAAAACCACGGATCTCGGTTCGCTGTCGATCCCCAGCGCATCGAACACGGGCAGGTCGGCGTGCAAAACGGCGACCTGCCTTTGGTACGAGACCGGGTGATCGATGAGAAACCTCGGCTCGGCCGGTCCCACGCCCGTCCGGCGCGAGACCATCGTTTCCCAAACGAGCCAGGTGTCCCGGTAGCTCGCGCGAAACGAGTCGGCCCAGGACAAGCCGAACCGCCCGGCATCGGTTCCGGCAGCTTCGGCCACGAGGTCGACCAGGGATTTCGGGCAGAGTCGCAATGCGGCCGTTGTTTCGCAAGCCTGCTGCCGGATGCCGCGCGACGTCGGATCGTCCCGGCCGAGGACATCGAGTGCCTGCGCGGCCTGTTGGAAAAACCTCGCGGCCTCCTCGAGGTCTCCATCGGCCAGCGCGCTCCGTCCGCGACGCACCGTTTCGCTCAACACCGATTCCGCGGCGCTCCGCTGCCGAGCTCGATACATTGCGTACCCCGTGAGGCTGAGCGCGGCCGCGATCACCAGCACCAGCACCTGGAATCGGCTGGGTGTCAATTTGCGCACGACGGCGCGCGACGTCGCACGCACCGTCTCGGTTGTCGCCGATCGCCATTGAGCCAGTCGGCCGGGCCCCGCGGGCGGCGGCGGCGTGACGACACGCGTGGCCGTGGTGGCGGTTTCGGCCTGCGTCTCCGCCGCCGGACTTGGCTTGGGTGCGGGCTTCGGCCTGGCGACTTCGGGCGGAGGCTTCGGGAGCGGATACGCGCAACGCGGCATCACGAACAAGATTCGCGAACAGCCGCCGCACCCGACCTGTTGTGGCTCGACCTCGCGAATTCCCGACGTGACATGACCGCAAGCACACCGCAACTGAAACGGTTGCGGCGTGTCTTCCGGCGGCTTGACGAACAGCCTTTGCGCGGCCTGCAACCAGCTCACCGCCATCGTCACGCAGCCCCTTCCGCCGTGGTCTGGGTTGATAAAGTCAGGGTCTTGGTCTTCACGGCTGGTTGATTATCGGGCCGACGTTGGAAGCGGTCAATTCCACGAGCGTTCGGCGTCACCGCATTGATCCGCCACCGGTTCGGCGTTGCCATTGCCCCTGCCAGCCGTTGGGAGGTGTGAGACCTCCGCCGCGACGCCACTGCTGATCGTGAAGCTGCCCGCGGCTGGACCAACGTCCCGCCCAACCGTCGTCCCTCCACTGACCCTGTCCCAACTCCGAGGCTTCACCCGCGATGTAGGTCAATTGGTCTCCCGGCCCCCACTCGCCCGATGGAAACGCGTCCGCATCGGGATCGTATCCGAACAGCCGTTGCACGACGCGGGTCAACTTCAGCAGACCTGCCAGGCACACCATCATCGCCACGCCGACAATCGGCAGCCACGTCCCGAGTGAAAACACGCGGGCTTCCATCACCGGCCAGATCGGCTTCCAAAACACGATCAGACAGAGCGTCGCCAGGCTGAGGTACGGGCCGTACGGAATCTCCCGTTCGCGCCAGAACAGCCACACGAACACCGCGACGACCAGGGCACACAGCGGAGCGAAGAAAAACACGACCAGCGTCGCCTGCCAGCCGAGAAAGCTGCCGATCATCGCCAGCAGGATGACATCGCCGAAGCCCATCGCTTCGCGCCGGAGGACCCACTGGCCGACAATGCGGACCGACCACACCAAGCCTCCGCCAACAATGATTCCGGCCAGACTCACGGCCAAGCCATGCAGGTGCGGATGCGTTTGAATCCAGCCGGGCACGCCGAAGTAGTTCAGCCACGAGAACAAATCATCGGGGATCGCGTCGCGAAACTGGAACCAGAGCATGCCCTGCATCGACATGCCGGGAATCATGTACCAGATCGGGACGAGATGCACATTGCCGAGCAACAGGCCGCCGGCCAGGCCCGCGGTCATCGCCGGAAGCGTCACCGCATCGGGGATGATTCGCAGGTCGATATCGATGAACGTCGCGACCAAGAGCGCGAGAATCAGCAGCATGTGGTAGGCGTAGCGCCAGTGCAGCATCGCCGTCGGAGAAAACCACGACGACACGAAGTTGCCTTGCGGTCCAAGCACGTGCCACACACCGCTCGCCGCGATTCCCGACGTCGCCTGCACCGGGACCTCGACCCAGTACACGAGCACGAACAGCACCGCCGTCAGCAGCTCGATCAACGGGTAACGTGGCGAAATCCTCGCCTGGCAAGACCGGCATCGCCCGCGAAGTTTGATCCATCCGAAGATCGGCACGTTGTCGCGAAACAGAATCTCCCGGAAGCAGCTTGGACACCGCGATGGCGGGTAGACCAGCCCCTTGAGCGCGACCCACAACGATTCGTGCCGCGGGATGCGATAGATGCACACATTCAGCAGGCTGCCAAAGATCGAGCCCAGCGTGAACAAGAAAACCAACACCGCGGCGTATTCGATGCCTCCCAGAGTCACATCATGCTCCCGGCAAGTTCTTCGTCCGCAGAAAAGTCACAATCCGCTCGACGATCTCTTCGACTCCCAATCCTTCGGTATCAAGTTCCAACGACGCGCACTCGCGGTAGAACGGCTCGCGAGCCGCCAGCAGTTGTTCGATTTCCCGCACGCCGCCGGCACTCGTGAGCTGCGGCCGCCGCGCGGAAGTGGTCGCGTCGCCGGCGATCCGATCGGCGATCGTATTCACGGCCGCCTTCAACCACACCACCGGACCCGCCGCGACCAGCTCGCGGCGGGTCTCGGCGTTCAGGATCGCGCCGCCACCGGCCGCCACCACCAATCGGTCTCGCCGCAGGAGGTCCTGCAATACCTCGCGCTCGCGCCGTCGGAAACCCGCCTCCCCCTCGGCTGCGAACACCTGCTTGATCGTGCATCCCGCGCGGCGTTCGAGCTCCTCGTCGGCATCAGTCCAATCCCAACCCAGGCGCGCGGCCAGACGTGGAGCCACGCTGGTCTTGCCGGTGCCGCGGTAGCCGATGAGGGAGAGGAGCATTTCCGATTTTCGATTCGCGGTTTTGGATTTGGTCTCGGCGGAGTCCGCCGATGCGGTCCATCACTTCGCGGCGCCAATCCCTCGCCGGATCGTTTCTCGCATGAAATCGAGTGGTGCGGACGCGTCGGTGAACATTTCAAACTGCAGCGCCGCCTGGCGCACGAACATTTCGACTCCGGTCACCGTGTGGCAGCCGCGTTCGCGGGCCTGCTTGATCAGCAGTGTCTCCTCGGGCGTGTAAACCGTGTCGAACACCAGCATGCCATGCCGCAGCGATTCCTCCGGCATCGGCGACTCGTCGACGTTCGGCTGCATGCCGAGCGACGTGCAGTTGATCAACGTGTCCACTTCGACGGTCGTCCGCTGGTCCCACGCGACGTGTTGGCAGCCGAGCGTTGTCGCCAGCGTGGCGGCTCGTTGAGGATTCCTGTTGGCAATCGTGACCTTCGCCCCCGCCTTGACGACTGCATGCGCCACCGCATGCGCCGCCCCGCCGGCTCCGAGGATCAGCACGCGCCGCCCCGCCAGCGATGATCCAACTCCCTCGGCTTCCCGCAACCCGGCGCGAAGGGCATCCAGCGCGGCGGCGTGATCCGTGTTGGTCGCGCTCCACGAATCATCCGCCTCGCGAACCAGCGTGTTGACGACTCCAATCTCCTTCGCCATCGGATCGCACTTCCGCGCAGAGGCGAGAGCGGATTCCTTGTGGGGGATCGTAACGCTGTAGCCGCGTACGCCCAGCCACTCGAACTGCCGTAGCGTGTCGGCAAACACATCCGCCGGGACGCGAAACGGCAGATAGACCTTGTTCAACCCTTCCTTCGCGAACGCCGTGTTGTGAATCAGCGGGCTGAGACTGTGACCGACGGGGTCTCCCAGCACGCCGTAGATCTCGGTGTCGCGGGTGATGTGGTCGTAGCGGTAGATGTTGACCAAATCTTCATACGCAAGCTGCCCTGGGGCCATTTGCCGGTTGATCCCGAACGCGGAGTACGTGAACGGCGCTCCGAAGCGACCACACAGGACGCGGCTGATCGTCCCAAATTCTCCCATGCAGAAGCCGACCGTGGGAACCTTCGCGGATGCCACGAGCTGCAGCATTCGAATGTTGTCGGTGGGAGATGTTGCCATCGTCACGATTTTAACGACGTCGGGGTCGAGCTTGCAGAGACGGGCGTGAATCTCCTCGAGGTTCTCCGGCGTGCGCTCGAAGTCGTGATGGCTGATGATCCGTTTCGTTTTGCCGTAGCGACGGATCAGGGGAGCCGTCGCCTCCTCCAGATCGACGTATTCAACGCCCCCGACAATCGCCGCGCGAAGCAACGTCAGCCGATGCTCCTCCGTCCCCTTCCACTGACCTTTGTCATTGGCCGTGCGGCACGTGACGACCGTCGGCGTGGGCCGACCGGGGAGCAGCCGGTTCAGGTTCGGATCGTTGGCGATGAAGTCGATCCGCAATTCCACGAGCTGCGCACCACGCTCGCCGAGCACCTTGTGCTCGGCGAGCATCATCTTGTGTCGGGCGTGTCCGAGGCTGACGCAGATCATTGGACGGCGAGAGGCGTTGGTCGTGGATCGTGACTCACGTGTCGAGGATAGAGGATGGAGGATCGAAGTTCTACGTTGCGACTCGCAGTTCGCTGCGAGCCTGAATCTTCGATTCTCGATCCTCAGCACCTCACCCCAGCCGCCCAAACTGTCGATCCAGTTCCCATCGCGACAGCGTCAGCGCCGTCGGCCGACCGTGCGGGCAATGGTGGGCGTCCTGGATCAGGTGCCGCTGAGTCAACAGGCTGTCGATTTCGTCGGGCGTCAACCGCTGCCCGGCTTTGATCGCGGCCTTGCAGGACATCATGTGCAGCAGTTCGTCCAGCAGGTCACGGCGTGTCACATTCTGGCCGGGTGTGGCGAGTCGCTCGGCGATGTCTCGCACAAGCTGTACAATGTTGGCCTTCGACAGCATCACCGGCACCGAACTGACGAGCACCGTATTGCCGCCGAATTCCTCCACGCTCAGGCCGAGCTGGGCCAGAGTGGCGCGCTGCTCGACGACCAACCCTACCTCGGTGGCGCTGAGCTCGACCGGCTCGGGCATCAGCATGCGCTGCGATTCGACATTCCCAGCGAGCACCCGTTCGCGAAGGTACTCGTACATGATTCGCTCGTGCAGCGCGTGCTGATCGATCACCGTCATTCCGTCGTCGGTTTCGACGACGAGGTAGGCGTCGTGAATCTGAATCGCCCGGCTGGTTGCCACGACGGCGGTCGATTGCGATGGCACAGCCCCCGCTGCCGACGCGATTTGTTGTGGCGCGGTGGTCGTCCCCTCTCCCTCCGGGTGAGGGCTAGCGTGAGGGCTCGTCCCGGCGGACCACGCCCCCTCACCCCGACCCACTCCCGAAGGGAGAGGGGGTGTCGTGGTTGAAGTCGGCAGAATCGCAACGCCAATCGCTGGCGGCATTGTGGCGCGCGGCTCCGGCAGCGGCGGAAACAGTCGGAACGGCGCCGGACTTCCGGACCAAGTTGGTGCGACGGGGGAGAGCGACAACTGCCGGATCGCGCTCATCGTCGGCAGCCGATCGACCGGCGATGCGGCGGACGGCTCGTCCCCCATCCGCAGCGAACTGTCGAGGTTCAGTCCCAGCGACAGGAATTTCGTGCGGACTGTCGAAAGCAACTGCCGGTACAGCTTCTGGCTGTCCCGGAACCGCACCTCGGCCTTCGTCGGATGCACGTTGACGTCGACCTGGTCCGCCGGCATTTCGAGAAACAAGAACGTGACCGGATACCGGCCGATCATCATCAACCCGCGATACGCTTCGGTCAGCGCGTGCTGCAGCGATCGGTCGGTGACCCAGCGTCCGTTCAGAAACAGGTACTGTCCCTTCCCGTTCGATTTGCTTTGGCTGGGGTGAGCCACGAAACCCCACACGCGGATGCCGTCCAGTTCCGATTCGACCGGGATCAGGCTCTTCGCCAGTTCGGCGCCGTGGAGAAGTTCGAGTCGCTCAAGCAACCGATCCGTCGCTGGCAGTTCGTGGACGACCCGCTGGTTGTGCCGCAGAACCAAATGCAGCCGCGGATTCGCGAGGGCGATGCGCGTGAACTGCTCGGTGATGTGCCCCAGCTCCGTCGACACGGATTTCAAGAACTTTCGCCGCACGGGCGTGTTCGCGAACAGTTGCGACACCTCGATGAGCGTCCCGCCCGGGCCGCCGCAGGCGCGAGCCGCGCCGGGCGCTCCGCCCGCGACCTCGATCTCCCAAGCCACGTCAGCGTCGCCGGTGCGGCTTCGCAGCCGGAACCGGCTCACTTCGGCAATCGACGCCAGCGCTTCGCCGCGGAAACCGAGCGTGTGAACTCGGAACAAATCGTCCGCACTGCGAATCTTGCTCGTTGCGTGACTGGTCACGGCCAGCAGCAGGTCCTCCGGGTGGATCCCCTCGCCGTCGTCGACCACGCGGATCAGTTCCGAGCCTCCCTCGGCGATGTCCACTTCGATTCGGCTGGCCAACGCGTCAACGCTGTTTTCCAGCAACTCCTTGACCACGCTCGCCGGCCGCTCGATGACTTCGCCGGCGGCAATCTTGTTGACGACGTGCGAGTCGAGCTGTTGAATCCGGTGCGCGGGCATGGCGTATCTGTACAGTCCTAGTTGCGAAGATTCAATGAGTAGGGTGCGTGCACCGCACCGAAACCTCGTGAACGGTGCATCGCACGCACCCTACTTGCTACGCTCCCACGCCGACGTCCGGCCCACCGCCGACCTGCGCGGCCAGTTGCTGCCGTCGCATCTGCACCTGCCGGTCGAATTCGCTCAGCGCATCGATCGCCTTGTCGCGCGACGTGACGAGGCCGATGATCAGAAACTGCGTGATCGCGATGACGTAGCAAACCCAGCCGACGGTGTCGGGATACAGCACCGCCAGAATTGTGAACACCGCCGACGAGCGATCGAGGTGCCGGCAGAGCATGCCTTTCAGTATGGGCCACGAGTTCTCACGCAGGGCCTTCAATCTCTGCCCTTTCGGAAACAGGATTTTCGCGGGGCCGGGGTGGATGATCGAGAACAGCGCCTGATCGGGCATGGCCTCGATCACGCCGATCGCCAGCATCAGCCGCAGGGCGATGACCAGCCACCGCGGCAGGTGACCTTTTTTCGACGCCGGCTTCACCGCCACCGAAGCCTCTTCGGTTTCGATTCCGAACGGATCAATTTCTTCACCCATCGTCGGATCGGGCGGCGGCTTTAGCGTCGCTTGAGCCACAGGCTCGGTTGGATCAGCGGGCCTCGATACCCAGCCGAACAGCAACGGTTCCATGTTCGCGGTCGCGACCAACAGCACCAGCGAACCGCGAAACCACTGTTCGAGGTCCTTCTCCAGTTCCTGATCGAGCACGTCCTGCCGAAACACGTCCTTCAAGAAGAACCGGAACAGCGGGATCGCGATCAACCCCACGACAAACCGCGACACCGGCCGCAGCACCGGCGACAGAATGCGAAGTTCGAGGATCAGGCGGAGGAGCCAGGCCATGTCAGGGAACGACGAATGACGAAGTACCCAATGACGAAAGAATGACGAAGCACGAATGACGAAACGCCGCGCACGCGACCGCGGAATCTAACACAGACCACGCGGCAGGGCCATTTGTTATTCGTCATTCTTTATTCGGGCTTCTTCCGACATTCGTGCTTCGTCATTCGTCATTTTCTATCCGCTCCAGTCAATCTGCTCGAACAATTCCAGCAGTTTTGACCCGCGGCCGGGGTGAAGATGGCTCACGTGAGCAATCCGGCCGCGCAGGTGGGCCGCGAAGTCGGGATGCCGCCCGTGGTTTTGAGTCGCTGGGCCACGGCGAACGCAGTTGGTGAGAGTCGCCTTCAGCCGGTCGAACTCGCGGCGCGGGATGTTGATCTGGTCGTTCACCACCACGCCGCAGATTCGCTGTTGCTGGCTGTTGCGGATCACTTTTCGTTTGGACAGCTTCACCTGAAACCGCTCCTGCCGGACAATCTGCATGACGAGCGGGATGAACACGCGGAGGCTTTTCAGAAATCGTTCCGATCCGGAAAACGTGAGGTCGTCGGCGTAGCGCGTGTAGTTCGCGTGAAACGTCCGCGCCAGCCCGGCCAGTCGCAGGTCGAGGCCGAACGCCGACAGGTTCGCCAGCGCGGGGGAAGTCGGAGCACCCTGCGGGAGGTGTCGCGTGGCGTAGGGCTGCCACTCGGCCTCGGTCGCGAGTGGTTGGAGCGTACCGATCGGGGGCGTGATCGACGTCGTTAGCCGGCCGAGCCACACGGCCGCTTCGCGCGAGTAGCCCAGGCTGCGAAAGTTCGCGACCACGCGGGAATACCTCACCGACGGGTAGAAGTTTTCGAGATCGAACTTCACGACGACTCGCTGACTGACGTGCGGTTCGGCGTTCGATTTGATCGACCGGCCGGTGACAAAGCCATGCGCCGCGGAGTGCGGGGGGACGTGGTCCAGAATCTCGCGAAGGATTTTTTCCTGCGCCGCTTTCAATCGCGGTTTGGGAATCTCCAGCAACCGCCGGTCACCGCTGCGCTTGGCGATCCACTGATAGTGATAGTGCGACCGCTTGACCGTCGCCGGACGTTGGTGCTCGTGGAAACGATGCGTCAGCCACGCCAACACACCCGGTGGCATCTGCAGCCAGTCAGCCAGCTCCTGTGGCGTTTGAAAGACGGGCAGCCCGGCCGCTTGCAACCGCGACGAATCGCCATCGCGAGCCAGATCAAGAAACCCGCCGAGCACGCTCGGGGACGCGAAGCGATACGGCCGCGTCTTGACCGAGTCTTTGTAGATGCCGCTGACCGCAAACCGCTTGCGCAACCGATCCGCCTTGCGCTGCCGATGCTCCAGCGGCGTCAACCTTGCTCGGCGCCGGCGCTGGGTTCCGCCACGCTCGCGAGACCCGGTCGAGCGCGTTTCGCCGCCAATCAGCAGCCGTCGGAGCCAGTTCCAGAGTCCCATGCATCGTCGTCCTGAGCCCGTGCGACGCGCTGAACGTCGCGAGTTGATTGTATGGCAACGAGGAAGGTTTCTGAGGTGTGAGGGTGTGAGCGTTTGAGGGTGACGGGGTTGTCCAACTTCCGACACTCCGACTCCCTCATACGCTGGCACCCTCGGAACGTTTCAATCCGGTGGCTGTCGTGCTTCACCCTCCCCACCGAGCCGCCTGAAGGCGGCACTCCAACAAGCAGGCCGGCGGGTCGCACAACTCTTCCTGTGGCGAATGCTCATGCGGTCTCGCAAGCAGACCGTGGTGAGCATTCGATGCCGAATGACGAACAACGCTTCTCCCGCGGGGTACCCCCGCAGTGTTCAGGCCGCCGTGTTGCAGGCTACCCGAACCAGGCTTGTGCGACCCGCCGGTCAAGTAATCTGAAGATGGAGAATCGAGGATGGAGGATCGCGGTCGTGGATCGACTGCCCACAACGGGCTTTCGACAGCTTCCATCCTCCATTCTCAATCTTCCATCTTCCTCGCTAAAACCCCAACCCCTCTCCATCCAGCGCGGCGGTTCCGACCGTGCCATCTTTGATCTCGAACATCGACGGAAACGTCACTTTCCATTTGCGATTGGCGGCGGGACAGTACTGGCGGCTGTTCCCTTCGATCGCGGCGATCCCCGGGATGCGGGCGGCCAGGCTCGCCGAGTGCAGGAACGAGTAGCCGGGACAAGTCAGGTCCTGCACGCAGAGGAACATGCCGTGCTTCTGCGCGGCGGCTCCCAACAGCAGCGATTCCGTGTGCCCTTTGCACGCCTTGAGCGCGACGCCCGTGTAGCCTTGGTCGCGAGCCAACAGCAGGCTTTCGTAGTCGAGCAGCGATTCATCGACGACCACCGGCTTGAGCCTGGACGCATCGTGCATTTTGTTTTCGGGATGCGCCTTCAAATCGCGATGCGTAGGCTGTTCGATGTACTGCACGCGATCGTAGGCCGCGGGAGCCTGCTTCTTGACCTTGGCCAGAAACTCGAGCAGGTACTTGACGTCCGCACACTTCTCGTTGAAGTCGAGCGAGTAGAACCACTCCTTGCAACCGCGAGCCGCCTGCGATTCGACGGCGACCTTCTCGACGGACAGCACTCGATTCACGTCCCAGTCGATGTTGTCTCCGTTCAGCTTGATCTTCAGGTGCGTCAGGCCGTTGAACTTGATCCAGTCGCCGAGCGTCTCGGGCAATCCGTCGCCAACCTTCTTTTCCACCTGATCCGGCGTCACCGGGTCGAGCGCACCGACAAGGTGATACAGCGGCATGTGCGGCTTGGGTTCGCGGAGCGTGTACTTGTCGAGGTACTCGCCGGCGAAACTCTTGTCGAGGTACTCGGAGAGGTCGTAGTGAACAAACGGTTTCGACAGCGTGTTGTAGCTGTTCGCGTTTTGCGCGCGACCGTAGGCGTCGTGGATCGCGGCATCGAGCGGGCTGGCCGCGACAAGCTGCGCGAGCTCCGGCATTTTTTCCGACAGCTTCAGTTTCTGGCACACCTGCTTGGCAAGGTGATCGTACTCGGCCGAAAACTGGAGCATGATGTCCAGCGGATGGCCGTAGCCAGTGAAGTCCACGGCCAATTCGATCACCTGCTCGGCGAAATCTCGCATCGCCTGGCCGGCCTGTTCGTCGCTGATCGTGTTCGACGGCCAAGCCCACACGCTGCCGACCGGCATGCTACCGAACCCGGCCGATTTGTGTCCCTTCCGCGTCTCGACCTGCACCTCGACGTTGATCAGGTGCGACCTGTCCATCACCCGCCCGCCGAACTTGATCGGCGTTCGGAACGGTACCAGTTCAAACGAACACACGGCCTCCCGAATGGTGATGTCTGTCGGCTTGGGCATTGTCCTGAGTGGGTGTCGAGATGGATCGGATTCGGTTCCGGTCCGCGAAACAGGATCGCCATCGAGAAAGCAGAGCCCGCTCTCCGCTTTGCCTCGACGGCCAATCCACGGCTGGTCGCGATGTTAGCCTGCGGCCGTTCCAGATTCAAGAAAACGAGACCGGACACGACGGGCGCGACGCACTAATTTCGCCAGCACGGAAGCCTCGTCGTCGCCCCGAGCGAACGCCGTGCAAAGCGGCCAGTTCGCGGGAGACATCGCACCAGCCGGAGGAATGTCCGCGAGGAACGGCACGGACCACGGCGATGCGGCAAGCACGCGGCGGGGCCACGCGGTAGCGGTCAAGTCGCGGTCGGCGTACAGGATGGCTTTTCCGATGAGGGATGAAGGATGGGTAACGAACTGTGCTTGGTGGACGGTGCCTGCCGAGTGCTGCGTATTGAGTACTGAGTACTCACTCCTCCCCTCGCCACCGAAGGGGGAGAGGGGCCGGGGGTGAGGGGCGAGCGTCTCTGAACCTTGCTCGCCAGTCGAACCCGAACATGCCCGCCGATGCCACTTCAGCAGTGGCACACCGGTCGCCAGTTCGAGTATCTCCGCCGAAGCCGTGTACCGCGGGTTGACCTCCACCAGCCACGGCGTTTCGCCGTCGAACACGAAATCGCAGCCGAACAGACCCCGCAGTGAAGCCGCCTTGCGAAGCGTTTCGCCAACCCGGCGGATCGTGGATTCCGCAGCCGCCGCCAGCCGGACTGGCCCGATCGAACCACAGTACGCGAACGGGACCGCATCGAGTTCGGCCCACCCGACGAGTTGCCGCGCGATCCCGATCAACTCCGTGCGGTCCGCGAAGGCGAGAAACAACGCCCCGATCGAGTCGCCCGTCGCGTGTCGCTGAAAATAGTGCGGCTCGTGCAGCGTCGGCGAAGTGCGAAAAGTGGCGTCGCAGAAACAGACTCCGCGACCTCCCGCTCCGCCAAGCGGCTTCAGCATCCAAAGGCCATCCCGAGGAGGTGGATCGGCGGAGGCACTCGGCTCTGGAATGATTACATTCAGCGAGGGAAAACCAGCGTGTTGCAATGTGTCGCGGACCCATGCAGGGTCACGGACCAGGCGTAGCGTTGCCGCGTCGTTGCCCCACAGCGATCGTCGAAGGGAGATTTCCTCGACGATCTCCGGATGGTTCTCGATGCCACCGGTGTAAAGCCACGGGACCGTTGGATCGACGGCGGCAGCGGCTTCGATGACGTCGTCCGGATACCGTCGCACCGGCCTCACGTCGGCGACGGCTTGCAGGTCCGCATCCGCAAACATGTCGATGCAGATCGGCTCGAAGCCAGCGCGCTGAGCCGAAAAAGCCGCCGCGCGCGTGCTGGCTCCGACGAGGAGCAGTTTTCGCAGACGAGGCGATTCGTGGCAGTCAGGCAATGGCATGGGGCGACCGCCTGAAGGCGGGACTCCAGCAAGGCAAATTCCGGCTCGGAAACTGGCAAAGCATTCAGCGAATTGTTATCTATGCCTCCTGCCCCGAAGCAACGTAGGACGGCTCTTCCGGGCCGTCGGAGGAACGACGATTGCGACGGCCCGGAAGGGCCGTCCTACACAAGCTTACAGCCTCGGAGCGTTGGACGGATCGGAATCTACCACACTCATCACTCTGGCACACACCGGGAGGAAAAAGTCATGTCGATGTACGTTGGCGAAGCGTTGGTCGGTGAAGGGAACGAAGTGGCGCACATCGACCTGTTGATCGGCGACAAGGCCGGTCCGGTGGGGGTGGCGTTCGCGAACGCGTTGGCTCGGCAGTCGGCCGGGCACTCGAACTTGCTGGCGGTGCTGACTCCCAACTTGGCGGTCAAGCCGGCCACGGTGCTGATCACCAAGGTGACGATCAAGGGGGCCAAGCAGGCGGTGCAGATGTTCGGTCCCGCGCAGTACGCCGTGGCCAAGGCCGTGGCCGATTCGGTCGAATCGGGCGTGATTCCCAGGGACCAATGCGAAAACCTCGTCATCGTCTGCGGCGTGTTCATCCACTGGGAAGCGAACGACGACAAGAAAATCTTCGAGTACAACTACGAAGCGACGAAACTGTCGATCGCCCGCGCGATGAAGAGCGAACCCGCCGCCAGCGAAATGCTCGCCAAGAAGGCCACCGCCAAGCACCCGTTCTCGGGAGTGTAGCGCCGTAGGTCAGGCTTTCCAGCCTGACGGCGTCGCCGGATTTTCAGGCTGGAAAGCCTGACCTACAACTCACAGCCCGGCCGAGTAAAACTCGGTCGGGCTGATTCTCTTTCCTGTGCCCCAACGTCATTCAAAGTCCGACTTGGTGCAGTCGAATCCGAGTTCAGCGTACAGAGCCCGCAGGCGGACCATGTCGGGATCATTCAACGCCAGTCGTTGAACTGTCGCACGACCGGTGGATGTCTTGCCGACGATCTGGAATGGTGCGTCGACCGACCACTGAAAGTGATCGTGCCAGTTTTGTGATCGCGGATTGAACAACGGCACTGCTTCGCCGGTGACGGCGTCCAGTCCGTCAACGTGGTTCAGCTTGCATCCGTTGCAGACCGGACACGCGAAGGCCAGGTTTTCCAGTGTCGTTTGCCCGCCTCGGCTGACCGGATGAATGTGGTCCAGTTCAAAGCCGCCGACCTGAAACCGACTCGTCAGCAGGCAATACTCACACCGCTCGCCGGCTCGTTGAATGACGGCACTGCGAAGTGACTCGGCTGCGAGGCTCACGGTGCTTTCACTAGGTCAGGGACCGCGTCTCGCAGCCGCTGCAACGCGACGGCGGCTTCGGCCTTCTCCAAGGTCCGGCTCTTCCAGAAACTGACGAGAGCCAAATACTCCTCACGCTCCATGTCCGCGAGCGTGTCCTTGCGTTCGCCGAGTTGGTGCATCCGCTGGACGACCGGTGCGGGCATTTCCGAATCCGCCAGCCGCCGCAGTGCGGCGAGCGAACCTTCCAACGCTTTGCGTAGCTGCGGAGCAACGTCAGTGGTGGCGGCCATACGAATTCATACCTCAAACGGATTGATTTCAAGCACGACCGGATTCTACGGATTGAAGGCTTGCGAGCCTACGCCAGTTTTGATCGTGTCGCCTGGACATCTCCCACGCGAATCCCGTACAGCAGCACCACGCCCAGCACGAGTTGAACCATCTGGCAGGCCAAGGCGTCGCGCTGGCTGAGGGCTAGCGAGACGGCGGGGGTCACGGCGAACGAATCGCCGACGGTCGTGCGGCTCCAGTCGGCCACCAGCGCGAACGTCGTGCTGCCGATCACCGACAGCTTGTTGGTGATGCCGTACAGGCCCGAGTATTCGCCGATCTGTTCCGGCGGCGAGAGCACGATCAGCAGTTGCCGCCCCGCCGTCCAGATGCCGGCCAGCCCGATGGCGCCCAGCACGCACATGCTGAGCGCGTACAGCCACGGCGACCGACCGCCGCTCAGCATCGCGCCGAAAAATGCCATCATCAGACACCAGCCGGACAGCCGGAGTGCTCGCAGCGGATGAAACCGATCTCCCAGCCAGCCAATCAGGCTGCCGAACACGAACGCCAGAAAGCACAGCACCAGCCCCAGCACTTTCGCGAACGTGGCCGCGTCGGAGAAGTGGCCGATCAACGTCAGCCGCCCCTCGTCGGCCATGTGCTTGAACAACCCCTCGGTCAGCGAACCGAAAAACAGGATCGCCGTGTTCAGCACGTCAATCAGGAAGAAGCTGCCGAGGAAGAACAGGAGCAGCGTCCGGTCGTGTCGGATGGCCCGCAGCGTCTTGCCGATCGAAACCCATTGCTCGCGGACGAGACTCCACGTTGTCGCCTGATGGTCGGTCGTTCGCAGTTCGCGCACGATAACGAGGCACGGCAGCGACAGCAGCAGGAACAACCCGGCGCACACGGCCGTGACCCCTTGGTACGCGAGACCGCTCGACGCCAGACCGAGCGCCACCGCGATCGTCACAATCGTGCCGAAGTAGCCGACCCCCACGCCGAGGCCCGAAATCAGGCCCGTCCTCTCCGGCGGAGCGACCGACGGGAGCAAGGCGTTGTAAAACGTGAGCGCGTTCTGGTAGGCAATGTTGGCCACGGCATACATCGCGATCAGCAGACCGATGCTCGACGCAAAAGCCGCCATCCCGAACATGGACGCGACGCACACGACCGTGAACACGACCAGATACAGCCGCGACTGCCCCGTGCGATCGCACAGCGACGCCATCACCGGCACCATCAGCCCCGACGCGATCATCGACAGCGTCGTGGCGATGCCGACAAAACTGTCGTTTCCAAACGTCGTCTTCACATACGGCGTGAACACGTACGTCACAACCGCCGCGTAAATCGTGTTGGCCAGGTCGTAGACGATCCAGCTCCACGCCGGCACCCACGCGATCCGCGTGGGCATGGTTGCGGTAGGGGAGGGGGCGGGCGTGGACATGTTGGATTGCCGATTTTCGATTGCCGATTGCCGATTGCAAGGCCGACGGTTGCCAATTCAATCGGCAATCGGAAATCGGCATTCGGCAATTCAACTTCCCAACCAATCCCCCACCGCAAGCGGGTTCCCGCGCAGAAAGTCACCGGCCGCCATCGCCCGCTTGCCTTCGGGCTGGAGGCGGACGATTTCGACCGGAGTGGTGCCTGTCGCGACGAGTAGCGTACCGGTTGCGGACGGGAGCACCTGGCCCGGCGGAGCCGTCTCGGCGGAGGAGCGCAGTTCGATTTCGAGGACGATCAACCGCTGCGTTTTCTTCCCTTCGGAGTGGACGAACGTGAAGGCGTTGGGCCACGGTTGCATGGCTCGGACGTGGCAATCGATCTGCGCGGCGGCCTGCGACCAGTCGATCAAGCCCTGTGGCTTCTTCAGTTTCGGAGCGCGGATGACGAGCGCGGGGTCCTGCGGCAGCGGCGACAACGTGCCAGCGACGATCTGGTCGATCACGCGTAGCGTCGGTTCCGGGCCGAGTTGGGCGAGGCGCTCTTCGAGTTCTCCGGCCGTTTCGCGCGGCACGATCGGAGTTTTCACGACGGCGAGGATCGGACCAGCATCGAGCCGGGGTTGAATCTGGATGATGCTCACGCCGGTTTCGGTCTCACCTTTCCAGATGGCGTAGTTGATCGGGGCGGCTCCGCGGTATTTCGGCAACAGCGAGGCGTGGACGTTGATGGCTCCGCACGGCGGGATGGTCAGCAGTTCATCCGACAGGATTTGCCCGTAAGCCGCGACGACGAACAGGTCGGCGTTCAGACTCCGCAGCGAAGCGAGCGCGTCCGGCGTGTTGACGTTCTCCGGCTGGATCACCGGCACGCCGCGGTCGATCGCCAGCCGTTTGATCGCACTCTCCGCGTGGCGATGATGCCCGCGACCGATCCGTTCCGGCTGCGTTACCAAGCCGACAACGGTGTGTCGCGAATCGAGGAGCGCCCGAAACGTCGGCACCGCAAAATCGCCCGTGCCGAGCATCGCGATCCGCAGGCTGGATTTGCTCGCAGCATTGTTGGGCATGACGATTTCGCCAAGAGCCAAGGGTGGAGGGTGAATCGCTTTTGGCCCTCGGCCCTCCACACGCAGCCCTCTTCGGACAACCGAGGGCGGCCATCCTATGGTTCGAGTTTTTTCAACCGGTCGCGAAGGGCGTCGTCGGACGGCAAGGTGCCCAGTTGCTGCTGGCGGCGGAAGTGGGCTTCGAAGTCGGCCAACGTTGGGGCGACTTCGCGCTGGCCGGCTTCGCTCATGCGGTCCGTGAACAGGACTCCGTCCAGATGATCGACCTCGTGTTGCACCGCGCGGCTGGGGAGGTCATCCAGGTCCAACTCGAAGCCGTGTCCCTCCAGGTCAAACGCCTCGACAACGATCTCCTGAGCCCGTCGTACCTGGCCGTACAATTTGGGAAAGCTGAGGCAACCCTCCTCCTCCTCCTGGCTTCCCTTTCGCTTCGTGATCGTCGGGTTGATGAAGACGTGCTCTTCGGATTTTTCTTCGGGCTTGCCGGTCAGATTGAGGACGAACATCCGCCACGGCAAGGCCACCTGATTGCAGGCCAGTCCCACGCCCCGGGCTTCGTACATCAGATCAAACATCTGCCGCGCGACCTTTCGCACGTCAGCCGTGACTTCCTTCAACGGATTCGATTTCCAGCGCAAGGCGGGATGCGGGTAGAGGACGATTTCCATGTGAAGCAACAATTCCAACGATTTGAAACCACTGTGAGTGTCTCTGTGCGTCGGAATTATAGGGACGCGATTAGCGAGTCGCGAGCGCACCGCGATCGTCGCGGGACAGGATTTCAACCTGCCGACAACTTCACGCGAGAGCAGGTTGAAATCCTGCTCCACGACTGCGCGACCGGCCGATCAATACGTGGGGAGTGATTCGAGCGGAGCGAGCGACGCGGTCGCGAGCGGTACGCCGGGGCGATGCGACGGCAGCGCGGCCGTCATCGGTGCCGGAGCTGTCGTCACCTGCGACGTGTAGTACGGCGTGTAGAAGCCGGACGGCGCCGTCGCCGGGTAATTGTAGCCGCCGGGTGTCGGGCAACCCGCCGGTCCGCAGCCACTCCATTGCTGACCGCACGGATTGCACCAGTTCCATCCACAGCAGCAGCCCGAGGCACCCCAGAGAGTCACCGTTCCAAGCAACGCGATAGCGAAACGTTTCATGTCAGGAATCCTTTCCGTGAGAGAAATGAGATTGGGAATCGTTTTGGAAACTCGACTTGGAAAAAGACAGCTTGGCCCGCGGCGAAAGCGGATGGTTGGGAACCAACGAGATGCCGGTGCAACTCTTGGTTTCCGCCCGTGAGAACACCAGTCCGTCCTCGCCAACCTGGATTTCGGGCTGACGCAGCGGCAACGAAGCGACGTGATTGCCCTTCCAGATTTCGATGGCCCACGGCACCGAATCGACCAGGTCGGTTTCCGACTGGATGTCGATCGATCCGCTCCGACGCCAAACCTGCAGCTTGAGTCGCTTTCGCAGGCGCCGCCAGCGAACGAACTCGCCAAGCGTCGGCTGCCACATCAACGGACATCGCGTCGTCGCCGACTGCAATCGATGCAGCACCGTCCCCAGCGATGGGCCACCGGCCAGCGCCACCAGGAACAACGGAACCCCCGCACGGTAGTGACCTCGCACCCACTCGTGTAGCGTCTCGATGCACGCCGGGTCCGACAGGGAGGAAAACAACTCGCTGGCTTCGGGAGCCAAGACGTGCGCCACATCCAGCCGCACATCGGCGCCACCTGTGCTTCGTCGTGGCGACTCGACGGCGAAATCGCGGAGCGCGGCTGCAACGGCATCCCGCGCCGACATCGTCGCCAATCGCACCCAGTCGCCGTCGGCTTCGCGCGAGATGGCGGACGATTGACACAGCGGAACGCAATCCGGTTGCCCGGAATAAACGAGGCCCAACCCGGCCAGATCACGCACCGCGGGCAACCGCAGTCCGGCGGTTGATTCGATCAACCCTCGCACCGCCACCCCCGCCTCGCGAAATCGCTCGATGCGCGTGGTCCAGTGCGTCAGCGTCTTCCGTCGTGACGACTCGACGTCCTCCGGTTCGACCAGCCAGCCGACGTCCGCTCCGGGGAGCGACTGCCAGTGCGTCAATTGGTCCGCCCGCGACCGGCTGGAAACGAAATGCGACAACCGTGGCAGGATTCGCTGCGGCAGGTGAGTCACCTCGTCCGCCGATTCAACTCCCGCCGGGTAGCCGATCGCCACGCTGAGGGCACTGTGATATGGAAACGGAAAATCGGCAATGCGCAGCCAGACACCGCCGCGCAATTCGATCTGCTGCTTGATGCATTCGACGCACTTCATCAGCACCGTGTGAGGCCCGACCGGCGATGCATGTTCCGCGTCGGTGAGGCAGGTCAGCACCGCGGCCAGGTCGATCGGTTGCAGGCCGAGTTCCGTGGATTTCTGAACACGCGACACACTCGACGCGTTTCGCGAATCGAACAGCACGAACTGTCCGCACCCGTTCGCAATCAGCGGCACTCGCGGCAACGGAGCCGTAGGCACACCGACCTCGCGCAACGTGTCCGCCACCACACGCGGCAGGCCGACGTGCATCAGCGGCAGAACGGGTAGTTTTGCGGAAACCGTCATGAATCTCAGTTGATCAGCACGCTTCGACAACGCGCAAACCGCGCAGGTCGAGTTACTGTTGATATCGTTGGGAAGATGATCGAGAGCCGGCGAGACCGTTCGCAATCCCGAGTGACTTTGGGCGCGGCGAAAAGTCGGCGAACGATACGGACTACCTGCAGGTCGGTCAACGGCAATTCTCGCGCGTTGGATGCCGAAATCGCTCCGGCGGAATCTGCAACCGGCGGCACAAACTGGTGTTGGCAAAAAATGCCGGTCGGAGTAGATTCCCGCCGCGCACGAAAAGGATTGCGTGCGACGGGCGGCACACTTGGAACGCAGCGGCGAATTCGGCCGCTCGCCAGACATCACACGAAATTGCAAGGAGGCTTCGCGTGGACAAGATTCTGGTGGTAGGCATCGACTCGGTGGTGGGAGCCAACTTCGCAGCGGAGCTCGCGCAGCGGTTTCAGATCATCGCCGTTTCATTGGGCGAGCTCCTCGACATCGCGGGCTGCGAGATAGTCCTCTGCGACACCGGCGACACAGAGTCCGTTCGGAAATGTGTCGCCAGCCAGCGGCCGAATGGAGTTGTGTTCTGCGGGCCGACCTCTCAGACAGCTTGGTCCAGTCCCGACGGTTCGCATTTGCAACCCGCCGGCGTCGCGGCAGTCAGGCCGTGGGCGGCGGCGGCCGCCGAGTTTGGATCGGAATTCACGCTCGTCTCGTCCGATGCGGTGTTCACCGGGCCGTGGATGTTTCACCGCGAGAACGGCACCAGTTTCTGCGACACACATCCCGCCCGCGTCATCCGACTCGTCGAGAAGGAAGTCGCCAACTGCAATCCCGATGCCCTGATCATCCGCACCCACGTCTACGGCTGGGCGCCGTCGAATGGAACGCCAAGCTTCGTCAACGCGGTGTTCGAGTCGCTGCTAAACGAACTGCCGTGGGAAGTGGATTGCACGGCCCACGCAACCCCGATTCTCGCCACCGACTTCGCCGGCATCCTCGCGACGGCAATCGAGCACCGGCTGCGCGGGTTGTTCCACCTCGGCGGCGGAGAGCGAATCAACCGGTTTCGGTTTGCCTCGCTGCTGGCGGACGAGTTTGGCTTGAACCCCGCTTCACTGATGCCGGTCGAGCCCGCGTGCGAAGCCCGGAAGGAATTCGGATTGGGCGAAACATCGCTGCAGGCCCGCAAACTCAAACGAACACTCGAATTCGCCCCCCCACTCATTCGCGAAGGTCTGGCCCGACTCCACGACCAGTACCGCAGCGGATACCTTGACCGATTCGGCGCCGCCTTGCCGCTGGTGTCCGACCGCGTGGCGTGATCCAATCTGGATCGGCCGACGTAAGCAAGCCACGGACGACGCGATTCACCAGGCGTGAAGCCGGCCCGGCGACGCATCGTCCGTGGCCGTGTTTTCTGGCCGGATGAATCCTCAATCGACCGGTCGCCACGCTATACTTCGGCCAGCCCCGGTCGAGAATCGAAGGTGGAGGGTCAAGTGAACGTGCATTGCATCACTCCACTCGACCTTAGACACTCGACCATGTGGCGCATCGAGTGGAGAGACATGCATGAGTTGCTTCAGCCGGTTGACCGATATCGTCACGTGCAATTTGTCGGCGTTGCTGGCGGAGGCGGATAACCCGCAGGAGGCACTCGCCCAGATCATCCGCGAGATGGATGAAGGGCTGGCGGGGGCGAAACGAAGCGCCGCTGCCGCGATGTCGGCGGAGCAGCGGTTGCTGGGCGAGATCAACGATCATCGGAAGCAGGCCGCGGACTGGGCGACCGAAGCACGGAAGCATGTGGCCGCCGGCAGCGACGACGCGGCGCGTCAGGCATTGCTCCGCAAGCGCGAGGTCGACAACCTGATCACCGGCCTCGAACAACAGCACGCCGCCGCCGTCACGACTCGCGAGCACCTCTCGACCACGCTCCGAGCCCTTGAGGCTCGCCTCGCCGAAGCCCGCCGCCGCCAAGTCGCCGTCGCATCGCCCGCACCCGCCGCGGCAACCTCGTCCCCGTGGCTTCACGAACCGCCGTCGTCCTCCAAACGCAACGAACAGATCGAAGCCGAACTCGAAGCGCTGCGGCGCGAACTTGGATCGAATTGAGTCACCCGCGAACGATCGCGGCAATTTGATCACGAAGCTGCACGAGTCCCGCTTCGACGTTGGCTCCCAAATGCACACGAAGTGCCCGGCGGCGGCGTTGGGCCAGGACGTCGAAGTCGCCTTGGGCCTGGAAACGTTTCACCAGGCCGAACGTGCTCTTCATGCCGGGGATTGTCAGGTCGGCGGCATCGTCGGACGTGATTTGCAGGAACACGCCGCTGTTCGGGCCGCCTTTGTGAAGCTGGCCCGTCGAGTGCAGGAAGCGCGGACCGAAACCGAGCGTCGTGGCGACTCGCTTCGCGTCGCGGACGGCGTGGCGGATGTCGCTCAACAGCCGGTGGTTCACCTCGTTCATCTCAACGTACGCGTTGATCGCGAAGTAATCGCCCGGGCACAACCGGGCCAGATGGGCCGCGAGGATCGAGGCCACTTCGCCGCCGCGAGCCGATTTGCGGAGTTGCATTTCGTTGTTCGGATCGGTTTGCAAGCGCAACGTGTCGTCGGCCGCGAAGAACTTTTCGTCTGGCAGCACACCGGAGGATTCGTAAGCGCTGCTGAGCGTCTTCGCCGCGACTTTAGCCGCTTCGACGTCGGGCTGATCGAACGGGTTGATCCCCAAAATCGAACCGGCCACCGCCGTCGCGATTTCCCAACGGAAGAATTCCTTGCCCATGTCGGCGGGGTGCGCGACATCGATCCGCAGGACGGGCTGACCCGACCGCTCAAGCGCGGAAACCGCGGTGTCCTGATCGACGTTGGGTGACGTCGCGAGTCGAACGTACACGAACAGGCGGTCGGTATCGCACGCATTGGGCGACGCGATCCGCTCGTCATCGACGGGGATGATGCCATGTCCGAGCTTGCCGGTCGATTCGGCGATCAGTTGCTCAAGCCAGGCCCCCAGCGACCCGATGGCCGGAGACGCGACGATCGTGAGCTTGTCCCGACCCCGTTTCGCCGCCGTGCCGACGATGGCTCCAAGCACGACGCCTGGGTTTTCGGTCGCCGGCGATTCCGGCCCGCACGCGCGAACCATCGTCCGCGTGCGTTCGAGGAAGTCGCGTACGTTGAGGCCCATCGCGGCGGCGGGGATCATGCCGAAGTTTGAAAGTGCCGAGTACCGGCCGCCGATTTCCTTGCGTCCGAAAAAAATCTGACGGAAGCGACCCGCGGTTGCGATCTCATTCATCTTCGTCCCCGGGTCGGTAACGGCGACGAAATGCGATCCGACTTTGTCGTCACCCACGGTTCGGCGGACCTCTTCGTAGAAATATTGTTTGAACGCGTTCGGTTCGAGCGTGCTGCCGGACTTTGAAGCCACGATAAATAACGTCCGGGCGAGGTTCAACTTGCCGCGCAGAGTGGCGACCTGCGCGGGGACCATTGAATCGAGGACATGAAGTTCCGGGAAACCGGCCACCACGCCGAACGTCTTGCGCAGGACTTCGGGGCAGAGGCTCGACCCACCCATCCCGAGCACCACGACGTGCTGAAATCTGCCGCCTTGCACGTCGTCGGCCATTCTTTGCAGATGCGAGTCGTCGGCCAGTTGGGCCTCGACGACGTTCAGCCAGTCGAGCCATTTCGCCTCGTCCTGCCCCGACCAGAGCGACGCGTCCTTGCTCCACAGCCGGCGGACTTTTCCCCCCGCTTGCCACTCCGCCAGCGTGGCCTCGACGGCACCGAGCAACTGCGAATCCTGAGTTCGAAGCATGTCGGACAACGAAGGCATGGCGGTCTCCGTGATGAAGTGCGTCCGGCGCGGCCAGTTTTTTTGATGTGGTTCCGCGAGGCGCCGCCATGCTACGCAAACTCGCAGGCAGATTCCACCGGCAGAGTCGTTTGGCCGCGAGGCATTTGGTAAGCTGGCGACGTTTCGTTCGTGTCGCTGATTCCCTGGTCGATTCGCATCCATGAGCAATTCTCAAAAGTTCGACCTGATCGTGATCGGTTCGGGGCCGGCGGGTGAGAAAGGCGCGGCGCTGGCGGCGTACTTCGGCAAACGGGTCGCGCTGATCGAGCGCGAACCGGTGCTGGGCGGAGCCGCCGCAAACACGGGCACGCTGCCGTCGAAAACTCTGCGAGAGACCTCGGTCTTCCTGTCCGGCTTCAAGCACCGCGAATTGAGCGGGCTGAACCTGAGCGTACGTGACAAGGTGACGGTTCGAGATTTCATGTCCCGCGAGCGGCTGGTCACGGAGTCGGAGCGTGAGCGGATCATGGAGAACATGAAATGCCACGGGGTGAACCTGTACATGGGCACGGCTCGGCTCGTCGATGCGAACACCGTCGCGGTCAAACCTGATCGCTGCCCCGAGTTTCATCTCGATGGTTCCCGCATTCTGATCGCGACCGGGTCGTACCCATTCCGCCCGCCGACGTTCCCGTTCCACGATCCTCGCGTGTACGACTCGAACACGATTCTGATGCTGCACGACATCCCGCCGACGATGCTGGTGGTCGGCGGAGGCGTGATCGGTTGCGAGTACGCTTGCATTTTCGCGGCGCTCGGCGTGCAAGTCACGATCGTCGAGAAGCGCGACACGCTCGTGGGATTCCTCGACGGCGAACTGGCCGACGCCCTCCGTGCCCGGATGGAGGAGGCGGGCGTGCGCGTCCTGACCGGCGACAGCGTCGAATCGGTGGACGACAACGGGTGCCTCGACGTGAAACTGAAGTCCGGGGAGAACCTGCAAGTCCAGACGATCCTGATCTCGTCCGGCCGCTGCGGTAACACGGAGGGACTTGGACTCGATGCGGTTGGGATCAAGGTGAACGAGCGCGGGCAGATCCCGGTCAACGAGCACTTCCAGACCAGCGTGCCGAACCTCTACGCGGCGGGCGACGTGATCGGAAACCCCGGTCTGGCGTCGATTTCGATGGAACAGGCGCGGCGGGCTGTGGCTCACGCGTTCAACATCGAGCAGCGGTTCCTGGAGACGACCGCGAAGGTGTATGCCTACGGAATCTACACGATTCCCGAAATCTCGATGGTGGGTGAGACGGAAGAGAGCCTGATCTCGAAGAAGGTCCCGTATTTCAGCGGCCATGCGAAATACGAACAGAATGCCCGGGGCCAGATCGTGGGCGACACGCACGGTTTCGTCAAGCTGCTGTATCACGCCGAGGACATGAAGCTGCTCGGGGCCCACATCATGGGCGAGCTGGCGACCGAATTGATCCACGTCGCGCTCATGGCACTTCAAATGAACGCGACCGCCGACCTCTTCGTGCAGACATGCTACAACTACCCGACGCTGACTGAGATCTACAAGTACGCCACCTACGATGCGATGGGTAAGCGATACGCGAAGCTGAAGCCGTAGCCGCGCTACCGCCGAAGCATCGCGATCAATCGTCGAGCCGCCGCTTCGGCGAAGTCAGGGTCGTTGATGTGGGCGTCATGTTCGATCAGTTCAACCGAGCCGTGGCGGGCTCGGATGGCATTGAACAGTGCGGACCGCGCGGTGGGATCATCGAACGGTTGGCCGCTTCGGTCGATGGCCGAGATGCCCTGCAGCGGCAGCATCAGGCACGTCGGGCCTTTCGACCCGGACGCCTTATTGCAGATTTCTTCGCCAAACCTCCGGTTTTCTTCGGGCGTCGTGCGCATCAACGTGACGGTGGGGTTGTGCCTGTAAAACTTGCGCTCCTTGAATTCCGTGGGGACCGTTTCCGGGGGACCGAAGTTGACCATGTCCAACGCCCCAACAGAAATCACTTGCGGAATGGCACGCGATCCAGCGGCGGTCAGGCGGTCGGGGCCCGCCGTCAGGATGCCGCCGACGAGTTCGTCGGCGAGTTCGGTCGTCGTGATATCGAGCACACCAGCAATCAGGCCATCGCGGATGAGCGACTCCATGGCCTGGCCGCCGTTGCCCGTAGCATGGAACACGAGCACCTCGAAGCCTGCGGCCTCGAGGATTTCTCGAGCGCGCGTGACGCACGGGGTGGTGACGCCGAACATCGTCGCCGCCACGATTAGTTTGTCTGCTACTTTCTCCGGCTGAGATCGCGAACGCTGTTGAACCATCCCGGCCATCGCGGCGGCGGCTTCGGTCAGGATCAGACGGCTGATCCGGTTGATTCCGAGAATGTCAACGACCGAGTTGAGCATCAGAATGTCTTTGTCGCCGACCCACGGCCGCACCTGCCCGGACGCGAGTGTGCTGACCATGACTTTGGGCACGCCGAGAGGCAACGCCCGCATCGCCGACGTCGCGATCGTGGTTCCGGCTGACCCGCCCAAGCCCAGCAGGCCGTCAACGCTTCCGGCCGCGTGCCACTTTCGCACGAGAGTCGTCACGCCCTGAGCTGCCGTCGCGACCGCCAATCCGCGATCGCCGCGCTCCCGCATCGCGGCCAGCGACGAATCCGCCGCGGCAAAAACCTCGTCGCGAGTCACATCGGCCGCCACGACTGGTTCGTCGTGGCATCCGGTGTCCACCAGTAGTGTTTCCAAGCCGCAACCTACGAGTTGATCCCGGACGAACGCGGCTTCGACACCCTTCGTATCCAGCGTCGCAAGAATAAAAACTCTCATCGGACTGCTCCTGTTGTTCGCGAGACAGGGGCGAATGATATCCGGCACCGGGAAGCGTTCGGTAGTCTCTCGAACTCGCTTCACCGTTCGGCTAAGCTGTTACTCGGTTTTGGAACTCGACTTGAGCCGCATGATGAGGTGATCATGAGCACGCCACATCTAAAACCCGGCCGAGAGGTGTCGATTTTGTTGGTCGAAGACAATCCGGGCGATGTGCGCCTCACGATCGAGGCCCTGAAGGAAGGGAAGGTCAACACCCGGCTTAGTGTGGTCTCAAATGGGTTTGATGCGATGGAGTTCCTGCGCCTCAAGGGTCGATACCTCAATGCTCCGCGACCGGACTTGATTTTGCTGGACCTGAACCTACCCAAAAAGAACGGCAGCGAAGTGCTCGCTGAAATCAAGTCCGATCCCACGCTCAGGCGAATCCCGATCGTCGTGCTGACCACTTCCGACGCCGAACAAGATGTCTTGCGAAGCTATGACTTGAACGCGAACTGCTACATCTCCAAGCCCGTGGACCTCGATCAATTCCTGAACGTGGTCAGGTCGATCAACGACTTTTGGCTGACCGTGGTTCGTTTGCCATCCGACTCCTGAATCGAAACGACTTCGATTCCCATGCAATTCCTGCTTCTCGAGGACAATGACGACGACGCACGGTTGCTGCGCCTCGCCCTGACGGAGGCCGCAGGCAATGCCGTGGAGATCTGTCACGCTCGTCGCGTCTCCGAAGCGCTGGAGCAACTGGCGTCGCGGCCATTTGACGTCGTTCTGATGGACCTTGGACTCCCAGATTGCCAGGGGCTGGAGACGTATCGTGCGATCGCACGTCGTGCGCCTAAATTGGCCGTCGTCGTGATGAGCGGACTACTCGACGAAGAGCTGGCAACACGCGCTGTGCAACTTGGTGCGCAGGATTACCTGGTGAAAGGGGGGAGTTCGCCGGAGTCACTATTCAAATCGCTCCGGTACGCGGTCGAACGGGCCCGTCGTCAGAAAGCAGAACAAGAACTCCACGCTGCACAAGAGGAAGTGCGGATCGCCCGCAAGATCCAACAGCGATTGCTACCGCAACATCCACCACAGCTCCCTGGACTTGATATTGCCTGTGCCACACGGTTTGCGGGCAAATTGGGTGGTGACTATGTACGACTTTGTTCCGATGCCGGAAGGCCGGCGGGGAGTCGCAATCGCCGACGCCAGCGGGCACGACCTGCGCGCCGCGCTTTTGATTGTCCAAGCCAGAGCGATGATCAGAGCCTTCTTGTCTTTGGCTCTTGATCTCGGCGACGTGGTGACGCGGACGAACCGCTTTCTCGTGGCCGACATCGAAGACAGCCTGTTTGTTACACTGTTCCTCCTACTTCTCGATCCACGTTCTGCTTCATTCGTATCCGTTAGCGCCGGCCACAACGCCTACCTATTCGAGCCTGAAAAGCACGTGAAGGTACTGCGCAGCACCGGCCTGCCGCTTGGGATTGACGACACGGCAACTTTCTTGCCAACTGATCAAGTAACGCTCGAACCCGGTCAGATTCTAGTTTTGGTGACAGACAGTATTTCGGAAGCAGCCACAGCGGAGAATTCCTTGTTCGGCATGAAGCGATTGGCCGAAGTCGTACACGGAAGTCGTAAACGCAGCGCCAGTGAGATCGTCGAGGCGGTGCTGGAGGCGTCGCATGCGTTTTCGGCAACCGGGAGTCGGCACGACGACAAAACGGCGATCGTGGTAAAGCGAAATCCTATTTCCTGATGCAAGCGTGTCAGGAGTCGTCACTTCTGACTCGACGACGGATTGTGTATATTGAGCCGCATTGCGCTCAGCTAGTGGTGTGTCTCACACAGAAGGTGTCTTATCGAGAGCCGCACGAGCGCGGCGAACTTTTTCGAGGAGAGGGGCGGCTTGCTTGGTCCAGATGAGGGGTTTGGCGTGATTGTTGTTGTGGTCG
>Ga0233424_10000743_pt1 | contig 36733 bp, 35 predicted proteins | sample Watercolumn_Towu_FD_181011 | JGI IMG/M metagenome (GOLD analysis project Ga0233424, IMG submission 181011) | Freshwater microbial communities from Lake Towuti, South Sulawesi, Indonesia - Watercolumn_Towuti2014_125_MG | ecosystem: Environmental > Aquatic > Freshwater > Lake | place: Indonesia...
GGAACCTCTAAAAATTGGTCAGGTTCGTGGTTCGATAAACTCACCACGAACCTAACTTGCTAATTTCATTGAAACCGCTCGCACTGAACTGGTCAAAGAGCATCATGTTAGAGACCCCCATAAGCCCTAGTCTTTGACAAACAACGCATCGACAAAATTTTCTGCGTCGAAGTCCTGTAAATCATCAATACCTTCGCCAATGCCGATAAAGCGAATAGGAATTCCAGTTTGTTTCGCCAACGCAAAAATAACTCCGCCTTTGGCGGTACCATCTAACTTGGTCAATACTAGGCCCGTCAACGTTACGGCTTCATTAAACTGCTTGGTTTGAGATAAGGCATTTTGCCCAGTGCCAGCGTCCAACACCAGCAACACTTCATGCGGCGCAGTTTCATCGAGCTTGGCGATAATCCGTTTAACCTTTTTTAATTCGTCCATCAGATTAGATTTGGTATGCAACCTGCCTGCGGTATCGGCTATCAAAACATCGACGCCTTTGGCTTGCGCCGATTGCACGCCATCATAAATCACCGACGCCGAATCCGCGCCAGTGTGCTGCGCCACGACAGCTATGTTATTGCGTTCGCCCCATACCTGCAATTGCTCTACCGCAGCCGCTCTAAAGGTATCGCCAGCCGCCAGCATGACGCTGTGTCCTCTGGCTTGCAAACGTTTAGCCAATTTCCCAATAGTCGTGGTCTTGCCCACGCCATTGACGCCGACAACCAAAATCACGAAAGGTTTAGTTTGTTTGGGTATCGCCAAAGCCTGGCTGCAGGGAGCAAGAATTGTAAGAAGCTCAGATTTCAACGCGGTTGACAGCGTCAGACCATCTTTAAGCTGATGGCGTTCCAGCTGCTGCGTCAGCCGGTTAATAATGCCGTTTGTCGTATCAATACCCACATCAGCCATTATCAGGCTGGCTTCGATTTCTTCTAATAAATCCGCATCGATTGCCTTCTCGCCAATAGGAAGGCTGGCCAATATCCCACCCAATCCGGAACGCGTCCGCTTAAGCTGTAATTTTAATCGCGCCAACAGCGAAGCTTGCGGCAGCTCAACGTATAGCCCTTTCTCTCGGGTGTCGGCTGGCGCTGATTCATTGACCGCTTCAGCTGCTTCTAAACCAAGCGCCCCCTGTATGTCAGACTGGCTAAACTCGGCATAACCATATCGACTAAATACATCGATATGAATTAATGGTAGCATCAGCAGCACAGCCATGCCGTGATGAGCCAAAACCAGCGTCAAAGGCATATTCAATTGCGTCCCAGCCAGACTCAAGCAGACTTGCAGCAATAACAGCAGACCAAGCAACAACCCGGCTCTTCTAACCGGTTTTGGGTAACGCGCCGAGACAACCTGTACAACCAACATGAGCGCAAAAGCACTCGCTATAAGTCCGCCCAATCGATGCAACCAATTGACCGCGACTTGAGCGTCAAATGACATAACGCCACTATAGCCAGCAAATAAGCCATAGAAAAAATTCAATGCATTTTGATAGTCAGCAATCGGCCACCATTGCCCATTACAAGTTGGAAAGCCTTTGCAAGAAAGGCCTGCCTGGTTTGCGCTAACCCAGGCGCCCAAGCCCATTTGCAGGCATAACAAAAGCATGGTCAAGCGATTTAACGCCAGCGGCCCCGATTTTTCAGGCAATGCGACGAAGGACGGATTGGCCTGCAAATACAACCAATAAAGCGGCCAACTCAACATCATACCCAACCACAAGTGAGTAGCCTGCAGTAAAGGCATTCCATTGAGTTTAATCAGCCAAATCTGTAAAAACCCTTGCGCACCTGCGAGCATCAGCAAGAGCCAGGTAACGATTAACCCAGCAACACGAATCCGCGGTTGACGCCATGACAGCAGACTCAAAACCAAAATAGCCACAAGCCAGAGCGCCTCCAAATAGCGCGATCCGACAACAACCCATACTTTATTTATATCAACATCCAAACCAGGCGAGATCAACGCCGCTTGCGCCCTAATACTGGCCGCATCGCCAATGATCCAGTGACTATAACAACCCGGCCAATCAGGACAAGCCAGAGTGGCGCCTGTTATCTGAAGATAAGCGTCGGCAAGCGTGACCATCAGCGCCAATACAACGCCAACAAAAGCTAATTTTCTAACCATTTTTTCGACTAACCAATTTGCGAGATTTTTAGTAAATGCAGGAGATCACTTTTTACTTGATAAGGATCAAATCCTGGCTCATATTGCATCATGACATTGCCCAAAGGATCGATTAACAACAACATGCCATCTGGAAGCGATCCCTTCCTTAACACGGCAAGTTTATTTCTCAGTTGGGCGCTTGGTATCACCCGTATTAAATCAGAGTTAACGGCCGACGCCTTGTTTTCCTGTCCAAGCAACTGCGCCACCAACTGGTCATTTAGCAGTTTCTCTTCCTGCAGCAAGTTGGCGAACAGCGTTTGAGCGGCTTTATCATTTTCACGGTGCAAGCGCCACAATAATGCATCTTTAAGCCACCATTGATCAGCCAATTCTGCTGGCGCTTGATCCAAAATCAGCACAACCCGGCGGGTTCTAGGCAAATCCTTATTTAGCATCAAGCGTAATTGCCTTGTTTTCAACACGGCATCAAGACAAACTTCTCGACAGTGGGCGCCTGGAATAACATTTGCGATCAGCCAATGGCCCGCCAATTCACTAATGTTTTCCCGAGAAAAGCTGTCAAAACCCTGAAAATCATCTCGGCTCGTCACAACCGGCGGCGTAATCAGCTGACCATAATTGGTTCGCGCAGATAACAAGCCCGGGTTCTGATAAAACACCCAGGCAATCAAAAAAGGAATAATGGACATAGCAAAAATCGCCACGATTAACAGACGATTTCTTTTCTGTTGATTTGTCATTGCACTTTATTTTTACTGTACACAATAAATAACACCGTCAGAGTCAAGGCCAAGCCAAACCATTGTACGGCATAAGCCTGATGTTGTTCGGGCTGCATCATTTTGCTCATCTGCCATTCCCGTTTATAGCCATCAGGCATCTCTTTATCCAATTCAACCTGAAAATTCATAATCGGATAGTCCAGCCGTTTGGCTACTTGCTCAGCGTCCACGATCTGAACCACTGAAGGCCAACCATCAGCGGGAAGCTCGGCGCCTGGCAATTTTATGCCAACCGCTGGAAATCGATTGATGCGGCCTTTGATTACTTTGGCCGTTTGCGCGAATGCGATATTGGGCACATCATCTCTACTCTGACTGAGTGGAAGCCAGCCTCGGTTTACCAAAACGGCCTTTTCACGCTCGCCGGAAATAAAAGGCGTTAAGACAAAATAGCCCACCTTGCCGCCGCTGATCTGATTATCCAAAAAAAATTGATGCTGAACATCATAATGTCCAGTCAATTCTACTTTTTTATAGCGGTTTGCGTCGAAATTATTCTCATTGATTGCAGCAAACTGGGCTGTTTGATTTGCGCTCTTACTCCGCAAATCTAAAAGCGCGCGCTTTTCATCGGCTCGCCGCAATTGCCACGCGCCCAACGCAATAAGCAAGGGCAAAACGCATAAAAAAACCAGCGTTGGAATTTTTTCGAACTTATAGCTTGCAGACTTCAACTCAATCATTAGGTTTTTTTAATGAAAGTCTTGGCATTTATCATTGAATCGTCGACAATAAAATTTTTTTTGTTCTATGCCCAGATGATTAAAACCATCGTCATAATTGCCTTTATCCTGATTATAATTAGCTTGGGTTCCGCCTTGTTTCATTTGGTCAAGCACAAAGGTGAAGAGCAATCCAGAAGCACCGCCAAAGCCTTAACGGTTCGTATCGCGCTGTCACTGATATTGTTCATTTTTGTTTTTATCGCCATTGCAACCGGCTTATATCAGCCAAGCGGAATTGGCGCGCACATTCAAGCCAGACCATCGATTGTCAACCATCAGTCTCGGTAATCATTCCGAGAGACAAAAAAAAAGCGTTGCCTGGGCAACGCTTTTTTCCCGAACCCTCAATATTTACATGATGTACACAAAAATAAACAAGCCTAGCCAAACCACGTCAACAAAATGCCAGTACCAAGCGGCTGCTTCAAACGCAAAATGATTTTCTGGCTTAAAGTGTCCTTTCCAGCTACGAAACAAAACTACGCTCAAAATTATCGCGCCAATGCAAACATGCAAACCGTGAAACCCGGTTAACATAAAAAACGTAGAGCCGTAAATACCTGCGCCTAAGGTCAGGCCCATTTCGGTATAAGCTTCATGATACTCAAACGCTTGGAAAGTTACGAATAAAAAGCCCAAAGCAACCGTTGCAATCAAGCCTTTTATCAGCTGATCACGATTTTTTGACAGCAACCCGTGATGCGCCCAGGTACAAGTTACGCCGCTGGTTAAAAGAATCAATGTGTTCAAAAATGGAACGCCCCAGGCGTTCATTGTTTCAAATTCACCGGTCGCTTTGCCATCAACAATCTTGCCGCCTAAATGTCCAGGACCATTGGTTGGCCAAATCGCATCAAAAGCAGGCCATAAAAATTCTTTCGTTGCCGCATTTGTGCCTTCTCCACCTAGCCACGGCACTGATAAATTGCGCGTATACCATAAAGTGCTAAAAAACACCGCGAAAAACATGACCTCTGAAAAAATGAACCACATCATGCCCATGCGATAGGATATTCCCACCTGGGTGTTATAGATGCCGGATTCGCTTTCAACCGCCTGCAAAGTAAACCAGCCCGCCAGCATGACAATAAAGATGCCCAGACCTAAAACCATCCAGGTCGCTCCAATTGCTGAACCGTTCAGATAATTAGCAAATCCGGCTAGCAAACAAAACAATCCGAACGTACCTATTACCGGCCAGGTCGCTTTGTTAGGAATGTAATAACTATTGTGTGTAGACATGAAGCCCTCTCTTATTTAACTGCTGTTTCTGTATTATCAAAAAATGTGTAAGCCAACGTTATGGTTTTAAACTGTTCAGGCAGTGCGGGATCAACGGCAAAGCGAACTGGCATATGTTTTATTTCTCTCGGATTAAAGCTTTGTTTCGAAAAACAAAAGCATTCCAGCTTGTGAAAAAATTCAGCAACGGCGCCCGGCGAAAAACTAGGAATCGCCTGTGCGCTTATCGTTTTATCAGTTTTGTTCTCCGCATAAAAATTCACCGTGTAATAAGCGCCCGGATGAATTTTCAAGCGCTTCGTTTCTGCCTTAAACACTAAAGGTGTCGCTTCATTCAATGCCGTGATAAATTCGACTGTCAGTTCCCTTTGGGTATCCACCTGATAGTGAAGCGTCCCATCGCTGACTCGATTATCGAATTTTCCATTTAAGCCTGTAATATCGCATAGCACGTCATACAAAGGCACTAAAGCATAGCCAAAAGCAAACATGCCAATAGCAACAAGCAGCAACGCGCGAACCAGCTTCAAGTTTTTCTGGTTGGCGCTATCGCTCATCGAGAAACTGCTCTAATGACCGCAAACATATAGATTGTCAGCGCAATAATGGCCAGTACGAGCGCTGTCAAAATATTCTTTTTCTTAGTATCCATGCTTATTACTACGCCAGTTTTTCATTCGGCATCAGCATCTAAACAAAGGCTAATCAAACAATTAGCCACTTTAGCTCTGCGACACCAAACTCCGAAACACATCCAAAACTCACTACGTTTCCAACCGTTGTCTCTATGCCGGCATCAGGTAGGGCAATCCAACCTCGTTCAAATATGCTCCGTCGGAATTACTGTTGGCGGCGTTGTAAAGGTATGGTATGGCGGCGGTGATGGCAAAGTCCATTCCAGACTATGCTTGCTGGCGTCTTCCCAAACTTCATCAGTGACTTTTTCGCCGGTGCCGCCTTTTATAGTATTGATCACAATATACAAGAACAACAGTTGGCTAGCACCAAATATAAAGCCTCCGATACTCGAAATCATATTCCAATCGGCAAACTGCACCGCATAATCGGGAATCCGCCGAGGCATGCCGGCCAATCCCAAAAAGTGCTGCGGGAAAAACAAAATATTGACCGAAATAACCGACAGCCAGAAATGCAGCTGACCGATTTTTTCGTTATACATATTGCCGGTCCATTTAGGCAGCCAAAAATAACCGGCCGCCATCAGAATAAAGATAGAGGCTGGCACTAAGGTGTAGTGGAAGTGAGCAACGATAAAATAAGTGTCGTGATATTGAAAGTCGGCTGGAGCCACCGCCATCATCAAACCGGTAAAACCGCCCATCGTAAATAAAACCACAAAAGCGATTGAAAACAGCATCGGCGTTTCGAAGGTCATCGAGCCCTTCCACATCGTCGCGGTCCAGTTAAAAACCTTAACACCGGTTGGAATCGCAATCAACATTGTCGCGTACATGAAATAGAGTTCACCCGCCATCGGCATACCCACCAAGAACATGTGGTGAGCCCAAACGATGAATGACAAAAACGCAATAGATGCCGTTGCATAGACCATCGAGCTGTAACCGAATAATGGCTTGCGAGCAAACACCGGAATGATCGTTGAAGCCACACCAAAAGTCGGCAAAATCATGACATAAACTTCAGGATGACCGAAAAACCAGAAAATATGCTGATACAGAACAGGATCACCGCCGCCAGCCGCATCAAAAAAGCTGGTGTCAAAAAATCGGTCCGTCAGCAACATGGTTACTGCGCCGGCAAATACCGGCATGATTGCAATCAACAAAAATGCCGTAATCAACCAAGTCCAGACAAACAACGGCATTTTCATTAAAGTCATGCCCGGCGCGCGCATATTGAAAATGGTAGCGATAATATTAATCGCACCCATAATCGAAGAAATTCCTAATAAATGCACTGAGAAAATAGCAAAAGGCAATGCCTTACCCGTTTGTAACACCAATGGCGGGTATAAAGTCCAGCCAGCCGCAGGCGCTCCGCCTTCCATCAGCAGTGTACTCGCTAACAAGCTTACACCAGCCACCAGCATCCAGAAACTCATGTTATTCAAGCGTGGCAATGCCATATCCGGCGCGCCGATCATCATTGGAATCATCCAGTTGGCCAAACCGACAAAAGCTGGCATAACCGCGCCAAAAACCATCACCAGAGCATGCATCGTGGTCATTGAGTTAAAAAACTGCGGCTCGACAAATTGCATGCCAGGCTCAAACAATTCCGCACGAATTACCATCGCCATCGCGCCGCCGACAAAAAACATCACCAGCGCAAACACCAAATACAAAGTACCAATATCTTTATGGTTTGTAGTAACAATCCATCTTTTTATCCCTCCAGCAGGACCATGATCGTGATGATCGTGATCATGTTCAGCAATGACAGCAGACATAAATTAACACCTCTAAAAATTCAAAAAAGATTCTATAAATAAAATCGAAGCTCTTGGCTAATTCCCGCTATTACCCAACATTACTTTTATTGCAATTCAGCAATCCCTGAGGGCTGAATCGCATCATTCAGCGAATTACCCAAGGCGTTGCGAGTAAAGGTGACAACAGCTGCCAATTCAGTTGAATCGAGTGTGTTGCCAAAAGCCGGCATCATGCCTTTTCCATCCATGATAAATTTTGCCTGTGTTCTGATATCACCGGAAATTACCGAACTGCCGGTCAATGCAGGGAAAGTAGGCGGCATGCCTTGCCCTTCGGCCTGATGACAAGACGCACAGTTACTTTGGTAAACCGCTTTTCCTTTAGCAATTAACTCATCCTTAGACAAATTAACACCAGCCGCTGAAGAAGCCTGAGGCGCTGCGCCAGAAGGGGCTGAAGCTGAGGCAGGTGAAGATGCCTGAATGTCGCGCGCCTGAATTTCGTCGCCAACTTTGTTGCCCAAGGCATTTCGCGTATAGGTAATGACTTGCGCCAACTCATCGGCCTTAAGCACATTGCCAAACGCCGGCATCGCGTTTTTGCCGTTCATCACCAGATGAACCTGCGCGTTGATATCGCCATTAACCACAGCGCTGCCGGTCAAAGCCGGAAACGCACCCGGCACACCTTCTCCACTAGGCAAGTGGCAGGTAGCGCAGTTTTTCTCATAGACCCCAGCGCCTTTGGCAATCAATTGATCACGGCTTTGATCGCTTAAATCGGGTCCTTTTTTGGCCTCATCTTCTGTTTGCTTAACCCAGGCGTCATAGTCGGGCTGATTCATCGCGACAACAACGATCGGCATAAACCCATGATCCTTACCGCATAGCTCGGTACATTGACCGCGGTAAGTGCCGGGCTCGTCAACCATGGTCCAGGCCTCGTTGATAAACCCCGGATTAGCGTCTTTTTTCCAGCCCAACGCCGGCACCCACCAGGAGTGAATAACGTCTGCGCCGGTAAATACGAAGCGAATTTTCTTTTTGGCAGGTATCACCAAAGGATGATCAACATTCAACAGGTAATCGGGAACTGAGCGAGGATCAATGCCGGAGCCCACCTGACGGGCCTTGTTGCTAGCCTCGTCAAGCCGACTGATGATATGAATACCCGAATCCAGATAATCATACTCCCAGAACCACTGCTTTCCAGTCACTTTAATTGACATGTCCGAATCTTGAACATCATCTAATTCCAGCATGGTTTTGGTTGCCGGAATAGCCATGCTGATAAGAATCAACGTTGGAATGATCGTCCAGATAATTTCAATAGTGGTATTCTCGTGAAACTGTTCTGCCTTGTGCCCTTTTGATTTACGGTGATGGTAAATCGAGTAAAACATGGTAGCAAACACGCCAATCCCTATGAATACACAGATCCACAGAATCAGCATATGAAGATCATGAATATCGTTACTGATCTTCGTAACCCCTTTCATTAAATTGAGCGGATATTCCGCTTGCGCTGTACTTAGGCCAAAAGCCGACAGAACAAGGCTTGCGAACAGTTGCTTGGTTTTCTTCACGGAGCAGCCCCTTCGTAAGTAGTGATTAAACTCTTATATGTCTATGCTTAAATGATGAATTTGTAATATCAAGCCAAGTAAAAACCTGCTTTATTTCCTTTTACAAAAAAATTATCACAAAAAAACAGGGTAATTTTAACCTATGCTGCTTCTCTACGCTATAAGTCTGTAGCATTTATCATGCTATTCAATGATTGTTACTCTGATCACAGTCAAAAAAATCATCCATCCGCTCAATAAAACAGCCCTAGATCGGGCTTGAAGTCGCGTGGCCGCCTAATCAAGCCAGCGCCTCAATGAGCCAAAGTCCAGGCGGGCAGCAACAGCGTCTGACAATGTTGCTCAAATTCACTGGTAAAAAGATGCTCAGGATTTGCCAGCGTTCCGTAAAGCAAAGCCATTTCAGGCTCATAATTTTTGCCAATGCTATCGAGTAAAGTCTCAACCGCAGCCTCCAACGGCGATTTAGCGGTTTTTGCTCCGGCTTTCAAATTATAGCTTTGTCTAATATAAGCCAATGCCGCTTCAACAAAAAAAGCATTGGGACTTTGTTGGCCCTGCAGATAAATTTCGATCAAGCCGGACAAATAATGAGCCTGATGATCACCCGGGCGCCACAGCAATTGTTCATCCCGGCTCACCAAATGAGTGTCTTGCGGTTGCACCTGATTAACAATCAAATGATGCAACCAAGCACTGACAAAGTCTTTACCTTTCAGCGGAGCAAAGCGATAAAATAAACTGCCGTTCTGGTAAAGGTTTGTCAATTTACCGATTAAACGATAGCCCTGAAGCGAAATGTCCACCGACAAACTTTCGCTTGAATAACCCAAATTTTTCGCTTTAAGCTGATCGACAAAACGTTCTATTTCCATCCTTTGCCGTTCAAACTCGATTTCGCCTAACGCGCCAACAATCCAGCGCCCCTGAGCTTGCAACTTGCCAACTGAAAAGGGCGTTCCGCTTAGCTCGGCTTGAATCCATTCATGCTCAATGGCATAGCGTTCCAGTCTGCTTAGCGAAAACGGCTCGCATTCATCGGCTTCCTGCTCGATTGCACTGAAACGCAAATCCAGGCAATAACGCATAAAGTAACGTTGAGGATGCTGAAAAAAACTAAATAGATTACTTATCTCGACCGTTTTTGGCGCCGTATGAGACGCGCCATCCAGAATAGGCAACTTGCCCTGCCACCAGCGAGAAGCCAAAGGCTTCGGAACAGATAAGGCTTTGGCAATTTCGCAATCAGCGTGCGAATAACTATACAAGGCTTCCGATCGCTGATCGAAGTAGCGCGCACTAAATGGATGCAAGGGATGCCGGATAACCAAACCGCTTAACCGGTAATGATTCTGCAAACAATCCAGCAACTCACTGACCAGAGCCGAAGGCGCGAGACTATTGTTTTGACTGAGTGACTGGCCAATATAGGTCACAATCAGCTGCTGCCTAGCCGATAACAGAATTTCCAGAAACTGATAACGTTCATCGGCCCGGCGAGAGCGGTCGCCTTTGCGAAAATGATTGACCAACAAATCAAAACTGGGCGTGCGACTTAGTTTCGGAAACTCGCCCTCATTCATCCCCAGCAAAGCAATCACTTTGAATGGAATGGAACGCATCGGCAACATCGAACAAAAGGTTAGCTGACCACGTAAAAACCCCTTGGCCGACCTTTGCTCTGAAATTCGATCCTGCAACCAGGCAATAATCACTGCCAGTTCAAAACCATTCTGGCGCTCGTTTGCATGAACCCATGCATTCCCCTGATCCACGCCGCCCGCCAGTTCGGTCAACAATTCGTGTAATTGCTGAAGCTCGCCGCCCCCATTAACGCCAAACAACCGGCCTGAATAGCTCTGCAAAAGAGCGCTCCAAGCTATTCTTGAACGCCCATTTTGCATGGCATCGCTGGCTTCAAATAGCAAAGTCAAATAGCTGTGCAAGCCGCCGAGCGCCGCTGCCGAAGCGCCCTCAATAGCCGTATAAGGCAGCACATCGAGGATAAATTCAGATTCATCATCAACCGCATAACCCATTAACAAACGATCCAACATGGCCTGCCAAGTATTCGCATTGACTTCCGGCAGCTCGAACTCACGCTTGTGCTCAGCTGACTTACCCCAGCGCACCTGGTTATCTTGTACCCAGAATTTGATCAATGCCATATCGGCATCAGATAAGCCAAAAGCCGGATACACCATCGGTTGTTCTAGCAGTTCCAACACGCTTAACCAGCCAAAACGGCTTTGACTTAGCTTCAGGAAGCGAATAAACGCATCCAATGTTTGATTACTCAGCTGCAAGCTACGATCGGCGATGGCATGTTGAATATCGTTAAAAACCGCCGAAATAAATGGCCCATACTGCTGAATGTCCGGGGCCATGACAACTATCTCACACAGCTCAAGACTGTGATCGTTCTCCAGAGCCCGAATTAATTGATCTTTTACGACTTCAACTTCCCGCATGCGAGAATGACAAGCATGAATACTGATCGACCCATCGTTGGACAAGGCTTTGCCATCGACGCAATTAATCAAAATATCGTTTTGCAGTTGTTGCAGATTATTGGCAATATTGGTTGACTCGAAGCTTTCAGGCTCTATGTCAAACAGCCCTGTTTCCAACAATAACGTCTGAAACTCCCGCCCTTGCTGACCTAACGAAATCAACAAAGGATGGTGTTGAGCAAAATCACTATCAGCATCCTGACGCCTGGGCGCCAAATCAGCCCAAAATACTTGAGCCGGGTTCAACAAAAAAAGATGAATGTGGCAATGCCCAGACAGCGCCTGCAGGTAACTTAAAAACAGCGGGGGCATGGTATTCAAGCCAAAAACCGAAATACGCTCCGGCAAGAGGTTATAGTACGCGCCTGGATTAGCCCGCTGTAGTTTGTTTATGGCCTCCAGCCACAATGCGCCACGATGCTGTCGCCCTGTATATTGGATAAGCTGACGCCAGAGCGCTTTCTGCCACCGCTCCGTTTCAGCACCATAAAGCGTAAAGCCATTGGCCCAGGCATCAAGCATGTCCGGGCGCATGATCTGATACTGATCGAAAAGCTGCGCCATTTGCCGAGCCAGTTGATAACACTTTAAAGCCTGGTTCGGCCCCGCCAAATACTGCTTTAATATGAGCAAATCTCTGCTCGCTTCAAGTAATGATGCGGCTTGATCAGGGATCTTGCGCAATAAAGCGTGAATTTGCCAGAGTATGCTTTCCCGGCTAAAAACCGCATCATTTAACTGACTGTCAATTTTCAGCGCCATCGCGCTAAAAAATTTATGTGGAAAGAAAAACTGAAAATTAGCCCAAACATTGAAATATTCAGCTAATTGTTGCGAGAGCCATCGCTCCATGCCCTGGCTCTGAACCAAAAAAACTTCTTCGGCAAACGGCGAAGAGAGAGGAAAAGCTTCTATTACCGCCGCAAGATGGGCGGCTAAATTCTCGGTTTTATTCGAGCTATGCAAAATGAACATGTACGCTTTGGAGCAGAGTGGCTCAGCCTTCCGGCTACTCTAGCCATTTTAAAGCATTTCATTCTGTGTACGCCATAAAACCCTTTCAATGCAGCTTGAAAAAAACTACTCGGCATTAATAGCAACGGCAACGGCTTCTAGTCTGACTTATTACCAAATGCTCGGTTCGTGGATAATCTGTTTCAACCAACAGATCAAAAGATGGGAAAACGAGAGAGCGGGGAATAAAATGCCCCCCGTCTTAAATTAAGCGATACGGGGGGTATTTTTTATTGCTTTATTATTTAGTGATGTTTTGATGTCTTTTTGCTAAAGATGCATCAACTTCAGCATTACTTGCTGCAACTGCGCCGCTTTGCAAGTGCTTAGTTTCGTCTTTCTTCAACAGTACAACCAGAAGAATAATCGAAGCAATTGCAACGCCAACGATCAACCATGTGTTATCTTTTTCTTGTGCTTCAGCCATTTTTAAATCCTCTATAGTTATAAATATATTATTATCCCCTCTCCTCAAGGGAGCAACTCAAAATCTTTTGAGTTGGTTGTCGAGTCACTCTTATAACAACAGAGTAATTTTTAACATGAGACAAGGTAGCGTGTCAAAGTTAAAAAACAAAAAAATGGCTCATTTTTAGTAATTTTTTTGCTTGTAAAATTCTGATAGCTAATCCTTTGGTTCAAGATACTTTTAATAAATGACTGATAATAAAAACTATCTTTTTTAACTCAAGGATTAATCCGCTTCCCCAGACAAAAAAATATTTTTCCTTGACTATGCGGCAAGCGCTGACCTGAAGATTACTCAACACAACCATCAGCTTGGTTAGAATGGGTAATCGTCACGGGCCCCTTTCCCTTCATCTGACCGCACGCATCATTTTGGTATCGGAAGTAAAAGACGATATACTCACGAACTCAAAAATGCTCGCCCTAAGTTTGCGGCGGGTCATTGTATACAAATTAAGTTTGGATGTTCATTTAGGAAGACTACACGTATGACTGAAACACTCATCAATGAACTCAGATCACTATTGGTTGAAGAGTTGCTTTTAGAGGATATTGAACCCGAAGACATTCACCCCGACGAGCCGCTTTTTGGCGAAGGTTTAGGCCTTGATTCAATAGATGCGCTCGAAATCGCCGTATTGCTTGACCGCCGCTACGGCATCAAAATTACCGCTGAAGACAATCGAAATCAGGCCATTTTCGCCTCATTAAGCTCCCTTGCGGAATTTATTGCCGCCAATAGAACCAAATAAACGAACGTGTTGGCCCATTTACGTTCCATTATCGTTAGCGCTTTTTTTTTACTTTATCCCTATATCGTTTTTCGCGGCTTGCAAGAAGGGGCTGTCTGGCTTGCGCCATCGATCATCGCCGGCATGTATCTTTACCAAGGACTCAAAGAGCAGCAGCCGGCTGCTAAAGTTAAAAGATTACTGATTGTGTCTGTTTTGATTCTCGGCATCTATTTTTTCCAGTCCTTTACCGCAAAACTAATGCCGACACTAATACAGTTATTGCTGATGTATTTTTTTGGCAAAACTCTGTTCCAAGGCCCACCCTTAATCGAACGTTTTGTGCGTCTGGAATTTTCCGAAATACCCACGGAACTCCTGGTCTATTGCCGTCAGCTTACCCAAGTGTGGACTGGTTTTTTTGCTTTTAATGCAATCGTTTGCAGCGTCTTGGCTTTATCGGCGCCACCCGCCTGGTGGGCCCTCTACACCGGCATTGTAATTTTTTTACTCACCGGCTTGTTAATGATAGGGGAATATATTTTCCGACACTATCGTTTTCCGGACTTGCAAATTCCTGACATGAAAACAACAGCGCGCAATTTGATCCTCAACACCCGTCAAATCTGGCTGGATCTTTATGCCAAGTAGTCTGCAACCAGGATTCTCCGCTCCTAGCTGTAATCCGTGCTTATCTCTACCTTCCCGCTGCTCAAGATTGATCGCGCTTTTTTTTGTTCTGCTGGTTTTTTTGCCTGAAAGCGGGCTTGGCGAAGAAAATCTTCAGTCCGTCATCGGTCGAATGCAGTCAAAACGTGCGGTCGCCATACCGTACCAGGAAACTCGCTATCTCAGCTTAATGTCTGAGAAATGGACAGGCTCCGGCAATTTTTATGCGTTGCCCCCTGATACGATGATTAAAGCGCAATCAAGCCCGGAAAAAGAGCTGATGGCCATCAAAGGCCCCGATCTCTATTATTTCAATCAAAAAACCGGGCAAAAACATCACGCCACCGTTTCTGAGGAAGCCAGTCTCATGGCTCATATCAGCCTATTTAAAAGCCTGATGAACGGCGAACTGGAAGCTCTGCAACAGCATTATCAATTTAATTTTTCAACGCGTCCAGCGGCCTGGTTAGTCACATTAACGCCCAAAAAAGCTAGTGAGTCCGAAACAGGCTTTCAGGTCATTATGCAGGGCATCGCAGGCCAGTCCGCCAACAAGCTGGAACTTATTATGACTGACGGCGATCGGATTGAATATAGATTGGATACTGCTCACGAGAGTCCGGCCATCAAACTCAAGATTCAGCAATTAGTCGATCTGTTAGGAGCGCAGTAAGCGTGGCACTGAAGCGGCCGCAAGGCTTTTTTTTAGTTTTTCTGAGCGCGTTAATTCTATTGACGGTCTACACGACCCGCTTAACAACCGATATTTCCGCTTTTTTTATTGCTGGCGACAACGCCGAAGAGCTTTTGTTAGCCAATGAAATCCAATCGGGCGCTTTGTCTCGACGCATTATTTTGTCAATTGCTTCAACTCAAAACAGGCCGGTTTCGCCAGTATTTAGCAATGAATTAATCTTACGCTTGAAAGCTATTCCCGGTATTGTAGATGTCTGGAAAGCCAACGAAACAAGAGGCATCGTCAAAGCCTTGGAGCAACTTTATTTATCCTATGGCGCTCAGTTGTACAGCCGATACCCTGAGCGCGACCTGGACGGCATGCTCAGCGAACAAAGGCTGAACGAGAGAGCTAAGGCTTTAAAACAAGCCTTGCTGTCACCGCACAGCCAGTTAATAAAAAAAGTTGCCAAAGCTGATCCTCTGCTGCTGGTTTTTAATGGTTTTAAAAGTTATCAAGCACTGGCCACCGCCCAAAATAAGGCGCTTGACTATGAAAACTTGTTGATCGAAACCGAAATATCCGGAATGGAGGCCGCCGCTCAAAGTCAGATTCAGCAGCAAATCCATCGTATTTTTTCCGATCTAGCGCAGCAATCCGCCTGGCAAAGCGAGCGTTACCAGGCGTACATGACGGGCGTGCCTATTTTTGCCGCCGCAACTCAAAACCTACTGGAAAGCGATATCGCTCTGATCAGCGCAGTTTCGACGGTCGTATTGGCTATCCTGTTTTTTTACCTCTTCCGCTCGTTAAGCATTTTTTTTTGGATTTCCTGCTTGTTGCTGGCCGTCTTTGCCAGTACGATTTTGCTGGTCAATCTCATTTTCGGGTCGATTCATGCGATGACTTTAGCCGTTGGCAGCACCTTGGTCGGCGTCTGTGTCGATTATCCCATTCACGCGCTCGTTCATACGCAAGCAGTAAGCGCTAATCAACGCTTTGCCGCAGTCAAAAAAATTTGGCCCAGTCTATTAATCGGCGCTATTACCACCTCGGTCGGTTATTTTGCTTTGGGCTTTTCGGGCTACCCCGGTTTTCAACAGGTCGCCGTTTATGCGGGCGCCGGCATTTTGTTTTCTTTGCTACTCACGCGCTATGTATTGCCCTTTCTGATAGCCGGCGTCCCAATCCATTCAAATCCGTTAACGTTCACCCGGGTGTGGCTAAGGTTTTGCCGACGTTTTCGTGCGGTCATTCTGGCCGGCCTGTCCATTATCTTCATCCTGAGCCTGACTCAATTGAACGCCTTGCAGTGGTTGCAAGATTTGCAACAATTAACGCCGGAACTTGATTACTTAAAAAACAACGATCAAAAAATCCGCTCACGCATGATCGGCATTGAACCTGGCCGCTTTGTCTTGATCAGCGCCGACGATACCGAAGCAGCCCTGGAAAACGCCGAACGAGTTTATCAAGTACTCGACCAAGTCAAACAGCAAGGCAACTTGAGCGATTATTTCGGCTTGTATCCGTGGCTGCTATCGACAAAACAGCAACAACAAAATGCGCAAATGCTGAAAACAAAATTAAATGATAAAGTACTGCGCGACTGGCGAAAGGCCTTGGTTAACCAAGGCCTTTCGGTCGAACAATTAGGAGATTTGATCGTTACCCCAGAAAAAACGCTGACCGCCACACAAGTCTTAGCGTCACCTGCCGGGCGATTAATTGCAAATCAACTCGTTATCGGCAACAAACAAACTATAGTGATTATCTGGCTTGGCGAACACCACCCCGAAATTCTGCAAAAGGCTTTACAGAATATTCCCAGGACGCAATATTTTAGCCAGCGTGATTTATTAAATAAAATGGCCATTTCATATCAGCAACGCGCCGAAAAAATGCTGTTGGCGGGCTTCCTTTTTATTGTCGGATTGCTCAGCTGGCGCTATAAAAGCCTCGGTAAAGCCCTGTTAACGTTAACTCCAGCGCTTATCGCGCTGGCAATTATTTTGGCGATTTTGGCTATCAGCGCAGAGCCGCTGAGTTTTTTGCACTTAGTCGCGTTTTTATTAGTGCTTTCCATTTGCGACGACTTCGCTATTTTTTATCAGGAAAATCCGGGCGGCAATCTGACATTGACTTATCAAGCCATTGCCGCTTCAATGCTAACCAGTGTTTTAGGCTTCGCCTGTTTGCTTGTTGCGCAGACTTCGCTATTACGAACCTTGGCGGAAATGGTCACCAGTGGCGTATTGTTAGGATTTTTATTGTGCCCGGTCGTCATCAAACCCGGCGGTCAATTCGATGAAGCTTTTTAGCGCCATGCAAGCGGTCGCAATTACCGGATATTCAACCGTCAATGCCTGCGGGCTGGGTAATCAGGCCTTGTTAGCCGCACTCCAAATCAACCGCACAGCCCTGGCCCCCTTACAGCTATTTGAGCTGCCATTTACCACTTTTGTCGGCGAAATCAGGGAACCGTTGCCGGAAATTTCTTCTGAATTAAGCCTTTATCGCAGCCGAAACGCCCGTGTTGCGTTGGCTGCGCTCAATGGCCCCGACGATAGCCTGCGATCGGCTGTCGAGAACGCCAAAGCACGCTATGGCGCCGATCGCATCGGCGTTGTCATTGGCACCAGCACATCTGGCTTATACGAAACTGAAACCGCCTACGCCATGCTGTTGCAGCAAGACCGAATGCCAGATGACTTCCTTTTTCTAACCCGTCACGCCTATCAGGCAACTGCGCGCTTTCTGCAATTGGAACTCGGATTAACCGGGCCTTGCTACGCCATTTCCACCGCCTGCTCGTCCAGCGCCAAAGCCCTCGCTACCGGGCAGCGCCTGATTAACAGCGGCATCTGTGACGCCGTCCTGACTGGCGGCGCCGACACTTTGTGCCGATTAACGTTGCGCGGCTTTAAAAGTCTGGAATTAATTTCAGCCCAACGCTGTCAACCGATGGATAAAAACCGCTCCGGCATCAATATCGGCGAAGCATCCGCATTGATACTGCTGGAACAAGCGGCTGAGCAGAGCAAGCCTTTTCCTCAATTGCTCTCTGTTGGCGAATCCTCCGATGCGCATCATATGAGTTCGCCGCATCCGGATGGTTTGGGCGCTGTGCTGGCCATGAAACAGGCCTTGCAACTAGCTCGTCTGAAGGCGACGAGCATTGACTATTTGAATTTGCACGCCACGGCCACGCCAATCAATGACCAAGTCGAAAGCCTCGCTGTACACCGCGTATTAGGCAGCCGCGTGCCTTGCAGCGGCACCAAAGGCATTACCGGCCACACGCTTGGCGCTGCTGGAGCCCTAGAAACCATCATCGCCTTACTAGCGCTAAAATATCAATTCATTCCCGGTACGGCTGGCTTAGATCATCAGGCGAACGAATGTCCCTGCCATATAGTAAAAAACCCGCTCCCCAATCAGCTGCTTAACATAGCCATGAGTAATTCGTTTGGTTTTGGCGGCAATAACGCCAGCGTTATCGTAGCGGCCCCATCATGAATAAACCGGTTTATATTAAAGGCTCAGCCATTTGCTGCCCAGAACCGCTAGCTTTACTGGATGCCTATCAATTATCAAGCTTGCCGGTTGATAAAACCTTAATACCGTCAACCCTGCGCCGCCGCACCAGTTTAGCCACCCGCATAGCCATCACAGCGGCTCATAGCGCTTGCCTACAAGCCGCCGCCGATGCTACGACGCTACCGTCAGTATTTGCATCATTGGGCGGAGAAATTCAGGTAACCGATGCGCTCTGCCGGCTGCTGCCGACCGATGAAGCTTTGTCGCCGACGCAATTTCATAATTCCGTACACAACACAACCGCTGGGTACTGGGGCATCTTGAACCATTGCCAAGCGCCTGTTACTGCGATTGCGGCTGTTGATGACACGTTTGCGATGGGCCTGCTGGAAGCTTGGGCACAATTGCAGTTAACTAACGAAAATGTATTACTGGTTTGTTATGATGAAGAATGGCCTCAATACCTGGCCCCTCCCATTGGTCAACTTGCTTTTGCCTGCGCGCTAGTGTTGAGCACCAACCCATCGAAAGCGCGGGCAATGATAACAAAACCCAAAACCGAAGTGGTAGAATGCGCTTTCGATCCAGCCTGGACAACATTGGCAGCCGCGGCGCCCGCAGCGGCCGCCATACCTTTACTTCGCGCTCTGCAGCAAACGCCAGGCAATATCCAAGTTCCATTAAATAGCCAAAAGGCTATCTGGTTTAGCCATTGTGAGATATTCAAACATGACTGAGCAAACTATTTATGACATCATCGTTGCCGGGGGTGGACCGGCCGGTTCAACAGCGGCAACATTATTAGCCCAATACGGACTTAAAGTCTTACTGATCGAACGCGACCAACATCCTCGCTTTCATATCGGTGAATCGATGATGCCTCGATCGGAACCGGTCATGGAACGTTTGGGAATCAACTGGGGCGATGGCAACCTGGTGAAAAATGGCGCAGAATTTATCGATGAAAAAACCGGAAAACGAACTTATTTTCCGTTGCAGGGCAAATACCGAACCTACCAAATCGAGCGTTCGGTATTCGACGAACGATTATTCAATAATGCGCTTCGGCATGGCGTTGTCGCCCGACAGCGGGAAAAAGTGCTTGCTGTTGATTGCACAGCCGAGAAAGTAAGCGTAGCCACCGACAGCGCGACCTACCAAGGACGTTATTTTATCGACGCGACGGGACGAAGCGCCTTGCTGGGCAAAAAACACAAGAGCATCAATAAACTGACCAATTTGGGCAAATTCGCTCTTTACAAACACTATCATTTAGCGCCATCGCCGACTGTCGAGCAATTGTTTGCCACCGGCAATATTGAAATCCTGCTGACTGATACCGGCTGGATCTGGTGTATTCCTCTGATCAACAAACGACTCAGCGTCGGCTTGGTTGTGCAAAAACAGCCGCCCGACGATCTGAAAGGCGATGCTCTATTCGAACATTACCTCAAGGCCTCGCCGCGTATGACCGAATTGCTGGCCAATGCACAAATCTGGGGTGATCTGCGAGTTGAAGCTGATTTCAGTTATTTTAACGACAAGCGCTATGGACAGCGCTTTGCCTGTTGCGGGGACGCAGCGGGCTTTTTAGATCCGGTGTTTTCATCGGGATTTTTCTTCGCCACCAAAACAGCGGAATTCATCGCTGATCAAGTCTACCGGGGATTTACCGAAGGCCGGGAAACCGACCCGCTGTTACATGCAGAAAGCGATGAACTCTATCAAACCGGATTTCAAACCATGTATTTGATGATCGAACGATTCTATTGCTCCAACCTGGTTCACAATCTGTTTTTTGAATCCGACCGGGAAGCGCGCATCAAAAATGAAATCACGGCAATCCTAGCCGGTGACTTGTGGATGGCCGACAATAATTTTCAAAAAGGTCTATTACAAGGCCGAAATAATCGGCCATTGACAAATACTTGACCGGCGTCCTTTCAAACCGAGTGAACGCTTAGTTCGAAGTTTCTGATGGCTATCAGCGAACAAACCATTCCTGCCTCATGCACAGTTCTGGTGATTGGCGGCGGCCCAGCCGGCAGCAGCGCAGCCACTTTTCTGGCGCAAAGCGACATTGATGTGGTATTGCTGGAAAAAGCCGAATTTCCCAGAAATCAGGTAGGCGAAAGCCTGATACCGAACATCTGGAAATTTACCGATCTGCTTGGCGTTTCGGAAAAAATTCAGCAAGCTAATTTCGTCAGCAAATCCGGCGGCATTGTGGCGTGGAATGATCAGATCCGCCAAGTGCAATTTTCCAAATTCGGTTTCACACGCCCCGGCCTGCATGTCGAGCGCGATATTTTTGATGAAGTCCTGCTGAAACATGCAATAAGCTGCGGCGCCGCGGTTTTTGATCAGGTCACGGTCAAATCAGTCGATTTTACTGACCCGCTGAAGCTCAAGGTCATACACCTTGATAAACGCGGCGCGACCAATGCCGAAGGCGTCATTCGCTGCCAGTATGTGGTCGACGCCAGCGGTCATAGCACTTTTTTGGCCGGACAGTTAGGCACACGCCAGACTATCAGTTCGCAATTAAAGTTTTTATCGCTTTGGAGTTATTTCAAGAACTCACTTTATTTGGGTGTGGACCGGTCGAGCCACACCATGGCTGAACTCCGGAAAACACCGCCCGTTACTTTCGTCATGTCTTACGCCGATGGCTGGATTTGGCATATCGCGTTGCGCGATAAAACCAGTGTTGGCCTAGTCGTGCATACCGACAAAACCAAAGGCATGTCAAAGCAGCAACGGGAAGCGTTTTTCCAGCAAACCTGTGCAACCGCCCCCTATTTGCGCGAGTTATTGGCACCGGCCGAATTTATTGAAGACTCCCTGCAATTCAGGCCTGATTATTCCTATTACACCACCCAGCTCTGCAGTGAAAATTATTATTGCATCGGCGACGCAGCAGCCTTTGTCGATCCGATATTTTCTCACGGTGTTCAGAATGCTTTCTACAACGCCAACATTTGCGCCATAGCCATTAAAGAGTCTCTGAAAAACCATCGTCACAGAGCCCGGTACAGCGCGCTTTGCGAAAGCCGGATGCAGCAGTTCTACGGTTTTTCCCGGGCCTTGGCGCTTGGCGACTATGGCTTTAATGGCGTCAATAAAGATTTGGTCAAACCGCTAATGAAGGCCATCGCTCCATTGGAGCTGGAGTTACTGTATCTGGTTTCGGAATTAACTAACCGCTCTGACAATTTTAAACAATTAGCCAAAGAAGCCGGCGTTTGGCAAGACATCGATCAGCTCTCTTCGATTCCTGGCAATGAAGCGATCACGCTTAAACTTTAAGTTTTTCGTGCAATGCCAATGGTTGAACAGCCATAGTCAAATTATTTAAGGGTAACCCTAGTTTTTAAACACATCCTTAAGCATATCTTAACAATCCACATGTATTTACTGGCTTAAATATCTATTTAAACTGGTAAAAGTTTTTTTTTTGACTAGTCTTCTCAATAATGACCACCTGATTGACTGATGACTATGAAAAAAAAAATATATCCTCGCATTTCCACGCCATTAGCAGCTATTGTGACCAGCGGAGAAGGCATCCGGCTTAAAGTAACGGCGCTGGATACGTCTCAATATGGTTTTTCTTTTCAATGCAGCACCTATCAACGCAATTCGCTGACACCCGGCGGTTGTTTTATTCATAATGGCCGTCCTGTTGAGCTTGACGTACAACTGGATTTGCCGTTTCCTGACCGCTGCTTGCAAATCAAAGCGCGTTGTCATGTCGCGTTTTCCCGGCGCATTGCCAGCGATAAGTGTGAACTAGGCATTCGTTTTGAGGACTTTGTCGGCGATGGCTACAATGACTTAATCCGCTTTATTGAAATCAAGTCGAGCCTAAATACATCGGCGCCTATTCCGGTAAAGCCGATAATGAACACGGTCCATTTGTGCATGTAAATAAGCCAACAGCCGTAACTCCAACAACTTGCTTCCCTCAGAATACACCAACTAAAATAGCAGCCGTAGTAACGCTAACATGCGTCGGAATCCGTGAGCGGTTCCGACTTACGGCTTGGTCAACAATTGACGGTACGCTTATTTAAACAATCTAGCGAATGCCGCTTCCCGTTTAATCTTGATCGAGAAGTTTTAACTGGCTTTATAACATTTGTGCCGCTTATCGATAAACAGAGGCCTTTTTATTCCTTTCACTAATCAAATTTCGGCATTGGCTGGATTCGGTACCCGAGCTGGTGGCTGAGGTTTCAGGCAGCAGGGCCGATGTGTGCTCCTCGGCAACTGCTCCATGCGTTGCCCTACCACCTGAATCCATGCAGTCGTGCAAAGTCGGCATTCCCACCATCCAGGGCGGTCAATGCTGCCTGAAAGCGTACAGGGACGTATTGAAAGCGTTCTCTGTTACCCGCTCTGGCGCCGAATTTTGAAGGGTGATGAGTATAATAAACGAAGTCAAGAACTGCTTATCTATTTCAGCATCTCGCTAAGCATACCAAAATCATGTCTACACCTCGCACGAACACTCTACTCATCGCTGTCACTATACTACTAGCACTGCTAGTATTGTCCGGCTTCCGGCCTTACGACCGGCTGACCTGGGCTATGGAAATATTGCCTGTAATCATTTTGTTACCGATTTTAGTCGTGTCGCATCGACGCTTTCCGTTAACTTCTTTGCTGTATAGCCTGATATTTGCTCACGCTTTGGTACTCATGCTTGGCGGCGCTTATACCTATGCCAGAGTACCCGTCGGCTTCTACCTGGCCGACCTTCTGCATCTTAGTCGCAATCCCTACGACAAGATTGGTCACTTTTTCCAAGGCATGGTTCCGGCGCTGGCCGCGCGCGAAATCCTTCTAAGAGGTCATTTTGTTCAACGCGGAAAAATGTTTGTATTTCTCGTCCTCAGCATCGTCCTGGCTATCAGCGCCACCTATGAATTCATTGAATGGGCTTCCGCACTCGTCTTTGGTCAGGACGCAGATGCGTTTCTGGGAACTCAAGGCGATCCGTGGGATACGCAATCAGACATGTTTCTGGCGCTCATTGGCGGCAGCACGACGCTGTCGTTATTTTCCGGATGGCATGACCGACAATTACAAAAAATCTTATCCATCGACCATTCGCAGTCGTTTTTATAGCCAATTGCTCAGCTTGAACCCTTCTCAGTTAACACAAAATAAGGCAACCCTTATTTCAACATTATTGACATAAAGATCTATGGGATAATGGAAGTTTAATTTTTAACAGACGGTTAATGAATTTTTCCCTGCAATTGATTAAAGCCAGAACCTTCTGGCTCAAAATCCATCTTTATCTGGCGCTCAGCATCGGTTTCTTTATCGCGCTGATGGGCCTGACCGGCAGCATCGGTGTCTACTGGCAGGAACTGGACGAGCTGTTAAATCCAAGCCTGGTCATTGACGAGCCTCAAGGCCGGTTGCAATCGCTGGATCAAATCATGAAATCGGTCCATCGTGCGCATCCTGACCGTTACGGTTCCTGGACCTTGGAAATGCCTAGATCGCCACAAGGCATGCTGACCGCCTGGTATGACAAGCCGCAAGAAACATTTTTCGAATTTCACGCACCGCTGATGGTTTCGGTTAACCCCTATACCGCCGAAGTCGTAGCCAGCCGTTTTTGGGGCCAAACAGTGGCGACCTGGTGGCTTGATCTGCATACCCAGCTTCAGCTTGGGCGTTTTGGCTGGAATGCAGTCGGCATTTTGGGATTGCTGTTACCAATTTCAGTCATCAGCGGTCTGTATTTGTGGTGGCCCGGCGTCAATCAACTCATCAACACGTTTAAGATTCACCACAACAGAGGCACCATACGATTGTTGTTTGATCTGCACCGAACCTTGGGTTTGTTCAGCGCAGGTGTTTTGCTATTGCTCGCTGGCACCGGATTTCTTTTGAGCTACCCCAAAGTGCTGGAGCAATTAACCGGCTCATCCGGCATGCAACATGGCGAAACCGGCCGCACTCTCGCCAGCACGGCGATACCCAACAATCATCCAACCGGTTTAGCGGCGGCGGCCTTTGTTGCGCAAGGCGCTTTCCCCAAGGCTGAACTCAGACGCGTGACAACCCCGGCTGGAACAAGCGGCATTTATCGGATCAATTTTCGCCAAGCCTTGGAAATCAATCAGCGTCATCCTTACACCACGGTCTGGGTCGACCGCTGGAGCGGTCAAATCAAAGCTGTGCGTAATCCTGCGACTTTTTCTCGGCTAGAAACGCTAGCTTCTTGGATATGGCCGCTGCACAGCGCCGAAGCCCTGGGATCAACCGGGCGCTTAGTTTGGTTTCTCGCCGGTCAAAGCCTGTTTTTTCTTTATCTCAGTGGTTTGGTGCGCTGGCTGCATAAACTTGGCAAGATCAAAGACCGACCCGTCGATCTAGCGGCCCTGCGCGCTTACGCTTGGCAACAAACAAAATCATGTTATCACTTGAGCCATAGTCTTTTGCACCGATTACTTCTGTTGGCGCAGCAAACAAAACGCCGCGCGCCGCCCGTGGCGCTGATCAAAAATAGATTGGCGCTATGGCTGCAACAACTTAGCCAGCGCTGACCTGATATCGCTTGACCCTAACAGCCACACCTAAGATCAACAAAATCAAGCCCATTACCGGTTTATCGCCCAGCTTGGCATAAGGCGTCATACCCGACATCGGCGTAAACCAGCCGGCCAAAACCGTCGGCTGAAATAACGGTGCCTGGCTAATGATGCGGCCATCCGGTGCAATAATCGCGGTCACTCCGGTATTGGTTGAACGCAACATAAAGCGGCCGGTTTCAATGGCCCGCATCCTAGCAATTTGTAGATGCTGGTGCGGCTCAATCGTATTGCCAAACCAGCCGTCATTGGTCACATTGACCAGAAATGCGGCTTCTGGCATGGCGCGAATAGCCGCCCCGGCAAATGCATCCTCATAACAAATGGAGGTGGCAAACGAGTAACCCGCCGCTTGTAACAAAGGCTGCTCGATGTCGCCGGGCGTGAACATGCCTAAGCGGATGTTCATCAAGCCTAATAAATAACCGGAAAAAGGCTGCCAAGGCATGTACTCACCAAAGGGCAATAGATGGCTTTTCCGGTACATCCCGCTAGTTTTGCCTAAAGTAATAACCGCATTGTATTTTTCATTTGGCGCCTGGCCATGCGCCGGAACACTAATCACCAAGTCCGTGCCTTTTTGCTGCGCCAATTGACTAATCGGTAATAAAAAGGACTCGTATACGTCGGACAAATAGGCCGGAATTGCGGTTTCGGGCCAAATGACAAGCGCTGAGGACAAATGAGCTTCCGTCATCGACCGATAAAACTGCAAAGTTTTAAGCCGGTTTTCCGGCCGCCATTTCTGATCCTGAGTAACGCTGCCTTGAACCATTGCAACACTAATCGGCTCAGCTATCGCCCGCGTCCATGCAATGGACTGTAAGCTTGCGCCAAGCAGCCAAATGATCGCGAATATCGCTAACATACGTTGGCGCAGATGCTTATCAATAATAGCGGTCAATAGGATTGCTGCGCTCAATGCCAACAAATATCCTGCGCCATAAGCCCCAACTACCGGCACATACCCCGCTAAAGGCGTTTCCAATTGCGAATACGCAAGCTGCAGCCAAGGAAAACCGTTTAGAATAAAAGTTCCACGGACATATTCCACGCCCAACCAAAGCGACGGAAAACCGATTATGAAGGCTGCGCGCCGGATCAGTGTTACCGACAGGAAGGCCGCAATGGCCGGAAACAAAGCCCAAAACGCAACAAATAAAGCAGTCAGCAGACCCGCAACCAAAGGATGCGCGCCGCCGTAGTCATGCATGCTGACGTAAACCCATGAAACGCCTAAGCCGAACGAACCCAGTCCAAACAAATAACCCCGCCAAAAAGCGCGCAATGGCGATAGGTCAAGCCAGGACAAAAAAAGCAGAGTCAGCGCTAAAAGCGCCAAATAAGCCTGATTAAACGGCGCAAATGCCAAAGTAAACACCAACCCGGCAATCAGCGCCGTAATATCCAACCAAAGCTTATAAGCAAAAATATCCCTCGGCCAGCCACTTAGTTTTACCATGTCCGAATGTTATACTGAACGCAAAAAAGAGCGGCCTATTATACTGGCGCTCAAGCATATCTTCGTATAACTTGAAATGCTCGCCCACTATGAAATCACTTTATCCGCCCCTAACGCCCTACCACACATTTTTTCTCAAAACCGGCAGCATCCATGAAGTCTATGTCGAAGAAAGCGGCAACCCTGACGGAATCCCGGTGATTTTTCTGCATGGCGGCCCTTGCTCCGGCAGCAAACCCGTTCAACGGCAATTTTTCAACCCCAAACTTTACCGCATTATTTTATTTGATCAGCGCGGCTGCGGCTTGTCCCGACCGTTTGGCGAAATAGCCAACAATACGACGCAGGATCTGTGCGCCGACATCGAGCGAATTCGCCAGCAACTAAACATCAAACGATGGTTGCTGTTTGGCGGCTCATGGGGAGCGACGCTGGCTTTTCTGTATGCGCAGAAAAATCCAGCGCAGGTTGCCGGCATGATTATCCGGGGCATTTTTTTGGCCCGGAAGCAAGATCTTGACTGGTATATCAAAGAGGATGGGGTTGCGCGCATTTACCCCGAGCAATGGCAACGCTTAGCCGACAGTGTGCCGCCAATGTCCAGAACAAATATGATCGAAGCGCTCTACCACGCCTTGCAGGGTGAAGATGAAATCACCCGGCGAAGAGTCGCCAAGGAATGGGCGGCTTGGAGCAGCCAGGTGACTTTAGGTAATGACTTCGCTCCCTCTCCGGGCATTCATGTCAACGAAAGAATGGTTAAACAAGCGCGTATGGAACTCCATTACGCCCAACATCACTATTTTATACAAGATCATCAAATTCTTGACCATTGCTACAAGTTGCCGAAAATTCCTATTCAGATTATTCATGGCCGCCTAGATCTGGTTTGCCCAATCGAATCCGCACTGAAATTGCATCAGGCGCTACCTCAAGCCGAGTTCACAATTCTGCCCAAAGCCGGTCATATCGCATACCATCCTGACATGATCAATGCGCTGATTGCCGCCACCGACCAGTTTGCTGAAACCTCGAATCCCTTGGTCGTTTGACCGGCTTTCATTCATCTTTTTCTAACCGCGACAAAAATCCAATGAAGCCCAAAAAGCGTTTAATCATTGCCATGACCGGCGCAACCGGAGCCATTTACGGCGTTCGGATGCTGCAAATCCTGCAAGCACAGCCCGACTGGGAAAGCCACTTGGTCATTTCGTCCGCCGGCGTGGTAAATTTGAAGCACGAACTGTCGATGAAACGAGCCGAACTGGTTCAACTGGCCGATGTCGCGCATGGCGTCGATGATATCGCCGCCAGCATCGCTAGCGGCGGCTTTAAAACCGAAGGCATGATTATCGCTCCGTGCTCGATGAAGACCTTATCAGCAGTGGCCCATGGTTTTGGCGACAATTTGATTTCCCGATCTGCCGACGTGGTGTTGAAAGAACGTCGTCGATTAGTCATCATGCCACGCGAAACACCGCTAAATCTGGCGCATATCAAAAATATGGCGGCGGTAACTAAAATGGGCGGGATTATTTTTCCACCGATGCCCGCTTTTTATTCCAAGTCGGACTCACTGATGGCTATGGTCAATGAAACGGTCGGGCGTGTTTTGGATATGTTTGGAGTCAATGTAGACGGCTTATACACACCGTGGTCTGGTTTAAGGTAACAAAACCGAAGGCTGCGATTTAGCCGAATAAAACCATGCCCAGATAGATCAAAGCGCCAATCGCCATTGCCGAAGTCAGCGCGAGCACGATGGTATACTTTCTGTCGATACTATCATAACGCTTTTCAATCGTTGACAGCCGGTAATCCATCGCGGGCTCGTCGTCATAATCGGAATGGTAACCGGTTTTTCCCTGCTTGACTACCGAGGGGACAAAATTGAAGTCTTCCTCCAACTCCTTTAAAAACTGATTGAAGCGATCTTCCAGCTCCTGCAACTGCGCATCGAGAAGCTGATTCATTTTTTCGCTATTATCTGCCATTTCCGAGATTCCTAAGGATTATATTTACCATGCGGCCAGGCTTTTCTGGGCCTGACCACACATAAGTATAGACTCGCGTTTAAAAATGGCTTTAATTATTGGTCATCATTCTGGAGTTTTTGCTGTTTCTGAAGACCAAGGGCTTTTCATTGGCCGGCAAGGCAGCCACGGTTTGCGCTCTTGCTATTGCTTGTTCAACAATCATATGACCAGGCGATTTACTGCATACCGGATCGGCGGCATACATATCGCCAGTCAATAAATAGGCCTGGCAGCGACAACCACCAAAATCCTTTTGTTTTTCATCACAGCTCAGGCAAGGCTCCTGCATCCAGTCAAAACCTCGAAAAAAATTAAAGGCTTTCGACTGATACCAAACTTCTTCAATGCTGAAATCTTTGACATTCGGACAATCAAGACCGGGCAAATCTCGAGCCGAATGACATGGCAACGCAACGCCATCTGGCGCGACTGTCAAAAAGGTGGTACCCCAGCCATTCATACAGGCTTTTGGACGATCTTCATAAAAATCAGGGACGACATAATAAATCTTCATTTTGCCAGCAACTTTTTCTTTATAAGCCTGAGCAACTCTCTCCGCCTGCTCGAATTGCTGACGTGTTGGCAACAATAAATCACGGTTAACATGAGCCCAGCCATAATATTGAGTATTGGCAAGCTCCAGATAATCAGCGCCTAATTCTTCCGCCATTCCCAAAATCTGCGGCATTTGATGGATATTTTTACGATGAATGACAACGCATAAAACCATCGGATAGCCATGCTTTTTAACCAGCTGCGCGACCGTTTTTTTATGTTGATACGATTCTGTTCCGGCCAGATGATCGCTCAGTTCCTGCGTACTGGCCTGAATACTGATCTGGATATGATCAAGTCCGGCCTGTTTTAATTCGATAATTTTCGTTTCGGTAAGACCATAACCCGAAGTAATCAAGTTGCTGTAATAGCCTAAATCTCGGGCATGCTTGACCAACTCGGTCAGATCAGTGCGCGTTAACGGTTCGCCGCCAGAAAAACCGAGCTGAACTGCACCCAATTTACGCGCTTGTGAAAGTACACGCTTCCAATCTTCAGTGCTTAACTCGGAACGATGCTGAGCATAGTCAAGCGGATTCGAGCAATAAGGGCATTGCAGCGGACAAGCGTAAGTCAACTCCGCCAACAGCCAACGCGGCGGCGTGATATTAGCCTTGTTGAACCCAGCCATTTTTTAACGCAATCTCCAGAAAAACAGTGATGTCGTTGGTCAGACCCGTAGTGGCAAACTTTTGTTCAAGGTCGCTCACAATTTGCTCAAGATTGCGGGTGCCGTCGCAGCATTTGAGAATTTCGGCCGAGCTCTGATTGAGTTCGACCATGCCTTCGGGGTAAAGAATCACGTGTTTTTGTTGTGCTTCTTCCCATTGCAGGCGGTGCAGCGGGGAAAATTTGAGGACTTGGTTGGGGTTAATGGTCATTGACTGTATTGTGCAAGTTGGCGCCGCTAAGCCAGCGAACAATATAAAATCGGCATTGTCGGAGATTTTGTTAGAAAAAACTTAATTCTACGCCATAGCTGGACTTGGCTAATTTTCCCGCTTTGCCGTAAAAATCTACATTTTCATCTTCCCAGACAACCCAGACTTCTTCTGCGCCTGCTTGCAAATAGAGATGAGCCTTATTGATCATTTCTTCTTTCGAGTTAGACAGCGAGACAATTTCAATGCAAATTTCAGGAGCGTGGGAATAAGGCGTTTCATAAGCGTATTGTTTGATAAACGTCTTGGAACACCAGGCGACATCGGCGACTTTTACACCCTCCGTGGTTTGTATCGAACATTCAATCAGTGCTTCGCCTTTTTTGAGTTTACGCTCCAGCAAAGCGCTGATGTGTGATTGCACACGGCCATGTTTATTGGACGCAGGTGTCATTTCGATTTTTCCATAACGGTTTAACTCAATTTTGAAAGGCAAATTTTCGAAATAGGGATTATCGACGACTTCCGACCATTGCATCACAGGTTTTCCTATTATTTCAAAACAAAAGCAAACTACTCGGCCTCATTAAGATACGGCGGCTTATCATTGACATCAGCAACAGGCCATAGTATGCAGAGAGGCTTTTTCATGGTTTTTCGCCATCGTCACTTGTTGCAGGCAACCATTCTACGGAAAGAATATTTTCAATTTTCCAAGGACATATCTCAGGAAAACTGCCTATTCCGGTTTCATTGATCGTTATCGATACGGCATCTCCCCAAGCATCTTCCAGCCACTCCGAATCGTTGATGGATGCCTTAAGGCTGGGCGTGTTTTTCAAGCGGCGAGCAATTGCCTTGCGTTGTTCTTTAATAGTTCGTTGCCAGCTGCCACTTTGACGCTCCGGCTGATACCGCCATTTTAACAAATGGGATACCAGTATCGCCATACGGTTTGCCAGTTCGCGTTGCTCACTTTTCCCCACGTCTTCAATTTCCTCAGCGATGTGCTCGATGTCTATGGCCGACAACTTCCCTGAGCGTAATAGATGCGCTTGCTCTTTAGCCCACGCCACTATGTCACTTTCGTAAGTTGTTGCCATTTTTTTCTCCAGCAATGCTCATTACTTCGCCCAAAGAGCGCATCAACAGTCACTCGATATTAAAATACGGCGGCATATCGTTAATATACGCCATATACATCGCATCCGCCATCGACCATAACACGTCGAGCTTGAATTTCAGAATCTGAATCATGCGATCCTGCTGTTCTCGAGTTTTATACCAATCCAGCGTAATCGCCAAACCGTGTTCGACGTCACGCCGCGCTTCGGTCAGGCGCTTGCGGAAATAACTATAACCTTGGCTTTCCACCCAGGGATAATGCTCCGGCCAGTTATCCAAACGCTGCTGGTGAATTTTCGGCGCAAACAGTTCAGTGAGCGAGGAACTGGCTGCTTCATGCCATTCCGCGCGGCGGGCAAAGTTAACATAGGCATCGACAGCAAAGCGAACGCCCGGAAGCACATGCTGCTCCGAAACTATTTCCTCACGCGCCAGGCCGACAGCCATGCCTAATTGAATCCAGGCTTCGATACCGCCGGTATCGCCCGGATGGCCGTCATGATCGAGAATCCGCTGGATCCATTTGGCGCGCGTTTCACGGTCCGGGCAGTTGGCCAAAATATTGGCGTCCTTTAAAGGAATGCTGACCTGATAATAATAGCGATTGGCTACCCAGCCCTGTAATTGCTGCTTAGTCAATTTACCTTCATTCATCAAGGTATGGTATGGATGATGAATGTGATAATACTTTTCCATGCCGCGCAATTGGGCTTCAAACTCTTCACGCGTCCATGCTTGATTGTCCGAACTGCTCATCGTTCACCTTTAGTTATAAGTCAATTTCCATGCCGTCATAGGCCACTTCGATACCAGCGGCATCCAGCATTTTACGCTGGCTGGAATCTTCATCTAAAATCGGATTGGTGTTATTGATGTGAATCAAAATTTTGCGGGCTTTATCAATACCATTCAGCACTTCAATCATGCCTCCAGGACCGAACTGCGGCAAATGGCCTATTTCGCGTGCTTTTTTATGGCTGATTTGTTGTACGCACATTTCGTCATCGGTCCAGAATGTACCATCAACCATCAAGCAGTCAACGGCCTGCATGGCCGACAACACATGTGGCTCGATTTCACCCAGACCAGGCGAATAATACAGCCTTTTACCGGTGCTGATTTGCTCGATGACAACGCCGATATTGTCGCCATCATGCGGATCGTGGCGATGCGGCGAATAAGGCGGCGCCTTGCTTTTCAAGGCGTGAGCATACAACCGAAGGTCATCGATGCCGGGAATGATAAAGCTACTGTCATCACATTTAATCGGGTGGTGATTGACTGTGCAATAATCTTTCAACATCGTAAACAACGGAAAACCGGTTGTTAAATCCTGTTTCACCATTTCGGTGCAATAAATCTGCAAGGGTTTGCCTTCACGCAGCATCAACAGGCCTGTGGTATGGTCGATCTGGCTGTCGATCAGCAAAACTGCCGTGATACCGGTATCGCGCACCCCCCCTTTCGGCTGAATCGCTGGAAAAGCCTCTAATTGCGCGCGAATATCCGGCGAAGCATTCATTAGCAGCCAGTTTTTGTTATCACTACTAACAGCAATCGACGATTGCGTTCGCGACTTGCCTTTCATCGCGTTACGCCGGATGCGATGACAATTATGGCAGTTGCAATTCCATTGCGGAAAGCCTCCTCCAGCTCCCGAACCCAGTACTCTAATTTTCATGACTGTAAATGCAGATTGTTGTCCGTTAACATTAAAATCAATGGTCAGTGATACGGGCAAAAAAAAGGGCTCTGGCGAGCCCCTTTTCCCGAATCAGGTTTTTATTAATCTTAACGATTGTAAATATACATCGTTACTTCAAAACCAAAACGAAGATCGGTATAGCTTGGTGTTTCCCATTTCATTGTGAACCTCCAGAAGTTTTTATAGGTTAGGCTAGCTTGATCAAGTAAGCTGTTCTGCAGTATACGATGAACTATTTCATTACGCAACAGTTGCCAACGCTAAAATTCTTTTGGCTGAGTTATATTTTCACGCTGATTCTAATAACTTCACTCAATCAATAAACAGATCAAGAGATTACGTCAAATTTTTCGAAATTAACCGATACCCAATAGACTTGTTAACAGAGTGGGATTTTTTTTTATGTCGGAAGAGAGTATTATCAAGCCTTTACTGCCACACAAATATAAAATTAACCAGGTATAGGGGGAATTATGGGTGAAGTTACTGAGCTCTTTGTAGTTATGTTCATTATCGCTGCTGGCGCATTTGCGCCGCTGGGTTATTTTATTTACAAATACACCCAAGGGAATAATCAGCCGTTTGGCGACACTGAACCCCATGGCGATAGTCCGTCCCGAATTAATGATTTGGCAGAAAATGCGATTCGGTTTATTAAAGGCTTCTTGGCCAATAAATAAAAACTGTAATTAGCGGTATTTTACAAAATACCGCTAATCCTCATTAATTGCCGCAAGTCGGGCAGTGCGGATTTTTTTTGAACTTCATTGTATTGATATCCAGGGTTAAACCGTCGATTAGCAATAAACGGCCGGTTAATGTTTCACCAATCGCAATAATTAATTTTATCGCTTCCAGCGCTTGAATACTGCCGATAATACCGGTTATCGGCGCAATCACACCATTGGTTGCACAATTAAGCTGTTCTTCCCCATCGCTGCTATACAAGCAGTTATAACAAGGACTACTATTCTTACCGGGTGTAAAAACTGATATCTGTCCTTCAAAACGGATCGCAGCGCCTGAAACCAGCGGCGTTTGCGTTTTCACGCAGGCGCTATTAACAGCAAAGCGTGTGGCAAAATTATCGCTGCAATCCAACACCACATCGGCTTTTTCCACTTCGCAAAATAAATTATCACCCAGCAATCGTTGCTTTACCGGAATAACATTGACGTCGGGATTAAGCTGTTTGAGCCTCTGACAGGTTGAAATTACTTTATCTACCCCAATATCGGCAGTGTGATGAGCAATTTGCCTTTGCAAATTGGACAAATCGACTGTGTCATCGTCAAAAATAGTGATCGTACCGATCCCTGAAGCAGCCAGATACATTGAAGCAGGCGAACCTAAACCGCCAGCGCCGACTATCAGTATGCGGGCGTCAAGAAGTTTTTGCTGCCCTTCAATTTCGCATTGGGGCAGCATGATCTGGCGACTATAGCGCAAGAGTTGATGATCGTTCATGAACCTAAAAACCGGTAATTGGGTTGTAGATAATGCCAAATAACTTGACAGACTGCAAAAGCTCATTATCATTGGCACTCATTACTAGCGAGTGCTAATAACTTTAACCATTAATTATTACAGGAGATATTGATGAAAATACGTCCGTTACACGACAGAGTAATAGTCAAACGTGTCGAAGAAGAAACCAAAACCGCGGGCGGGATTGTGCTGCCGGGTACTGCGACTGAAAAACCGAGCCAAGGCGTGGTTTTGGCAGTCGGTGCTGGTAAGCCGTTAGACAATGGTTCTGTGCGCGCACTAGAAGTCAAAGTTGGCGACAAAGTGTTGTTTGGCAAATATTCCGGCAATGAAGTCAAGGTTGACGGCGAAGAGCTGATCGTGATGCGCGAAGAAGACATCATGGGCGTGCTGAGTTAAGCCCCCATTACGACTAAAACGTATTTATTAAGTTCAATCATTAAATTATCTTAATTTTAGGAATAAACAATGGCAGCAAAAGACGTATATTTTGGTGATGACGCGCGTAGCCGAATGGCAAGAGGCGTGAATATTTTGGCGAATGCGGTAAAAGTAACCTTGGGTCCAAAAGGCCGCAACGCTATTCTGGACAAAAGCTTTGGCGCTCCGACCATTACTAAGGACGGCGTATCGGTCGCCAAAGAAATCGAATTGAAAGACAAATTCGAAAACATGGGCGCGCAAATGGTTAAAGAAGTGGCGTCGCATACTTCTGACGTTGCTGGCGACGGCACCACCACCGCGACCGTTTTAGCCCAGTCCATCGTCAATGAAGGCTTGAAAGCCGTTGCCGCCGGCATGAATCCTATGGATTTGAAACGCGGCATCGATCTGGCCGTCGGCAAAGCGGTTGAAGCCATCGTAGCCTCAGCAGCGCCTTGCGCCGACAACAAAGCTATCGCGCAAGTCGGTACCATTTCAGCCAACGCGGATGAATCCGTCGGCAAAATCATTGCTGAAGCGATGGAAAAAGTCGGCAAAGAAGGCGTTATCACGGTTGAAGAAGGCTCTGGCCTCGACAATCAGCTCGATGTGGTTGAAGGCATGCAATTCGACCGCGGCTATCTGTCGCCTTACTTCATCAACAAACAAGACAGCATGAGCGTCGAGCTGGATGATCCGCTGATCCTGATTTATGAAAAGAAAATTTCCAACATTCGCGAGATGTTGCCTATTTTGGAAGCCGTCGCCAAATCAGGACGCCCATTATTGATCGTGGCTGAAGATGTTGAAGGCGAAGCGCTGGCCACGCTGGTGGTCAACACCATCCGCGGCATCGTAAAAGTAGCGGCCGTCAAAGCGCCTGGCTTCGGCGACCGCCGTAAAGCCATGCTGGAAGACATTGCGGTTCTGACTGGCGGCACCGTGATCGCGGAAGAAGTGGGCTTAAGCCTTGAAAAAGCCGATCTGTCGCAACTGGGCACGGCAAAGCGCGTGCAAATCACGAAAGAAAACACCACTATTATCGATGGCGCTGGCTCAGAAGAGCAAATCAAAGGCCGTGTTGCGCAAATTCGCGCCCAAGCCGAAGAAGCCACTTCCGATTATGACAAAGAAAAACTGCAAGAACGCTTGGCTAAATTAGCCGGCGGCGTTGCCGTAATCAAAGTGGGCGCAGCCACCGAAATCGAAATGAAAGAAAAGAAAGCCCGCGTTGAAGATGCGTTGCATTCAACACGCGCCGCGGTTGAAGAAGGCGTGGTTGCTGGCGGCGGCACCGCTCTGGTGCGCGCACTAACTGCGCTGAAAGACCTGCAAGGCGCCAACCATGACCAAAGCGTCGGCATTAACATTTTGCGCCGTGCGATGGAAGAGCCTCTTCGGCAAATCGTCGCCAATGCCGGTGACGAACCTTCTGTGGTCTTTAATGAAGTCAATAAAGGTTCAGGCAACTTCGGTTATAACGCGGCGACCGGCCAATATGGCGATATGATTGAAATGGGCATTTTGGACCCGGCGAAAGTAACCCGTACAGCCCTGCAAAACGCCGCTTCGGTTGCCGGTTTAATGCTGACTACTGAAGTGATGGTCGCCGATGCGCCAAGCGACGAAAAACACAGCCATGGCATGCCGGATATGGGCGGTATGGGCGGCATGGGTGGTATGGGCGGCATGATGTAAGCCTTTACTCCGTTTAATCGTTTCGCATTAAACACAAAAGCCCCAGCTGTTCTTAACAGTCGGGGCTTTTTATTTGCTGAGTTTCACAACTCCGTTTACCGCTTACGCGGTTAAAACTCCTCCCACTCATCGGACTGGACTTTTGCGGCGCTGGAACTGGTTTTGCTTGGATCGGTTTCCGGTTTCACCGGCGCTGCTGAGTAAGCCGCAGGCGCAGCGGGTTTAAGCTTAGCCACCGG
>Ga0233424_10000744_pt1 | contig 36731 bp, 37 predicted proteins | sample Watercolumn_Towu_FD_181011 | JGI IMG/M metagenome (GOLD analysis project Ga0233424, IMG submission 181011) | Freshwater microbial communities from Lake Towuti, South Sulawesi, Indonesia - Watercolumn_Towuti2014_125_MG | ecosystem: Environmental > Aquatic > Freshwater > Lake | place: Indonesia...
CTTCGTGCGCCAATACAACGAAAACTGCAAGCCGTTCACCTGGACCGCCACCGCCGATTCAATCCTTGAGAAACTCGCCCGGCTCTGCGGGCGAATTACTGGGACAGGACACTAGCCCGGCATGACCCGCGAGCTCGAGTTCCACTACCGCCTCCCCGGCCGCTCGCCGGGCGCCCGGCCAGGTGCGCACTCGGGCAGCGGCCTCGGGGGCGCGTCGGAGTTCGTCGCGCACCGGCGCCTGTTCGAGCGGCCGGACCCGCGCCGGCTCGACCTGCGCGCCAGCCTCGCCCAGCGTGCGCTGGCCGGCGACTGGCTGGTGCGCGTCAACCGCCAGCGCGCCGGCATCACGGTGCAGCTGCTGGCCGACGTCTCGGCGTCGATGCACTTCGGCGCCGACCCGGCCGCCACCAAGCTGCGGCGGGTGGCGGCGTTCGCCGAATCGCTCGGCCACAGTGCCGCACGGCTCGGCGACGCGGTGGGCCTGACGCCGTTCGACGGCCGGCGCCGCGAGGATCTGCTGGTGCCGCCGTCGCGCCACCGCGGCCTGGCGCTGCAGATGGCCGCGCGGCTGCGCGAGGCGACACCCGCCGCCGGCCCGCAGGACGGCGCCCGCGGCCTGGCCGACGCCCTCGCCCACCTGCCCGGCCGGCCCTCGCTGGTGTTCCTCGCCTCCGATTTCCACTGGCCGCTCGAACGGCTGCCGGCGCTGCTCGACCAGCTCTCCGGCAGCCACGTCGTGCCGGTGCTGGTGTGGGATGCGGCCGAGACCGAGCCGCCCGCCGGCAACGGCCTGGCCATGCTGTCCGATGCCGAGAACGGCCACCGCCGCACGCTGTGGCTGCGGCCGTCGCTGCGCCAGCGCTGGCGCGAGGCCGTGGCGCAGCGCCGCGACACGCTGCGGCAGCTGTTCACGCGGCGCGGCCTGCGGCCGTTCGAGATGGGGCCGCACTTCGAGCCGGCCGCGCTGTCCAAGCACTTCCTGGAGTCGGTCGGATGAAGACGCCGCGGATCGCCGCCTTGTCGCTGTGCACGGCGCTCGCCGCGACGGCGCAGCCCCGCGCCGACGTGCAGTCGCCGCGCTGGTACGGCCACTTCATCGGCGACATGCTGCAGCAGCGCATCGCGCTGCGCGGGGCCGACGGCCGGCCGCTCGAACCCGAGACGCTGCCCGAGGCCGCGCGGGTCGACGCCTGGCTCGAGCGACGCGCCGCGCGCATCGACCCGGGCGGCTGGCTGGTGATCGACTACCAGCTCGTCAACAGCCCGCAGCAGGCCCGGCGGGTGAGCCTGCCGGCGCTGCGCCTCACCGGCCGCGGCAGCGGCGCGGCGATCGACGTGCCGGCGTGGCCGCTGTCGATCGCCCCGCTGGCCGCCGACGACCCGGCCGCGCCCGCGCCGCTGCAGCCGGCCCGGCCGGCGCCGCAGCGCGACGTCACGGCCCCGCTGCTCGGGGTGCAGCGCAGCGCGCTGGCCCTGGGCGCCACGCTGCTGCTGTGGGCCGCGCTGGTGGCGGGCTGGCGCTGGCGCGATGCCACCCACCGCCCGTTCGCCCGGGCGAGCCGCGAACTGCGCCGCCTGCCCGCCGAGGCGCCCGAGGCCTGGCGCGCGCTGCACCGCGCGTTCGACCACTGCGCTGGCCGCTCGCTGCACCGCGGCCAGCTCGGCCCGCTGTTCGACGCCGCCCCGTGGCTCGGCCCGCTGCGCCCGCAGATCGACCGCTTCTACGGCGACTCGGCCACGCTGTTCTACGGCGGCGTGCCGCCCTCGGACCCCGCACTGCCGCACACGCTGCTGCGGCAGCTGCACCGGCTCGAGCGCCGCCAATGACGACACCCGCTGCCCATCCCGGTGTCTGTAGGAGCGGCTTCAGCCGCGATCCGTGCCATGTCACGAGCCCATCGCGGCTGAAGCCGCTCCTGCAAAAGACAAAGACGAGGACGCCGGGCCCCGCATGAACAGCATCGAATGGCAACAGCCCCTGTGGCTGCTGGCCCTGCCGCTGGCCGCGCTGCCGCTGCTGCGCAACCGGCGCGAGACGCTGGCCTACCCGCACATCGGCTGGCTGCCCACCGACCGGCTCGGCCGTGCCTTCGGCGCGCTGTGGCGGGTGCTGGCCTCGCTGGCGATGCTGGCCATCGTGGTCGCGCTGGCGAGCCCCGAGCTGTCGCGCGGCGAGGTGCTGCGCACCGGCCGCGGCGCCGAGATCGTCGTGCTGATGGACCGCAGCCGCAGCATGGACGAGCGCATGCTGCCGGCCGACTGGCGCACCATCGACCCCATCCTGCGCCGCCACCAGGCCAGCTCGCGCGGCGAGCCCAAGGGCGAAGCGGCGCGCCGGCTGCTGTCGGCCTTCGTCACCGAGCGGCCGGACGACCGCTTCGCGCTGATGTACTTCAGCACCCGGCCGATGCTGGCGGTGCCGTTCACGCCGCACGACGACGTGCTGCAGGCCGGCATCGTCGCCGGCGGCATCGGCCGCGGGCTGGCCGACACCGACGTCGGCCGCGCGCTGCTGGCCGCGATCCAGCAGTTCCAGGGCCGGCCGTATGGCGGCAGCCGCATCATCCTGCTGGTCTCCGACGGCGCCGCGCGGCTCGACGAGGACACCCGCCGCCGCATCGCCGCCGGGCTGCAGCGCGAGCGCGTCAGCGTCTACTGGCTCTACCTGCGCTCGGTGCAGAGCCCCTCGCTCGGCGAGGGCGACGAGGCCGCGCAGCTGGCCATTCCCGAGCTGGCGCTGCACCGCTTCTTCAGCGGTCTGCGCACGCCGTACCGCGCCTACCAGGCCGACAACCCCGAAGACCTCGAGAAGGCCGTGGCCGACGTCGGCCGCGAGCAGCACCACCCGCTCGACATCGTCGAACAGGTGCCCCGCCGCCCCCTTGCCCGCCCGGCCCTGGCCGTGGCGATCGCCGCCTGCGCCGGCCTGTTGCTGCTGCAGGCGCTGCGCCTGCGGCGCTGGACCCCATGACGCGCCCCTCCCTGCTCCGCCCGCCCCCGCGCCGCTGGGTGCACCTCGGTTTCGCGCTGGTGTCGCTGGCGCTGCTGGCCAGCACTGGTTGGCAGGCCCTGCGCTGGCAGCAGGCACGGGCGGTCAACCTGCGGCTGGCCGATGCCGCGCTGGCCGAGACGCCGCCGGCCGGCGCCGAGGAACGGCTGGCGTGGGCGCTGGGCGCGGCGCGGCGCGGCGGCTTCGACGCCGCGGTCAAGGTGCTGAAGGAACTGGCGCAGCAGCACAGCGGCGCGCTGCGCCGCACCGCGCTGTACGACCTCGGCACGCTGTACCTCGAACAGGCGCAGCGCCAGCAGGGGCCGCAGGGCACCGCCACCCCGCTGGTCGAACTGGCCAAGCAGCCGCTGCGCGACCTGCTGCGCGAGGACCCGCAGGACTGGCCGGCGCGCTACCAGCTCGAGCGGGCACTGCGGCTGTCGCCCGAGGTCGACGAGACGGCGCGCGACGACCCGACACCGGACGTGCAGAAGGAACGGACGATGAGCACCGGCCCCGCCGTGCGCATCGAGTTGCCATGATCGATGGCACTGCCTCTTCTTCCTTGTGGGAGCGGCTTCAGCCGCGATGGGCTCGTGGCCGGGACAGAATCGCGGCTGAAGCCGCTCCCACAGAACACCAACACCAACACCAACACCAGCCCTCCCGGTGGACCAGCCCCTGGTCCGTGCTGGCCCTGCTGCTGGCGGCCCTCGTGGTACCGCCGGTGCCGCTGCCGCGCGACACCTGGGACCATGTCATCGTCTTCGACCTGACGCAGAGCATGGCGGTGGAGGACGGCGCGATCGACGGGCGGCCGGTCTCGCGCCTGGCGATGGCGCGCGAGGCGGCCCGTCGCGCGCTGCGCACGCTGCCGTGCGGCTCGCGGGTGGGCTGGGGCGCCTTCGCCGAGTACCGCACGCTGCTGCTGCTGGCGCCGATCGAGGTGTGCAGCCATTACAACGACCTGCTGGCCACGCTCGACCAGATCGACGACCGCATGCGCTGGGGCAATGCCAGCGAGGTGACCAAGGGCGTGTTCTGGGCGCTGCGCGCCGCGAAGGAGCTCGACCCGCGGCCCTCGATGGTGTTCCTGACCGACGGCCAGGAAGCACCGCCGCGCGAGAGCGCCTCGCTGCCGCTGTTCTCCGATCTCAAGCCGGGCGAGGTGCCCGGGCTGCTGATCGGCGTGGGCAGCGCCACGCCGGGGCCGATCCCGCGCCAGGACGTGCTGGGCCGGCGCATCGGTTTCTGGGGCGCCGACGATGTCGTGCAGCCCGACCGCGGCCCGCGCATGGAGCACCTGTCGGCCCGGCAGGACCCGAAGCTGAAGGCGCTGGCCCGGCAGGTGGCGTTCGACTACCACGTGCTGACGTCGCCCGACGCGCTCGGCCCGCTGCTGCACGACGCCCGCCACGCGGTGCGCCGGCCGGTGCCCACGCCGGTGCACGCCGTGCCGGCCGGACTGGCGCTGGCGCTGCTGGCCTGGCGCTTCCGGCCGCAGCGCCGCACTGCCACCAAGCGCTGACGTCGCCGCGCTTGCTGCGGGCATTCGGAGATCCCGTCGGACCGGCGTACGGGCATGGCGATTGCCAAAGGCCGGCCCATGACGAACGCCTTCTCTTCTCCCCCCGCCCGTCCGCAGGGCAGCCACTTCGCCGATGCCGCGGCTGCGCGCAAGGCGCTCGACATGGCGCTGCCGGCGATCCAGACCTCGATGCAGGACCCGTCGGTGTGCGGCAGCGGCACGGTGGCCATCGTCGTGATGGACCCGGCGCTGAGCCCGCTCGACGGCGAGTTCGAACAGGCCATCCTGCTCGAACAGGCCGTCGGCCTCACCGATGCACAGCGCTGGGACGCCGACTACCTGGCGTTCGCCCGCGCCAAGGCGCGCCTGTCGTGGATGAGCCGGCAGGACAGCGCGGCGCTGCAGGCCACCCAGCCGCACCGGTTGCGCCAGGGCGACAGCCTGCTGTGGGGCAGCGTTTGCCTGGACGGCATCGTCGTCGGCGTCAGCGGCGCGCACCCGTGGTGGGACGAGGCGTTCGCCACCACCATCGCCGCGCACCTGCGCGCCATCGCCAAGGCCCGCCAGGCCGACGAACGCGAGGCCGGCCGCTGGCACGCCGGCCTGCAGAACCCCGTCCGCGGCTGAGGCCGGGCTCCGCTGGCCTTCTCCTTTGTCGCCCTCTCTTTTGTCGTACTGAAAGGATCCTCCGCATGTCCACTTCCGATGCAGGCCGCGCGCTGCAAGACCAGGTTGTCGTCATCACCGGCGGCAGCCGCGGCCTCGGCGGCGCCGTGGCCGACGTGCTCGGCGCCCAGGGCGCGCGTCTGGTGATCGCCGACCTCGCCCATGAGCGCGCGCAGGAGAAGGCCCGCAGCCTTGGCGAACGCGGCGTGCACGCCGAGGCGGTGGCGCTCGACGTCGGCGACGAAGCCCAGGTGCAATCGGTACTGCAAGCCGTGCGCGAGCGCCATGGCCGCCTCGACGCCGTCATCAACAATGCCGCGATCGACATCACGGTGCCGATCGCCGAACTGAGCGGCGCGGACTGGGACCGGGTGGTGCGCACCAACCTCACCGGGCCGTTCCTGGTCGCCAAACACGCGGCCGCCGTCATGACGGCGCTGCGCAGCGAAGGCACCCCGCGCTCGGCCCGCCCGGCCGGGCAGATCGTCAACATCGCGTCCACCGCGTCCAAGCGCGCCTGGCCGAATGCGGCGGCCTACCACGCCACCAAGTGGGGGCTGCTGGGGCTGTCGCACGCCCTGCACGCCGAACTGCGGCCGCAGGGCATCAAGGTGGCGGCCGTGGTGGCCGGCGGCATGCGCACGCCGTTCCTGCTCGACCGCTTCCCCGACATCGACCCCGGCGTGCTGCAGGATCCGGTGAACGTCGCCAAGGCGGTGCTGTTCGTGCTGACGCAGCCGGAGGAGACGGTGATTCCCGAGGTGATGGTGTTGCCGATGCGGGAGACGTCCTGGCCGTGAGCGCCTAGGGAGGTCTGCGGCGGGCGGTGGGGGCCTGTGGGAGCGGCTTCAGCCGCGATCCGGGCCTCTGCCACGAGCCCATCGCGGCTGAAGCCGCTCCCACAAGACTCACTTGGCCCCGACCGACGACGCCACGCTCTTGGCCTTCTCCAGGTGCGTGCGCAGGTCCGGCAGCATCTTGTCGGCGAACGCCTTCACTTCCGGGTCCTTCGCGTCCTTGCTGGCCTTCTCGAAGCGCTTGATGGCGTTCTCGTGGGCCTTGATGCCGATCGCTTCGATGTAGTGCTTGTCGAAGCTGGCGCCGCTGCGCTCTTCCAGCACCTTGGTCTTGGCCTTGGCCATCAGGGTCGCGTCATCCGGCAGTTTCACGCCCTTGGCCTGGGCCAGGGCGCGCAGTTCCTCGGTGGCCTTCTTGTGGCCGTCGACCATCATCTGGGCGTAGGCCTTCACGTCGGCGCTGGCGGCCTTCTCCAGCGCCAGGTTGCTGGCCCGGATCTCGGCGATGTTGATCTCGGCGGCGTCCTCGAGGAAATTGCGGTCGGCCCGTGCCACCGTGGCCGCGCCGTGCATCGGGGCGGACGCGCCGGCATTGCCGGCGGCGCCAGCCCCCTGTGCGCAGGCGGTACCGGCGATCAGCGCGAGCAACAGCACCGAGGCGCCACGTTGCAATGAAGACGTCTTGTTCATGGGATCTCCTGATGTCGATCAGTGGGAGATCGGCATCGGCAAACCCCGTACCCGTTTCAGTGCTGCAGGCCGCCGTGGGTCAGCCGGGCCGGGTCGAGCCACTCGGCGAGCTGCTCGCGCGGCAGGCCGGTGCGCTCGACGGCGACGTCCAGCACCGGCCGGCCCTCGGCGTAGGCCTGCTTCGCGATCTCGGCCGCCTTGGCGTAGCCGATCACCGGGTTCAGCGCGGTGGCCAGGATGGGGTTGCGCGACAGCGCCTGCTGCAGCTGCTCCTCGCGCACCTTGAAGGTCTCGATGCTCCTGGAGAGCAACGGCAGCACGTGCGAGAGCAGCTGCAGGCTCTCGACCAGGCGGTGCGCCACCAGCGGCAGCATCACGTTGAGCTCGAAGTTGCCCGACTGCCCCGCGATCGTGATCGCGGCGTCGTTGCCGATCACCTGCGCGGCCACCATCGCCGCCGCTTCGGGGATCACCGGGTTCACCTTGCCCGGCATGATCGACGAGCCGGGCTGCAGCGCCTCGAGCTCGATTTCGCCGAGCCCGGCCAACGGCCCGGAATTCATCCAGCGCAGGTCGTTGGCGATCTTCATCAGCGTCACCGCCAGCGTCTTGAGCTGGCCCGACAGCGCCGCGGCGACGTCCTGCGACCCCATCGCGGCGAAGTAGTGCGCCGCGGGTGCGAACACCAGCCCGGTGCGTTCGGACAGCGCGGTGTGGAACAGCGCCGCGAAGTCCGGGTGCGCGTTGACGCCGGTGCCCACCGCCGTGCCGCCCTGCGCCAGGGCCTGCAGCTGCGCCTGCAGCGACTGCAGCCGCTGCACATTGCCCTGCAGCTGCTCGGCCCAGCCGCCCAGCACTTGGTCGAAGCGCACCGGCATCGCGTCCATCAGGTGCGTGCGGCCGGTCTTGACGACGTGCGACAGCGACGCGCCCTTCTTCAGCACCACCTCGCGGCAGCGCTGCAGGGCCGGCAGCAGCGCCTGCGCCAGCAGCAGCGCCGCGGCGACGTGGATCGCCGAGGGGATCGCGTCGTTGCTGCTCTGCCCGGCGTTGACATGGTCGTTGGCGCTGACCGGCGCGCCGAGCCGGCGCGCGGCGAGCGTCGCGACCACCTCGTTGGCGTTCATGTTGGTGCTGGTGCCCGAACCGGTCTGGTAGACGTCCAGCGGAAAGTGCCGCAGCCGGTCCGGCATCGCCAGCAGCTCGACGCAGGCGGCCTCGATCGCGTCGCCCATCGCCTCGCTGACCACGCCGAGCGTCTGGTTCGCCTCGGCCGCCGCCGCCTTGATGTGCAGCAGCCCGTCGATGAACGGCTGCGGCAACGTCTGCCCGCTGATCGGAAAGTTGTGCCGGGCGCGCTCGGTCTGCGCGCCCCACAGCGCGTCGGCAGGCACCTGCACGTCGCCGAGACTGTCGTGTTCGGTCCGGGTGGTGGGGGTCATGGCATCAAGGCTTTCTGTGGGAGCCGCTTCAGCTGCCCTCCTCTGCCTCCTGGCTGTCGCTCGCGGCGTATTCCTTCAGCCGGTTGTAGAGGGTCTTCAGGCTCACGCCGAGCACGGCCGCGGTGCGTTCCTTGTGGTGTTTGTAGTGCGACAGCGTCGCCAGGATCAGCTGGCGCTCGGCCTCGGCCATCGACGTGCCCACCGGGATCACGATCGAGGGGCCGGTCGGTGCCACCGGCACCTCGACGCTGGCCGCGGGCGCGGCCACGGCCGGTGGGGCCGGCGGCGCGGCGGTGCCGGGCGCGTTGGTCGGCAGCCACTCGTCGGTGATCTCGCTGCCGGCGGCCATCACGTAGGCGCGCTGCACCACGTTGCGCAGCTCGCGCACGTTGCCGGGCCAGCGGTAGCTGCCGAGCTTGTCGAGCGCCTTCGCGGAGAAGCGCTTCTGCTCGCCCTCGCGTTGGCAGACCGCCTGCAGGAAGTGTTCGGCCAGCAGCGCCACATCCTCGGCGCGCTCGCGCAGCGGCGGCAGCGTGATCGGAAAGACGTTCAGGCGGTACAGCAGGTCCTCGCGCATGCGGCCTTCGGCCACCGCCTGCTCCGGCGGGCGGTTGGTCGCGGCGATCACGCGCACGTCCGCCTCCAGGCTCTGCGTCGATCCCACCCGCATGAACATGCCGGTTTCCAGCACGCGCAGCAGCTTGACCTGCAGTTCCAGCGGCATCTCGGCGATCTCGTCGAGGAACAACGTGCCGCCGTGGGCGCGTTCGAAGAAGCCCTGGTGCATGCGGTCGGCACCGGTGAAGCTGCCCTTTTCGTGGCCGAAGATCTCGCTCTCGATCAGGTTCGGCGAGATGGCACCGCAGTTGACCGCCAGGAACGGCTGCTTGCGCCGGCGCGACAGGTCGTGCACGGTGCGCGCCACCACCTCCTTGCCGGTGCCGCTCTCGCCGGTGATGAACACCGTGACCCCGGTACCGGCGACGCGCGAGATCTGCTCGTAGATGCGCTGCATCGACGCCGAGCGGCCCCACAGGTGGCCGAAGTGGCCGCTCTTGGCCCACTCCGCCTTCAACGTGTCGATCTCGGCCTTCAGCGCCGAGGGCCGCATCACCCGGCCCAGGATGCCCTGCAACTGCTTGATGTTGACCGGCTTGATCAGGTAGTCGGCCGCGCCCAGGCGCAATGCCTGGATCGAGGTCTCCAGGCTGGCGTGGCCGGTGATCAGCACCACCTCGCACTGGTTCAGCAACTGGGGGTCGTCGAACAGCTGCATGCCGCTGCCGTCGGGCAGCTGCAGGTCGAGCAGCACGATGTCCGGCTGCTGCAGCACGAGCTGCTTGCGGGCATCGCGCAGGTTGTTCGCCGTGGCCACGGTGAAGCCCTCGGTGGCGGTCAGCGCCGCCATCATCTGGGCGGCGTCGACGTCGTCTTCGACGATCAGCGCATGGCTCATGCGGGTCCTTCTCCTTCGTCTGTCATCGTGCTTGGGTCTGTGGGACAGCGTTGTCGTGCGGCCCGGCACCCGGCTTGCCCCGCCCGTGCACCATGGACCTGAACGCCCCCGATGACAAGCCAACGGCCCCGCTGGCCGAGTGCGATTTGCCGCAGAGCCGCACGGTCCTCCTGCTGGTGGACTTCATCAATCCCCTCCGATTCGAAGGCGCCGAGGATATCGCGCAGCCCGCCCTGCAGGCCGCGCGAATGACCACTGAACTCAAACGGCAACTGGCGGGGCAAGGCGTCACCGCCATCTACGCCAACGACAACTACGGCCAGTGGCGCTCGGACTTCCGCCAGCTCACCGAACACTGCCGCTCGCTCGACGGGGTGCCCGGCGACATGGCGCGCCTGCTGGCGCCGGGACCGTCCGACCTCGCGGTGCTGAAGCCGCGCCACTCGGCGTTCTATGCCACGCCGCTCGAGGTCTTGCTGCAGCAGATGCACACGCGCCGGTTGGTGATCACCGGCCTGGCCACGGACATCTGCGTGCAGATGACGGCGATGGACGCCCGCCTGCGCGGCTACGAGGTCTGGGTGCCGTCGGACTGCGCCGCCTCCGAGCGGCCTGAATGGCATCAGGAGGCCCTGTCCTACCTGGCGCGCGTGCTGCGGTGTGATACCACCCCATCCTGTGCACCGGCCGGTTCGCCAGAGGGTGGAAACGCCGGGCACACCGATTGCCCATGACGGGCTCCGAACTGCAACCTTGAGGAGTTACACGATGGCCAGCATGACCGGCAGCACCACCACCACCCCCAGCACCACCAGCGGCCTTGGCGGCAATGGCGGCCTCGCCAGCAGCGGCGCCAGCACCGACAACACGGTCGACCGCGTCGCCCAGTCGGCCCACCAGACCGTCGACCGCCTGGCCGAAAAGGCCGGTCCGGCGATCGACAAGCTGCGCAGCCGCGTCAGCGGCGCCAACGAATCGCTCAAGGCCCAGGCCGACCAGCTGAAGACGCTGCAAGGCGAGTGGACCGAGAGCGCCCGTGCCGCCGTGCGCGAGCACCCGCTGGCCACCGTCGCCGTCGCGGTCGCGGCCGGCGTGCTGATCAGCAAGATCTTCAGCAGCTCGCGTTGATGTCTCCGCAGGACGTGGCCCCCCGCGACGACCCCGCCGCGCCCGAGGCTGCCGCCGCGTCCGCGGCGCGCACCGAGGGCCATGGCGACCCCCCGTCGATGATCGGCCTGGCACGCTCGCTCGCCGGCGAGCTGCCCGGCCTGGTCAGCGACAGGGTGCACCTGTTCGCGCTGGAGCTGCGTCGCAGCGGCCTGGCGCTAGCAAAGATCGTCGCCTGGGCGGTGGCCGCGGCGGTGCTGCTCAGCACAGCGTGGCTGGCGCTGTGGGTCGGTCTGGGCGTCGGCGCCATCCGCGCCGGCTGGGCCTGGTACTGGGTGCTGGCCGGCATCCTGGCGTTGAACGTCGCCGTGGCCTGGTTCGCCATCGCCCAGGCCCGTGCGCTCGCGCCCATGCTGGCACTGCCGGCAACGCTGCGACGGCTGACGCTCGCGCCGGCCCCGCAGCCCACCGGCGAGGTGCCCACCGAGCCGGTGGCCGCGGTGACCCCGGGCCAGCCGCTGCAGGCCAGCCGCACCCTCCACTGACCTCCTTCGCGCTCCACGCGATCCGCCGCCATGCGCCACTCTCCTCCCGACCCCTTCAAGGCGTTGCCGCTGGACGAACGCATCCGCCTGGCCGAACAGGCGGTGATCGACCGCGACGAACGGGTGCACCGCCTCTCCAGCAACCTCTCGGGCCGCTGGCACGGCACCCGCATGCCCAGCATGGCCCAGGGGGCCGGCGCGGGATTGCTGGCCGGCCTGAGCAGCTGGATCGTGCGGCGGGCGTTCTCGGCGCGTTCGCTGGCACGCCGCGGCGGCTCGAGCAACGCCCGGCTCGACCTGGTGCTGCAATTCCTGCCGCTGCTGCTGCCGGTGCTGCCGGCCAAGATCCAGCGCTGGGTCAAGCCCTCGCGGCTGATGCTCGGCCTGGCGCTGGCCGCACCCCTCTTCTCGATGTGGCAGACCCGCCGCGAGAAGGCGCAGGCCGATGCCGACGAGCGCGCGCTGATCCGCCAGGTGCTCGCCGAGCAGCGTGCCGCGAACCAGCCCGTGCCGGTGGGCCTGGAGGCGGCCGCCGAACACGAGACCGGCGACGACCTGCACGACCTGGCCGGCGACGTGCTGCTGCAGCAGGCCGCGCAGCGGCACCCGCAGATGGCCTCGCACCTGGCCCCTGCGCAGGCGCGCCACGCCTGAACGATGCCCGACCTCGGATCGCTGTTCCGCTTCGATGTCGACCCGCAGGAGATCATCCTCCGCGGCACCCTGATCTACTGGTTCCTCTTCGCGCTGTTCCGCCTGGTGCTGCGGCGCGACGTTGGCTCGCTCGGCATTGCCGACGTGCTGCTGCTGGTGCTGATCGCCGATGCCTCGCAGAACGCGATGGCCGGCGGCTACGAGAGCGTGGCCGAAGGCATGGTGCTGGTGTCCACCATCGCCGGCTGGAACTGGTTCGTCGACTGGATCAGCTTCCGCTACCCCGCGCTGCGCCGCTGGCTGCAACCCCCGCCGTTGAAGCTGGTCGAGCACGGCCGTCTGCAGCGCCGCGCGATGCGGCGTGAACTGGTCACCACCGACGAGCTGATGAGCAAGCTGCGCGAGCAGGGCATTCGCGACCTCGGCGAGGTGGAGCTGGCCTACATGGAAAGCGACGGCGAGATCAGCGTGATCCGCCAGCGCGGCGCCGACGACGGCCCGCCCGCCCGGCCGCAGCGCAGCACGCTGCCGTAGCGGCAAGGCGTTCTGGCGGGCGGTGCGGCAAAAAAAGACCGCCCCGAAGGGCGGTCCTGCCGGTCACGGCAAGGTGGGCGATCAGCGCTGACCCTGGCCCTGGTCAAGGCCACCCTGGCGGGAGCCGGACTGGCCCTGCGAGCCCTGCGATCCACCGGACACGTTGCTGCTGCGGTCCTGGCCCTGGCCCGACTGCTGGCCGGACTGCTGGCCGCGCTGGCCCTGCTGCTGCGGCGTGCTCTGCTGTTCGCGCGAGGGTTGCTGCTGCTGCGAGCCCTGGTTCTGGTTCTGGTTCGACTGCTGCTGCTGGTTCTGGCCCTGTTGGTTCTGGCCGCTCTGGTTCTGCTGCTGGGTCATCAGTCACTCCATCGGTTGAGAACGGGACGCGCCGGTGCTCCGCCGCGTGCGGCCCCTCAGGCTGAGAGGTCGTGCCAATGCGCGGCAAACGCTGTGCCCGCGGCGGGGAACGCGACTTGCCGATCAACCCACGACCCACCACCTGACAGAAGGGACTTCCCATGGCACAGAGCCCGCTTGTCGGCGGCGTGACCCGCGCCCCCGCTTCGCCTGCCGGCCGCGACAACCCATCGCTTGGCCCCTCCGACAACTCCGACAGCGGCAGCGACGTCGCCGGCATCGCCGGTCATGAGGACGGCGACCCGAACCTGCCGGTCGACCGCGCGATGGACGACCCGCTGCCGCGCTCCGACATCTCCGAAGAATCGATCGCCGCCGGAGCCGACAGCGACGGTGCCGGCTCCGGCGAGCGCCGCAGCGCGGCCGGCGACGCCGGCCTGGAGGACGGTGCCGACATCGGCGTCGACCAGGTGTTCTCGGTCGCCGGCGAGGCGCTGCCGGACGACGACCTGGACGAACTGGTGACCGATGAGGACGACGAAGACGACGAGAATTCGTAGGAGCGGATTCAGCCGCGATGGGCTCGTGGCATGAGACGAATCGCGGCTAAAGCCGCTCCTACAGGCCCTTCTGACGCCTGGATGGGTCAGCCGTCGTCGTCCAGCCGGCGGCGCAGCTCCACCACGTCCACCGGCTTGACCAGGTGCGCGTCGAAGCCGGCTTGCAGCGCCTGCTTCACCGCACTGCCCTGGCCGTAGCCGGAGAGCGCGATCATGCGTCCGGCGTGCCCGGCCGCGCGCGCCTTCAGCGCCAGTTCATAGCCGGTCAGCCCGGGCAAGCCGATGTCGACCACGGCCACCTCCGGCCGCTCGGCCAGCAGTTTTTCCAGCCCGGACACGCCGTCGACGGCGCAACTGACGGCATGGCCTTCCAGTTCGAGCACGGCCTGCAGGGCGGCCAGCGCGTCCTCGTTGTCCTCCACCAGCAACACCCGGCGGCGCCGTGACAGCGGGATGCGCGGGGGCTGCGCCGGCACCGGCGGGGCGGCGATCGCGTCGAGCCACACGGTGAACTCGCTGCCCTGCGGCGAGCTGTCCACGGCGACGCGGCCGCCATGCAGCTCCACCAGCCGGCGCACCAGCGTGAGGCCGATGCCGAGGCCGCCGGCGCGGCGGTCCAGCGTGCGCTCGCCCTGCACGAACAGGTCGAAGACGCGCGGCAGCAGCGCGGGCGGGATGCCCATGCCCTCGTCGCGCACGCGCAGCACGGCCTGGCCGTCCTCGGCGCCCACCTGCACGCGGATGCCCTTGCCCTGCGGCGTGTACTTGAGCGCGTTGGTGACCAGGTTGTTGACGATCTGCTCGATGCGCGTGACGTCGGCCTGCACCCAGACCGGCTGCAGGTCGGTGGTCAGCGTGTGCTGCGCCGAGGCGCCGACCAGCTCCAGCGTGTGCAGCAGCCGCTCCACCAGCGCGCCCAGCTCCACCGGCTGGCGCGTCAGCGCCACCTTGCCGGAGATGACCCGCGCGACGTCTAGCAGGTCTTCCATCAGGCGCGCCAGGTGGCGGGTCTGGCGGCCGATGATGTGGCGCGCGTCGCGGCCGGTCTCGCTCTCGGCGTCGACGCGGTTCAGCACCTCCACCGCCGAGGCGATGGCCGACAGCGGGTTGCGCAGCTCGTGGCCGAGCATCGCGAGGAACTCGTCCTTCGCCCGGCTGGCGGCCTCGGCCTCGACCCGTGCGGCCTTCTCGCGGTCGGCCAGTGCGGCGCGCTCGCGTTCGGCCTGCTTGCGGTCGCTGATGTCGACCACCGCGCCGATGGCACCGCGCGGCTCGCCGCTGTCGTCCAGCAGCGGCACCGCCTGGGCGATGACGAAGCGCGTCGGGTGGCCCGGCACCCGCACCTCGAGCTCGACCGCGGGCATCAGCTCGCCATGCGCGGCGGCGCGCTGCAGCGGCTGCTGGGCGCGCTCCAGCGGCTCGCCGCGCCACAGCACCTGCACCTGCGACAGCAGGTCGAGCACGTCCTGTTCGGCATGGGTCGGCGGCCCGAGGCTGCCGGCGGCCGACTGCGACGGCGGTCCGAACAGCTCGGTCATCGCAGCGTTGTGCATCACCACGCGGCACTGCCGGTCCTGCGCGAAGGCCAGGCCGATGGGGCTGCTGTGGAACAGCGCCTCGAACTCGTCGGCCTTGCCCTGCAGCCGCGAACGCGCCTCGGCGTCCTGCGCCTCGGCGGCCAGCAGCGCATCGCGCAGCAGCGAGATCTCGCGCACCGGGATGTGGCCCAACCCCTGCGGCGTGCGGTGCAGTGCCAGCTCGCGCAGCGGCTCGGTGACGCGGCGCGCCACCGTCAGCGCCAGGGTCAGGCCGAGCAGCAGGCAGGCACCGGCGGTGGCCACCGCGGCCAGCATCGCGCGCTGCTGGGCCTGCTCCACCGGCTGCGCCGGCACGCCCACGCCGACCCGCCAGCCGGCGTTCTCGACCTCGTGCCAGGCGGCATAGAGCTGGCCACCGCCGAGCATCTCGACCCGCGCAGTGCCCTCGCGCACGCCCACCAGCGCACGCTGCGCGGCGGGCGGCAACAACTGGCCGACGGTGCGCTCGGGATCGAGCGTGCGCGCCAGCACGCGCGATTCGCGGTCGAACACCACGCTGATGCCGCCGGCCGGCACCCCGGCACGCTCGATGATCTGCTGCCACACCGCGGCGTCCACCCAGGCGCCGAGCCGGTACGGCGACTCGCCGCCCTCCAGGTACACCGGCACCTCGATGACGTTGGCCGGGCGCAGGCTCTGCGGGTCGACCAGGGAGGGCGAGACCGTCGGCGCATCCGCCGGCGCGGCCTGCATGAAGGCATGCCAGGCGGCCACCGCGGCACGCTGCGGCGCGTCGGGCGCGGCACGCTGGCGCGGTGGGGCGGTGTCGAACACCAGCTGCCCGTCGGCGCGGCGCAGGTAGACGCGCTGCCAGCTCGCGCGCATCAGCGGGCGCGAGCCGAGCCAGCGCGCGAAGCGCTGCACGTCGCCGCGCTGCAGCGTCTCGGCATAGGACAGCGCCGTCAGGCTGTCGATCGAGGCGCCGAGTTCGCGCTGCACGCTCTGCGCCAGCGCGCCGGCGGTGCGCTCGAGTTCGCCCTCCAGGCGCAGGCGCTGCTGGCGCACGTCGGTGAAGATCTGCACCGACATCAGCAGCGCGATGGGCACGGTGGCGAGCAGGATCACCGCCACCAGGTAGGTGCGCAGCGAGGCGGTGGGCCAGGACGGTGTGGAACGCGATCGCATGGAGCCGAGGGTTCGAGGAGGCCCGCAGGGTAGCCGGTGTCGTGCGGAGTTGGCGCGCCGGCCCGCCACAGGCCCGTCGCGGGAATGGGGCTTGCCCATCCGGGGCCTGTCGAACACGGACAAGGAGCTCCGCATGAACCCGAACCCCTCCTCACCCGAGCGTGCCGCCTCGATCCCGGCCCGCGATGCCGCGGGCGCCAACATCGACATCAACGCCAGTGGCCCGGGCCCACGGCTGATGACGGCCAGTACCCTGACCGGCGACAAGGTGGTGAACCGCGAGGGCGAGACGCTGGGCAGCATTGACGAGATCATGCTGGACGTGTCGTTGGGCCGGGTCGCCTACGCGGTGATGGCAGCCGGCGGCTTCATGGGCCTGGGCGAGAAGCTCTTCGCGATCCCGTGGAGCGCGCTGACGCTGGACACCGAGCGCAAGCGCTTCGTGCTCGACGCGAGCAAGGACACCTTCCGCAACGCCCCGGGCTTCGACAAGGACCACTGGCCCGAGGACGCCGACCCGACTTGGCACCAGTCCGTGCACCGCCACTTCGGCAGCCGTCCGTACTGGGATCCCAAGGACTGGAGCTGACCGCTCCGCTGCCCCCTTCGATCCACCTTCAACGCAGGAGAGATGAACATGCGCAATCCCTTCGATTCCACCCCGTGGTCGTCCTCGTGGTCCGACACGCTGTCGCGCTCATGGGCCCGCGTGCCGGCGACCGCCGGCGTCGTGGTGTCCACCGCGCTGCTGGCCGGGTTGACCTACGCGGTGTGGCGCGCGGTGCGCAGCACCCACGTGGCGCGCCAGGGCGCCCGCCCGGGCGGCCCGCCGGAAGACGTGACCCGCTGGGAAGGTGAAGGCGGCGGCGTGCCGGTGGGCAGCAGCGGGCGCACCGCCTCCGAGCTGAGCGCGGGCAGCACCGGCATGGGCAGCGGGCTGTCATCGTCGCCGTCGGGGGGCGTGTCGTCGGGCCGCAGCACGTCGATCGGCGGCAACAGCCCGGGCAGCCTGACGCACTGAGCCTCGGCCTCCTGCCGGCTTCTGAAAGGCCACGGCGCTCGCGCCGTGGCCTTTGTTCTTCGTGCCTGCGGAACGTTCAAGGCGACACGCCGATGCGGCACTTTTTGCCCATCCCGCCCGAACGCCCCCGTACCAGCACAGGCACAACGCTTGCCTCGGGCGCTCGACCTTTCCCGATCCCAAAGCCGTACGAAAGAGCCCCCATGCGCCTCCAGCTCTCCAACCCCCGCCCGCTGCGCATCGCCATGATCAGCGAGCACGCCTCCCCGTTGGCCACGCTGGGCAGCGTGGACGCTGGCGGCCAGAACATCTATGTCGCCCACGTGGCCCGCGCGCTCGCGCAGGCCGGCCACCAGGTGGATGTGCTCACGCGCCGCGACGACGCCGCGCTGCCCGACACGGTGGAGCTGGCGCCGCGCCTGCGGGTGTGCCACGTCGAGGCCGGGCCGCCGTGTTTCGTGCCGAAGGAATCGCTGCTGCCGTACATGACGGCGTTCGCGCGCAACGCCGGCGCCATTGTCGAGCGCAGCGGCGGCTACGACGTCGCGCACGCGAACTTCTTCATGTCGGGCCTGGTCGCGCTGAAGCTGCAGCAGCGCTACCGGCTGCCGCTGGTGATGACCTTCCATGCCCTCGGCCTGGTGCGGCGCGAGCACCAGGGCGCGGCCGACGCCTTCCCGCCGGCGCGCATCGCCATCGAGCGGCAGCTGGTGGAGCGGGCCGACTGCCTGATCGCCGAATGCCCGCAGGACCAGGCCGACCTGGTGCGCCTGTACGGCGCCGACGAAGACCGCATCTCGATGGTGCCGTGCGGTGTCGACCTCGAGACCTTCTCGCCGCGCCCGCGGGCGCAGGCACGCCGCCAACTGGGCTGGCCGGAGGACGAATTCATCATCCTGCAGCTGGGCCGCATGGTGCCGCGCAAGGGCGTCGACAACGTGGTCGAGGCGCTGGCGGCACTGCCGGCCGCGGTGCGCGAGAAGAGCCGGCTGGTGATCGTGGGGGGCGAGACCCCCGAGCCGGACGAGGACCGCACGCCCGAGATCGGCCGGCTGCGCCGCCTCGCCGCGCGCCTCGGCGTGGCCGACCGGGTGTGGTTCGCCGGCCAGCGCCAGCGCGATGCGCTGGCCGACTGCTACGCCGCGGCCGACGTGTTCGTCACCACGCCGTGGTACGAGCCGTTCGGCATCACGCCGCTGGAGGCGATGGCCTGCGCCTGCCCGGTGATCGGCTCGGCGGTGGGCGGCATCCGCTACAGCGTGGCGGACGGCGTCACCGGCCACCTGGTGCCGCCGCGCGAACCGGCCGCGCTGGCGCAGCGGCTGTGGCAGGTCTATGCCAACCCGGAACAGGCGCGCCGCATGGGCCGCGCCGGCCAGCAGCGGGTGCGCGCGCGCTTCACCTGGGAGCGCGTCGCCGACCAGCTGGCACGGGCCTACTACAGCGTGCTGCCGCCAGCCGCGCTGCAGGAAGAGGCCGGCGATTCGATGCCGGCACCGCTGTCGGCGCAGCTCGCCGAACTGCTCGCGCAGCCCGCGCTGGCCGCCGGGGTGCGCGCATGAAGCGCAGCGCCGTCTTCCTGGACAAGGACGGCACGCTGGTCGAGGACGTGCCCTACAACGTCGACCCCGCGCTGCTGCGCTTCACGCCCGGCGCGCTGCCGGCGCTGCGCCGGCTGCAGGCGCTCGGCCACGCGCTGTTCGTCGTGACCAACCAGCCGGGCCTGGCGCTCGGCCGCTTCGACCACGGCGCCTGGCAGCGTCTCGAGGCGGCCCTGCACCGGCGGCTGGCCAATGCCGGCATCCGCCTCGACGGGCTCTACCACTGCCCGCACGCGCCCGGCGCCGGCTGCGGCTGCCGCAAGCCGGCCGCAGGCCTGCTGCGCGAGGCCGCGCTGGCGCATCGCATCGACCTCGCCGCGTCGTGGATGGTGGGCGACATCCTCGACGACATCGAGGCCGGCCAGCGCGCCGGCTGCCGGGCGATCCTGCTCGACGTCGGCCACGAGACGCTTTGGCAACCGGGCCCCTACCGCACCCCGACCTTCCGCGCGAAAGACCTGCCCGAGGCGGTCCGCCACATCGAAGCGGCCCTGCTGACCGAGCAGGTGGTCGCATGACCGCGGGGGTCGACCCCAGTGGGAGCGGCTTCAGCGGCGATTCGTCCGCTGCCACGAGCCCATCGCGGCTGAAGCCGCTCCCACAACCGAATCATCCCGTTTCGGCCGCCTGGGCCGGCGTCCGGCGCGTGCTCGCCATCCGGCTCGACAACCTCGGCGACGTGCTGATGACCACGCCCGCGCTGCAGGCCCTGCACGACTCGGTGCCCGGCGTGCACGTCACGCTGCTGGCCTCGCCTGCCGGGGCCGCGCTGGCGCCGCACCTGCCGGCGGTGGAAGACGTGATCGCGTGGTCGGCGCCGTGGGTGCAGCAGCCCGAAGGCGACCGCACCGCGCCGGCGCTGCTCGGCCACGCCGAGCTGGCGATGGTGGCCGAACTGGCACAGCGGCGCTTCGATGCCGCGGTGATCTTCACGGTCTGCACGCAGAGCGCGCTGCCGGCCGCCCTGCTGTGCCGCTTGGCCGGCATCCCGCTGCGGCTGGCGCACTGCCGCGAGAACCCGTACGGCCTGCTGACCGACTGGGTGCGCGACACCGAGGTGCCACGGCAGGGCATGCGCCACGAGGTGCAGCGCCAGCTCGACCTGGTCGGCCACGTCGGCTGGCAGGCCCACAGCGACCGCATGACGCTGCGCTACGAGCCCCTGCACGCGAAGCAGCTGTGGCGCAAGTTCGAGGCCGCGGGCGGGCAGCCCGACCGGCCTTACCTGGTGGTGCACCCCGGCGCCACCGCGGCCTCGCGCCGCTGGGCGCCCGAGCGCTTCGGCGCCGCCGCCGAGGCGCTGGTGCTGGCCACCGGCTGCCAGGTGGTCTGGTGCGGCAGCGACGGCGAGAAGCCGCTGATCGAACGCGGCCGTGCGGCGATGGACCGGCCCGGCCTGTCGCTCGCCGGCCAGCTCTCGCTCGGCGAACTGGCCGCGCTGATCGGCGGGGCCCAGCTCACGCTGTGCAACAACAGCGCGGCGTCGCACATCGCCGCGGCGCTCGACCGCCCGGCGGTCGTGCTCTACGCGCTGACCAACCCGCAACACACGCCGTGGCGCAACCCGGCCCGGGTGCTCAACCACGACGTGCCCTGCCGCGACTGCCTGAAGAGCAGCTGCCCCGAAGCCGACCACCCGTGCCTGGCCGGCGTGACGCCGCAGGCGGTGGTCGAAGCCGCTCTCGCGCTGATCGGCCCGCCGCCCGCGGTGCCGGTGCGCGGGCAGCACCTCCCGCTGATGGTCCACCCCTGAAGTACCGCCCATGATCACGCTCGGCCTCAACGCTGCCTTCCACGACTCTTCCGCCGCCCTCGTCATTGACGGCGAACTCGTCGCCGCCTCGGAGGAGGAACGCTTCACCCGCATCAAGCACGCGAAGCGGCCGCTGCCGTTCACCGCGTGGGAGCTGCCCTTCCATGCCATCGACGACTGCCTGCGGCAGGCCGGGCTGAAGCTGACCGACGTCGACCACGTCGCCTACAGCTTCGACGTCCAGCGCTTCCTGCGCCAGCACCGCGTGGGGGACAGCATCACGCTGCCGCTGCAGCCCTCCGCGCATCGTGCGGCGGCGCTCGCCGACGGCTGGGACAGCCCATGGGACCCGCTGTTCGCGTCGTACATGGCCAACGTGCCGCGGCTGCTGGCCGACGGCGCGCCGCACCACCTGCGCGGGCGCCTCGCCGGCGCACGGCCCGACGGGCCGTACCGCTTCCACGGGGTGGATCACCACCTGAGCCACCAGGCCAGCGCCTTCCTCGCGGCACCGTTCGAACGCTGCGCGGTGATGGTGCTCGACGGCCGCGGCGAACACGCCACCACCAGCTACGGCGTCTACCGCGACGACCGCTTCGAGCTGCTCGGCGAGGTCGGCATGCCGCATTCGCTTGGCCTGCTGTACGAGCGCATCACCAGCCACCTCGGCTTCCTGCACTCGTCCGACGAGTACAAGGTGATGGCGCTGGCGGCGTTGGGCGAGCCGCGCTGGCAGGGCCTGCTGGCCGAGCAGATCGAGATCGGCGAGGCCGGCGTCTACCGTGTGCGGCCGATGGACCTCACGGCGATGTTCGGGCCGCCGCGCGAACGCGGCAGCGAGATGCAGCAGCGCGACTTCGACTTGGCCGCGTCGCTGCAGGCGGTGCTCGAGGCGAGCGTGCTGAAGCTCGCCACGTGGCTGCGCGAGGCCAGCGGCGAGCGCCATCTCGCGATGGCCGGCGGCGTGGCGCTGAACTGCGTGATGAACGCCAAGCTGCGCGATGCCGGCCTGTTCGACCAGGTCTGGGTGCAGCCGGCCGCGGGCGATGCCGGCACCGCGCTGGGCGCCGCCCTGTGGATCGACGCGAAGGAGCGAGGCAGCGCCGAGCGGCTCGCACCGCGCACCTGGCAGATGCAGCACGCCTATTGGGGCCCGTCGTACGACGACGCCGAGATCGAGCGGTTCCTGCAGTGGGCCAAACTCCCCTACCGCAAGCTCGGCGACGTGGCGCGCGAGACCGCCGCGCTGCTGGCCGAGGGCAAGGTGATCGGCTGGCACCAGGGCCGCATGGAGTTCGGCCCGCGGGCGCTGGGCGCGCGCTCGATCCTGGCCTCGCCGATCGAGGCGTCGATGCAGGCGCGCATCAACGAGCTGAAGGACCGCGAGGACTTCCGGCCGGTGGCCCCTGCCGTCACCGAGGAGGCGATCGGCGAGTGGTTCACGCCGGCTGCGGCCAACGGCGGCGTCTCGCCGTTCATGCTGTTCATCTACGACGTCCTGCCCGAGCAGGCGAAGAAGATCCCGGCCGCCTGCCACAGCGACCTCACCGCACGGGTGCAGACGGTGTCGGCCCGCGCACAGCCGCGCTTCCACGCGCTGCTCAGCGCGTTTGCCGAACGCACCGGCGTGCCGGTGCTGATCAACACCTCGTTCAACGTGCGCGGGGAACCGGTGGTGTGCTCGCCGAAGGACGCGGTGAACGCGTTCGCGACCACGCCGATCGATGCGCTGGTGATCGGCGACTGCCTGGTCCTGAAGGAGGCGCTGAAATGATCGAGGCCTCGCACACCGGCCTCCCTCTCCCACGCGTGGGAGAGGGCTGGGGTGAGGGTCTTGGCATGGTGGCGGACCCTCACCCCGACCCTCTCCCGCAAGCGGGAGAGGGAGCCGAAGCCCTTCCGGCGCCCCCCGCCATCGCCGTGGTGATGGCCACCTACCGCCGCCCCGAACTGCTGCTGCGCTGCCTGCACGCGCTGACGCACCAGCGCCTGCCGGCGCAGGACTACGAGGTCATCGTCGTCGACGACGGCCGCGACGAGGCGACCCGGCGCGCCGTGGAGGGCGTGGCACAGCGCACGCAGGGCCGCCCCCGCGTGCGCTACCTGCCGGCGCCGCACACCGACGGCCGCCGCGGCCCGGCCGCCGCCCGCAACGCCGGCTGGCGCGCCACCGAGGCGCCGGTGATCGCGTTCACCGATGACGACACCGTGCCGCATGCCGAGTGGCTGCTCGAAGGGCTGCGGGCGATGCGCCACAACCGCGTCGCGGTGAGCGGGCGCGTGGTGGTGCCGCTCGAAGGCACGCCCACCGACCATGCCCGCAACACCGCCGGGCTGGAGACCGCCGAGTTCGTCACCGCCAACGCGTTCGTCGCCCGCGACGCGCTGGAGCGGGTGGGCGGCTTCGACGAACGCTTCCGCCGCGCCTGGCGTGAGGACTCGGACCTGCACTTCTCGCTGCTCGACCGCTGCGGCCCGGTGGGCTGGGCGCCGAAGGCGGTGGTGGTGCACCCGGTGCGGCGCATGCCCTGGGGCGCGTCGATCTCGCAGCAGGCCAACGTGGCGTTCGACGCGCTGCTGTTCAAGAAGCACCCGCAGCTGTTCAGGCAGAAGGTGCGGCGCCGCCCGCCCCTGCACTACCTGGCCATCGTCGGCAGCACGCTGCTGGCGCTGGGTTGCGCGCTGGCGCAGGCCTGGGGCTGGGCCGGCGGCTTTGCCGCGCTGGCGCTGGCCGGCATCCTCGGCTTCGCCGCCTACCGGTTGCGCGGCACCGCCAAGACCCCCTCGCACATCGCCGAGATGCTGGTCACCTCGGCGGTGATCCCCTATGCCGCGGTGTACTGGCGCCTGGTGGGCGCCTGGCGCTTCAAGGTGCTGAGCCCATGATGCCCACCGGCCTGGCCGATGCGCGCCGCATCGTCGTCTTCCGCGGGCTGATGCTCGGCGACGTGCTGTGCGCGGTGCCGGCGTGGCGCGCGCTGCGCGCTGCCTGCCCGCAGGCCACCATCACGTGGGTGGGCCTGCCGTGGGCGCACGATCTGGCGCACCGGCTCGCGAAGGCCGGCGTGATCGATGATTTCATCCCGTTTCCCGGCGCGCCCGGCATCCCCGAGCAGCCGCCGGACGCGGCCGCCTGGCCGGCGTTCCTGGCCACCGTGCGGGCGCGCCGCTTCGACTGGGCGCTGCAGATGCACGGCAGCGGGCTGGTCAGCAACCCGGTGGTGGCGCAGTTCGGCGCGGCGCAGATGGCCTGCTTCGTGCCGCGCCGGCGCGCCCGCTTTCCGGCCGACGTGCTGGTGCCCTGGCCGCGCACCGGCCATGAGATCGAGCGGCTGCTGACGCTGACCGACGCGCTGGACTGCCCGCGCCAGGGTCGCCACCTCACCTTCCCGATCGACGATGGCGACCGCCACGCGCTGCAGGCGCTGTGGCCGGCCGACGCGCCACCGCTGGCCAGCGGGCAGGCCGTGGTGGTGCACGTCGGTGCGCAGCTGCCGTCGCGGCGCTGGTCGCCGCAGCGCTTCGCGCAGGTGGCCGACCGCCTCGCCGCCGACGGCCATGCCGTGGTGCTGACGGGCAGCGCCGGCGAAGCACCGCTGGTGGCCGAGGTGGCGCAGGCGATGAGCCACCCCGCCATCGACCTGGCCGGCCGGACCAGCCTGTGGACGCTGGGCGCGCTGATCGAACGCGCCCGGCTGGTGGTCTGCAACGACACCGGCCTGTCGCACATCGCCGCGGCGCTGCACACGCCCAGCGTGGTGGTCAGCTGCGGCGCCGAGGTGCCGCGCTGGGCACCGCTGGACCAGGCGCTGCACCCGGTGCTGTGGCACGACCTGCCCTGCCGGCCCTGCGCGCACGTGCACTGCCCGCTCGACCACGACTGCGCCCGCGCGATCACCGCCGAGGCGGTGTGGCACGAGGTGCAGATGAGGTTGGCATGAAAGCCCCCCCTCGACGGAGACCGCACATGACACAACGCCTGAAGATCCTCACCTGGCACGTGCACGGCAACTACCTGTACTACCTGAGCCAGGTGCCGCACGACTTCTACCTCGTCACCAAGCCGGGCCACCCGCCGGGCTACGCCGGCGCCGTCGGCTCGCTGCCGTGGGGCGACAACGTGCACGAGGTGGCGGCCGACCAGCTGCACCAGCGCGATGATTTCGACCTCGTGCTGTACCAGTCGCACCTGCATTTCAACGAACGGCAGCAGATGCTCAGCCCGGCGCAGTTGACACTGCCGGCGGTGTTCCTCGAGCACGATCCGCCCCAGCAGCACCCCACCGCGACACGCCACCCCGCCTCGCAGGTGGAGCACACGCACATCGTGCACTGCACGCCGTTCAACGCGCTGATGTGGGACAACGGCGATGCGCCGGTCAGCGTGATCGAACACGGCGTGATGATCCCGGACGGGGTGCACTACACCGGCAAGATCGAGGAAGGCCTGGTGGTGGTGAACAACCTGCGGCTGCGCGGACGCCGGCTCGGCGCCGACGTCTTCGAGCACATGCGCGAGCGCCTGCCGCTGACGCTGGTGGGCATGGATTCGCAGAGCCTGGGCGGCATGGGCGAGATCCCGAATCTCGAGCTGCCGGCGTTCATGGCGCGCTACCGCTTCTTCTTCAACCCGATCCGCTGGACCAGCCTGGGCCTGTCGGTGCTCGAGGCGATGGCGGTGGGCCTGCCGATCGTCGGGCTGGCGACCACCGAGATGAGCACGGTGATCCACAACAACCAGAACGGCTACCTCGACACGCGGCCGGGCCGGCTGGTGGAGGTGATGCGCGCGCTGCTGCACGACCCCGAGCTGGCGCGCCGCTGGGGTGCCGCGGCGCGCCAGACCGCGCACGAGCGCTTCGGCATCGACCGTTTCGTGCGCGACTGGACGACGCTGTTCGACGCGGTGGCCGAGGGCCAGTCCCCGGCATCGCTGCGGCACTGGTCGCGCTGGTCCAACGACCCGGTGCGCGATGCCCGCGTGAAGGGCCCCGCCCCCGAACTGGCCCACGCCTCGGTGCACGCATGAAGCCGCTCGATCCCACCCAGCCCTGGGGCCAACGTGTGCTGGTGACCGGCGGTGCCGGCTTCATCGGTTCGCACCTGTGCGCGCGCCTGCTCGAAGCGGGCTTCGAAGTGCTCTGCGTCGACAATTTCTACACCGGCTCGCGGGCCCACCTCGCGCCGCTGCTGGAGCACCCGCGCTTCGAGGTGATGCGGCACGACATCACCTTCCCGCTCTACGTCGAGGTGGACGCGATCTACAACCTGGCCTGTCCCGCCTCGCCGGTGCACTACCAGTTCGACCCGGTGCAGACCACCAAGACCAGCGTGCACGGCGCGATCAACATGCTCGGGCTCGCGAAGCGCTTGAAGGTGAGGATCCTGCAGGCCTCCACCAGCGAGGTCTACGGCGACCCGAAGGTGCACCCGCAGCGCGAGGACTACTGCGGCCACGTCAACCCCTTGGGGCCGCGGGCCTGCTACGACGAGGGCAAGCGTTGCGCCGAAACGCTGTTCATGGACTACCACCGCCAGCACGGCCTGCCGGTCAAGGTGGCTCGCATCTTCAACACCTACGGCCCGCACATGCACCCGAACGACGGCCGCGTGGTGTCCAACTTCATCGTGCAGGCGCTCTCTGGCAAGCCGATCACGATGTACGGCGACGGCGAGCAGACACGCGCGTTCTGCTACGTCGACGACACGGTGGACGGGCTGATGCGATTGATGGCCACGCCCGACGACTTCACCGGCCCGGTGAACATCGGCAATCCCGAGGAACTGCGCATGGTGGACATCGCCAACCGCATCCTCGAGCTGACCGGCTCGGCCTCGCAGATCGAGTTCCACCCGCGTCCGGCCGACGACCCGATGCAGCGCTGCCCGGACATCACGCTGGCGCGGCGCGTGCTCGGCTGGTCGCCGAGCACCGGGCTCGACGAGGGGCTGCAGAAAACGATCGAGTACTTTGCCGGCCTGCTGCAAGAACATGACCTGCCGGCGGGGCTGCAGGCGGGCAGCCTCGGGCGGCCCGCATCAGCGCCCGGCTGGCGGCCTCAGGCCTGAGCGGGCGGGCTCAGGGTGCGGGCACGGCGGTTGCCATGCGCACGCCGTCCAACGGAGAAGGCCCCGCCATGAAGATCGCCCAAGTCGCACCGCTGTTCGAGAGTGTTCCCCCCAAGGCCTACGGCGGCACCGAGCGTGTCGTCTCGTACCTGACCGAAGCCCTGGTGGACCTCGGTCACGACGTGACCCTCTTCGCCAGCGGCGACTCGCTGACCCGGGCGCGCCTGGTCGCCCCCGTGGCCCGCAGCCTGCGCACCGACCCGGCCGGGCCGGACTGGCTGATGTGGCACACGGTGCTGCTCGACCAGGTGTCCGCACAGGCGCAGGGCTTCGACGTGGTGCACTTCCACGTCGACTTCCTGCACTACCCGCTGGTGCGCCACTGCCCCACCCCCTGCATCACGACGCTGCACGGGCGCCTGGACCTGCCCGACCTGGCACCGCTGCACCGGCACTTCCGCGAACAGGCGTTGGTGTCGATCTCGAACCACCAGCGCCTGCCGCTGCCCTTCAGCCGCTGGATCGCCACGGTGCACCACGGCCTGCCCACCGACCTGTACCGCTTCCATCCCGAGGCCGAGGACTACTTCGCCTTCGTCGGCCGCATCTCGCCGGAGAAGCGGGTCGACCGCGCGATCGAGATCGCCAAGGCCACCGGCACGCGGCTGCGCATCGCCGCCAAGGTCGACCGGGCCGACCAGGCCTACTTCGAACGTGACATCCGCCCGCTGCTGGACCACCCGCTGATCGAGTTCGTCGGCGAGATCGGCGAGGCGCAGAAGAACGACTTCATCGGCCGCGCCCGCGCGCTGCTGTTCCCGATCGACTGGCCCGAGCCCTTTGGCCTCGTGATGATCGAGGCCATGGCCTGCGGCACGCCGGTGCTGGCGTATCGTTGCGGCTCGGTGCCCGAGGTGCTCGAACAGGGCGTGACCGGTTTCATCGTCGACGACCAGGCGCAGGCCATCGACGCGGCACGCCGGATCGGCATGCTCGACCGGGCGGCCTGCCGGCAGGTCTTCGAGCGCCGCTTCAGCGCGCGCCGCATGGCCGAGCAGTACGTCGAGGTCTACGAGGCCCTCAGCAGCGCACGCGCCGCCGGCGGCGCCACCACCGGCACCGAGGACGGCCAGGCCATCGAGCCGCTGCCGCTCTGACCGCCCGCCCCGCTCCCTCATCGACCCGCAGGCCCACCCGATGACGACCACCCCTCCCCCGCCCGGTGCGACGACGATCCAGATCGACGGCCGCTGGTACGTGCTGGCCACCGGCGCACGCGCCGAGGAGCAGCCGCATGCGCTGAAGCGCGATGCGCTGTTCGCGGTGTTCGACCGGCGCGGCGACATCGTGCCGTGGGAAGGCGGCGACCAGGGCCTGTACCTCGAGGACACCCGCTACCTGTCGCACTGCGAGCTGCTGCTCGACGGCGCACGCCCGCTGCACCTCAACAGCGCCGTCAAGCAGGATGGCAGCGTGCAGGTGGTGGAGCTGATGAACCCCGACCTGCAACGCGGCGGCGTGGTGGTGGTGCCCAAGGGCACGGTGCACCTGGTGCGCCGCAAGCGGCTGGTCGACGGGCTCTGCCACGAGACGCTGCGCCTGGCCAACCACGGCCTGGAGCCGGTGCACCTGACGCTGACGCTGCAATTCGCAGCCGACCATGCCGACCTGTTCGAGGTGCGCGGCATGCAGCGCGACCGCCGCGGCGAACACACGCCGGTGGAGATCGGCCCGGACCGGCTGACGTTCGGCTACACCGGCCTGGACCACCGCCGCCGTCGCACGGTGGTGCAGTTCATCGAAGGCACGGTCACGCAGCTCGGCGCCGAGGGCGCACGCTTCGAGATCGACCTCGCCCCCGGCCAGCGCACCGAGCGCCAGTGGCAGGTGGCCTGCCTGGCCGACGACCGCGACGTGCCGGCGATGCGCAGCATCGGCGAGGCCGACCGCGCCGGCATGCGCGGCGTGCGCACCGAGGTGCCGGGGCGCTGCCGCGTCGTCAGCTCGCATCCGATGCTGAACCGCTGGCTCGAGCGCTCGGCCTCCGACCTCGAGATGGTGACCACGCAGTTGCCGACCGGCCCGTTCCCGTTCGCCGGGGTGCCGTGGTACTGCACCACCTTCGGCCGCGACGGCCTGCTCACTGCGCACCAGTGCCTGTGGCTGCGCCCGGAGCTGGCGCGCGGCGTGCTGTCGTTCCTGGCGGCGACGCAGGCCACCGAGGAAGACCCGGCCACCGACGCCGAACCGGGCAAGATCCTGCACGAGGCGCGCGCCTGCGAGATGGCGGCGACGCGCGAGGTGCCGTTCGCGCGCTATTACGGCTCGATCGATTCGACGCCGCTGTTCGTCGTGCTCGCGCACGCCTACTGGCAGCGCACCGGCGACCTGGCGTTCCTGCGCCAGCTCTGGCCGCACGTGCAGGCCGCGCTGCAGTGGATCGACCGCTATGGCGACCGCGACGGCGACGGCTACGTCGAATACGCGCGGCGCAGCAGCGACGGGTTGATCCAGCAGGGCTGGAAGGATTCGCACGACTCGGTGTTCCATGCCGACGGCCGCATGGCCTCGCCCACCATCGCGCTGTGCGAGGTGCAGGGGTACGTGCACGCCGCGAAGCTGGGGGCGGCCGCGATGGCCGAGGCGCTCGGCCAGACGCAGGACGGCCAGCGCTGGCGCGCCGACGCCGCGGCGCTGCAGGCGCGTTTCGTGCGCGACTTCTGGTCCGACCGGTTGCGCCTGTACGTGCTGGCGCTCGATGGCGACAAGCGCCCGTGCGAGGTGCCGACCTCCAACGCCGGCCACTGCCTGTGGTCCGGCATCGCCTCGCCCGAACACGCCCGCGCGATGGCCGAGCGGCTGCTCGAACCGGACCTGTTCTCCGGCTGGGGCGTGCGCACGCTCGGCGAGGGCCAGGTGCGCTACAACCCGATGTCGTACCACAACGGCTCGATCTGGCCGCACGACAACGCGCTGGTCTGCGAAGGCCTGGCGCGCTACGGCCAGACCGACGCCGCGCTGGCGCTGCTCACCGCCGCGTTCGACACCAGCCTGCAGTTCGAGGACAGCCGCCTGCCCGAGCTGTTCTGCGGCTTTCCCCGCCGTGACGGCGAAGGCCCGACGCGCTACCCCGTGGCCTGCTCGCCGCAGGCCTGGGCCAGCGGCTCGCTGTTCGGCATGCTGGCCGGGTGCCTCGGCATCACGTTCACGCCGGGCGCCCGCCGGCTGGCGCTGCAGGCACCGCGGCTGCCCGAGTTCGTCGACTGGCTGCGCATCGAGGACCTGGCGGTGGGCGACGCGCGCGTCGACCTGCTGCTGCAGCGCTGGCGCGACAGCGTCGGCGTCGAGGTGACCCGGCGCGTCGGTGAGGTGGACGTGGTCGTGCAGATCTGAACCGGCCGCCGCGAAGCGGCGCGTCAGGGCGCTGCTGGACGGGCCCACCGGCGCACGGCCGCGGCCTTGACGCGGCAGGTCAGTGGAGCACTGGCGCCCCCAGGCGCAACCACATCACCGCGGCCACTTCGGGGCCTTGGCAGCGCCACTGGTCGAGTCGGTTGAGGGCTTCGGCGGTCTGTTCAGGTTTCTGGTGATCGGTGAGGGGCCACTGCTGGTGCAAACGCTCGGCGCAACGTGCGATCCATTCCTGCTGATCCATCGTCTTGCTCCTGGAGGGGGTGGTGCCGTTCCCGGGAAACCCGACCGCGGGGGTCTGGTCGTCAGGATGTTGTCAGCAGCCCCGGGAAGCGTCTGTTGGGGTTTGCCCGTTCGTGGCAGACAGGCACAGTGTTTGCCCTGAGGCGTTCGTGAACTTCACCACTGCGACTGCAGGTACAGCCGCAGGCCGCCCTTGCGCGGGCGCAGCGACAGCGAGGTCTGCGAACCGAACGAGTACTTCGCCAGGGCGCCCAACCGCAGGTCGGAGAGCGGATCGGCGGAGCGCAACGTCATCGCACCGGCGGGCCGGGCCACGGCGCCGTCCTGCCAAGGCACGCCGTTCTCCTGAGCCCCGAACGGGCGGCTCTGCCAGCCGAACTGGGTACGCGCACCGGCGTTGACATACACCGCCACGGCGACCGCGTCGGGCTGCGGCGCCAAGCCGGGTTGCCACGGCCGCTCGTAGCGCTGCAGCGTGAGCTGCCAGCGGCCGTCGCGCGCGGCGGGCACCGCCGCGTGGCCGTTGCGCCACTGCAGGTCGAGCGCGCGCTGGTGGGCCGTGGGTGCCGTGTGGGCGGCGGTGGCAGGCACGGCCAGCGCCAGCTCGGGGCCGGCCGGTCGCACGTCGTCGGCCCACGCGGCCAGGCTGCCGCCGAGCAGCCAGCCACAACAGCACAACCTGCTCCACCGGCGCAACATGCCGGGGCCGACATGGAGGGGGAACAGAGGGGCGGTCATGTTGGGGGACCTGATGGCCGGACGCTGTTGAACGTATCTGCACGGTAAGGCGCCTGGCAGCAGCGGATCGTCGGTGGACGGCAAGCGCTGCTGTCAGACACCAGCGTCCACCGCTGCCGGCAGCTTCGCTACGGGATCACCCCCAGCTTGAAATCCGCCGCGCAACGCGCATGTGCACGGGATGCCCGCCGCCCGCCCCGCTCCTCCGTCGCACCGCCCGGCTGCCGTGGCGGGCCTGTTCTATCCCGCCGAGCCGGAGCGCCTGCGCGCCACATTGCAGGCGCTGCTGGCCGAGGCGAGACTGGCGCGCGGTGCGACCGTCCCCCGGCCGCCGAAGATCCTGGTGGTGCCGCACGCCGGCTACGTGTATTCCGGTCCGATCGCCGCCGCGGCCTACGCATTGCTCGCCCCGTGGCACGACACGGTGAAGCGCGTGGTGCTGCTCGGCCCCACGCACCGCGTGGCGGTGCGCGGCATCGCGGCGCCCGAGGCCACCGCCTTCGAGACACCGCTCGGCGCGGTGCCAGTGGACCGCGAGGCGCTCGCCACGCTGGCGGCACTGCCGCAGACGGTGGCCAGCGACACGGTGCATGCCAACGAGCACGCGATCGAGGTCCAGTTGCCCTTCCTGCAGAGCGTGCTCGACGAGTTCACGCTGGTGCCGCTCGCGGTGGGCCGCGCCACGCCGGACCAGGTGGCCGAGCTGATCGAGCAGCTGTGGGGCGGCGACGAGACGCTGGTCGTCATCAGCACCGACCTGTCCCACTACCTGACCCATGCCGAGGCCCGCGCGGTGGACGCCGACACGATCGCGCACGTGCTGCAGCTCGACCCGGCACTGGACCACGCGCAAGCCTGCGGCGCGACCCCGCTGGCCGCCGCCCTGCAGCTCGCACGCCGGCATGGCCTGCGGCCGCGGCTGCTCGACCTGCGCAACTCCGGCGACACCGCGGGCGACCGCGAGCGGGTGGTGGGGTACGCATCGCTGGCCTTCGAAGAGGCGATGGCCTGGCACGAGGCCGACCCCACCGGGCGCCTGCGCGATGCCCTGCTGGCCCGCGCGCGCAACGCCATCGCCGGCTCGCTCGGCCTGGCCACCGGCCCCGAACCGGACCACCCCGCCCTGCACCGCCCCGGCGCGAGCTTCGTGACGCTGCACCGCCACGGCGCGCTGCGCGGCTGCATCGGCCGGCTCGAGGCGGGTGCCCATTCGCTGGAGGTCGACGTGCGCCGCAACGCCCGCAGCGCCGCGTTCGAAGACCCGCGCTTCACCCCGTTGACTGCGGACGAGTGGGACGGGCTGACGCTCGAGGTGTCGCTGATCGGCGAGGCCGAACCGCTGCCCGCCCGCAGCGAAGCCGAGGCACTGGCACAGCTGCGGCCCGGCGTCGACGGCGTGATCCTGGCGTGGCGCGGCCACCGGGCCACCTTCCTGCCGCAGGTGTGGCAGCAGTTGCCGGCGCCGGCGCTGTTCCTCGCCGCGCTGAAACAGAAAGCCGGCCTGCAGCCGGACCACTGGGACGCCGACCTGCACCTGTCGCGCTACACCGTGCAGGTGTTCGACGAAGCCGATGAACCCGCCCCGCGACCCGCCGTCCACTGACGACCCCACCGCTGCGGCGACCCACCCGGCGCGCTGGTGGCATGCGCTGCCCGATGGCCGCGTGCAGTGCGACCTCTGCCCGCGCGACTGCCGGCTGCACGAAGGCCAGCGCGGCCTGTGTTTCGTGCGCCAGCGCGTGGGCGACGCGATGGTGCTCACCACCCACGGGCGCAGCTCGGGTTTCTGCATCGACCCCATCGAGAAGAAGCCGCTGAACCACTTCCACCCCGGCAGCCGGGTGCTCAGCTTCGGCACCGCCGGCTGCAACCTGGCCTGCAAGTTCTGCCAGAACTGGGACATCTCGAAGAGCCGCGAGATGGACCGGCTGCAGGATGCCGCCTCGCCCGCCGCGATCGCGCAGGCCGCGCAGCAACACGGCTGCACCAGCGTCGCCTTCACCTACAACGACCCGGTCATCTTCGCGGAATACGCGATGGACACCGCCGATGCGTGCCACGCGCTGGGCGTGCAGGCGGTGGCCGTGACGGCCGGCTACATCCACGCCGAACCCCGGCGTGCCTTCTACGCGAAGATGGACGCGGCCAACATCGACCTGAAGGCCTTCACCGAGGACTTCTACTTCCGCGAGACCGGCGCACACCTGGCGCCGGTGCTGGACACGCTGCAATACGTTCGCCACGAGACCGACTGCTGGCTGGAGATCACCACCCTGCTGATCCCCGGCCTGAACGACAGCGACGCCGAGCTGGACGCCATGACCCGCTGGATCGCCGAGCACCTGGGCCGCGACGTGCCGCTGCACTTCACCGCGTTCCACCCCGACTACAAGATGACCCACATCGCCCGCACGCCCGCCGCCACGCTGCAGCGCGCGCGCCGCATCGCGCAGGACAACGGGCTGCACCACGTCTACACCGGCAATGTGCACGACACCGAGGGCGGTCGCACCGACTGCACCCGCTGCGGCGCGGTGCTGATCGAGCGCGACTGGCACGAGGTGCTGCGCTACCGGCTCGACGCGCAAGGCCGCTGCCCGGCGTGCGCGACGCCGCTGGCCGGGCGGTTCGGGGCGGGAGCGCCGGCCGCCGCCGGGCGGCGACGCGTGCCGGTGCGGCTGGCCACCGGCCGCACACCGGCCTGAAACACCGAGCGGCGACAATGGCGGCATGCCTGCCGTGCCTGCTCGCCGAACCCGTTACGCCTCGTCCGCCACGCTGGCGCTGTTGCTCGTGTCGAGCAGCACGCTGCTGGCGGCCTGCGGCGCGCTGCCGCTGCGCTCGTCCGCCGGCAACAAGACGCCGATCGAATCGTTCGACGCCGAGGACCGCTTCTCGCGCACCGTGCAGCAGAGCACCACCGAGGCCTGCCGGGCCGCCCGGCTGGCGCTGCTCAGCCAGGGCTACCTGGTCAGCGCCGTGCAGCAGGACGAACTGCGAGGCCGCAAGAACTTCCAGCCCAAGGCCGACAGCCACGCCGAGGTGGAGATCCACGTCGTGTGCGCGGGCGCGGGCGAGAACGGCACCTCCACCGTGTTCGTCAGCGCGCTGCAGGAGCACTACGAGCTGAAGAAGAGCGCCAACTCCGCCAGCGTGGGGGTGCCGGCGCTGGCCTCGCTGTCGCTGCCGTTTTCGCTGGGCAACGATTCGATGGTCAAGACCGCCAGCGAGACCATCGAATCGGAACGCTTCTACGACCGCTTCTTCGAGGTGCTGGAGCGCTACCTCGGCAGCCCGACCACGCTGCCGAGCGACCGCACGGCCGGCCAGCCCGACCGCGCCGCCTCGGGTCTCTGACGTCTGATCTCTTCTGTGGGAGCGGCTTCAGCCGCGATGCGCCTGTGGTGGGGGGCACATCGCGGCTGAAGCCGCTCCCCCAGGAACAGAACGCGACCGCGCGTCGGCCACCGCCCACCCGAACACCGCCAGCCCGGCCAACGCCAGCAGCGCACCCACCCAGCCGGTCGACGTCCAGCCCAGACCGGCACTGATCGCCACGCCACCCAGCCACGCGCCCAGGGCATTGGCCAGGTTGAACGCCGAGTGGTTCAGCGCCGCCGCCAGCGCTTGCGCATCGCCGGCCACGTCCATCAGCCGGATCTGCAGTGCCGGGCCGATGGCCACGATGGTGCCGACCAGCAGCACGTTCAGCGCCGCGGTGGCGACGTGCTGCGCCGCGAACGTGTAGACCGCCAGCACCAGCGCCGACCATGCCAGCAGGCCGCCGATGGTGCGCATCAGCGAACGGTCGGCCAGCCGCGCGCCGACCAGGTTGCCCAGCACCATGCCGACCCCGAACAGCGCCAGCACGAACGGCACGCCGTGGAGCGGCAGCCCCGCCACCTCGAGCAGCGTCGGTTTCACGTAGCTGAACACCGAGAACATGCCGCCGAAGCCGATGGCGCCGATGCCCAGCGTCAGCCACACCTGCTTGCGGCGCAGCGCGCCCAGCTCGCGCATCGGGCTGGCGCCGGCCGGGGCCGGGAGGTCGGGCACCCAGAGGCGGATCAAGGCCACCGCGAGCAGCGCGATGGCGCCCACCAGCACGAAGGCGGCGCGCCAGCCGAACAGCTGGCCCAGCCACGCGGCCAGCGGCACCCCGACCAGCGTGGCGACCGTCAATCCCAGCATCACCAGCCCGACCGCACGGGCACGCTGGCCCGGCGGCGCCAAGGCCGCCGCCACCAGCGCCGCCACGCCGAAGTAGGTGCCGTGCGGCATGCCGGCGAGGAAGCGCAACAGGTTCAGCGACAGCGCATCCGGTGCCAGCGCACTGGCGAAATTGCCGAACGCGAACACCGCCATCAGCGCCATCAGCAGCGCGCGGCGGGCCCAGCGCGCCGTCAGCACCGCGAGCACCGGTGCGCCGACCACGACGCCCATCGCATAGGCGCTGATCACGTGCCCGGCCTGCGGGATGGTGATGTCCAACTCGCGCGCGACCTCGGGCAGCAGCCCCATGATGACGAACTCGCCGGTGCCGATCGCGAACCCACCGACGCCGAGCGCCAGCATCGCGAGGTTCGTGGAGGGCGCGATGGCAGCGCTGGAGGGAGAAGCAGGCACGGCGGACGACATAGGGTTAACCCGAGCAACGCACCATAACATGGGCAGCAAAAAGCCCGGCGCTGCCGGGCTTCCCTTGCGCGCGAGCGCGTCAGGCCGCGTCGACCCGGCGGCGGGCCAGGTGCGTGGCGGTCACGATGCCGTACAGCGCGGCGATGCCCACCAGCACGTAGACCACCCGCGACAACGCGGAGCCGGCGCCGAACAACGCGGCGACGAGGTCGAAGTTGAAGAGGCCGACGAGGCCCCAGTTCAGGCCGCCGACGATCAGCAGCGCGATGGCCACCACATCGAGCGTGCGCTCGGTGCTGCTGATCGGCGCGGCTGCGTAGGGGTGAGAACGATCGGTGTGGGTGATGGGCATGAGGGCCTCCAGGGGGTGAGGCCCAGGGTCGGCAATCGCCATGCCGCCACTTCTCAGCCCGGCAGCTTCGACAGGTCGAGCGTCACGCTCACCGGGCAGTGGTCGCTGCCCATCACGTCGGCATGGATCTCGGCGGCCTGCACGGCCGGCCGCAGCGACGCCGACACCAGCACATAGTCGATTCTCCACCCCACGTTGCGCGCGCGCGAGTTCGCGAAGTGGCTCCACCAGCTGTAGTGCCCGTTGCCTTCCTTGAACAGGCGCAGCGTGTCGATGAACCCCGCGTCGACGAAGTTCTGGAACCCCTCGCGCTCCTCGTTGGTGAAGCCCTTCTTGCCCCGGTTGGGCCGCGGGTTCGCCAGGTCGAGTTCGGTGTGCGCCACATTCAGGTCGCCGCAGAACACCACCGGCTTCTTCTTCTCCAGCAGCTGGCAGTAGGCCAGGAAGGCCGGATCCCAGTGCCGGTGCCGCAACGCCAGCCGGCTCAGGTCGTCCTTCGCGTTCGGCGTGTACACCGTCACCACGTAGAACCGCTCGTACTCGGCCGTGATGACCCGCCCCTCGTCGGCCGCATCGCGCTCCAGCTCGTCGGCGAACTTGAAGCGCTCGGCGAACTCGGCCGGAAACCCGTCGACGATGGACAGCGGCTGCTCGCGGCTGAACACCGCCGTGCCCGAGTACCCCTTCTTCACCGCCGAATGCCAATGCTCGTGGTAGCCCGGCACGTCGATCACCACCTGCCCCCGCTCGGCCTTGGTCTCCTGCAGGCACAGGATGTCGGGGCGGTGCGTCTCCAGGAAGGGCTGGAAGAGGTTCTTCTTGATGACGGCGCGGATGCCGTTGACGTTCCAGGAAAA
>Ga0233424_10000747_pt1 | contig 36650 bp, 33 predicted proteins | sample Watercolumn_Towu_FD_181011 | JGI IMG/M metagenome (GOLD analysis project Ga0233424, IMG submission 181011) | Freshwater microbial communities from Lake Towuti, South Sulawesi, Indonesia - Watercolumn_Towuti2014_125_MG | ecosystem: Environmental > Aquatic > Freshwater > Lake | place: Indonesia...
AAACGCAAGCCACTCATCGAGTCGCGACCTCGAATCCTCCTCACTGTCGCACGCACGCTCGCCCATCCGCGATGGAAGCTTGCGCCTCCTGGACGACTCGACTAGTTTTGCGGCCCCAAGCGGGCGATCCATCAAGGACGCCTCTCAGCCATCGGGTTGGTAGCTCAGTTGGTAGAGCAGCGGCCTTTTAAGCCGTCGGTCCCGGGTTCGAGTCCCGGCCAACCCACCAAATGCCGAAGTTCGGAGCAAATCCCGCGCTGAAACAGGCGAGAGCGAGTGACTCAAGGCGGTCACATAATAACCATAACATACATTGTCCACTTCCATCTCCAACTCTTGTCAACTATACCAAGGCTGCCGCGCTGGTCGTGAGTCCGGATTTTTGTGTCGCAAGCACTTCCAGCATTCGCTTTCATTTTCCTGCACTTGATGAGCCTCCGCTCAATTCGCAGCCTGATTGCGATCGCGCCATGGCTGATCGTAGCCTCAGTTCGAGGGTCGTCATTTGAGCCGCTCTCGATCAGGCAGGCAACTTTTCTGGCCGGTGCCATCTGTCGAGGAACTATCGTGGAAGTGAGATCGTTCCGCGACGCGGCCAGCGGCCGCATCTACACGAAGGCGCTTGTTCGTGTTGATGAGGGCATGAAGGGCATCTTTCCCCCGGTCGTTACGCTTGTTCACCCCGGCGGAGTGGTCGGCAACGAGGGAGAACGGGATGGGTTTTCGCCACAGTTCCGGCTTGGTGACGAGCGGTTGCTGCTCCTATCGCGCCGGGAAAACGGGACGTTGTTCGCTGTTCGGGGTGGGGCGAGTGCAATCAAGCTGCGGCGGACACAAGCGACGCAGTCGGGGCCGGCCGGGTTTGACGAAACGAGCACGGCCTCGTTGCTTTCGGTGCGTGGTTATGCCGCTGAGTCCTCAGCGTCCGGACTGGATGTCACGGACCAGGCTGGACCTGCCGAGGCTGCTCGGCGAGTCATGCGCGAAAGCTCCGGGGGCGGCGTGTCAGGTGTCGTCGGCCTGCTTTCCGACACCGACAACATCGCTTCGAGGTTCCTTGCGCCCGACCGGGGTGATGGGATTCCTTACTACATTGACGCGGAGTATCTGCCGGCAGCCATTTCCCTGACTCAGGCAACGAACGCTGTGGCCCATGCGTTTTCCGCGTGGGCGGGCATTACATCGCTCAGGTTCACGTTTGCGGGCATCACCAACTTCGGCACCGCGTCCAGCAACATCAACACCAATGACGGCGCAATCCGCGTCCAGCTCCACAACTTCTACGGGGGCATCGTGGGAGGCTCAACGACGCTGGGCATTGGCGGATTCAACTACACGTCGCTTGATGCCGGTCTTTTTCCGCGGGGCGGCGCGGGCGGGCGGGTCGGCACCAACGAGTTTCACCGGACGACGTGCGGCTACGTCGTTCTGAACCACAACAGCGCGAGCATGCAGACGCTGTCAACCTTTGAGGAAGTCCTCTGCCATGAAATCGGGCACGCGCTCGGCATGGCGCATTCCAGCGAGAACGGGGCGGAAACCAATTCCGTCCTGCTCGAGTCGATCATGTATTACACGGTTCACGGCGATGGCCGCGGCGCGCAGTTTGGTGCCTATGATCCGCCGGTGATCCGGCAATCCCACCCTGTCACCAACACGCCGCCCTTTGCCTTCGACCGTGTGATTTACGCGGTCACTTCCCCGTCAGCGGTCGCGAATCCGCAGGTGAACCAAGTCGAGTTGAAGGGCTACGACCTGCAAGGAACGCCCCTTTCGAAAACCCTCTGTGCGACGACTTCCAACAACGGCACATTCGTCCTCAACTCGAACACACTGACCTACTCGCCGGTCGCCGCGTTCGCGGACACTTCTCCATTCGACCCGGCGAGCACGGCGTTTTATGACCGGACCTACGTTCGGTTCGACGACGGGACCAACATGTCACCTCCGGTGCAGGTCCGGGTTCTTCAATATCTCCTGTGCACCAAGCCGAATGGTGCGCCCGACGGCGTTCCCGACAGTTGGCGCCTTGCGAACTTCGGCAACTCGACGCCGACCCCCGGTGTATCCGGCGCGAGCGACGACCCCGATGGCGACGGTCACTCCAACATCCAGGAATTCTTGCTCGGCACGAACCCCAACTCGGCGTCGTCCAGACTGGGCATCCTCTCTTTCGACGCTTCGACCCTTCGATTCGCTGCGCGGCCCTATTCGCTCTATGAGATCGAGGGATCGGCCGCATTTGCAAACTGGGTGCGCTTTGGCAGCCCCCTCCTGCCTACCACCGCGAACGGCTTGGCCGTCGGCTTTTCGAAGTCGGCCACAAATTTCCAGTTCTTCCGTGTGCGAAGCGTGCCGTAATCCCGCGCGAGGTTCTGTTCACTCAGTTCAACTTCGCCAACTCGTCGCGCACGAGGTTCACCAGCGGTTGCACCGTTGCCCGTGAAAAGTCGAACGTGCACCCTGCCGCGGCGAACAACTCGGGGAGCGGACGCGAGCCGCCGAGCGCGAGGCCAGCTTTGTAATCGCGCAACGCCCCGGCTTTGTCCCGTCGAGAGTTTGCCCACACTTGCAACGCGCCGAGCTGCGCGATGCCGTATTCCACGTAGTAAAACGGGTTCATGAACAGGTGCGGCTGCTTGTGCCACAGGCTTGCCCGGGCGGACTCGTGCCCGGTCCAATCCACGCCCCCGCCGAAGCGGTCCATCAAGCTCATCCACTCCGCGCGGCGCGCGGCTCGCGTGTGGCCGGGATGCGTGTAAATCCAGTGTTGGAACGCGTCAATCGTGGCCATCCACGGGAAGAAGTTGATGATGCCCTCGAGGTGCGTCTTGCGCGCGCGGTCGGCTTCCGTTGGCGCATAGAACTCCTCGAGGAATTCGTTTCCGAGAAGCTCCATTGCCATCGAGGCGACCTCGCAGAACTCAATCGGTGCGCTGCGATAATGGAACAAGTCCTCGCCCCGCGCCGCCACCGCGTGGAAGGCGTGTCCCGCTTCGTGCAACAGCGTCTCCACATCGCGCTGCAAGCCCACGGCGTTCATGAAGATGAACGGCAGCCGCGACTCGGACAGCGTGGACTGGTAGCCGCCCGGGGCCTTTCCCTTGTGGTTGGCGAGGTCGAGCAGCTTGAGGTCCTGCATCATCTGAAACTCCTTCGCCAGTCCACACGCGTCCAAGCGGTCGAAGATGCGCTGTGACCGCTCGACCATCTGCGGCACCTCCTCAAACGGGCGCAGCGCGGGGCGATTGAGCGGGTCCACCGAGGTGTCCCACGGACGCAATGACGCCACACCGAGCTGGTGCTTGCGCTCAGCCTGCAACTGCCGCACGACAGGCATGAATTCGGTCTCGACCGCATCGTGGAAATTCACACAGTCGGCTGGCGTGTAGTCGAACCGCCCGCGCAGCTTGAACGCGTAGTCCCGGTAGTTCGCAAACCCCGCGTTCGTCGCCATGCGCTGGCGCAGTTCGATTTGCTTTTCGAAGATGCCGTCAAACCTGTCCGCCTCGGCGAGACGGCGGTTCGCCATAAGCGTCCACGCTTCCTCGCGCAGCGGCCGGTCGGGATCTTCGAGATAGCGCGCCATCCGCACGAGCGTGCGCTCCTCGCCGCGGAAGTTCACCGTGAGCCCGCCCGCGAGCTTCTGGTATTGCTGGCCGAGCTTGGATTCCTCGGTCTCGATCGGCACGTTCTCCTCGCGGTAGAGTTCGACGCGCAGATTCGTGTCGCGGCCGAAGACCTCGTAGCGCCGCGGGTCGAGTTGCGCCCGCAGCGGGTGAGCCATGAAAAGCTGCGCGAGTTTGAACTGCCGAGGCTTGAGCTCGGGCTCGAGCTTCTCGACGAAGTGCAGGTAAGCTCCTTCCGCGTCGGCGTTGTCCGTGTGGCACGTCATCGCGATGTAGCGCTTGGAGCCCTCCTCCTCCAGCGCGGCAGCGAGTTCACCGCCGTCGAGAATCCATCGCTCGAAGTCGGCGACTGAATTGCACTGCGGCGCGCCCGCTTCGAGTTGGTCGAACAGCGGCGCGACCTGTGACCAGTCGCCGAGGTTGATTTGGAAGGGGACGAACTTGCGCGGCGAGTGGACGGGCAACGAGTCGAACGGCAGCAGATTCATCCGCGCGAAGATGCGGACTCGCCATGCCCAATCCAAGCGGGAACTGAGAGGGCACCAACTGGAAGCGTGACTCCCCTGCCCTGCCCTGCCCATCCGGGACGGACTCCAGTGGGGTTTGAACCGGCTACTCAAAACGGAGCATGAACTGCCGGTAGAACTCGAACGCGGCTTCGACCTGGTCGCACTCGACGTATTCCACCGCGGCGTGCGCGCGGTCAATGCTGCCGGGGCCGATGAGAATGCTCGGGAGTCCCTGCCGCGAGAGCTTGCTTGCATCGCTGCCGAACGGAACGCCGCAGGGCTCCCCGTTCAATCGCAGGTCGCGAAGAATCTCGGAAGCGAGCTTCACTGGCGCGGCATCGGCGGCTGTGGACAATCCTTCGTCGCGGGTGCGCGGCGGCAGTTGCTCGGCGCGAAGGTCCGGGAAGCGTGCTGCCAACTCATCAAGCATTCGCTGATAGCCGGCGAGCACATCGTCGGGCTTCTCGCCCGGCAGCAGGCGGCGGTCAATCTCGATGACGCATTCGTCCGGCACGAAGTTCACCTGCACACCGCCGCTGACAAGTCCGACGTTGAGCGTGCCCGGCCCGAGCAGCGGATGCTCTCGCGCCTTGAGCCGCTCATGCTCCTGCTCGAAGGCCAAAACCACGCGGGCCATGTTCGTGATGGCGTTCACGCCGAGGTGCGGCTTGCTGCTGTGCGCCGCCTTGCCGCGCACGACGACTTTCCACCGCAACACGCCCTTGCCCGCAATGACCACGCGCATCTCGGTCGGTTCGGCGACGACCGCCGCTTGGCCGGTGAGCCCCTCGCAGAACTTCACCACGCCCCGATACGAATACTCCTCGTCGGCCGCGGCGCACAGTTGCACCTCGCACGGCGGCGTGATGCCGTCGCGCTGGAGCGACGCAAGCGAGTGCATCATCGCGCACAACCCGCCCTTGTCGTCGCACGAGCCGCGTCCGAAGAGCCTGCCGCCTGCGATGGTCGGATCGAAGGGCGGGATGGTCATGCCCGTGACGGCGACGGTGTCGGTGTGCGCCTCAAAGACAATTCGCCGTGAAGCGTCGCGTCCCGCAATCCGCGCAACGACGTTGGGCCGGTCGGCGAAGACGTGTTGCTCCCACGTCTCGATGCCCCGCTGCGAAAAGAAGTCGCGAATGTAGGCCGCGACGAATTTCTCCGGTCGCCCGCCAGGATACGACGGGCTGACACTGTTGATGCGGACGAGGTCGGCAAGCGTGTCGAAGAGGCGTGGCTCTGGCATGGCGGGTCAAGGTGACTTCAACTGCTTGTCCAGCCATGCGAGCGTCTTCTCCCACATCTCGGGGCGATACTTGTGGCCGAGGTCGGGGAGAAGATCGTTCACGAAGTCGGTTTCCCGGCCGAACAGCCTCCACGCCGGTTTCGCCCTCACTTCGATAACGCGGATGCCATCGGCGGGCGAGCCGCCGTCCTGGTCGCCCGTCAGGAACAGCACCGGCCTCGGCGCGATGCAGGCGATGACTGCCTCGGTGTCAAAGTGGTTCAGCAGGCCGGGCACGAAATAGTAGATGCCATGCGCCGAAAGTTTCTCGTGCGCGATGAGGTTCTGATATCGCGTCAGGCAGGCGACGGGCACGCCAGTCTTGAGCCGGTCGTCGAGCGCCAGGATCCACCACGCGCGCGTCGCGCCCATGCTGAAGCCCGTGACTCCCACACGCGAGGCGTCCACCTCGGGCCGGGAGCAGAGGTAGTCCAGCGCCATCTGGTCGTCGCGCACGATCATGCCCCACAACGAGCGACCGGCCCACAGGTTGAACTTGCTCGCGGTCATCTCGCCCGCGCTGCCCTTTTCATTCAGTCCGCCGGGCCCGTGGCCGTCGCGCTCGCCGAAACAGTAGGCGTCAATCGCCACGACCACGAAGCCGCGCTTCGCCAGTTCCGGCCCCGGCGCAACCGGCACGGGATTTCCGGCGATGAACACCTCTTCCTTTCCACCCCTGCCGTATTGGCCTCCGTGTTGGTGACAGTAGAGAACGCCCGGCGATTTCTTCGTTGCGCTCGCGGCCTTTGGCAACAGCACGTAGCCGGGCACAGTCGCACCCGCGCCGTTGTCGAACTGAAACTTCTCCAGCACGAAGTCGCCGCGATCCTCGCGCGAGAGCGTTTGCACAGTCGGCTTGGTTGGTCGCGACGGCAGCTTGCCGAGCAATTGCCCGAGCGTGGAACGAATCTCGCCGCGGCGCTTGGTCCACGCGGCCTTGGAGTCCGGCACGGTAAACTGCGGCACGGGCGGTGCGGCGGCGAGCCAGCGCGCGGCTGTGGGAGTGTTGGTCTGGGCCATGAGAGGAAATGTCGGGAAGCACAGCGCCATCACGAGCAACGGCGCAGGAGCAAACGGGGTGGAGCAGTTCATCAAGGCGCGTGTCGGTGTGCGGGCATTCAAGCGAAGCGAAGGCGGCGTGTCAGGTTCAAACACGCAACCAAAACTCACTTGCCATCAGTCGCCCTCTCCTTAACGTCGCGCGCACATGAGTTTGCCCGAACACCCCGACCGCTTCGTCCGCCGCCACACCGGCCCGCGTCCGCAGGAAATCCACGAGATGCTCGCCGCACTTGGGTTCAACAGCCTTGATGCGCTTGCCGATGCGACCGTGCCCGAGTCCATCCGCCGTCGAGAGCCGCTGAACCTCCCGCCCGCCGCAAGCGAGTTCGAGGTGCTCGCCCGCCTGCGCGCAATGGCTGCGAAGAACCAGGTCTTTCGGAGCTTCATCGGCATGGGCTACCACGATTGCATCACGCCGCCCGTCATCCAGCGCAACATCATCGAGAACCCCGGCTGGTATACGCAATACACGCCCTATCAGTCCGAGATTTCGCAGGGCCGGCTCGAGATGCTGCTCCACTTCCAGACGATGGCGTGCGACCTGACCGCGCTGCAAATCGCCAACGCCTCGATGCTCGACGAGGCGACCGCATGCGCCGAGGCGATGATGATGTGTCATCGCCTCAAGTCCGCCGAGGGACGCAACGCCTTCTTCATCTCGCAGGACTGCCATCCGCAGAACATCGAGGTCACCCGGACGCGCGCGATGGCGCTCGGCATCGAGGTCGTCGTCGGCTCGCACGACTTCGTCGCGCTGGATGGAAAATTCTTCGGCGCGCTCGTGCAGTATCCCGCGACCGACGGCGTGATTCACGACTACTCTGGCCTTGCAGAGAGAGTCCACGCATCCGGCGCGCTGCTAGTTGTCGCGACGGACCTGCTCGCGCTCACGCTCATCAAGCCGCCGGGTGAGTTTGGCGCGGATGTCGCCGTCGGCAGCGCGCAGCGCTTCGGCGTGCCGCTTGGCTACGGCGGACCACACGCGGCGTTCATGGCCACGCGCGACGAGTTCAAGCGCCAGATGCCCGGCCGGCTCGTCGGCGTGTCGAAGGACTCGGGCGGCAAGCCCGCGCTGCGCCTCTCGCTCGGCACGCGCGAGCAGCACATCCGCCGCGAGAAGGCCACGTCCAACATCTGCACCGCGCAGGCGCTGCTCGCGAACATGGCGGCGGCGTATGCGATTTACCACGGGCCGGAGGGGTTGAAGGCTATCGCGACTTGGGTGCACTCACTCGCGAACTCGTTGGCTGAACGCCTCAATCGCCTTGGCCACCACGTCGTTAGCAACAGATTCTTCGACACGCTCCGCGTTGAACTGGACGGCAAATCGAGCGCGGACATCCTCAAAATCGCCGAGTCTCACCGTATCAACCTGCGCGCTCTTGACGAAAAGACCGTTTGCATCGCACTCGACGAGTGCGCGACGCCCGCAGAGCTCGTGTTGCTCCTTCAGATCTTCAATGACGACAAGCCCGCGGACTTCGGCTCGTCCTCAACCATCATCTCATTTCGATTGGCAATTGAGGATCGGCAATCGGCAATCCTCACCGCGCCCGTCTTCAACTCGCATCAGTCCGAGACCGGGATGCTCCGCTACTTGCGCAAGCTCGAATCGCGCGACCTCTCGCTCTGCCATGCCATGATTCCGCTCGGCTCGTGCACGATGAAGCTCAACGCCACGTCGCAGATGTTCCCGGTGAGCTGGCCGGAGTTCGCGAAGCTGCATCCGTTTGCACCGGTGCGGCAGACGCGCGGATATCAGGAACTTTTTGCGCAGCTCGAGGACTGGCTCGCTGAAATTACCGGCTTCGCGGGCATCAGCCTCCAGCCGAACGCCGGCTCTCAGGGCGAATACGCCGGGTTGTTGTGCATCCACGCCTATCACGCGAGCCGCGGCGAGGCGCACCGCGACATCTGCCTCATCCCCACCAGCGCGCACGGCACGAATCCCGCCAGCGCCGTGATGGCTGGGATGAAAGTCGTCGCCGTAGCGTGCGACAAGGAAGGCAACATTGACGTGGCCGACCTGCGTGCAAAAGCCACCGAGCACCACAGTGACCTCGCGTGCCTGATGGTCACCTATCCGAGCACGCACGGCGTGTTCGAGGAGAGCATCCGCGAGGTGTGCGCCATCATCCACGAGCAGGGCGGGCAGGTTTACATGGACGGCGCGAACATGAACGCGCAGGTCGGGCTGTGCCGTCCCGGCGACATCGGCGCGGACGTATGCCATCTCAATCTCCACAAGACCTTCTGCATCCCGCACGGCGGCGGCGGACCTGGCATGGGGCCGATTGGAGTCGCGGAACACCTCGTCGAGTTTCTTCCCGGCCACAATGTCATCAACCTCGGCGGCGAGAATCCGATTGGCGCGGTGTCCGCCGCGCCGTGGGGCAGCGCAAGCATCCTGCCCATCTCGTGGGGCTACATCGCTTGCATGGGGACGGACGGACTCGCAGAAGCCACAAAGGTCGCCATCCTCAACGCCAATTACATCGCGCACCGGTTGGACAAATCCTTCCCCGTGCTCTACCGCGGACACGGTGGACGCGTCGCGCACGAGTGCATTCTCGATTTACGGCATTTCAAGACCGTCACCGCGGAAGACGTCGCGAAGCGGCTGGTGGATTTCGGCTTCCACGCGCCGACGCTCTCGTTCCCAGTTGCTGGCACGCTGATGGTCGAACCCACGGAGAGCGAATCAAAGTTCGAGATCGACCGCTTCTGCGACGCGATGATTGCGATTCACGCCGAGATTCTCGCGATCGAATCCGGTGCAATGGACAAGGCGAACAATCCGCTCAAGAACGCGCCACACACGGCCGAGGCGATTGCCGCCGCGGAGTGGAATCGGCCCTACTCGCGCGAGCAGGCCGCCTTCCCGACGCGCCACGAGCGCGAGCACAAGTTCTGGCCCGCCGTGAGCCGCGTGGACAACGTCTTCGGCGACCGCAACCTCGTCTGCTCCTGCGCGAGGATGGATGCGTATCGGTGACCGGCACTTCCCCGAAAGCGACGCCATTTCGGGCGAACTCCTCGTAATCCAAGCCGGATGCGAATCGTCCTCTTCGAGCAGACAGCGGAAGCCGGAGCAGGACTCGCCCGTGCTGAATACTTACTTCTCCGGCTAATTCCAACGTCACGACCGCCACGAGTCTCGCGATGAAGATCACCGACATCCTGCTGGCCGAGCATTTCGTGTTTCACAACCTGTTCGACTCGATTGAAGCGGGAGCGGGCCGGCTCCGGACCGTCGCAGCGGTTCGCGCGCAGGCTGCGCTGCTGGAGTCCATGCTCAAGCCGCACTCGCAGATGGAGCACGAGTTGCTGATGGATCCGCTGGATCACTGTCTCGACCAGCTCGGCCATCGCGACACGTTCCACCACGAGCACGAAGCCATCGAGCACGCGCTTGCCGCGGCTCGCAAGGCGCGCGACCTGGTTTCCGCGCGCCGGTTATTGCTCGAAGCCGTGCTCGCGTCGCGGAAGCACTTCGACAAGGAGGAACGTGTCGTGTTCCCGCTCGCCGAACGACTGCTCAAGTCGAAGACACTCCTCGAACTCGGCGCGCGCTGGATGCAGCAACGGCAGGGCACGGCACGGTGAGGTGACGCGGATTCACTCCACCTTCCCCCGCTCGAACACGAAGTAGCCGAGCATCAGCGCGCTCACGAGCCACACGGGCCACTTCACTTCCCCTGCCCTGCCCGCGAGGAGCTTCACTGCTGGATACGCGATGAAACCCAATGCCGGTCCGTCGCCGATTGAGTAGCCGAACGGGATGCCCACCATCACGAGGAATGCCGGAACGCACTCCGTGTAGTCGTCCCACGCGATGCGGGTGACGCTCCGAAGCATCATCGCGCCGACGAGCACGAGCGCCGGCGCGGTGATGGGCGGATAACTGCCCACCATTGCGATGAGCGGGCTGAAGAACAGCGCGAGCAGGAAGAACCCGCTTACGAGGAGGCGGTGAGCCCCGTGCGGCCGCCTTGCTCCACGCCCGCCGCGCTCTGGATGTAGCTTGTCACCGTGCTGGTGCCCAGGCAGGCGCCCAGCGTGGTGCCGAGCGCGTCGGACACGAACGCCTCCTTCGCGCGCACCAGCTTGTTGCCACCAATGAGCCCCGCCTGCTCGCCGACGCCGATGAGCGTGCCGACCGTGTCGAAGAACACCATGAACAGGAACACAAGGATGAACGGCCACATCGCAGGGTCGAGAGCGGAGGCGACTTCCATTTGCATCAGAGTTGGAACGATGGACGGCGGCGAAGAAACCAGTCCCGACGCTACATTGAACTGCAGCACTTTCGAACCGGCCAGGAACGGATGGAGCGCCCCATGGAGATGAGACGGAACGAACGCCAACTTCAGCGTGACGGCTGCGAGCGTCGCCACGGTGATGCCCCACAAGATGGACCCGCGCACGCCCCGTGCGTGGAGCCCTGCCGCGACCAGCAATCCGATGAGGAACACGAGCAGGTCCGCCGAGGCGAAGTTGTGGTTCATCGTCACGCCCGTGGCCGGGGACTTGAGGATGAGCCCTGCGTTCTGCAAGCCGATGAAGGCGATGAACAGCCCGATGCCAACGGTGATGCCACACTTGAAGCTCGGGCTGATGGCGTCCATCACCGCCTCGCGCACGCCGAACCACGAGAGCAGTAGGAACAGCACGCCCGAGACGAACACGACTCCGAGCGCGACTTGCCACGAGTTCGCGAAGCCCGCCGCCGCCGCCGCAGGAATGGCGGTGAGCACGAAGATGAAGTAAGCCATCGTGAGAAACGTGGTCGTGCCCGCGAGCACTTCCGTGCGGACGCTGGTTTGGTTCTCGCGGAGGGCAAAGAGTCGGTCGAGGCTCGAATCCACGGGCTCCTTATGGCGAAATCCGCCGGGTCGTCGGAGCAGAAAATTCGTTTGACGCCGCGGAGGCTTTCCCCGAGTGTCCGCGCACCTGTCCGCGAGGGCAGGCTCATCAAGAGTGGCAGAGGGACTGGCCCGATGACGCCACGGCAACCGGTTGCGGTGCGTTCCGCAATGACCAGGTGCCAATTCCAGCCCGGTGCAGTGCCGGGGAAAGATGAGAAGGCGCACACGGTTTTCCGCCCCTTCTCATCGCCGATGGGAAGGGGCGATTTGTTTTCGCCCGAGGTAGTGGCACGGGCATCTTGCCCGTGCGATGAGGCTGACGAACGAATAGAGCTGCAAATCGGACGGGCAAGATGCCCGTGCCACCAAGTCATGCAAAGGAACGACGGTTTCATGAAGGCGCTCAAGTGCCGCGAGTGCGGCCGCGAGTATCCGCTCACCGCCACGCACGTGTGCGAGTTCGACTTCGGCCCGCTCGAGGTCGCCTACGACTACGACCGCATCAGGAAGTCGCTCAGTCGCGCCGCGGTCGCGCAGCGGCCGCAGACGATGTGGCGCTTCCGCGAGCTGTTGCCCATCGCGGGCGAGCCAACCGTCGGGACCGAGGTGGGATTCACGCCGCTCATCAAGGCCGACCGCCTCGCCAAGCGCCTCGGCGTGCGCGAGTGCTGGGTGAAGAACGACGCGGTGAACTACCCGACGCTTTCGTTCAAGGACCGCGTGGTGAGCGTGGCGTTGAGCCGCTCGCGCGAACTGGGCTTCAAGGTCGTGGCGTGCGCCTCGACGGGCAACCTGGCCAACTCCGTCGCCGCGAACGCCGCGAGCGCGGGCCTCAAGGCGTATGTGTTCATCCCGTCCGACCTCGAGCAGGGCAAGGTGATCAACTCGCTCGTCCATGGCGCGAACGTCATCGGCATCAAGGGCCACTACGACGAGGTGAACCGGTTGTGCGCGGAGATCGCGGGCAAGTTCGGCTGGGCGTTCGTGAACGTGAACATGCGCCCCTACTACGCCGAGGGCAGCAAGAGCCTCGGGTTCGAAGTCGTCGAGCAACTCGGCTGGCGCATCCCGCAGCACACGGTGGTGCCGATGGCGAGCGGGTCGTTGCTAACGAAAGTCTGCAAGGCGTATCAGGAAGCCATCAAGGTCGGCCTCGCGGACGAGGCGCGGTTCCACATCCACGGTGCGCAGGCCACGGGATGCAATCCCATCAGCGCGGCGCACAAGGCGGGGCTGGATTTCTTCAAGCCGGTCAAGCCGGACACCATCGCCAAGTCCCTCGCCATCGGCACGCCGGCGGACGGCTTCTACTCGCTCAAGGTGATGAAGGAAACGGGCGGCGCGGCCGAGGATGTGAGCGACGACGAGGTGCGCGACGGCATCAAGCTGCTCGCGGAGACCGAGGGCATTTTCTCCGAGACCGCAGGCGGCGTGACAGTGGGAGTGGCGAAGAAGCTGATTGCCTCGGGCAAGATTCCCGCGAATGATTCCGTCGTGCTCTGCATCACGGGGAACGGCTTGAAGACACTCGACGCCGTGACCGGGCACGTGGGCCACACGCGGGAAATTCGTCCGAGCCTGCGCGAGTTCGAAGCGGTGCTCGGCGAGGAAGCGCGGCTCACGGCGGCGTGATTTCCAAAGGCGACAACGAGAACTCGCAACAATGAACGTTCAACACCGAACTCCGAACACTCATCGTGCGGAGCGTTCCATTGGGAGTTCGGCGTTGAGCGTTGGACGTTTGGTGTTCTCCCTTCCATCCCACTGAACCTATGCCCGTCAAAGTCCGCATCCCCACTCCGCTCCGCAAGCTCACGCACGACGAGGAAGTCGTGAACGTCACGCCCGGCACCATCGGCAGTGTCATCGCCGAGTTGCAGAACCGCTATCCCGGCATCAAGGAGCGCCTGCTCGACGACAACGGCGAGGTGCGCCGCTTCGTCAACGTGTATGTGAACGAGGAGGACATCCGCTTCCTGCAAAACCAGCAAACGCCCACGAAGGACGGCGACGAGGTGAGCATCATCCCCGCGATTGCCGGGGGCTAGTTTATTGCGTTTCGAGTTGTCATGGCACGAGTCCTCAAGAAATCGCCGAAGCACGCCAAGCCCGCCGCGCGGCCGCAGACCACGCGCCTGTGGCTGATGTATCCGCCCAAGCTCATCCAGCGGCCGGTCGTTTGGGAGCTGGGAACGAAGTTCGACCTCGTGACGAATGTCCGGCAGGCGAGCGTCACCGATGAAATCGGCATCGTGAGCATGGAAATTCAGGGCTCGCGCGACACCGTGAAGTCCGCCATCCGCTGGCTGGAGAACCTCGGCATCAGCGTGGAGCCGGTCGAGATCAACGTCATCGAGAGTTGAGCCCGCGTCATTGCCTTCGCGCTGCGGGCTGCTAGTTTCCTCCCATCAGTCCGGGCGATTGGCGCAGCGGCTAGCGCGACTCCTTTACACGGAGAAGGTCGCAGGTTCAAATCCTGCATCGCCCACCGCCAACCCGCGCGCACGCCATGGATCCCCTGCCCCGCCCCGCGACGGCACCCACGCGCGTCCTCGTCGTGGATGACAATCCGGACGGACTTTTCATCACCGGCAAGCTGCTGGAGTCGGCTGGCTACGACGTGGTCACCGCGCCGGACGGATTGGATGCGTTGCGCGTGTTCGGCGAGACCCACCCGCAACTCGTCCTCAGTGACGTGGTGATGCCCGGCTTGGACGGCCGGGAACTCTGCCGCCGCATCAAGGCCGACCCCGCGAACGCGAACGTGCTCGTCGCGCTCATTTCGGGCATCGAGACGCTTCCACAAAACGTCGCCGACGGCCTCGACTGCGGCGCGGACGAATACCTCACGCGTCCCATCGCCACGGCGGAACTGTTCGCGCGCCTGCGCTCGCTGGAACGGCTGCACCACGCACGCTCGGCGCTGGCGGAGACCGCGCGCCAGCGCGAGCTCGCCTCGCTCGAACTGGAGCAACGGGTGCACGAACGCACCGCCGAGCTTGCGCAGGCCACGAAGCGCCTCGAGGCGGAGGTCACGGAACGGCGCAAATCCAACGACACGCTCGCGGCGTTCGCGCAACTGGCCAACCGCCTGAATTCCGCGACCACGATACGTGACGCCGCCCAAATCATCGTGGACACGGCGCGCGTGCTGCTTGGGTGGGATTCGTGCAGCCTCGTGCTCTGCCCGCCGGGAACGGGCCGCGCCGAGCCGGTCTTGAACATGGACCTCGTGGACGGGCGCTGCCAGACCGTGGAGCCCGCCGTGAAGGACGGCAGCATCACACCGATGACACGACGCGTGATGCGCCGCGGGCCGGAGCTCATTCTCCGCACGAACCCCGGCAAGAAAGTTCCGCGGCTCACGCCATTCGGCGACGCGGCCCGCCAATCGCAGTCCATGCTTTTCGCGCCGATTCATCACGGCCCGCACGCGATCGGCGTGCTGTCCATCCAGAGCTATTCGCCGCAGGCTTACGACACAGGTTCGCTCGGGACGCTGCTGGCGCTCGCGGAACACTGCGGCGGCGCGCTGGAGCGCATCCACACACAGGAGGCGCTCCGGCGGCAGGCGGTGCGGTTGCGCCTGCTCAACAACCTGTCGCCGAGCCTGCTCGCCCCGTTGGGTGTCCGGGAGATGGCCGCCACCGCCTGCCAGTGTCTCGAACGCGAGTTTGGATACTACAACGTCGCGCTGCTCACGAAGGAGGCGGACACAGGCCAGCTCATTCTTGAAGCAAACGCCGGCGCCTACGGCTCCTTCTTGAAGCCGGGCGAATACCGGCAGTTGACGGGCAAGGGCATCATCGGCCGCGTCGCGCAGTCCGGCCGCCGCTGTGTCGTGCAGGATGTGGCGAAGTGGCCCGGCTTCTTCGAACTCGTGGGCATGGCGATCCGCTCGGAGGTGGCCGTTCCCATTCGCGTGCGCGGGCGGGTCGCGGGCGTGCTCAACGTGGACTGCGACCGTGTGCACGGATTCGAGCCAGCGGACGTCGAGCTGCTCGAAACGGTCGCGGGACTGCTCGCGGCGGGCTTCGAACGCGCGCGGCTCTTTGGCGACGTCGAGGCCGAACTCGCCGAGCGCAAGCGCGCGGAGTCCACGTTGCGCGAACTGCCGGCGCGAACGCTCGCCGCGCAGGAGGCCGAGCGCCGCCGCATCGCGAGCGAACTCCACGACAGCGTCAGCCAGATTCTTTCGTCCGCGAAGTTCCGCCTCCACGCCGGCGAGTCCGCCCTGTCCGCGCCGGTCGCCCGGCGCCACCGGCAGTTCCGCCGCGGCCGCGAGTTGCTCGACCTTGCCCTGAAGGAAATCCGCCGCATCACCCGCAACCTCCGCCCGAGCGAACTCGACGACCTCGGGCTCGTGCCCGCGCTCGGCACGCTGCTCGATGAGTTCAAGGACCGCACGGGATTGCGTGTTTCGTTTCGCGCTCCGCGCTCGATGTCGCGCATCCCTCCAGCGGTCGGCCTCGCCGCGTATCGCATCGTGCAGGAGGCGCTCGCCAACATCGAGCGTCACGCTCACGCGCGGGCTGTTTGCATTCGACTCGCGGGGACTGCGCGCGGGCTCAAGCTCCACATTGCCGACGACGGCCGCGGCATTCAACCGCGCCGACTCCGCTCGCGCGCGCGCGGAGGCACCGGACTCGGACTGGTTCACATGCGGGAGCGCGCCGCCGCCCTCGGTGGCAGCGTCCACATGGAGACCACCCTCCGCAAGGGCACGCGCATCACTGTGGACCTTCCATTCGCGCCGCATTCAGACCGCAGTGCTGACAATCCGCGCGAGCCCGGTATGCTCCGCCCATGAAGCCCCGGCGCCCCGCGTCCCCCATTCGCATCCTTCATGCCGACGACCACGTGTTGCTCCGCGAGGGCGTCCGCATGGCGCTCGCGGGAGAGCAGCGATTGACCATGGTCGCCCAGGCTTGCGACGGCGCGGAATCCGTCACGATGGCGAAGCGTTTGAAGCCCGACGTGGTGTTGATGGATGTGAAGATGCCGCGCCTCAACGGGCTTGAGGCCACGCGCCGACTGCGGCGCGAACTTCCCGACACGCGCGTGCTCGTGCTCACCGTCCACGATTCGCCCGCCTACGTGCGGCAGTTGGTGGAGGCCGGCGCAGCGGGCTACCTGTTGAAGGACTGCTCGCCCGAAGCGCTCGTGCAGGCCATCCTGATGGTCCACGCCGGCGGCGAGTTCTTCAGCCCCGGCATGAAGCCCACGGCGGACTCCGCGTCGGGTTCGGAGAAACTTCCATCCGGCCTCGACGAACTGACCGTGCGCGAACGCGAGGTGCTCGCGCTCACAGGCGAGGGACTCACGAGCAAGGAAATCGCCCAGCGCCTCAAGGCCAGCCCGCGCACCATCGAGACGCACCGCCAGCGCATCATGAACAAGATCGGCGTGCACAGCGCCACGCGCCTCGTGCGCCTCGCCATCTCGCGCGGTCTCGTCAAGGCCCAGCCGTAGTCGCGCGCGGCGGCGAGGCTTGCCGCTCCGCGACAGCGGGCGTGCTCGCGTTTCCCGTCCGGTCCACGGCCGACACAGCGACCACGTCCGGCCACTGGCCAGCCTTGAATCCTGCCGCCGACTGCTGCGCCGGGAACAAATCCGTCCGCCACGTGGCGCCGAATCGCGATTGCAACGCCCATCGCCACGGCTTCTCCGCTCCCTCGCCGCTCCACTGGACAACGAGCGTGCCCGCCGCATCCACTCCCATCGCGAGGCGCGGACGAGCGGGCGGCTCGCGGTCGAGCCACGGCGACGCGGGCACGAGTGCCGGTTGTGCATACACGTCGCGCGCGAGCCGGTCCGCGATGCCATCGCGATTTTGCATCAAGGGCTTGATGCTCCAGTGAATCGCGCCGCCTGCGCCGGCTTGCGAGCGCGTGTGGCGGAGCTGGGCCACAATTTCGTCCGCACGACGGCTTGTGCCGATGGCTGACGAATTCAGCCCGGGCCACAAGTGCCGCTGCTGCGTGTTCTGCGCCGTCCACCAGCGCAACAACACCGGGAACGCCTGACCGTCCGCGTTCATGTTCCAGTATAGTTGCGGCGCGCAGTAATCGAGCCAGCCTGACGCGAGCCAGCGGCGCGAGTCCGCGAACAGCCTCTCGTGGGCGTCCAGCCCGCGCGTTCCCTCGGGCACGCCGTTACGCCAGATGCCGAACGGGCTGATGCCCACCTTCACCCACGGCTTTCGTTCCTTCACCGCATTGTAGAGCCGATAGACAAACGCGCTCACACTTTTGCGCCGCCAGTCGTCGCGCGTCAGCTTGCCGCCCGCCGCGGCGTAGCGGCGAAACGTTGCGTCATCGGGGAAGTTCATCCACGCGCCTGCGCTGCTTTTCTCCGGATACGGGTAGAAGTAATCGTCGAGGTGAACGCCGTCCACGTCGTAGCGGGTCACGACGTCGAGGATGACACGCAGCACGTGCTCGTGCACGGCGGCTTCGCCCGGGTCGAGCCAAAGGAGCTTGCCGTAGGCGCGGACCAGTTGCGGCTGCGCGCGGGAGATGTGATTCACCGCCGCCGTGGACTTGCCCGAGACGTGGCGCGCGCGAAACGGATTGAACCACGCGTGCAGTTCGAGTCCGCGCGCGTGCGCCTCGGCGACGGCGAACGTCAGCGGGTCGTAAGGCGGTTCCGGTCCCCTGCCCTGCCGGCCCGTCAGATACTCCGACCACGGCTCGAGCGACGATACATACAGCGCGTCACTCGCAGGCCGCACCTGCAACACAATCGCGTTGAGCCGCAGCGCCACCGCCCGGTCGAGAATGGCCGCGAGTTCGGCGCGTTGCTCCGCCGGGCTCAAGTCGCTCCGGCTCGGCCAGTCAATGTTCCCGACGCTCGCCACCCAAGCCCCGCGAAACTCCCGCGGCAACGCCGGCGGCGTCACCGCGGACATCACGAAGCCCGCAGCCGCGCCAGCGCACGGCGACGCGAGCGCGAGCATCACCGCGACGATTGCGGACCAATGGCCCATGCCGTGACTCTCCGGCACGATGTTCGCGCGCGTCAATCGCATTGAAACGCGTTTCGATTCGCGGCTTGAACCCACCCGCGCTTCTTGCCATCACCTCACCATGAACACGCCCGCCCGCTCCCCTGCCCTCCCCTGCCCTCCGCCGACTGCGCCAAGCGCCTTCGAACCGCCCGTGGGCTCGCGCTTCACGCGGCGCGATGCGCTGCAAGCCACCTTCGCCGCGACCGCCGCCGCTGCGTTCGCCAGCGTCGAGTCCCGCGCGCAAGCTGCGCCGCAGACGCGCGGCACGCCCGATGTCCGGCGCGGCGCGCTCAAGCGCTACGACATGAAGAAGTCCATCAACCTGTGGGCCTTTCCCTACCCGGAGCGGATGAACCTCGAGGAGTGCCTGCGCCTCGCGAAGAACGCCGGCTTCGACGGCATCGAGCTGAACTACGACCTCGACAACGACCTCTCGCCCAAGCACGGCACAAAAGAGTTCGTCGCCATCCGCAAGCTCGCGGACAAAATCGGCATCCATGTCAGCGGCCTGTGCTCGTTCCTCTTCTGGCCGTATCCGCTCACGAGCAACGATGCCGCCAAACGCGCGCGCGGACTCGAACTCGCCGGCAAGATTGCGCAATGCGCGAGCGACATGGAAGTGGAGAACGTTCTCGTCGTTCCCGGCGCGGTGCACATCCCGTGGCGCAACGACCACGAGCCCGTGCGCAACGACCTCTGCGACCAGCGCGCGAAGGAAGCCGTGGCGCAACTGGCCCGCACCGCCGCCCGGCAGAAGGTCTTCCTGAACATCGAAAACATCTTCTTCAACGGCTACCTGATGACCCCGATGGAGATGAACGCGTTCGTGGACCACTTCCAGCACGAGCGCGTGCGCGTCCACTTCGACACGGGGAACATCTCCATGTTCCAGCACGCGGAGCACTGGGTGCCGATGCTGGGCAAGCGCACGCAGAACATCCACTTCAAGGAATTCACGAAAAAGGGCACGGACTACTCGCTGGAGACCTTCCGCCCGCTGCTCGACGGCACCACAAACTGGCCCGCCGTCATGGACGAACTCGCCAAGGTGAACTACCGCGGCTACGTGACCTTCGAGTATTTCCATCCCTACCTCCACTATCCGGAGGCGCTCATCTGGCAGACGAGCGACTCGCTGGACCGGATGCTGGGGAGAAGGTGAACGGAGTGGTGGAGTGGTGGGGTATTGGAGTGATGGGGGGCTCGCTGAGCTTGCAGGTTGAATGCGCGATCAACACTCCATTGCTCCAATGCTCCATCCACTCCATCTCTCCGCCTGCCCGGTCACGGCTTCGCCCGCTCCTCGCGCACCCACGCCCGCAGCATCGCCTCGACGTCCGTGAGCGTGCCGATGGGCGCGCGCATCCGGTAGCTATAGTCGCCGGGGGCAAGCCCGGCGGCGTGGCGCACGCGGAAGACGCAGTTCCATTTGACCACGCGCTCGGGACCGAACCGCCAGCGCCCGCAGCCCGGCGGCGCGGGCTGCGGCTGCGGCTGGGGCGGCGCGTAGATGCCCATCGCGTGGCGGCCGCTCGTGGTGGCGAGCACGACCAGGCGGGGGATTTCGCCGGGGCCGGTTTCGCGGCGCGGCCCTCGCGGAGCGGATACTGAACGCGCCCGTGTTCGTGCCCGATGACGTGCTCGCCGCCGCACTGGTGCTGTTCTTTGGATTAGTGCGGAGCTGGACCGGCTGGTTCGAACGCGGCTTGGGCACGATGGTCGTCGCGCACGTGACGTTTCAGATTCCGTTTGTCGCCATCGTCGTCAAGCCGCGCCTCACCGGGCTCGATCCTGCTTTGGAGGAAGCCGCGAGCGACCTCGGCGCGAGGCCGAAGCAGGTGTTCCGTCACGTGACGCTGCCGCTGATGATGCCCGGCGTGCTGGCGGGCGCGTTGCTGGCATCCACGCTGAGCCTCGATGACTTTGTCGTGAGCTTCTTCACCATCGGTCCCGGCTCGACGACGCTGCCGATCCTGATTTACTCGTCCGTGAAGCGCGGCCTCACGCCGGAGATTCACGCGCTCTCGACGCTGCTGGTGCTGGCCGCCGCGGTCGGGACGGTGCTCGTGACGTGGCTGCGCCGAGAGGAATCATGATGCCCATCAACCGCTGCTTCCGCCTCGTTCTCGTGCTCGTGTGCATGCTACTCGCGGCACCCGGGTTCACGCAAGGCAGGCTGAACGTCTTCAGCTGAAGCGAATACCTCGACCCGAAGGGGGTCGCCGAGTTCGAGAAGCAGTTCGCCTGCAAGGTGGCGGTGGACGTGTATGAGGACGCCGAGTCAATGCTCGCGAAACTCCAGGGCGGCGGCGCATCGCTCTACGACATCGTGGTGCCGCCGGACAGTTCCGTGCCGCCGATGCTCAAGCTGGGACTGCTCGCGCCCTTGCGGCACGAGAACATCCCGAACTTGAAGAACCTCGACGAGCGGTTCGCCAGCCCGCCGTGGGACCGCGCCAACAAGTTCACCGCGGGGTATCAATGGCGCACCGTGGGACTCTACGTTCGTGAGCCCAAGGGCAAGGCGCTGCCTGAGTCATGGGGCTTGCTCTTCGACGCGAAGCTCCAGCCCGGCAGGTTTGTGATGCTCGACACGGCGCGCGACACCATCGGGCTCGCGCTCAAGTTCAACGGGCACAGCGTCAACTCGGCCGAACCGGCGCACCTCCGCGAAGCGCGCGAAATACTCATCGATGCGAACAAGCGCAGCATGGGCTTCGAGAACGGCGTCGCTGGCCGCAACAAGGTGCTCGGCAAAACCGCCGTCGCAGCGGTCGCCTACAGCGGCGACGCCGCGCGCGGCATGAGCGACGACATGGCCACGCGCTACTTCGTGCCGCGCGAGGGCGGCATCCTCTGGGTGGACAACCTGGCCATTCCCGCGAAGGCACCGCATCGCGACCTTGCAGAGAGGTTCATCAACTTCGTGCTCGATGCGCAGGTGGGCGCGCGGCTCTCGAACTTCATCCAATACGCCTCGCCGAACAAGGCCGCGCGGCGGTTCCTCAACAAGGACGACCTCGCCGACCCCGCCATCTACCCGCCGCCCGCCATGATGGAGAAGCTGGAGTTCCGCGAAGACCTCGGCGCGAAGACCCGGCTCTACGACGAGGCTTGGACCGCAGTGAAGTCGAAGTGACCTGACGCTTGCGCCTCGGAGCGGCTGTGGTTTACTCCGCGCGATTCCATGAACGCCACGGCTCTTGTCATGTCCACGCTCCTCGTTCCTCTTTTCGCATCCGCAGCAGCCCGGCCCGGCGCGAAGTTCGCCACGCGTTCCGAGACCATCGCCCCGCACGGGATGGTCTGCACCAGCCACGCGCTCGCGTCGCAAATCGGCCTGGACATCCTCAAGCAGGGCGGCTCCGCGGTGGATGCAGCCATCGCCGCGGACGCCGCGCTCGGCCTCATGGAGCCGATGAGTTGCGGCATCGGCGGCGACCTCTTCGCCATCGTGTGGGATGCTAAGTCGCAGCGGCTCCACGGCCTCAACGCCAGCGGGCGCTCGCCCTACATCCTCAAGATCGAGCATTTTCGCACGAACGGGCTGACCAAAGTGCCGAGCTACGGCCCGCTGCCCGTGACGGTGCCGGGCTGTGTGGACGGCTGGTTCGCGCTTCACAAAAAGTTCGGCAAGCTGCCAATGAAAACCATCCTCGCCTCGACCATCCGCTACGGGCGCGAGGGTTTCCCGGTGCCGGAAGTCATCGCGGGCGGCTGGCCGTCGTCGCGCAGTCCGCAGGCGAAGTATCCGAACTTCCTAGACACCTACAACCCCGGCGGCGTGCGGCCGCGCAAGGGCGAGGTGTTCCGCAACCCCGACCTCGCGAAGACGCTCGAGCGCATCGCCCGCGGCGGGCGCGACGCCTTTTACAAGGGCGACATCGCGCGCACGATTTCGAGCTACATGCTGCGCCACGGCGGCTTCATCACCGAGCAGGACCTCGCGGACCATCGCTCGACGTGGGTCGAACCCGTCTCGACGAACTACCGCGGCTACGACGTGTGGGAACTGCCGCCGAACGGACAGGGCATCGCGGCGTTGCAGATGCTCAACATCCTCGAAGGATACGACCTGAAGAAGTCCGGCTTCGGCAGCGCCGAGCACATGCACCTGTTCATCGAGGCCAAGAAGCTGGCGTTCGAGGACCGCGCGCGCCACTACGGCGACCCGGAGTTCAGCAAGATTCCCGTGAAGCAGCTCATCTCGCAAAGTTACGGCGCGGAGCGGCGCAAGCTGCTCTCGATGGACAAGGCGGCGGCGGCGTTCGAGCCTGGGCAACCCGCGCTGCACGGCGACACCATCTACCTGACCGTCGCGGACGCGAAGGGCAACATGGTGAGCTTCATCCAGAGCAACTATCGCGGCATGGGCAGCGGCATGACGCCCGACGGATTGGGCTTCTGCCTGCAGGACCGCGGCGAGGGCTTCAACGTCGTGGACGAGAAGCACCCGAACTTCTACGCGCCGCACAAGCGGCCGTTCCACACCATCATCCCGGCGTTCGTGACCAAGGACGGCAAGCCGTGGATGAGCTTCGGCGTGATGGGCGGCGACATGCAGCCGCAGGGCCACGTGCAGATTCTGCTGAACCTGATTGATTTCGGGATGAACCTTCAGGAAGCCGGCGACGCACCGCGCATCTACCACGTCGGCTCCACCGAGCCCAACAGCCCCGCGCGCATGACCGACGGCGGCACGGTGAACCTCGAGGACGGCTTCCCGCTCGCGTCGCTCGAGGCGCTCCGCAAGATGGGCCACAAGCTCGGGCGCACCTCGTCGGGCGCGTTCGGCGGCTACCAGGCCATCCGCTGGGATGCGACCAACAAGGTTTACATCGGCGCCACTGAGTCCCGCAAAGACGGGCAGGCGGTCGGGTATTGAGCGGAGCACGCGAACCGCGTTCCCGTCGAAGGAGAAACCACGCCGCCATGATGATTCCCACCGGAGCGCGGATGCACTCGTCCGCACCTTGCTCACCCCCCCCCCGCAAAACGGTTCAAGCCGCACTACGCGTGGCCGCCAGTGCACTTGCGTTCGCGTTCGCAGTGTCGCCCGCGCTGGCGCTCATCCTCGTCGGGAAGGGCAATGCCCCCGTGCAAGACCCCGGCTGGCCCGCGGGCGCGATTGAAGTCGCCAACCAGTTGACGCGCGTCGGCTGGATGGAAGGCCCGCCATTTGGCGGCGGCCAGTGGACGTTCTTTTATCGCGGCGACACGGCGGCGTTGCGCGAGGCGCTTGCCAAATTCTCAGCCATCAAGGCCGAGCGGCTCGAAGTCGTGCTGCACGAAGGGGCGGGGAAAAGCGGCTTCCTCAATGACCACGGGCGGAGCAACGAGAGCGACAAGTTCGACTGGTCGTTCGAGGTGTGGGTGCCAGCGAACTTCAACCAGCTCTACAACAACACGAACAGCGTTTTCACGTCGAGCCAACCCAACTTCCGCAAGCCGGTCAGCGCGCCACGGCTCGACGTGTATTTGCGCGACGGCGGACCTGATTGGAAGCAACTCAAGCCCGGCGCGAACGTCACGGTGCGGGATGCGCGCGCCACTGCGAACGGGTTTCCAGCCGGCAGCGGCTCGGTGGTTCGCGCGAAGGTCACCGATACCGGCGGGAAGCCCATTCCTGGCGCGCGCCTCATCGCGGCGACGCGCGCGCCGACCGCGAAGGACTACGAGCCGGAAAAATCTGTCGAGACCGATGCCGGTGGAACGGCGGTGATGACGAAACTCGCCGAAGGCCCGTATCGAATGACCGTCGAAGCCGCGGGGTTCGCGCCCCGCCTCATCGAATACGGAACCTACGGCGCGAATGTGTTCCGCGAATACTCCGTCGTGCTCGCGCCCGTGGCGACATTGGCAGGCACGGTCTTCGACGAGGCCGGCCAGCCGCTCGCCGGGGCGCGCATCCGGCCAAACCACACCATGACGACCGATGGGAGTGGTTATCCGCTCGCGGGCGAGGTCGAAGTCCTTTCCGATGCGCAGGGGCGCTTTGCGTTGACGAATCTTCCCGCCGGGCGGATGCAAGTCTGGGCGAGTTTGAAGGACTACCACCACCTTTGGCACCCGCGCGACTTGGTGGAGGTTCCGGCGGGCGCGACAACATCGCACACGGTTCGGATGGAGCGCACGGGCGCCATTCGCGTGCAACTCGTGGATGCCGACGGGAATCCACTTCGCGGCGTGTCGCCGGGCTCAAAGCATGTCTTCATCCAGGAAGCGGACAAAGCCGGTGTCGGCTCATGGGGCGGCAGTGCGCAGGTGAACGCCGACGGCATGCACGAGTTCACGGGAGTTCCGCCGCGCCGCTTCCGGGTGTCGGGCACTTCCTTCAACGACAAGCCCGCGAATCAGGATTCTCAGGAGGTGGTGGTCGCGGTCGAACCCGGCAAGACGACCGAGGTGAAGGTCCGCGCACACTGAACTCGCGGCCGGGATGCGCATCAAGTCTGCGGCTCGAGGCGGACGGCGCGCTCGACCATCTCGACTGAAACGCCAAGCTGGTTCAACACCCGCGCGCCGACGCCCTCGTCGTTGGGCATCATAGCCAGCAGCATGGGCTCGGGGCCCGCGACGGTCGCGCCCGCGGACTCGGCCTCGGACGTGGCGAGTGCGAGCACTCGTTTGACGAGCGGCTTGAGGCCCGGCGGGTCAATGCGCTGACACGACCAGTTGCGGCCGACTTCGCTCTCCACGGCGCGTTCGAGCAAGGGCAGCGTGATGCCCGCCTGCCGGAGCACCCCAGCCACCGGCGCGCTGCTCTGCTCCGCCAATCCAAGCAAAAGGTGCTCGGTGCCAATCGCGGAGTGTCCGAACAAATCACAAGCGACGCCCGCGCATTCGATGGCCTGCATCGCCGTGCGGCTCAGTTGCGCGGTCAATCCAGTCTTCGGCCGCGATCGCCGCGGCGATTCGACCACCGGTGCCAACCGCGCGCACCGCTCGATGGCGGCAAGTTCGTCGCCGCGTCGCTCGACCGGGGCGACTTCGAGACGAGTCGAAGGCCTGAATCGCGGCGTGGCCGCAACCGGCATGGTCTCGGGCCCGATCACATCGTCGAGCGCAATGGCGCGGTGGGTCTCGGCGCGGCGATAAGCGGCCTCGAGCAGCGCCACCGTGGTAAGGTTGTCGCGACCGCTGATGACCGGGAGCGTGTCACTTTCGAGCGCGACAAGCAACTCGCCCATCGGCCCGGCGAACGCGTCGGGAAACCAGCTTTCGGCCAGCGGAGGTGAGCGGAACGCCTCTGCGCCCTTCACGGCGTAGCGAATCGAACTGGGCGGCGTGAACGGGGTCTTCACCCAGCCGATGTCGCCGATGGCGAGCCCGTTGAGTCCATCAATGCGCCATGTGAGGTGCGCGTCCGCAGGGCAACCTTCCTTCGCCGGGCCGGCCCACGTGTCATCAATGGCGATGCAACGCAGGCCGCCCGCGTATTCGAGGATGTAACTCGCGATGCCGTCGGTGTGCGGAAACGTCGTGCGTGGGTCCGACCGCACGGAGCAGTAGATGCGGTCCGGGTCGCCAAACCAGTAACGAAAGCAATCCAGATGGTGAATCGAAAGGGTCCGCAGCGTGACCCAGCCCATCTCTGCCTGCCAGGGCATCCAATGCGGGATGCCGCGCAATTCGATGGTGGCGAGAACCGCCTCGCCAAGCTCGCCCTGCTCGACGAGCCGTTTGGCGGCGCGCACGGACGGGTCGTAGCGCATGTTCTGGTTCACCGCGAGCGTGATGCCCGCAGCCTCGCAGGCTTCGACCGCCTCGACCGCCCCGGCGCAGGTCACCCCGAGCGGTTTCTGAGCGAGGATGCCCTTGGCCGTCCGGCGCGCACACGCGCGCGGATGAGCGGCACCTGCGCGTTGGGCGGCACGGCGATGTCGAGCACCTCGATGGACGGGTCATCCAGCAACTGCGTCGCGTTCCCGCGAACTTATTCGACCGCGTGGCGCTGTGCGACATCCGCTGCGCGGGTTGCGTTGCGGCTGGCGATGGCGACGAGATTGAACCCCGCCTTGCGATAAGCGGGCAGGTGGCACGAATCCACGATGAAGCCCGCGCCGAGGATTCCGATGCGGAAATCACGCCGCTGCGGCATCGGCGGGCCGACCTGAAAATCACGATCCTGCATACAAATGGGGTTTTCCGCGCTTCTGACTCGCGGGATGACGCGAATCGTTCTGAGCCCGGCGGCGGTTCCAGTCAAGCTGACATTGCTTCCGCTTCCGACGAAGCCGCGCGTTTGTCCATTCGTGGACGCGCAGCGAACTGGAAGGGTTACGGGTGGTCATGCCGTGCGGGCGACGTGGAGCAGCGCAACCGTCGCGTCCAGCACGGTGCGAACCTGAAGTCCGGCCAATCCCGCCGGGTCGCGGACAAGGCAGATGCGGTCTCCGCGCGGCCGCCAAACGTCGGCGGACGTGTCGCCCCACAACGCGAGTCCGCGCATTCCGAGCGCGGCGGCGAGGTGCGTGATGCCGGAATCGTGCCCGATGAACGCGACGCACGTCTCAAGCCGGCGCGCAACCTCGGTGAGCGGACGGCTCTCCACCACTTCGACACGAGCGCCAGGCAGGCACGATGCGAGCCGTTGCAGCCTGCCCGACTCCGCTTCACCACCCAAGAGCAGCAGCCGCACCGGCTCGCGCTCGATCAACGCGCCGAGAAACTCCCGCCAGCGCCACTCCGGCCAGTTCTTTCGCTCGCTCCCGCTGCCCGGGTGCACGGCGAGCAATGCCTCGACCGTGCGCGGCGCTTCACCTTCGGGCAGCAGCGGCAGCGCGGGAACCGCGTCGGCGCCAAAAATCGCGAGCCGCTCGAGCGGCTTGAGCAGCGTGTCGCAGGCGTGCGCTGGGTGCGCGTCTTCCGGCCGGTGCGGGCCGGCGATGAACTGCGCCGTGGAGACCCGCAGGACGTTTTCCTCAAAGTGCGCGTCCGGGTCGTAAAGGAACGACAGAATAAGGTCGAACCCCGCGAAGTATTCGGCGGCATCCTTGTCGAGCACCGCGCCGTTCGCAAAGAAGCCGGCGAACGCGCGGGACTCAATCGAGCGCACGGCGTCGGCGAGGCCACCCACCACAGCCAATTCGGCGATGCGCGGATAACCGAGCACTTCAAGCCGCGTGTCCGGGAACTGCTGCCGCAAGGCGGCCAGAACGGGCAACGTGAGAATGAAGTCGCCGATGGCGCCTCCGCGGATGACGAGGATCTTCCCGCGGGACTTCATCGGGCGGAGCGCTCCTAGAACTGTGTGAAGCCGAGGATCATCAACAGGAGGCCCCCCGCCACCCTCGCACCGGCGACGCAGCGCAATCGCTCATCGGTCTCGGTCACCCACTCGATCATGTCGCGCAGCCGCCACGGCGAGATCGTCAGCCACATGCCGGCGAAAATCCACGCATAGGCCATGACCGCGAGCACGAGGCGCCACGGCGAGTCGTGCCAGCGTTGCGTGTCGAGCACGAGCTTCGCCGCGAGCAAGAGCACGACCGCCAGCCCGCGCACGGCGAGAAAGTCGCGCAGGAAGACGCACGCACCCAAGCCGAGCGCGACAAACAGCACGGTGAGGAACGGTTTCATCTTCGCGATGTCGGAGTTCGACTCAAGACGCAGGTAATACAGCATCCACGCCGTGGCCAAGAGCATCAGCACCCAGCCGCAGGGCTCGGACCGCGGGAACTTGCGGGCGAACTCGCGGCACGAGTCGGGCTTGGCCAGAACGAAGAAACTCGGCATCGAGTAGACAAGCCCGACGAGGATGGCCAGTGTGGAGAGTGTCATCGCGATTCAATCCATCAAGACCGCCGGGGCGCCATACAACGTGCTGCGGCTGGCGCGCACGATGGCCACATCCATCAACTGCCCGTGATGCCGCTCCCCGCCTTCAAAGACCACGATGCGGTTGCACCGTGTGCGCCCTTCCAATCGCGCGGGGTTCTTGTGGCTCGGCCCTTCGACGAGAACTTCCATGCGCCGGCCAACACACGAGCCGAGCTTCGTGGCGACTTGCTCGTCCACCACCGAGAGCAGACGGGCGTGACGGACTTCAATGACGTCCTCGGGCACGGGACTGGGCATCACCGACGCCGGCGTGTCCTTGCGCGGGCTGTATTTGAACACAAACGCCGAATCGAGCGACGCCTCGCGAACGAGCGACATCGTCGCCTCGAAGTCTTCCTCGGTTTCACCGGGGAATCCCACGATGAGATCCGTGCCGATGGCGATTCGCGGCGACGCCTCGCGCAGGCGTCGCACGATGTCGAGAAAGCGCTCGCGCGTGTAGCCGCGGTGCATGAGCCGCAGGATGCGGTCGCTGCCGCTCTGTGCCGGCAGGTGCGCGTGCCCACAGAGCTTCGGCAGCCGCGCGAAGGCGGCGATGAGGTCCGCGCCGTAGCCTTTCGGATGCGGCGACGTGAACCGGATGCGCTCGATGCCTTGCACATCGTGGACTGCTTCGAGGAGTTTCACAAACGGCGAGCGCCCGTCGCGCGCGGGGACCTCCCGCCTGCCGAAGCTGGTGACAATCTGCCCAAGCAAGGTGATCTCCTTCACGCCGTGCGACGCGAGCTCGCTGCACTCCGCGACGATCTCGGCAATGCTCCGGCTGCGCTCGGCGCCGCGCGTGTAGGGCACAATGCAGAACGTGCAATACTGGTTGCACCCTTGCATGATGCTCACGAAGGCGGTGACGCGGCGGGACGATGCGCTGGCATGGCCGTTGACCAAGTGTTCGCGAATTCTCGACTCGCTGCCTTCCTCGACACCGGTGTCCACGATGCGCTCACGTCGCCTTGAAATCAGTTCGTCAAGATGGTCCGCCACGCGGTGGAGTTTCTGAGTGCCGAGCACGAGGTCGAGATCGGGCAGGCGGTCCATCAATTCACGCCCCCGGCTTTGCGCCACGCAGCCCATGAAGCCGAGCACGACGTTGCGGCCCCGTTTGCGGGCGTCACCCGCGATGGCGCCCATTTTGCGCAACGCCTTTTGCTCGGCGAGGTCGCGCACACTGCACGTGTTGAGCAGGACGACATCCGCCGACGCCTCGCTCGGCGCGAGCGCGTAGCCGCGGGCGACAAGCTGGGCGGCAACCGCCTCGCTGTCTCGCTCGTTCATCTGGCAGCCATAGGTTTTGATGAAAACGCTCGGCATGGACGCGATGGCTTGCACGGGCTAATACGTGGCACGCCCGCCGCTGAGGTCGAACACGGCGCCCGTGGTGAACGAGCAATCTTCCGAGCAGAGCCACGCCACGAGCGCGGCAGCCTCCTCGACCTTCCCGAAGCGCCCCATCGGAATCTTCGAGAGCATGTAGTCAATGTGATACTGCTCGACCTGCTTCAGGATGTCCGTCTGAATGACCGCGGGCGTGACGCAGTTCACGATGATGCCCTCCTTCGCGAGTTCCTTTCCAAGCGATTTGGTGAGTCCGATGACGCCCGCCTTTGCCGCGCTGTAATGCGCCGCGTTGGGGTTGCCTTCCTTCCCCGCGATGGACGCGATGTTCACGATGCGTCCATAACGGCGCTGCAGCATGTGCGGCACGACGGCGTTGCAGACGTAGAAGACTGCGTTGAGATTCGTCTCGATCACGGCGCGCCATTCGTCCGGCGAGAATTCCCACGTGCGCTTGTTCACGCCGGCAACGCCCGCGTTGTTCACCAGCAACTCGATGGACCCGAGCTCCGCACGCGTCCACGCAGCGGCCGCGCTCACCTCGTCGGGTCGGGTAAGGTCGAGAACGCGCGTCCGAACTTCACCACTGCCGCCGAGGGCTTTTGACGCCGCCTCGAGCGCGGCGCCATCGCGGTCCCAAAGGCACACGCGCGCACCCGAGACCAGCAGGCGTTGCGCGATGGCGAACCCGATGCCACGCGCGCCGCCGGTGACGATTCCATTCCTTCCCTTGAGGTCGAGATGGTTCATCGCAAGTCGAAATCGCGCGGAAGTTAGGCAACGAAGCCGCGGCTGTCGAGACTTGGGTCGCGGGAGATCACCGGGCCGGCTTGAACCGGAGCCAGATTTCCAAACTGAAGAATGCGCAAGCGCAGAGGCCGAGGATGCGGTAGAGGTCGAGGCCAATCAACGCGAGGTTCCACGCAAACCACAGCGCACTCGCGGCGAACAACGCGCTTCCAAGCCATCGCGCCCAGCGTCGCTCGAACCAAAGACCGGCACCCATCACCGTGACGAGTGCTCCCGCGGCTCCAAGCGGCATGAATCGATTGAGCGCGCCAGCGCAGACGAGCAACACGCCGCACACCAAAAGCAGCACGGCGATCCAAGTGCGATCACCACCCGGGGCGCGCAGGAAACTCACGCGCGAAGCATCGGCGCAGCCCGTTTGCATGGGAAGGCAATTCGATCCGCCTGACCCGCGCGTGAGCGCGCAATCAAGACTCGGGCATGTCCACTTCTCCGTGAAACCAGCCCGATTTCAGAATGTTTCCGGAAAACCGTTTGACTTGAAACTTCGCTTGGCGATAATTGGTCCGGTGACCCATATGCCGCGACTAGTCCTACTGAGCGAAGGCTTTACCGGGAGGACTCTTGAGTTGAAAGCGGAGCGAACGACAGTCGGACGCCACGAGGACAACACGTTTCAGATTCCCGCCCACTCCGTGTCGGGCCACCATGCCGAGATCACGCTTCGTGGCAACGACATTCACGTCAAGGACCTCGGCTCCACCAACGGCACGTATTTGAACGGCGAGGCTGTGCAGGAAACGGTTGTGCAGCCGGGTCAAATCATCCGATTCGGGATGATCGAGGCGCGCCTCGAGGCTTCACCTCCGCCCGGCGCGCCGCAGAAGAAGGTGCTCGACAAGACCACCGTCGTCCCGCAGGGCGTAAAGCTGAGCGAACTCGACCAGGGCACCCAAAGGGTCACGTTCGACCCGAAGACCTCGCCGTTTCAGAAGAAGAAGAACGTCGCGCACAAGGTTTTCATCGGCATCGCCATCGTCCTTGCGGTCGGCATCATCATCGTGATCGTCAAGCTCTTCAAGCTCTTCCCGTGACGCGGCAGCCCGCGTTCACGAGCGCAACCAACCGGCGACTTCGCGTGCGGCGTAGGTGATGAGGATGTCCGCCCCCGCCCGCCGCATCGCGAGCAGGCTTTCCATCGTCACGCCGCGCTCGTCAATCCATCCCTTCGCCGCGGCCGCCTTCACCATCGCAAACTCGCCGCTCACGGAGTAGGCCGCAGTCGGATAGCCGAACGCGTCTTTCACGCGCCGCAGCACATCGAGGTAGGCGAGCGCGGGTTTCACCATCACCATGTCGGCGCCCTCGGCGATGTCGAGCGCCACCTCACGCAGCGCCTCGTCCGCGTTCGCCGGGTCCATCTGATACGTCCGACGGTCGCCGAAACGCGGCGCGGATTCCGCAGCCTCGCGAAACGGCCCGTAAAACGTCGAGGCGAACTTCGCCGCATACGACAGGATCGGCGTCCCCTCAAAGCCCGCCTTGTCGAGGCGCTCGCGGATGGCGCGCACACGCCCGTCCATCATGTCACTTGGCGCCACCACGTCCGCGCCCGCCTCGGCATGGCTCAGCGCGGTGTCGGCCAGCAGTTTGAGCGACGCGTCGTTGGCCACTTCCCAGTGCATTCCCCTGCCCTTCCGCACCAGCCCGCAATGCCCATGGCTCATGTATTCGCAAAGGCACGCGTCGGTGAAGACCAGCAATTCCGGAAACTCTCGCTTCAACGCGCGCACAGCTTCCTGCACCACGCCCTTCCGCGCCCACGCGCCCGAGGCGCGGTCGTCCTTCACATCGGGGATGCCGAACAGCAGCACCGCGGGCACGCCGGCTTTCACCACGCTCGCGGCTTCCTTCAACACTTCATCCATCGAAAGTTGAAACACGCCGGGCATGGACCCCACGGGACGGCGCTCCTTGCGGCCCGTCCGCACAAACATCGGCAACACCAATTGGTCTGCGTGAAGGCGCGACTCGGCGACCATGCGGCGCAGCGCAGGCGACTGCCGCAATCGTCGCGGCCGATACACCGGAAACGCTCCAGGCGCTGCGTTGTTCATGCAGCGAGTCTAGGTGGCGCAACCTCAGTTCAAAGTTCAAAGTTCGGCGTTCAGGGTTCAATGTCCTCGACGCGGAGACCACTGCGCCGCCCGCCTTCCCACTTTGCTTCACCGGCCCTTGTGCTACACTGACCGCATGTCCAAATCCCGGCTGGCCATTGCTGCGCTCATTGCGCTGCTCCTCGCCGCTGGCTTGGTGACGGTCGGCTTGCTCGTCGTTCCCCGCTTCTGGCCCGGCAAGACCAAGCGCATGTGGGACAGCGCCACGGTCATCAGGCAGGTGCAGACGCTCTCCCAACTCGTCACCGTTCGCATGCTTGTCGAGAAGGTCGTCGTGTTCGAGGACGCCAAATGGTATGGCGACAGCCGCGTGTTGCTCGTCGCCCATGGCGTGGTGAAGTCGGGCGTGGACTTCTCCCGCCTCAAGCCGGACGACGTCAGCGTCGAGGACGGCCGCATCCGAATTGCCCTGCCGCCGCCCGTCATCACCGACGCCTACCTCGACGACCAGCGCACGCAAGTCGTCGAGCGCACGACCGGACTGCTGCGCAAATTCGACAAGAACCTCGAGCAAGAGGCGCGGCGCATCGCGGTGGACGACGTCAAGCGCGCCGCGCACAATGCGGGAATCCAGAAGGAAGCCGAGGAACGCGCCCACCTCCAGGTCCGCGCCATGCTCGCCCAATTCGGCTACACCAACGTGGACTTCGTGAACAGCGCCGGCCAGATCATCCGGCCCGAAGTCTACATCGTGAAACCCTGACCATTCGATGCCCGCCCCATCGCATTCGCCGTCGCGCAACGTGAGCCGGTCCGCTCCGCGGCGCGCCGATTCTGTTCGCCCGCAGCAACTCCTTGAGGCCGGACGCATCGTCCCAACCGTCCCCACCGTGGACGCCATCATGCTCGAGGAACGCGCCGCGAGCTTCACCAAGCGCAGCATCAAGACCGCCGCGAAACTCGCCGGCCTCAAGATGACCGTCGCCATGTGCGACCTCACCACGCTGGAGGGCAAGGATACGCCGGGCAAGGTCGCCTATCTCTGCCGCAAAGCGCTCCAGCCTGCTGATGCGAGATACGATGTGCCACCGTGCGCCGCGGTCTGCGTTTATCCGAACATGGTGAAGCATGCGCGGAAGTTTGTCGGGGAGCGCGACCGTCTCGGTCGCACAACGAGTCGTCCCGACTCGTTTCCCCTTCCCAAAGTCGCCGCCGTCGCCACCGGCTTTCCCAGCGGACAATTCCCGCTTCCCACCAAACTAGCCGAAGTCCGCCGCGCCGTGGCCGACGGTGCGGACGAAATTGACATGGTCATTGACCGCTGCGCCTTTCTCGCCGGCGACCACGGGAAAGTCCTCGATGAAATCGCAGCGACGAAAGAAGCCTGTGGCCCGGCGCACTTGAAGGTCATCCTCGAAACCGGCGAACTCGTCACCTACGACAACGTCCGAGTCGCCAGCCAGCTTGCGATGGACGCGGGCGCGGACTTCATCAAGACCAGCACCGGCAAGGTCCAGCCCGCCGCCACCATGCCCGTCACGCTCGTGATGCTGGAAGCCATCCGCGATTACTTCTTCGCCACCGGCATCCGCATCGGCATGAAACCCGCCGGCGGCATCCGCACTGCCAAGCAGGCGTTGCACTACCTCGTGATGGTCAAGGAAACCCTCGGCGACGACTGGCTCACGCCGGACCTGTTCCGCTTCGGCGCCAGCACGCTCGTCAACGACGTGCTCATGCAAATCACCAAGACTGTGGACGGCAACTATCAGGGCGCGGAATACTTCTCGCTGCCGTAACCGCGTCCGCCTTTAACCCGAACTCCGAAGCCGACTGGGGAGCGCGCCCGCCCCGGGCGCATTGTTCCGCGCCCGCGCGGAACAATCGGCGCGCACGGAAGGGTCCCGAAAGTTCGTTGGCCGCACCTGCGTTCGGAGCTGGACGCGAGGGCGCGTCCAGCCACACGCGGGACGCGTGTGCTCCCCCTGCTTCGGAGTTCGGGTTTAACGAGGCGTCGGGCGGTAGATGGGACCGCGGTTGATGACGGATAGAAGCAGACCGTCGTCGAGGTAGTCGGAACGCGGGTCAATGGGCCGGGGCGACTGGCCGCTGTAGCCGAGCGCGGCGCGCACTTGTGAGTTGAGGAAATAGGCGCCCGGCACGACCTCAGTGAGAACACCAAACCCAGCCGGATCCTTCGCCTGAAGTTCCTTCACCACATCGGCGGGGTTCCGGCCCTTCGCTTCCTGCAAAACCTTTTTCAGTCCGGCCGCCAAATCAGGCCGCACTGAGAGCAACTGGTCGAGTCCTTCGCCAGCCACGCCGACGGAGCTTGCGGCAGGAAAACCCTCGCCCGCTGGAATCAGCACGTCGGCAAGGGCGGCGAACCTTGCGCGTTCAGTGGGGTCGAAGGTCATGATGTAGTGTCAGGGTCCGGGGAGCGCACGCGCCTCGCGCGCAGGTCGGCGCGCCCTCGCGCCGACCATTTGGGCGAGCAATACATCTGGACACGATGTGCAATCCATGCGGTGCCAACGGCGAGGGCGCCGTTGGCTGCACCCGGGGCGGATGCACTCCCCAGTCAATGCAATGGGGTTCATATCGCCACCTCTTGGCTTCGCCGTTCCTCGACGAGGTGTTCCGCGCAGCGCAACGCCAGCGCGGCGATGGTTGCGGTTGGGTTCATGCCGCTCGAAGTCGGCCAGATGCTGCCGTCGAAGATGAACAGGTTGGGCACGTCGTGGCACCGGCCCCATCCATCCACAACGGAACGCGCCGGGTCGGTGCCCATCGTCGTCGTGCCAAGCAGGTGCCAGCCGGTTTCGCGGATGAGGGGAGCGATGACAGTCTCGGATGCGCCCGCGGCTTGGAGGGATTCCTTCGCCCGCGCGAGATGAAAGTGCAGCAGTCGCTTCGAGTTTTCTGACATGCGATAGATGAGCTTCGGCGCGGGAATGCCGTCGGCGTCCTTGAGCACGGGGTCGAGCACGACGCGGTTTTCCACCTCGGGCAAATCCTCCGCTATGATGCCCCACATGGCCGAGTGGCCGAGGCGCTTGCGGAGGTCGCGGTGGAAGTTCGTGCCCCAGATGGAATTCTCCGCGCCCCACGGATAGGCGCGCGTCATCGAAAGCGGGCCGCCCGTCGGCTGCAAGCCCCACTTCGCGCCGCGCACAAAACCACGCGAGGCGTCCGTCTCGTAAAACTGGAGCGAGTGAATGTGCTGTCCCCACAGGCCGTGTGTGCTGCCGAGGTCCTCGTCGAACAAGCCGACGACCGTGCCGAACGGATGCATCATCAAGCGCCGACCGACAAGGCCGGAAGCATTCGCGAGGCCGTTCGGAAAGCGCGAATTGGCCGAGAGCAAGAGAATTCTCGGCGTGCCGATGCCATTCGCTCCGAGCACGGTGACGCCGGCCTTCTGAAAATGTTCCTTGCCGTTGCGATCCACATAGACCGCGCCGGTGACGAGGCCGTTCTCGTTCAATTCGAGTTTGCAAACGCGCGCGCCGGTGATGAGCTGGACGCCGAGCCGCTGGTTCAATGGCCAGTGAGTGATGTCCACGGAGCCTTTCGCGCCTTCGACGCAGCCCCACATGCAAGTGGCGCGTTGCGTGCAGGCGCGAAGCGGCCCGTGGTCGCGCGTGGCGATGGCGTTCGGCGCGGGCCACCAGTGCCAGCCGAGTTTATTGTGCGCCTTGGCGACGCGGCGGCCCATCGGCGCGAGCGGCGCGGGCGGCAGCGGCGGGCCTTTGCCGGGAGGAAACGCGGTGTCGCCTTCAAGGCCGGAAATGCCGAAGTCCTCCTCGACGCGTTCGTAGAAGGGCTGAAGGTCCTCGTAAGTCAGCGGCCAGTCATCGGCGACGCTATCGAGCGTGCGCACGCGGAAGTCGGACGGCATGTTGCGCTGCCAGTGCGCGGCGTAGATGACCGTGCCGCCACCGACGGCGTTGTAGAGCACGGCGGCGATGTCGGAGTCGGCGTCCGAAACAGGATAATCAGCAGGCGCTTTGCGGCGATTGGGATTGGCCGACCAATAACTCCCGGCGGTGACCTCGAAGTCGGGATGGTTTGCGCGCGCCTTCGAGTAGTCCGGCCAGTCGCCCTGCTCCAGCACCACGACGCTCATGCCCGCCTCGGCGAAGCGCTTTGCCGCCACCGCGCCCGTCGGCCCGGCGCCGATGATGAGCACGTCGGGAATGGAGTGCGTGGCGGCGCTCATGGCTGCTTCGTCGGATGGATGCTG
>Ga0233424_10000748_pt1 | contig 36635 bp, 29 predicted proteins | sample Watercolumn_Towu_FD_181011 | JGI IMG/M metagenome (GOLD analysis project Ga0233424, IMG submission 181011) | Freshwater microbial communities from Lake Towuti, South Sulawesi, Indonesia - Watercolumn_Towuti2014_125_MG | ecosystem: Environmental > Aquatic > Freshwater > Lake | place: Indonesia...
GCGCGGCCGATCCGCGCCTGCCGGTCCCGATTGCCCAACAAGCCGTAGTGCCGGATTTTGACGAAGCGCTCCGGCAACAGATGCAGACAGAACCGCCGCACAAATTCTTCGATTCCCAAGGTCATGGTCTTGCGCCGAGAGCCCTCGGCATAATCCTTGTAGGCGAAGGTGACGGTCTGGCCGTCGGTGGCCAGCAACCGCGCGTTGCTGATCGCCACCCGATGCGTGTAGCGGCTGTCCAAACTTTAACAGCGTCTGGCTGGCCGCCGCGAAGAGCAGATTCAACAGCGCCCGCCGGTTCTGCCGGATCAGCGGGTTGAGCGCATGCGGCAGGGTGAACACCAGATGGAAATACGGGATCGGCAACAACACCGCTTGCTGGCGCTCCAACCACGCCAGCGCCGCCGCACCCTGGCATTGGGGACAATGCCGGTTGCGGCAGGAGTGGGGCACGAAATGTTCCTGCCCGCACTGCGTGCACCGATACCAATGACCTCCCAGGGCCGGGGTGCGACAGGCGGCCAGCGCGCCGAGGATCTTGCGGTGAGCCGCGCAGACTTTGAGCAATCCTCGCTCCAGCACGCTCCGCAACACCCGCCCCAGGGTCGGGACGGCAGGCGCGTTCACGGCTGGGCCAGCACCGAACTCAGATCCAACAACTCCAACGGCCCGGCAATCTGCGCCAGCCGTTCCTGCCGCACGTGCAGATACCCCGTGGTCGTGGACAAACTGGCGTGCCCCAGCAACCGCTGCAACACGGTGATCTCGACCCCCGCTTCCAGCAAATGCGTCGCGAAAGAATGCCGCAAGGCGTGAAGGCCCCCCTTGCGCCGCAAGCCCGCCCGGCGCACCGCCGCGTAGTACATCCTCTGGGCCGTGCCATCCAGCAACGGTCGTTGCGGATCGCGGGGCGAAGGAAACAGCCAGTGCCGCGGCCGGCACACTCGCCAGTACTGTTCCAGTTCGGCCAGCAACCGGGGCGACAGGAGCGTGTAACGATCTTTCTTGCCTTTGCCTTGTTCGACCCGGATTTGCTTCCGCGCCCGATCCAGGTGCTCGAACTTCAGATGACAGGCTTCGTTCAGGCGCAGCCCCGCTCCATACACCGTCATCAGAAACGCCCGGTGCTTGGGATGTACCGCCCCCACGGTGAAGAGTTTTTCCAGTTCTTCGATGCTGAAGACCTGCGGACGCCGCGTGGTCTTGCGTCCGTGCGGCAACGCCCGGCGCAACGCCTCCACCTCCCGATGGACTACGTGCTCATAGAAAAAGCGGAACGCGTTGACCGCTTGATTGATCGTGCTCCGGGAGAGCTTCCGTTGGTCGGCCAGATCAAACAGATACTGGCGCACCTGTTCATCGGAGAGTTGATCCGGCGCGAGCCGATAGAATTGGGCCAGATGATAAACGTGATGGATGTAGGCTTCCTGCGTTCGCTCGGACAAACCCCGCAGAACCAGTTCCTGGATGAGTTGTTGGCGTAATGGAGTCATAGACCAACGACTCTCCCGGAATTTGTTTCATCTGGAAATCTCCCCTCTGAACCCCTCCGCGAAGCGGTTTAGTTCAACAGTGATTGGGTGGCCTATTCGCCGCCTTTTAGGGCGGCGTGCCGGAAAAGTACTCCTGCTTTGGGTGTTGTCCACGAAATCTTTTCACAGGAAAGGAGGTTCGTTATGGAAAAGGCAAAGGCGGCAAGACCAAAAGGCCGGGATGCCATTCCCAATCCCACGGACACGCTCTCAGGCTGACTCCACCTGCGTTGTGGCGCGGCGGGTGACGAGGGCCGCGATCAAGGTTTCGAGGATCACCACGCCGAAGGCCGCCAGGAGGAACCAGCGCCAGAGCCGCTGCTGGCTCTCCAGTTCCGTCGCCAGAAGATGCTGCCGCTTTTTCTCGGCTTGCCGCGAACTTTGATTCGCAGCTTCCTTTTTGAGCGGCAAACCGAGGCGCTCCAGTTCTTCCAGGGCCAACGGCGCGGTCTTGCTTTCGGAAGGATCCAGATTGACCGCGACCTGAAAGGGAGGAACGGAAGCGATGGCATAGACGCCCGGCAATTCTGTCTGAGAAAATCGGGAACCCGCCGCCAGTTCCACTTGCGCGCCGTCCGGTTTGCGTACGGTGATCGAAGGCGCGCGGTTGGTCGCCGCCAGCGAGATTTCGTCGTCCACCATGAATTGGGAGCGCTGCGGTTTCAAAGACCCGCTCAGTTCCAGCAGCGAATAGAGCAGCGGGACGAATTTCGACGACAGCGCCAACTGGCTGTCCGCCGGTTGCCAGCCGGCGCAGAGCACCAGGAGCGAGCCGTTCGCGGCCGCGGCCTCAATCAAAGCCGGATGGCCGTTGTCCAGCCGCGCCAGGACCCTCGCGCCCGGAATTTGATCCGCGGCCACCCGGCGATGTTTCCAGAAATGAATCTTGGTAAAGTCGCTGAACCGCGGATCGGCGAACGGCGCGAACAAGGGATGATCGAACTTCACCTCGCCGAACATCGTATAGCGTTCGCTAGCGACTTCTTCCGCACTGACTCCGGCCACGCCCGTGAGTTGAGCAATCGTCTGGGCCGCCGAGATGTTCTTCATGACGACCAGAACGGTCTTCCGCGCGGCCAGGAATTCGCGCGTGGCCTGAAGCGGCTGCTCCGACAGCGGGTCGGCGACAATCATCAAATGCACGGCCGCGGCTTCGTTGGTCAACAGCGCGGCGTCCGGGCGCCGGACCAGCAATTGCACGGCCTGGCGGCGCGTCGTCTGAAATGCGCGCTTCAAATAATAGAGCGGCTGCGCGGAGTCGTTTTCCGCTTCGCTCCCCAAATAAAGGACCCGGATTTCCTCGGCTTTCGGCGGAACATAATAGACCTTGTTGTCGAAGTCGTCGTCGTCGCCCAGCAGAAGCAGGTGGTCGTTCGTGCCGGCGGCGGGGAGGGTCGGCGCGGCCATGGTTCGGCTCTGGCCGGGCGGGACATAGAGTTCGGCCGGCGCGTTCGTGCTGGTGCCGGCCCAGCGCACTTGGAATTCTTCGCGTTTGGAATCCGCGGCGTTGCTGACACGGATGCGTGGCCCCAATTCGTTCGTCGCCTGCACGGAATCGTCGAGGTCGGTGACAAGCTGCAATCCGGCGTTGGTGGTTTTCTTGCCTTTGATCTGCTCGATCACGATTTCCACGCCGCGCGGCCATTCGTAGCCTTGCAAGCCATCCAGGTGGCTCCCTTCCTGCAGGTCGCTGACCACCACGATTTGGCGCTGGGCCGATCCTTCCTCCGGCGGAATATCTTCGAACGTTTCCGCGGCGGTGGTCAAGGCCTGGCCGAGATGCGTGCTCGACCAGCCGGGGCTGAGTTCGCCCAGGCGTTGAATCGCGAGCGAAACGCGCTCGCCCGCCGCCATGGTCTTCCATTGCTCGAAGCGCTGCAGCGTCCGAAGCTGCCGGTCGAAAGCGAACACCGCCACGCGGTCGTTGGGTGAAACCTGGGTCAAGACTTCCTCCGCCTTCGCGCGCGCGGCCGCCCACAGATTCTGCCGGCGCATGCTGGCGCTGGTGTCGATCAACAGAATAAGTTGCCGGACCGTTTTGGCGTCCGGGCTGGCCACAATCGGCTTTCGCAGAAAAGGCCGGGCAAATCCGAACGCCAAAAGCCCCAGCACCAGACAGCGGAGGATCAACAAAAAGATGTTCTCCAGCCGGCTGCGGCGCGTGACGCGGGGCGGCGTCGGCGACAAAAACATCAGCGAACTGAACGTGACGCGCTCACGGGACGTCCGGCGGATCAAGTGAAACAAGATCGGCCAGGCGATGGCCGCCACGCCCAACAAGAATAATGGCGCCAGAAAACTCATGAGGTGGGGGCGTTAAAACGTTAAAAGGTTAAATCGTTAAATCGGCAAGGACGCGCTCCACCGCGTCGCTGATTATCATCCCATGTCCAACCTGGGACGCGCATTGGTAACCGAGAAGTGGTGGCTTCCGCGCGCCAGCGTCGTGGAGTGCGGCAGTCCTCTGCCGCTCTTGGACGCGCCGGCCAATCCAAAACGCCAGAAGACTGGCGCAGTCCAAAACCTGGCGGCACTTCGGACGGTTCATGGCAAGCTCCCTTGGTTCTCGAACCATGCGCACGGACCATGGACTGGTCGGGACGCGTTCCACCGCGTCCCTGAAATGGTTCTTCCGATCGCAGAGTAAAGTCAGGGACGGAGTGGTCCGCGTTTCGCGAAGCGAATATCCTCTCTGGGGAAACCGATGGCGGGGCTTGGGAAGCCCATCCGTCCCTACCAGGTTCATGGAGAGATGCATCGTGATCACGCTCGTTCTGCGCGTTTGACTTTTTTGCCTCGGTGCATGCGCTCACGCAGAAAATCGAACAGGGCCAGTTCCATGGGCCGGTCCGTCGGGACGCAGGAATAGCCGATGCCGAGTTTCTGGCAGATCGCTTTGGCCGCCGTGTTGTGAGTTTCCATCTTTTGCAAGTAATGCTTCCGCGCCGCCGCGGGATCGACGTACAAATCCCGGCCCGACTCAATGTCGTGGAAGAGGACAGCCTTCTCGAAGCGAAAGTTCAGTTCGGTCGGGTCGAGCGTCTGAAACACCTCCACCTCGTGCCCGCTGGCGGTGAGCAGCGTCAGGTTTTTTTCCAGCGTTTCGATCGGCGCCAGCAGGTCCGTAATCAAGACGAGCAAGCCGCGCTTCTTCAAGACTTCCGCCGCCCGCTTCAACGGCGCGCTGAGATCGGTCGCTTTTCCTTCGGGCGGTTTCTCCAGCGCCAGCATGAGATGCCGGAGATGCCCGGTGCGATTGCGCGCCGGCAAGTAGTCGCGGACCTGGGCGTCGAACGTGAGGAGGCCGACGGCGTCGCCCTGCAAATAAAGGAAGTAAGCCAGCGTTGCGGCCAGCGTATTGGCATACATCGCTTTGGAATAATCCAGGGACGAGTAGCTCATGGACCGGCTGTTATCGACGAGCAGATGGCAGCGCAGGTTCGTTTCGTCCTCGAACTTTTTGATGTAATAGCGATCCGACCGGGCGTAGAGCCGCCAATCGAGGTAGCGCGGATCATCGCCGGGGCTGTATTGACGGTACTCGGTGAATTCCACGGAGAAGCCGTGGTACGGGCTGCGATGCATGCCGTTCAGGAAACCTTCCACCACCACGCGGGCGCGCAGTTCCAAATTGCGGATGGCCATCAACGCTTGCGGGTCGATAAACGAAGCCGCCTTCGTTTCCGCCGCGTCCGAACCGCGCATCGAATCCAGATTACGCATCGAGATTTCTTTGTCCCGGCACTAGAGCCACGCTGAGGCTTGAAGGTAACAGCCGATCTGGGCAAAACCAAATCATTTAGGACATCGCTGATAAAAGTAGGGCAGGCATCTTGCGGGGCATCCTTGCCCCGTTAACCAGCGGCAGGATGCCTGCCCTACGTTGAGGGCTCGGATTAAGCCGTAGCAATTCAATAGCGATGGGGAGCGCACGCGGCTCGCGGGCTGTGTTCGGCGGCTCGCCGAACACTTCAGCACAGACAGTCCGCGCTCACTTTTAAGTGATCGAAAAATGCGCCGTGAAAAGTCGCCGCCGGGCCGGCGGCGACGGCACGCGAGCCGCGTGCGCTCCCCAACCGATTGAATAGATACCCGCCCGCGGCCCATAAGCGATCCCATCCCGCTAAGAGCGTGTCCGAAAATTCCAAAGGGTCAAAAGACCCGCCGCCCGGAGGGTTTTCGCGGAAAAGGCCGCCTGGCTTCGTTGCTCCTCAGTCGAAGATCCACTCGGGATATTCTCCTTCGTCGCGCCTCGCCATTCGGTCTTTTCCGCGAAAACAGGACCCTTTGGAATTTTCGGACACGCTCTAAACACATACAGACGCCGACTGGAGCATCCGAGACGGATGCGCTCTCCTTTTCCAACTGAATAGTTCCGGCTTACGGTAGAGTGCATCAACCTGGTTTCCCGAAAAACTGATTGACGCGTTCCCGGTAGCTCCGGCTCAGACTCAGCTTGGCGCCGTCGCGCAAAATCACCACGTAATCCCCATGAAACATCGGCTGAAGTTCTTTGATGCGTCCCACGTTGACGAGCGTGGATCGGCTGATCCGCAGGAACTGATTTGAAGGCAGCTTCGCTTCCAGCGCGGTCAAGGTTTCGCGGTGGAGGTGCGATTCGCTTCCGGCGTGAACGTTCACATAATTGTCCGCCGCCTCGATCCAGTCGATGTCTTCCACCTTGATGAGCAGCACCCGGCCTTCCGTTTTAACGGCCAGGCGCTCCAAAGGTTTTGATTCTGGCTTGAGGCCGGCGAGCAGATCAGAAAGCCGGCGCGTGATTTCTTCGGGCTGCCGGCGCTGGATTTGTTCGATGGCACGGCGGAGCGCCACCTGGAAGCGCTCGCGGTCAAATGGTTTCAAAAGGTAATCCAAGGCGTTCACTTCAAACGCGCGCACCGCAAACTGATCGAAGGCCGTGACAAAAACAATGGCGGGCATCCGCTCTGTGGGCACGGCGGCGACGACGCCGAAACCATCCAGCTCCGGCATTTGCACGTCGAGAAACAGCAAATCCGGGGAAGCCGATTGAATCGCGTCCAGGGCTTCGCGGCCATTGGCGCATTCGCCGACCAGTTCGATGTCGGGTTCTTCTTCAAGCAGCTTAGCCAACCGCTCTCGAGCCAGAGGTTCGTCATCGACGATCAAGGTGCGGATTTTCATTTATCGAAACTCATTCTGAGTCCCCGTTGGCTTCGATGCGGAACGGGATGGTGACTTGAACCAGCAACCCGCCTTCGGCCGCATTGGAGAATTCAATTCGCTGATCGCTCCCGTAAAGCTGCTGAAGCCGGGCCCGCGTGTTGGCCAGGCCGACGCCTTCGGCGGTCAACTGGCCCGGAGAGAATCCCAGACCATTGTCGCGGACTTCGAGACGGAGTTGTTCCTTCCACCGCTGGGCCCGCAGCTCGATCCGCCCAGGCCTGGATTGGGGTTCGATCCCGTGGCGGATGGCATTTTCGACCAGCGGCTGCAACAGAAGATTGGGCACCTGAGCGGCCAACGTTTCCGGGTCGATCTCGCGAACCACCGTGAGCCGGCTGCCAAATCGCGTTTGCTCGATTTCCAGGTAGCGATCCAGAAAAGCCAGTTCCTGTTTCAGAGGCACTTCATGGGCGGTAGTGCTCTCCAGCGTGTAGCGCAACAGCCGGCTCAGCCGGCTGATCATGCGATCGGCGGCCTCGGCGTCCTTGTGCACGAGCGCGGAGATCGTGTGGAGCGTGTTGAAGAGGAAGTGCGGATTGAGTTGCATCTGCAGCGCCTGGAGTTTGGCCTGAGTCAGGCGTTTCTCCAGTTCGAGCGTGCTGATCTCCCGTTCGTGAAATCTTCGATAGTAGCCGAAGGCGTGGGCGACGCTGATGACCACTCCATAGACGAACAGGTTGAAGTAGAATGTCTTCGCCAACAGTGATCCGAACAACGCCGCGAACGCGACGGCCTCGCCCGTCACCGAGCCTTGCCGAACCCCAATCCACGCGCGCAGCGCCATCCACGCGAGCGAAAAAGCCGCGCCGGCGGCGACATGGATCCCGGCGTGGCGCATCCAATTCCCGCGCTCAATGACGAACCGCCGCGCCAGCCACCGTGCTGGAATCGAAAGCGCAGCGAACAAATACCAGTCCGTGAGCGAATGGCTGATCGCGTGGCGCCACGGCACCGGATTTCCGAAGCTGGCGCTGGAAACGTAATACTGATGCGCGAAGGACAGGCCAATCAGCGTCCACACGCAAAACCAGCCGAGCCATCGGAGGGAGCGAATTTGAGCTGGAGGGCGGACGCTCATCGTGAATCCTCCCTCTCCCCAAGGGAGAGGGACGGGGTGAGGGGAAGGGGAGTGCTGAGGCAGTCGGATGCCTCGGCGCGAAGAGGTGTGCCCAAGACAGCTACTTTCTTCTTCCGTCGCCGCCAGGGGACTGAGTGGCTTCGATACGGCAGATCGAAAATCTGCGCTACGGTTGTGGTCCTCGAATTTCGATTTTCCACACGGCGATTAAATGTTAAACGTGCGTTCTGGAAAAGATGAATCAGAACTCCTCCGGCGCCGCAAAACGAAAGGCCGGGTTGCCAGCCGAATCTAACAGCGTTCCCCCTTCGGCCGGCCACGAGGGCGACGCCATCATTGGCCGCGCGTTCCGCTGGTCAGTCCTTCTCATGGCTCTCATCGGGCTGGCTGTCGCAGGTCTGCTTTTTCTTCTCAAGCGCGAGCCGGGTCCAGGCCGGACAAACCTGACCACGCTGCGGGCGCCGGAAGCGCGCGACATTTCGACGCGTGAGATTCCCGCCGTGAAATTCACTGAAATCACCGCGGCGGCCGGCATCCGGTTCATCCACAACAACGGCGCGTACGGCGACAAGCTCCTTCCGGAAACCATGGGCGGCGGCGTGGCGTTTCTGGATTTCGATGGCGACGGCGACCAGGACTTGCTCTTTGTCAATTCTACATATTGGCCTTGGAAAACGCCGGCAGGCCAAAACCCAACCACACTCGCGCTCTACCGAAACGATGGCGCGGGCCGCTTTGAGGATGCAACTTCCGGCTCCGGGCTTGACGTGGGCCTTTATGGAATGGGCGTCGCGGCGGGCGACTACGACAACGACGGGCTGACGGACGTCTTCATCACGGCCGTCGGCGGCAATCGTCTCTTCCATAATCTCGGACGCGGAAAATTCGCCGACGTGACGGAAACGGCCGGCGTGGGCGGCTCACCGACTGGCTGGAGCACGAGCGCGGCGTGGATCGACCATGACAACGACGGCGATCTGGATTTGTTCGTCTGCAATTACGTGCAATGGTCGCGCGAAATCGATTTTGAGGTGGACAACCGCCTCGTCGGGTTGGGCCGCGCTTACGGGCGCCCCTGGAATTTCGCGGGCACTTTTCCGTATCTGTACCGCAATGAGCGCGGCGGGCGATTCAAAGACGTTTCGGAAGAGAGCGGCGTGCAGGTCAAGAATCCGGTCACGGGCCTGCCGATGGCCAAGTCGCTCGGTGTCGCGCCCGTCGATGTGAACGGGGATCACTGGATCGATCTGGTGGTGGCGAATGACACGGTGCAAAACTTCGTGCTGAGCAACCGCTGGAACGGCACATTCAAAGAAGTCGGCACGCACGCCGGCATTGCGTTCGACAGTTACGGACAGACGCGGGGCGCCATGGGCATCGACGCCGCGCGGTTCCGCAACGATGACGCGCTGGGCATCGCCATTGGAAATTTCGCCAATGAACCGAATGCTTTGTACGTTTCCCAGCGCGACTCCCTGGTGTTCGCGGACGAGGCGATTACGGAAGGCGTGGGCCCGGCCAGTTTGCTGTTGATGAAGTTCGGCCTGTTCTTTTTCGACTACGATCTGGACGGGCGGCTGGATGTGTTGACCGCCAACGGCCATATCGAGGATGAAATCAACAAGGTGCAGGCCAGCCAGCAGTACCTCCAGCCGGCGCAATTGTTTTGGAACAGCGGCTTGAACCGCGGCTTCCGCTTCGTTCCGGTCCCGCCGGAGAAATGCGGTTCGGATTTGCTCAAGCCGATTGTCGGCCGCGGTTCCGCGTTTGCGGACATCGACGGCGACGGCGACCTGGACGTTGTGCTGACGCAAGTTGCTGGACCCCCGTTGCTGCTCCGGAACGAACAATCATTGCAGCATCACTGGCTGCGTTTCAAACTCGTGGGAACGCGGGCCAACCGCGACGCCATCGGCGCGTGGATCAAAGTTCGGGTGGGCAATCGCACGTTGTCCCGGCAGGTCATGCCCGCGAAAGGTTATATGTCCCAGAGCGAATTGCCTGTGACCATCGGCCTCGGCAAAGCCAATGCGGTTGAAGAAGTTCTCGTCACCTGGCCGGACGGCTCGACGCAGAAGTTGGGGCCGGTCAAACTCGACACGACGACGCGAGTGGAGCAAGGGCAGTGAAACCGCGATTCCTATTCGTCCAGCGCCATGCTGTCGCGCAACACGGCCTGGTTGATCCGGTCATTCGCAGCCAGGTCCGCCAGTTGAGTCTGCCTGGATTCACGGGGGCTATCGACCGCGAGCCTGTCGCGCCAGTCCGCGTCAATTTGCAGCATGTTGGCGATCGACCATAGCCTGAATTCCCGGGCGGTTTGGAAAACTTTGCTCAGGGCCTGGTGAAGCATTTTCCGGGTTTGCCGGCGGAAATGCCGCAGATCATGCCAGGTCGGACGCGCGCCCGCGGACAGATAGCACAGCGTCGCGTCGGTCGGGATGCGATCTTCGATCTCTTCGGACGCATAAACTCCCACGGCGTAACAGTAGGTCAAAAGCGTGAGGAAAACTCGGGGCTGGCCGACCGGGACTGGCGTGGTCCCTCCCGAAGCGCGGCCGCCTGGCTCACAAATGGATTGCACGGCATCCAGCACCCAGCTCAGAAGAGCGCTTTCACCCACCCATTGGCGCAGGTCTTGTGGAAAGCCGTCTTCAGCGGCGGGATTCCACGCGCCCTCGCGCGAAGATCGGACGGAATTCTCGTGCGGAGTTGGATCGTATCGGCTCATCGATGCGACACCATCGTAGGCGCCGGCGGTGACACTCTTATGGCGGAAAAGTTACGTTTGTGTGAATTGGGTATGGCAGGCACCTGGCCTGCTCGCTAGTTCTTCTCAATCGCGTTTCAGAGGAGGCGATAGTGATTTGTCCGCATTGACTTTGACCGACGTTTCTTGCTCACTCAGCGCCGTCATTCTTTCTTCCACAGAATCTTTTTGGCGGATTTATCGGAAGGAACTTCTTGCAACTATGAATGTATGCTCTCTCGTCAGTTTGAGTTTCGCCGGGGCCGTTTTGATGCCAACCAGCTTCGCCGAAGTCCCGAAGTTTGATCCGCCCGCGCTGTATTTGACCTGGCAACGCGATCCCAGCACGACGATGACCATTCATTGGCACAGCGACTGGACGGAGGGCTTTCGCGATCCGGCTTTGCAATATGCGGAAGGGAAATCGAGGAAATGGAACCTGGCGGTGGGCACGTGGCATCCGATGCCGTTCACCAATCGCATCGTGCACACGGTGGAATTGACCGGGCTTAAACCGGCGACCGAATATCGTTTCCGGTTCGGAAAACTTATGGCGCGGGGCGCCTTGGGCTTCCGCTTCGAACCGGATTCCCCCACCAACAAGTTCCGCACCATGCCTGCGACCGGAGATCAGCCTATCCGCTTCGCGGTCGGCGGTGACGTCTATGGGGATCGGGAGCGCTATGAGGTCATGTGCCGGCACGTGGCTGAGCAGGATCCGCACTTTGCCATCGTCGGCGGAGACATCGCCTACGAGAACGGCAATCCCGCCAATGCGCGCCGGTGGTTTGACTTTTTGGAAGTTTGGCTGACGGAAATGGTCGCACCGGACGGGCGGCTCATTCCAATCTTGCCCGCCATCGGCAATCACGAAACTCATGCGAACGTTTACACCCGAGGCGGCGGCGGCGTGGGCAGCGGCATTTCTCCGAATCGTTCGCCTTATTACTTCAGCCTGTTCTCGATGCCGGGCAAACCCGGCTACAACGCGCTCGACTTCGGCAATTACCTGAGCGTCTTCCTGTTGGATTCCTTTCACGCGAACCGAGTCGCCGGTCCTCAGACCTGGTGGCTGGAGCAAGCGCTCAGCCGGCGCAGCCACTTCAAACACATCGTCGCGGCGTATCATGTGCCTGCTTATCCATCCTATCGCCCCTACAAAGGCCAGGTGTCCGAAATGATCCGCGACAATTGGGTGCCGCTCTTCGAGAAGGGCGGACTCCGGCTGGTTTTCGAGCACCACGACCACACCTACAAACGCACCCACCCGTTGCGCGGCGGCAAAGTCGATCCCAAGGGAATCGTGTACGTGGGTGACGGCTGCTGGGGAGTGCTCCCGCGCAAAACGCATCCCGTGGACAAAACATGGTATCTGGCGCGCGCGGAATCGGTCAATCACGTCAACATCGTGACTTTGCACGGCGACCGGCGCCATGTGAAGTCGGTGGATATCGACGGCGTGGTGATCGACGAATTCCGGCTGGATGGCAATGGCCCGGTGGTGAGCGGGGGTTGGAGATAATTTAGCTGCGTCACTACGTCAGGAACATTTTCAAATCCTCCTCGGCTCTCTTGGTCTCGCGCGGCAGATCGAGTTCGAGTTTGTGAGGGAGGTAAATGTTTTGGAGAAACATCCATTCGGGGGAGTGCTCGATGAGTTCGGAGGCATGGCCGAAATCTTCTTGCGAAGCCGGATTGCTATTGGCCAGCCGGTCGCCGATGCCGACGCAAACGGACAGGAATCCGCCGTCGCTGAGCGGATCCGCCGCGTGGCTGACGTTCAGCGGGTCGTGATGGAACCAGACCGAACGCAGGATATGGTCGTGGAGGCGCATGCGCTCGCATAAGGCCGCGCCGATTTGCGTGTGGTCCAGGCCAAGAATCTCCCGCTCCATCGTCGCATGGTTGCACTGTTTGGCGACCGCGCCGGCCACCACTTGTTCAAATTGCTCGGGGAAGTAATGCTCGATGAACAATTTCCCCACGTCGTGCATCAATCCGGCGAGATACTCCAACCCCGTGGTCTGGCGGAAAATGCAGGCCACCCGGTCCGTGAGGCCTGCTCGATGCTGTCGATCGGCCGCGCAGCCAGTGCCGTGTCCAGCATGATGATCTTCGCGAAGTCGTCCATCGTGGTGTCCTCCTTCTGCACCAGCGTGCAGAGCCGCATGGCGACGTCCGGAAACGACGGAACGACCGACTCGTCATTCAACAGATTCGTCAGACGATCCGACACCCATTGCTTGGATGGATCGTTCACCTGCAGATAAATCACCTGCTCATTTTTCATAACACTTGTCGTAAACCAACGCTCCGCCCTTCTGTCCGCGAGCGAGCGACGAAACTCAATGAGTCATCGCGTAGAAGACGATATTGATCGCCATCGGATACGAAATGTTCTCCGCGAAGCGGTGGAAAAAGTACGCGTCTTCACCCTCGCGCTCCCAGCCATCTCCGTAATCGGTGTTGTGGCACGCGATCACCATCATGCGGCCTTTGTCGTCCAGCATGGCCTTGATATGGACTTCCCTGCAGGGTTCGCCCTCCTTGACTTCCCAGGTGATGCCGGTGGATTCAGCCTTCCGGCCGATCTCAACATTGGGCACTTGCAGCTTGTTCTTTGGGCCGGGCAGATCGAAGACACCTTTGATGATCGGGTGATCCAGCTCGAGTTCCACGAATGGGCGCTCCGGGAAAACGCGCTTGATCTGCCGCTCAAAGTTTCCCCATTGCGACGCGCCCCAAAAATCGTCCGCCATCATGAAGCCGCCGTTGAGCAAATAGCTCTTCAGAATCGGAATCTCGTCGTCTTCGAGCACCATCAGGCCGGGCTCAACCATGTAAATCCAGGGATAATTGAAAAGTTCCGGGTCGGTGAGATCGATGACTCGGCCATTCGGATCGACCTTGATAGAAGTCATCTGTTGGAGCCGGAACGAGAGATTGAGATCGCTGTCGGGGAAATCGCTGTACCAAAAACCCCCTTGCCACGGAACGGACCCGCGCGGCAACCGGGTGTAACGGACGCGCGCGAAGGTGAAGACGTCCTTGTGAAAGGACGGGGCGTTGGTCCAGTCCGGAATCGGCGTGCTGCGAAAGGGAACCTCGCGCGCGGTTTTGACGGTCTCGGCATTTTCAACCCACCCTTCGCCGTACATCGAGTTTCGCCAGCGCTGCGCCATCGACCAATGGGCGGCGAGCAACACAATCGAGAGGATGCTTGCCCATTGAAGTCTTCGTCTCATAGATCGTTTGGCGGTAAGCTGGCGGCTGTTCAACGCCCATGAAAGGAAATTCTTTTCGGGTGTCTCGTGCGCCAGTCAATACTTGGGCAGCGGGCGCGAACAGCGTCACGTTCCCCCTCACCCTGCCCTCTCCCCGGGGAGAGGGTCCCCATTTCGCCGCGCCGCTGCTTTCCCAAGCGCCTTCGTTTCTCCGGCGACAGAGATCCGTTCTCCCTCTCCCTGAGGGAGAGGGCCGGGGCGAGGGAGATCGTCGCTCTGCAGAAGAGACACAAGTTCCGGAATCCTCGGGTTGCGGGCGGTTGGCTTTGCCTTCTTCAGCATGTGTGGTTAGAATCTGGGCACCGGATGAACCGACAATTTTCACTTTTCTTGGGAACCTTCTGTACGGCGTGGAGCATGCTGATCCCGCCGGCGGCGGCTCAAAACACCCACTCCGCCGGCGAAGCGCGCTTTCTCTCCAACACTCGGCAACTCACTTATGACGGTCGCCGCAGTGGGGAAGGTTACTTTTCTCCGGACGGCCAACAGCTCGTCTTCCAGAGTGAACGCGAGCCAGGAAATCCCTTTTACCAGATTTACATCCTGGACCTTGAATCCGGCGACACGCATCGCGTGTCGCCAGGGATCGGCAAAACGACCTGCGCCTTCTTTCGGCCCAGAACCGGCGAAGTGCTGTTTGCCTCGACCCACCACGATCCCGAAGTCAAAGCCAAACAACAGGCCGAACTGGATTTCCGCGCCACCGGAAAAGAACGCCGTTACTCCTGGGACTACGACGAGCAGATGGACATTTACTCCGCCAGGCGCGACGGCACGCAACTGCGCCGCCTCACGGACGCCTACGGCTACGATGCCGAAGCTTCCTATTCGCCGGATGGATCGAAGATCGTTTTCACCTCCATCCGGGACGCCTACCCGGCCGACCGGCTCTCCGCTGAAGATCGTGAAAGAGTGAAACTCGATCCGTCCTATTTCGCGGAAATCTACATCATGAACGCAGACGGTTCCGAGCCGCGGCGCCTGACTTCGGCGCCGGGCTACGATGGCGGGCCGTTCTTTTCTCCGGACGGCCAGCGCATCCTCTGGCGGCGGTTCATTGCGGATGGAACCATCGCCGACATCTACACGATGAAGCCGGACGGTTCGGACGTGCGGCGATTGACCGACTTCGGGTGCATGGCCTGGGCGCCGTTTTTCCATCCCTCAGGCCAATACGTGATCTTCACGGCCAACAAATTCGGCTTCTCGAATTTTGAATTGTTCGTGGTCGATGCCGCCGGGGAACGCGAGCCGGCGCGCGTGACGTTCACCGACGGCTTCGATGGCTTGCCGGTTTTCTCGCCGGGGGGACACCGCCTTTGCTGGACTTCCAGCCGAACGGCGGACGCCAAAGCGCAATTGTTTTTCGCGGATTGGAAACACGCCGAAGCCGTGGTGGCACTGGACGCTTCGCCGCGTCGAGCGAAGCCCGTGTCCGCCGACGTCCAAGCCAGCCCCACTTTTCCCGCGGCGATCTCTGCCGAGGATCTGCGCGCTCACGTCGGCTTTCTTGCCTCGGATGCCCTGGAAGGCCGCCTGACCGGGAGCGAGGGGAATGCGAAGGCCGCCGATTACCTCGCGGGCCAATTGCGGGCGCTTGGCCTCGCGCCATTCGGCGATAACGGCTCGTTCTTCCAGCAATTCGAGTTCAACGCCGGCGTCAAAGTTCTCCCGCAGCAGAATCACGTCTCGATCCAGCGTCCGCGCGACCACGTGACGGACACGCTGGCCTTTGAAGGCGACCCCGATCTGCGCCCGCTCTCGTTCACTGACAATGGAGAGGCCGAAGGCGAAGTCGTCTTCGCGGGCTACGGGTTATCGATGCCTGGAAAACCAGGGGAAGGATACGATTCCTATGCCGGGCTGAATGTTTCCAACCGAATTGTCCTGGCGCTGCGCTATGTCCCGGAAAACGTCGAGCCGAAACGCCGGCAGGAACTGAATCGCTACGCGGCGCTCCATTACAAAGCGACCATCGCCCGCAACCACGGCGCTAAAGCGATTTTGGTGGTTTCCGGCCCCACCTCGCCGAATCCGGGCGCGCTCGCGCCGCTTTCCTCGGATGCCAGTTTGACGGGTTCAGGAATCATCGCCGCGTTCGTGAGCACGAACGTGGCGGAAGAAATTCTGTCGGCTGCGGGGAAAAACTTGCGGGCGCTCCAAACCGCGCTCGATTCGGAAAACCCGCATGCGGAAGGTGGATTCGTCATCCCCGGCGTGAAGGTAAAGATCAAGGCTGGCGTGGAGCGAATCAAGAAAACCGACCGCAACGTGATCGCGTTTTTGCCTCCGAGCGCCGGCGGGAAATCAAAAAGTTACCTTCTGGTCGGCGCGCACTATGACCATCTGGGGCGCGGCGGCATGAACACTATGGCGCGAAAGGAAGAGGAAGGCCAGATCCACAACGGCGCGGATGACAACGCCTCCGGCGTGGCCGCGATTCTCGAATTGGCCGCCGCACTCGCCGAGGAGAAAAAGCAAAACCCGGACGACTTTCAGCGCGGCTTGATCTTCGCGCTTTGGTCGGGAGAAGAACTGGGACTGCGCGGCTCGTCGCATTTTGTCGAGCATCCACCGGTGGCGCTGACGAACGCGCTGGCTTATTTGAATTTCGACATGGTCGGCCGCTTGCGCGACAACAAATTGATCCTTCAAGGCGTCGGCTCCTCCTCGGCCTGGCGCCGCTTGATTGAGAAGCGCAACGTGGCCGCGGGATTCAATCTGACGCTGCAAGACGATCCGTATTTGCCGACGGACGCCACCGCGCTCTATCCGAAAGGTGTCCCGGTCTTGAATTTCTTCACCGGCAGCCACGAAGACTACCACCGGCCCACCGACGACACGGCGACCCTGAATTACGACGGCCTGGAGCGGATCACGAAATTCGCGCGCGGCATCGTCCAGGATCTGCTCAAGGCGCCGGAGCGGCCTGATTATGCAAAGGTCGAGCGCAGCGACCGGCCAGGCGGCGGACAGGACGGCCTCCGCGCTTACCTGGGCACGATCCCGAATTACGCCACGGAAGTGAAAGGCGTGAAATTGTCGGGCGTGCGCGGTGGAAGCCCGGCGGACAAAGCTGGGATCAAGGGCGGCGACATCATCGTCGAATTCGGCGGGCAGAAGGTGGTGAACATTTACGATTACACTTACGCGCTGGAGGCGGTGAAGATCGGGCAGCCCGTGACTGTGGTCGTCCAACGCGGCGGCGAGAAAGTGGAACTGAAAGTAACCCCGGAAGCGCGGAAGTAGTACACGAGACGCCATGCCCCGCCTCATCACACCGGAACGGCCTGATACCGCCGACGCACGAGTCTTGATTGCGGAACTGGAGGAACACCTGGCGTCGCTTTATCCGCGGGAAAGCCGGCATGGCTACAGCGTGGAGAAGTTGATCGCGCAAGGAGTGGCTTTCTTCGTCATCCGTGACACCGGCACTCCTGCCGGGTGCGGGGCATTCAATTCTTTGGCACCGATTACGGCGAACTCAAACGGATGTACGTCCGCCCACCATTTCGCGGTTTGGGCCTTGGCCGGTTGTTGCTGGATCACCTGGCGGACTTTGCGCGAGGCCAGGGCGTCAGCTTGCTGCGGCTGGAAACCGGCATTTATCAAACGGCCGCCATCGGCTTGTACGAACGCGCCGGGTTTCGGAATATTCCGCCGTTTGGCGAATACAAAGAAGATCCGCTCAGCCGGTTCTACGAAAAACACCTCGCCGATTGAGGCGGGAAAATGAATTCTGAAGCTCGGCAAAGATACGTCGCCTTTCTGCGCGGGATCAATTTGGGCAAACGGCGCATGCCCATGAGCCGGCTCATGGCGCTCTTTCAGGAGCTTGGGTTTGACTGCGTGGAGACCTTCATCGCCAGCGGCAATGTCCTTTTCTCGGCGCGCGCGGCGGAGATCAGCCAACTCGAAGCCCGGATTGCGAGACACCTCGAAGGCTCCCTGGGTTATCCGGTGGACACGTTCGTCCGTACCACCGATGAAGTTGCCAGGGTCGGACGGCCGAAATATTTCGCGAAGACGGCCAGCCGGGCATCACGATTCATGTTGGATTTCTTCAGCAGAAGCTCGCGCCGGAAGTGGCGCGCAGGTTCGCCGCCGTGCGCACGGACACCGACGAGTTTCGCGTCGTGGGCCGGGAGTATTACTGGTTGTGCCGAGGCCGGATTTCCGACTCGAAAGTCTGGTCGCGGCCGGAGGTCAAAGCGCTGCGCTTCCCCAGTTCGACGATGCGGAACATCAAGAGCCTGCGGAAGCTGATTGCGAAACACATTGATGGGCGAGATTCGGGAGGACCTTCTCAGCTGCGTTCAGCCTAAATTAAATTCGGAGCGCGGACGACCTCGTCCGCAGCCCATCCGCGACGGACGGGGCATTGGAAGCCTTCGAGGCGCACCGGCAGTCGAGCGTGCTGCGGGCGAGGTCGCCCGCGGTCCGGTTCATTGGTGAAAAACTGTCGCTGTAGTGATAAACACGAATTCGCCAGAAGCTCGCGCTCACCCATGTTCGATGTTCAATCCTGCCGTTCCCGGGGCAGCACCGACCGGATCTTCGCGAGCGCAGATTCCATTTGCTTGCGCAACGAGGCGTCGGTGAGGTGCTCCACCAACTTTCTGGCGATGGACAGCGCGCTCGCTTCGTCCGCAGTGAACATGACGGGTGGAAGATGGTAGCCCTTGACCAGGCTGTAGCCCACGCCCGCCTCGGCCACAATCGGGATGCCGGCCTCGCCCAGCGCGGCAAGGTCGCGATAGACCGTGCGGACGCTGATTTCGAAATGCGCGGCGAGGTCTTCGGCCCGCACGACGCGGCGGCTTTGCAGGCGCACCACGATCGCCATCAGGCGGTCCACTCGGTTCATTTCCTCATTTTCTCGGCAAAAGCGTAGAGATGTTTGGCGGTCCGGATGAACAGGGCATGGTCTGCGATGGCCGGCGTGGCTCCGACGCGCTCGCCCAGCTTCGCGTTCTTGGCCACAACTTCCGGCTTGTCGGTCCCGGCTTTGATCACCGTCACGGCGCCGCCATCGAGGGAGGTGAAGTAAATATGTCCGTTCGCGGCGACCGGCGAGGCGTAGTGGCTGCCGGACTCGCCGACGCGCTCCTGGAAAACCTCCACGCCGGTCTTGGCGTTGTAGGCCGTGACGATCCCGCCGTCTTTCACCATCACGTAATGGCCGCCGGTACGCCAGAGCGGACGGGATGTAGGGCAATCCCTTCGCGGTTTTCCAGATTACGTGGGACTCCGTCACATCGCCGGCCCCGCCGGGCTTGAGCGCGAAGGCGGCATTTTTCCCTTCGGAAAAAAACTTGATGATGGCGTCCCACTCGTCGCGCGTGATTTTCCCATCCTTATTCGGGTCCTGATTGTCGAAAAAACCCTCGAAGGCTTTCTCGCCCTCGGCACGGGAGATGACGCCGTCCTTGTCCGTGTCCAGAACCTTGAGCATCGCATCGAAGGGCGGGATTTGCATCTCCTTGTCTTCGGGTCCCGTGGAGCCGCCGGCGAAAAAGAGCAGGCCATCCGCGATGACCGGGGAAGAACAGCACGCGGAAGGAACGTCGCTAAACGACCATTTTTCCGCGCCCGTCTTCAGTTCATATCCGATCATCCGCGCGTGGCCTGCCGCCACAATCTCTTTGCCGGCCGGCGTGTCCCAGACAATCGGTGTGCAGTAGGAGGCGCGGGAGAGACGCTTGGTCTCCCACTTGACCGAGCCGGTCGCGGCGTCCAGCGCAATGATTTTTGGATCCGTCATCTGGTCTCGGACGAGCACCACGGTGCCGTCCACGATAATTGGCGAAACTCCACTGCCGAATTCCCCTGTCATGACTGCCGGTGGCAACTCCATCTTCCAGAGTTGCTGGCCGGAAAGGTCGTAGCCAAACAAACCGCAGGAACCGAAGTACGACACAATCCTCTCCCCGTCCGTCGCGGACGTGGACGAAGCCGGGCTTCCTTCAGTCTTATGGTACGACTCCAGTTGCCTGGCCGGGGCCTCGGCTCGCCAGGCCTCTTTCCCGTCGCTGCGGCGGTACGCGATGGTGTAAAGTTTCCCCTCATCGAAGGCGGTGATGACCAGCTTGTCGCCCGCCACGATGGGCGAAGAGAGGCCGCTGGGGACCGGCACTTTCCACGTCACGTTTTTGTCCACGCCAAGCTCCACGGGCGGCTTCTGGCCGTCGGCGACGCCCGATCCATTTGGGCCGCGGAACTGAGGCCAGGCCAGCGGCCCATCCGCAGCCATCCCAGCGCTCGCGAGCAACCCCAGCACGGCCAGTACGATCGATGCTTTCATTTTGTCAGTTGATTTCGCTTCGTTCTTTTGGCGCTCTCCACGGACCTATGACACCTAGTCACGGCAGAGGGTTTCACGTCAAGCGGACTAATTCTCGTGCTCTCACAATTACCTCACGTTACGACGAACGAAGCGTCGGATCCTTTGCCGGGGGTAGGGCGTGGCCACGCAACTCGGATCTTCGTTTTTCAGTAGCCGCGCTCTGGTTGCGACCTTCGCTTTCCCCCTCTCCATGAACCTGTGCTGCGGCGCGCGGGCGACCCCGCCCGCAGCACGCCCGAACTGCCCGGACTTGTCGTTCTTCCCAACGGTACCGAAGGGCCAACGCGCTGCGCCTGCACGCCTTCGGTCGGTGGTTCATGGACCCAATGCGCGATTCCGGAATCGTGGCGTCTCCTCATGAACCTTGTGTTCGGAGCGGAGCGTCCACGCTGCTTCCAGGCCTTGGGAGAGCTGGGGGTGAGGGGAAACGACCACTGAATTCCCGAATCAGCGTGCAATTTGCCGGAAACTGAAGTTCAGATCTGCGCTACTTCCCTCGCACCGACGAAGCGCCGGAGGTGTGAGCCTGCACATCCTTGGGCTGGCCCACGTAGCTCACGGTTGAGGCGCCGCTGGCGTCAGCGACCAAATTCCCGCTGGGGGCCACGGTTATGCGGCTCGCTCCGCTCGCGTGCGCGGCCGTGTCGGCGGATTGATATTCATCGAAGTTCACGTTGCCCGCGCCGGTTGCGGTGATCTTGAGCGTCTTCGCGCCGCCGCGAAGTTGCACGCGGCTGGCCCCGGAGAGATCGAACTGAGCGTCGCCGCTTTTGATGTCGCCTCGCAAATTGCTCGCGCCGGAAAGTTCTGCGTCCAGTGGCTTGCCTGAACTGAAACCCGTCAACGTCGCCCGCACAGCGCCGCTCAAATCGAGCCCGGTCAATTCCGGCAGGGTAACGGCGGCCTTCATCGTGGCCTGACGGACGTTGATCCCGGGGACGAGTTTGATTTGCAGCTTCTCGCCGGACTTCGTGAAGTCCAGGTGCTCCACGAGGTTGTCATCCACGGTGACCGCGACACTGTGGTTCGGACCTTGTGTGACCTCGACCTGAAATGCGTGGCCCACCGCCAGCCGCGAGAACCCAGCCAGATCATAATTCTTGGTCACAATCTGGCCCGAGCCGGTGATGCCGGCACCCAGCACGCCGCAACCCGCAGAAGCAAGAACGAGTGCCGCGCCAATCAGAAGTTCCGCAGCCTGCGCAAGCCGGATCGAGCGTCGCGCTGGAGCGGTGTCGTGAGAGGGAGAAATTCGACAGTGTTGTTCATGGCGGGAACTTCACAGATTGAACCACCGGGCGTCAACACAACCAGCAATTCTCATTTTGACTCGGAGCGCGCCCATCCTGGGCGCAGCGCGCAGAGAAATGCGAACGCGGCCGGCTATTCCGCGCCGTTTTCGCTTTCCCGGGGCCGCTGCGGCCTGGAAGGCCGCGCTCCAGGCGGTTCGACGCCGCGCTGGGAGTTCAATAGTTTAAGGTTCCCAGTTCAACGTTCACGGCTGATGATCTTTGATGATCGGAGAAGTTGAGAAGTTGTTGGCGAAGTTTCGGGAATGATTCTATAAGACTGTCCATGCACGCTCACCGTTTCCCTCTCCTTCGGAGCACGATTTCCGCCACCCTTCTTCTTGCGGCGCTGCCGCTTTCAGCCCGCGCGCAGGAGCTTGATTTTCTAGTCGAACGCGACGTCATGATTCCGATGCGCGACGGCACGAAACTCGCCGCGAATGTTTTCCGCCCCAAGAATGACGCGCGCCATCCGGTGATTCTCCTGCGCACACCGTACGGCAAGCCCGACGAAAAATGGGGCGACGCCAAACGACACGCCGCGGCCGGTTACGGGCTGGTGGCGCAAGATTGCCGCGGCCGGGGGAAGTCCGAGGGCGCCTGGGATCCGTTTCGCTACGATGTCGAGGACGGCTTCGACACGCAGGAATGGGTGGGCAAACAACCGTGGTGCAATGGCGACATCGGCACGTCCGGCGGCTCGTACGTCGGGTGGACTCAATGGGCGAGCGCGCCAAATGCCAGCCAGCATCTCAAATGCATGGCGCCCGTGGTGCCGTTCGCGGATGTGTTTGAAGACATCGCGTATTCGGGCGGCGCGTTTCAACTGGCGCTGCTCATGGGGTGGGGCACAGCGGTGGGCGGTGTTGTGCTTGCGCCGGACAAATTGCAGGCTGCGTATCGGCACCTGCCATTGCGGACCTTTGGCGATCAGTTCGAGAAAAAGATTCCCTATTTGAATGAATGGGTCGCCCACAACAGCTACGACGAATTCTGGAAAAAGCGCGGCATCGACCGCCGTTACCGGGACGTGACCGTGCCCGCGCTCAACATCGGCGGCTGGTATGACATTTTTTCCAAGACCACCATCGACCTCGTGGACCGCGTGCGCGAGCAATCGCGCGACCGAGCAGCGCGGCGAAATCAATTCGTGATCATGGGACCGTGGGCGCATGGCGTCGGCGTCCAGAAGGTGGGCGAACTGGACTTTGGATCCGAGGCGAAGCTGAACCTCGGCGACCTGCAGTTCCAGTGGTTTGAATACTGGCTCAAGGGCCGCGAGACCGGCGTGCAGGATTGGCCCGCGCTTTACCTTTTCGTCATGGGCGAGAATCGCTGGCGAGCGGAACACGAGTGGCCCCTGAAACGCACGCGTTTTACGCCGGTGTATCTACACAGCGGCGGCAAAGCGAATTCGTTGCGCGGGGACGGCCAATTGGCCATGGAAAAGCCGGGCGATGAGCCGAGCGATGCGTTCACGTACGATCCGAACAATCCGGCGCCCACTCACGGCGGCAACAATCTGGTCGGCGCCACCGCGGGGCCCTACGACCAGACCAAGATTGAGGGCCGCGAGGACATGCTGGTTTATACTTGCGCGCCGTTGGATCAGCCATTCGAAGTGACCGGTCCCGTGAAGGTCATCCTGTACGCCGCGTCATCCGCGCGGGACACGGATTTCACGGCCAAGCTGGTCGATGTTCATCCCGACGGCAAAGCTTACAACCTTTGCGACGGCATCATCCGCGCGCGGTACCGAAACGGGATAGACAGGCCGGAACTTCTGGAGCCGGGGAAGATTGAGGGTTACGAGATCAATCTGTGGGTGACGAGCAATCTGTTCAAGCCTGGCCACCGCATTCGCGTCGAAATCTCCAGCAGCAACTTCCCACGCTTCGACCGCAATCCCAACAGCGGTTTGCCTTTTGGAACTGACACGGAGCTCAAGACGGCGACGCAGACCATTTACCACGACGCAGAACGCCCTTCGCACATCTTGCTGCCCGTCATACCGCGGTGAAAGAGGTACGTCGTTGAAGGTTAAATCGTTAAACGGTACGGGTTGCGCCACATTGGGCCTGGGGCGTCGTTGCTCCGCAGTCACAGAGCGCCGGCGGCTATGCTCCTTCGTCGCGCCTAGCCCCAGGCCCAATGCGGCGCAACGAATGTGTCGATATTCCTTAGCCGTAACTATTCAGTGCGATGAAAGGCTCGCCCTCACCCCGGCCCTCTCCCCCAGGGAGAGGGAGTAACTTTTGCACGCCGGTGGACTCATCACCGTTGAGTGACCGTTTCCCGGTGCAGGAAAGAGCGGTTAGTGGGTAAGGGAGAGGCCGAAGCCACTCCCTCCCCGTATCCCCACGTCCGCAGCATCGCCATGAACGCCTGGTTCAATTCGACCGATGCCGAGGGCTTTGGCAGCGGGTTTCGAGTTTACAAGAAGAAGAGAGCTATATGAAATTCACGCCACCGATATTGTGCCTGGGGATTCTTCTCGCCGGCCATTGTCTTTGGGCTCAGCAACCGCCGGGGGACATGCTTGCCGACCAGCTTTTTCCACCGGAGTTGCTGGTGCATTTTCACTCCGAGATCGGCCTCGATGCCAAGCAAACGGAATCGATCGTCGCCGGCATTCAAGAATTTCATGCGCAGTCAGAAGCCAAACAGGAACAGCTCCACCAGGAGGCTGCGAAACTGGCGGGCTTGTTGAAGGTGGAACGCGTTGAGAACGATGCCGCTTTGGCTCAATTCGACAAGATTCTCAATCTCGAACGGGAAATCCGGCGCGCCCACATGGCTTTCGTCATCGGCCTGAAAAACAAACTGTCGCTGGAACAGCAGAAGAAGCTGCAAGAAATCAAGAAACTCCATGCGTCCGGAAAACTGCTCTCCTCGTTGCACACCAAAATGGAAGCCAAACTGCAGGAGGTTCAGGCGGGCGTCGAGAAATGGCAGAACGACGGACGCGATCCTTCGGCAATCGCGGAGACGATGCAGGAATTTGAACCGCTCATGAAAGCAGGAAAACTGAGAGATGCTGAAGCGCTTCTCGACAGGGCGCTCAAACATCTCAGCGGCGATGCAAAGGAAAAATGACAGGAAATGTGGTCCGAAGACGGGTCGCTGCATGGACTGCGGCTCTCACTCGCGTTGCTCGGCTCACCTGTAATTGGTGAGAAGTCTGGTAACCGGCGCAAGAGGCGGGATGCGATGCGTGCCGGGACTTGAAATGCCGCGACTCTGAAGCGCTCTGCTCAGACCCAATGTCAGGCAAGGTGGCTCGGCTAGACCGAAGAACGTGGAACTTGAGCGTATTTCCGGCCTGCGCAATTGACTGTCGTCCGCCGCCCACATCTATGTCGGCATCGCGATGGCCTCGGCGGGTTTCGGTTCGGAGAATTCCTCGGCCTGTTCTTCGCCCTCACCCGCAGCGCGTGGCCAGATGTGGAATCCGCCGCGGCAATCCTCCCGGATCTCCCACGTGCCCCAAATTCCTTTGCCTTCGCGGAAACCTCGGTAGAAGACATCGTGCGATCCAGGGTAAGTCTTGGTCCAATGGCATTCCAGCGACGCCGCGTCGTAGCGGCCCTGAATCACGAATCGGCCCAAGTCGTGGTTCCCATCACCGCCCATGCGACCATCGGCAAAGGAGAGGTGCAGGCTCATCCGGTGTTTGTCTCTCCGACCAGAATAATTGTAGAAGCCGACCCACGGCCCGGACGGGAAAAGGTTTTCGCTCACGAAGGGACTGTTAGACCAGGGACCCGGGATTGTCAAAGGACGCGGCGCGTAGCGCGGTATTCGGGCGAGATTTCTTGGAGCGCGGTGAACGTTTGCACCGCGCCTCCCGCAACTCGGTTGTCCTCGTGGTTGCTCTCTTCCATTTGTGGTCGCCCTGAATTTCCTGGGGAGGCTCATTGGGAGTGGCCAGCACACTTGCCAAGGGCCGCCACTGCCTCTACGGTGCTTGCCCGTTCAGCCAACCGCAGCGGCATTTGACGCATGAGGCGAAACGTTACTCTCGAAACCCTGAAACAATTCATGCAGGAGCTTGCCGCCGCGACGCGCAGTCCGGGGATCGTGTACTTTACCGGCGGCGCCACGGCGTTGTTGCTGAAGTTTCGCGATCAGACGATTGACATCGACCTCAAGCTGGACCCCGAGCCCGAAGGCGCCTTCGAGGCCATTGCGGCGCTCAAGGATCGTTTGAACCTCAACGTCGAACTCGCCTCGCCGGACGATTTCATCCCGCCCGCGGCGGATTGGCGCGAGCAGAGCCGGCACATTGCGTCCATCGGCCGCGTCCAGTTTTACCACTTCGATTTCTCCATGCAGGCCCTGGCGAAACTGGAACGCGGGCATGCCCAGGACCTGGAAGATGTGGCCAACTTTTTGCGCGGCGGTTATGTGAGCGTCGAGGATCTGAAACGCCGATTCGCGCAGATTGAGCCGGGGCTTTTGCGCTATCCGGCCATCGACGCTCACCAATTCAGGATCAAGGTTGAAGAGTTTCTTGCCAAAAGGAGCGGCTGTGAAGGATGAATCTCCGGAACGATCGCTGCCGGGGGGAGAGCTGGTCCAACAGGGTCTCGCCGATCTCGCAGCGGGCCGCCTGACCGAACTGGCGCTGCTCGTCTTGATCGCCGCCCCGCGCCTCAAACGGCTCGGCATCCAGGTGCCGGACCACGCGCGGCCCCTCCCTTACGAACACGAGCTCTACGCCCGTCTCGACCAGCGTCTTGGCACGGCGGCGCATTCGTATTACAACAGCCTGATCCGGCGGATCGTGAGCTACACGCGCGCCTTGGAACACGAGCGGAGTCGTTCGTGCTCGTAGCAACGCCGCAAGACTCTTCTCGTCGCGGGTTCGGGTTTCGCTCCTCTCTCCATGTACCTGGCAGCAACCGACGACCCTATGGAATGCGGGGGCAAGCGCAGCGCGACCCCGCTTTGGATTCGAGAACGAAGGTGCGGCTCACGCCAAAGCGCCGTCGCCGCTGCGCTCTGCCGGCGCACTCCATCGACCACTTCGAGGTAACTGCGGTACGGTTTGTAGCATACTAGACGATGCATTCACCATTACGGAATCCACGGTATGCCGGTAGCCTACGTTATCCTCTTAATGCTTGAGCAATACGCGATGATTTCCATATGCTGAATGAGTATTTCCTTTTGGGACAATCTGGAACAACTAATGGGAGTCTCGACGAAAACCAAAACCGCTTCCGCTCGTAACGGGCTGCTCGCGGGTGGAAACTGGATCATTGACCAGGTCAAATTAATTGACGTTTATCCGCAGCCGGAACAACTCGCCAACATTCAAACCCAGGCGCAAGGCACAGGAGGCGCGCCTTACAATGTCCTGGTGGATCTGGCTCGGCTGGGGGCGGAATTTCCACTCTTTGGCGCAGGCTTGGTCGGGCAGGATAGCCTGGGAGGACTCATTCTGCGTGATTGTCAAAAGCACAAGATCGACACGCGTTTTATCAGGAGGACTGCGGACGCGCCGACCTCTTATACGGATGTGATGACAGAGGTCGGCCACGGACGCCGCACGTTTTTTCACAATCGCGGCGCCAACGCGCTCTGGAGTGGCGAGGACCTGGATTTCCAGAAATGCCGGGCGCGCATTTTTCATCTCGGTTATCTGCTCTTGCTTGACGCTCTGGATAGGCCGGACAGAGCGTTTGGAACGAAAGCCGCTCGATTGCTGGCCGATGCGCGGGAGGCGGGAATCAAGACCAGCGTGGACGTCGTCAGCGAAAACAGCGATCGGTTTGCCAGAATCGTCACGCCGTCGCTCAAGCATGTGGATTTCTGCATTCTCAATGAAATCGAAGCTGGCAAGACCGCCGGGTTCACGATCCGTCAGGGCGACGGCAAGCTGGACACGGTGGCGCTTCGCCACACGGCCGGGGCGTTGCTTCAGCACGGCGTCCGCGAATTGGTGGTCATCCACTTCCCGGAAGGGGCCTTTGCGCGGACGCGTAAAGGAGAAGACTTCTGGCAGTCGTCGCTTGTTTTGCCTCCGAATTACATCGCTGGGACGGCTGGCGCTGGCGATGCCTTTTGCGCTGGAGTGCTCCTGGGACTTCACGAAGGATGGGATTTGGGCCGCTGCCTGCTGACCGGGGTGTGCGTCGCCACAGCGTCGCTTTCGGACCCCACATGCACGAACGGCGTGAAGTCTCTCAGTTCGGCTCTCGCGTTGGCCAAGAAATTCAAGCCCCGCACGCCACTGGAACTAAAGGAGTGAAACAGGGGCGTCGGCTCGCGTGTTTCCCTCAGCCCGCCAACGGATCGGTTGATTCAAACGGGACTGACCCGGTGACGCTGTGACGCTTCGCTGCGCTATGCTCGTTCCATGTATTTCCCCGTCCGCGTATCGACTTTCACCTTTTCGCCAGTCTTGATGAAGAGGGGAGCTTGAATCGTGATGCCGGTCTCAAGGGTCACGGTCTTCTGGACATTATTCGCCGAGTCGCCGCGGATGCCTTCGGGAGCGTCCGAGACCGTCAAGACCACGCTGGGAGGCAATTCGACTTGCACGGCCTTGTCGTTGACGAACGTGACCGTCACAGGCGAATTTTCCACGAGATAATGGCTCGCCTCGCCGACGATTTCAGGCGAGAGCGTCACCGTCTCGTATGTCTCCGGGTCGGAGAAGACAAAGTCTTCGCCGTCCTTGTAACTGAATTCCATCTTTCTCGTTGTCAACGGCACCACCTCGATGCGTTCGGTCGAACTGAAGCGCACGTCGGAGGATTTGCCGGTGCGAATGCTTCGGATGCTGGCCTGGACGAAAGCCCGCAGGTTGCCGGGGGTTCGATGCTGGCTATCGAGCACAACGGCGACGTCGCCATTGTAATTGATGGCCATTCCTTTTCGGAGATCGTTTGCTGTTGCCATAAAGTGACTAAAGTTATCTGAACCACGGGACTCGCGCGGGCTTATCAGCATTAGCGGCGCTCTTTGCCGGTCCTGATCCGCGCGGTTAACGGCTCAGAAACGGCGAAGCATTCCTGTGAGATCTTTCATTGAAAATCCGATTCACTAGCCGTCGATTCACCTGTAGCCGAACCGAGCGGAAGCGGGAAAATACCGCAGCAGATCGCCATTGCAAGCCTTCTCTTGGAGTTTTCGAGGCCTGCTCAAAGGGCAGCGCATAGGGTTGGTTGATCCGGTCGCGACTGGATGACCATTGGCAGTCTGAATTTGCTTGCGGGCCACTTGCAAGGCGGCCCTCCATGACTTCGTCGCGGCGTGAATACGGCATTCGGCTTCGAGGACGTCCAGATGGCTGCGATGGGTATCGGATATTCTGTTGAGTTCCTGGCTGGCCTCAGCCGGATTGCCCAATTCCACCCAGCCGATCGCGGCCAATAGATGTGAACGTCGGGCGGCTCCAATTTCGTCATCTGAGATTTCAATCGAATTGTCTTCTGATTCTGACTTTGGTAAGAATCCAGTGAGCAGAAAGACAACGAAAGGCGATTGTGTTCTGGCAGCCGAGACGAGCGAGACGAGCGAAATCCTAGAGCCTCGACAGTAGTGAAACCTTCTCTTCGTCTGCGCTTGATGACCGAAGGTGACCTGGCTTTCGCGGATTCACTGCGCGGCATGGTCGGTTGGAACCAGACCGTCAAGGATTGGCGGCGCCTTCTCGACCATGCGCCGCAAGGATGTTTCATCGCAGAATGGGATGGGGTGCCCGTGGGCACGGCAACCACCACCCGCTATGGAGATGAGCTTGCCTGGATCGGAATGCTCCTTGTGCATCCCGACTGTCGAAAACGCGGTGTGGGGCAAGCTTTGCTCGAACATTGCCTGAATCATCTAAAACAAACGTCGTGCATCAAACTCGATGCCACGCCGCTGGGCAAAGCGCTTTACGACAAGCTTGGCTTCGAAGTGGAGTGGCCTTTGACACGGTGGGAATGCAAGTGTTTCGCCGAATCACAACAAGCCATGCTTGCTGTCGAGCGCGCCGTCCGCGGGCATCCCGTGCGTGAAGCGAACGAAACTCGGGAGATTTTGGCGCAGGGCTTCGGTTTTGAGGCGTCACGCCTCGCGTCTCGCGCGTCAACGACACTCAAAACCTTCGATGCTTCTTGGGCAAGGCCACTGGACCAGATCGACTCTCGCGCCTTTGGCGTCTCTCGTGCCGCTCTGGTGGACCGTTTGTTTGCCGACAGTTCGCGCGCGTTGGTGGCAGTATCGCACGATGGGCAGTTCCAAGGCTACGGCTTGCTGCGTAAAGGCATGCGAGCTTCGTATCTGGGCCCCATCGTGGCGGATTCTTCCGTAAGCGGAATCGCACTCATCAACGGTCTTTTAAGTCAGACAAAGGGACAACCAATTTATTGGGATGTGCCGGACGTGAACGACGTCGCGATGACTCTGGCAAGAGAACTGGGTTTCGCTCCACAACGCCAACTGATCCGGATGTATCTTGGGGTGAACAAACATCCAGGCGATCCAGTCCGGTGCTTCGCGGTCGCCGATCCGTCTATCGGCTGAGAGCCGCGTCTGATTCTTTTTTGACGTTGCTGGCACTGGACGCCAAATTCAGCCTGCTTTTATGAAAGTGAAACTTGCCTATGGCCAAGGACACCTGAGCGTCGAATTGCCGGATGGCCTGACTACCGTGATCGAGCCTTCTCATACGCCCGGCCTCCCGGACGAAAGGACTGCAGTCCTTCGCTCCCTCGCTCAACCCATCGCGGTTCCTCCACTGCGGGAGTGGATCAAGAGCGGCGACCGCGTTTGCATCGCGTTTACGGACATTACGCGCGCAACACCGAACGACCGCATTATTCCTTGGTTGTTGGAGCATCTCACTCATGTGCCGCGCGAACAGATTACCCTCCTGAACTCGTTGGGAACACATCGGCCCAACACCCGGCCCGAGTTGGAGAAACTGCTCACCCCCCGGGTCGTCCGGGATTACAACGTCGTCAACCATGAACCGGAAAATCCGGCGGCGTTGCTCCAGTTTGGGGTGACTCGGGACGGCACGCAGGCATTAATCAACCGCCATTTCACGCAAGCCGACGTCCGGATTGTGACCGGGTTTATAGAACCGCATTTCTTTGCCGGATTCAGCGGAGGGCCGAAAGGGATCATGCCAGGACTGGCCGGGCTGCGGACTGTTATGAGCAATCACGGCGCCAGGAACATTGGCGATCCTAAAGCTGCGTTCGGCATCACGGTTGGAAATCCGATTTGGGAAGAGATGCGCGATATTGCGCTGCGGGTCGGTCCGAGTTTTTTGCTTAATGTGAGTCTGAACGAGCGGCGAGAGATTACGGGCGTGTTCGCTGGGGATTTGATCAAGGCCCACAAAGTCGGGATTGAGTTCGTCCGCAGCTCCGCTATGCAGAAAGTAAAGACGCCTTTCGATATCGTGGTGACGACTAACAGTGGTTATCCCCTCGATCTGAATTTGTACCAAGGCGTGAAGGGCATGAGTGCCGCCGCGCGCATCGTCCAAGATGGAGGCACGATCATCCTCGCCTGCGAATGCCGCGAGGGTGTGCCTGCCGAAAGCCCGCTTGACAAGCTTCTTCGCAGCGCCTCAAGCCCAGAAGAGATTCTGGCCATGCTGGCGACACCTGGATTTGTTCGTCCCGAGCAATGGCAAGCCCAGATCCAGTCGATCATTCAGCGCAAAGCCAGGGTACTGGTTTACAGCATGTTGCCGGACGAAATCATTCGTGGTGCACACCTCACGCCGTGTCATGACATCGCGGCGGCCGTACGCGAAGACATCGTGAAGATCGGGTCTAATGCACGCGTTGCCGCGTTGCCGCAAGGACCGTTGACGATTCCGTATTTGTCGTGAAACATTCTGCATTGGCCTCGAAACGCTTGCCCACAGTAATTGTCCGACTTTCTGTTCATCGTTCCCTCAGGCACTTACTGTAAGTATCTCCCCCAATCCATAATCACCGAGAGATTATTGAGAAGACCTTGGATTCATCGGGTCGTGCTCGTTTGTTCCAGGGGCGAAGATTTTTATCAAAAAAAATCGCTTGTGTGCGGTTCCAAAATGAATAATGTCGCGTCCTTGCTTGTTGCGGCCCGATTCGAAAAAGTCGCGAAAAACTTGTTGACAGCAAACGGAAATTAAATAAGGTATCTGCCGCTCTTAAAAACAGACAAGAAAATTGATCTCTGAGATGCTGCTGTTGTGCCTGAGCAGCTCTCAGGTTTTTTGTCTCAGGATGGGGATGGATTTTGAGGGGTGTGAAAGCACCTCAATGCTCATTGAAAACTGAATTGTGCGATAAGTGAGAGCCCTCGAAGACCGTTTGGCGAAAGTCAAACGGGATTTGAGTTTAAGTATAGTCATTTGGGGTGTTATCACCCCGAGAGAAACAAACTAAGCGTTTTTTAACGGAGAGTTTGATTCTGGCTCAGAACGAACGCTGGCGGCGTGGATAAGACATGCAAGTCGAACGCTGATTCCAGGGTAGCAATATTCTGGAGTCGGAGTGGCGCAAGGGTGCGTAACACGTGGGTAATTTGCCGTGAAGCTCGGGATAACTTGCTGAAAGGCAAGCTAATACCGAATGTGGTTCGAAGGAGGCATCTCCATAGAACCAAAGTTGGGGACCGAAAGGCCTGACACTTCACGATAAGCCCGCGGCCTATCAGCTAGTTGGTGAGGTAACGGCTCACCAAGGCTTAGACGGGTAGCTGGTCTGAGAGGACGACCAGCCACACTGGAACTGAGACACGGTCCAGACACCTACGGGTGGCAGCAGTCGAGAATTTTTCACAATGGGCGCAAGCCTGATGAAGCGACGCCGCGTGGGGGATGAATGGCTTCGGCCCGTAAACCCCTGTCATCTGGGAACAATGCTTGTTTGTTAATACCAAACAAGTTGATAGTACTGGAAGAGGAAGGGACGGCTAACTCTGTGCCAGCAGCCGCGGTAATACAGAGGTCCCAAGCGTTGTTCGGATTCACTGGGCGTAAAGGGTGCGTAGGCGGTAGGGTAAGTCTGATGTGAAATCTCGGAGCTCAACTCCGAAACTGCATTGGATACTACCCAGCTAGAGGGTTGGAGGGGGGACTGGAATTCTCGGTGTAGCAGTGAAATGCGTAGATATCGAGAGGAACACCAGTGGCGAAGGCGAGTCCCTAGACAACTCCTGACGCTGAGGCACGAAAGCTAGGGGAGCAAACAGGATTAGATACCCTGGTAGTCCTAGCCGTAAACGGTGCACATTTGCTGTGAGCGGATTCGACCCCGCTCGTGGCGAAGCTAACGCGTTAAATGTGCCGCCTGGGAAGTACGGTCGCAAGATTAAAACTCAAAGAAATTGACGGGGGCCTGCACAAGCGGTGGAGTATGTGGCTTAATTCGATGCAACGCGAAGAACCTTACCTGGCCTTGACACGTAGGTGGTAGAAGGATGAAAGTCTGACGACCTCGCAAGAGGAGCCTACACAGGTGCTGCATGGCTGTCGTCAGCTCGTGTCGTGAGATGTTGGGTTAAGTCCCGCAACGAGCGCAACCCTTGTGTCCTGTTGCCACCCGGTCGAGAGACTGGAGCACTCTGGACAGACTGCCTCGCTTAAACGAGGAGGAAGGTGGGGATGACGTCAAGTCAGGATGGCCCTTACGGCCAGGGCTGCACACGTACTACAATGCTCGGCACAAAGGGACGCAATACCGTAAGGTGGAGCAAATCTCGAAAAACCGAGCCCAGTTCAGATTGTCGGCTGCAACTCGCCGACATGAAGCTGGAATCGCTAGTAATGGCGCATCAGCTACGGCGCCGTGAATACGTTCCCAGGCCTTGTACACACCGCCCGTCACATCATGAAAGCCGCTTGTACCCGAAGTCGCCGTGCTAACCGCAAGGAGGCGGGTGCCGAAGGTATGGGTGGTGATTGGGATGAAGTCGTAACAAGGTAGCCGTAGGGGAACCTGCGGCTGGATCACCTCCTTTCTAAGGAGATTAAATATGGGCATGGGTTGAAAAGCCTGTGCTCTAGGTCGGACTTGGTGGAATCGAATCCTGGATGAACTCCGGTTCTAATTCGCCAAGGGGCTCTATTATCGCACAATTCAGTTTTTAATGGGCTGTTCTTTCCAAGCCCATAGCAAGGATTCGACCTGACGGTCGCGGGAGCTCGGACTGCCGAACGTGCATGGGGCTGTAGCTCAGTTGGTAGAGCGGTAGCTTTGCAAGCTATAGGTCAGGAGTTCGAACCTCCTCAGCTCCACAAGAAACTTGAGATCCGACATATCTCAGAATTGGGCCTGTAGCTCAGTTGGTTAGAGCATGCGCTTGATAAGCGCAGGGTCACTGGTTCAAGTCCAGTCAGGCCCACCATTCCATTCCAACCAACGTGAATACTTCGACTATTGACTTGCGGGAGGGGCGTAACGACAGGGCAGATTAGACTAGGCTGATTTAATCGTTGAACTTTTAGAGGTTCAACTCTGTTCTTTGAAAACTACACATAGGGAAAGAATTAGGGCGATTTACATTTCGCTGAGTTTCTATTGAGTTATCTCAATAGAACAACTTTGTGATCAAGCTACTAAGGGCAAACGGTGAATGCCTTGGTGCCAAGAGGCGATGAAGGACGTAGCAAGTTGCGATAAGCCGCGGGAAGCCGCAAGCAGGCGTTGATCCGCGGATCTCCGAATGGGACAACCCAATCCCGATAATCTGGGATTATCAATGGATGAATTCATAGTCCATTGAAGCGACACGGGGTGAAGTGAAACATCTCAGTAACCCCAGGAAAAGAAAACGAAGCGATTCCGTCAGTAGTGGCGAGCGAACTCGGAACAGCCTAAACCGGGAGGACTTGTCTTCCCGGAGTAGCGGGACCTCAATGTGAGAAGTGGAGAGTTAGCGTAACGATCTGGAAAGTTCGGCCATGGACCGTGACAGCCGGGTGCGCGAAAACTCAAAGCTCTCTAGAGGTTTCCCAAGTAGCACGGTGCACGTGAAACTCTGTGCGAATCCGTCCGGACCACCGGATAAGGCTAAATACTCCTTGGCAACCGATAGTGAACAAGTACCGCGAGGGAAAGGTGAAAAGAACCCCTGCTAGGGGAGTGAAATAGTACCTGAAACCATTTGCCTACAATGTGTCGGAGCTTCGAAGCAATTCGGAGTGACGGCCTGCCTTTTGCATAATGAGTCTGCGAGTTATTGTCCGTGGCAAGCCTAAGTTCCTTTGGGACGGAGGCGAAGGGAAACCGAGTACGAAACGTGCGTTCAGTTGCGGGCAATAGACCCGAAGCGGAGGTGATCTACTCTTGAGCAGGTTGAAGCCTGGGTAACACCAGGTGAAGGACCGAACTCGTGGATGTTGAAAAATCCTGAGATGACTTGAGAGTAGGAGCGAAAGACTAATCAAACCCCGTGATAGCTGGTTCTCTCCGAAATAGCTTGAGGGCTAGCGTTGGGTGAGTACTCCAAGGAGGTAGAGCACTGGATGGCTTAGGGACCCCACCAGGTTACCAAAACCAACCAAACTCCGAATACCTTGGATCCCATTACCCCAGCATTCAGACGGCGGGGGATAAGCTTCGTCGTCGAGAGGGCAACAGCCCAGATCGCCAGCTAAGGTGCCTAAATGTGATTAAGTGGAAAGGATGTGACGTTGCTTGGACAGTGAGGATGTTGGCTTAGAGGCAGCCATCATTTAAACAGTGCGTAATAGCTGACTCATCGAGCGATGTCGCGCCGAAAATGATTGGCGATTAAATCACATACCGAAGCTGCGGATCCACATGTGGTCCGCCACGCGTGGGTGGTAGGAGAGCGTCATGAGCGCGTTGAAGCCGGACTGTAAAGGACGGTGGAGTGTTCATGAGTGAGAATGCAGACATGAGTAGCGATAAACCAGATGAGAATTCTGGTCGCCGTAAACCTAAGGTTTCCTGGGGCAGGTTCGTCCTCCCAGGGTTAGTCGGGAGCTAAGATGAGGCCGTAAGGCGTAATCGATGCACAGCAGATTAATATTCCTGCACCGGCTAGGGTTAAGGTAAGGAGTCACGCAGAGAGAAAGGTGATTATCTGATCGAATTGGGAGCTTAGCCTTTGGGCGAAGCGAGTCACCGAACGATCTGCCGAGAAAAGCTTCTTATTGTTCCCCTGGTTGCCCGTACCGTAAACCGACACAGGTGGGTGAGTCGAATAGACTAAGGCGCGCGAGAGAAACCTCTCTAAGGAACTCGGCACATTAGCCCCGTAACTTCGGGATAAGGGGTGCCTGAAACCGCTGCAGCGATGTGGTGGCGTAAGGTCTCAGTAAATTGCGTTTAGCGACTGTTTAACAAAAACACAGCACTCTGCCAAGTCGTGAAGACGACGTATAGGGTGTGACACGTGACCAATGCGGAAAGATCAAGGTGACTTGTTAGCCGCAAGGCGAAGCTCGTTGCCAAAGTCCCCGTGAATGTCGGCCGTAACTATAACGGTCCTAAGGTAGCGAAATTCCTTGTCGGGTAAGTTCCGACCTGCACGAATCGTGTAACGACTGAACGACTGTCTCGGAGAGGATCTCGGCGAAATTGTAACGGCGGTGAAGATGCCGCCTGCCCGCAGTAGGACGGAAAGACCCTATGCACCTTTACTGTAAGCTGGCATTGTGTTCTGGTTAATGATGCGTAGCGTAGGTGGGAGACTTCGAAACGAGGGCTTCGGTTCTCGTAGAGTCGAAATGTGAAACACCACTCTTCGTTAATTAGGATTCTAACCCCGACCTGTTAGCCAGGCGAGGGACAGTGCTTGCGGGTCAGTTTGACTGGGGCGGTTTCCTCCCAAAGAGTAACGGAGGAGCGCGAAGCTTGGCTCAGCACGGTTGGCAATCGTGCGACGAGGGTATGGCTAGAAGCCAGGTTAACTGCGAGACCAACAAGTCGAGCAGGTGCGAAAGCAGGCCCAAATGATCCGGTGGTTTAATGTGGAATTGCCATCGCTCAACGGACAAAAGGTACGCTAGGGATAACAGGCTGATCGAGTCCAAGAGTTCATATCGACGACTCGGTTTGGCACCTCGATGTCGGCTCATCGCATCCTGGGGCTGGAGAAGGTCCCAAGGGTCCGGCTGTTCGCCGGTTAAAGCGGTACGCGAGCTGGGTTCAGAACGTCGTGAGACAGTTCGGTCCTTA